>Ga0209640_10003257_pt1 | contig 14189 bp, 12 predicted proteins | sample RifCSP10_1_FD_184018 | JGI IMG/M metagenome (GOLD analysis project Ga0209640, IMG submission 184018) | Soil microbial communities from Rifle, Colorado - Rifle CSP2_sed 10_1 (SPAdes) (version 2) | ecosystem: Environmental > Terrestrial > Deep subsurface > Rock core/Sediment | place: Rifle...
GCTGGGGATGATGCTGCTGGCAGCGATCATGGTCCTGCTCGGACTCACCATTCCCGCGAGCTTCGACCGGCTGCTTCAGGGCGCGGCGCAATTGTCTGAGCGCCATGGCCTGCCCCTGCACATCCATCTGGCGGAGACGAGATCGCAAAAGCTCATGGGACAGAGACTCTTCGGTTGTTCTCTGTTGCGGCATTTGAGCTCCGTGGGGGTGCTGGGGACGAATCTCTCCTTGGCCCATTCCGTCTGGATCGAAGAGGAAGACATCGATCTGTTTGCCAGTAGCGGAGCCACTGCCGTTCATAACCCGGCCAGCAATCTCCGGCTCGGGAGCGGATTGGCGCCGGTGCCGCACATGCTTGCCGCCGGTGTCCACGTGGCTCTGGGTACGGATGGAGCCGCATCCAACGACGGGCAGAATATGTTCGACGCTATCCGCCTGGTGAGCCTCATCCACAACCCATCTCAGACCGACTTCCGGTTGTGGGTCACGCCGCATCAGGCGCTGCGCATGGCGACCCGCGAGGGGGCGCGTGCTTTCGGGCTCGAGGGAGGGGTGCTGGCCCCCGGCAGCCTGGCGGATGTGGTCCTGCTCCGGCGCGACACTGCGGCGTTTACCCCGCTCAACAACCTCGTGCAACAGCTTGCTTTGTGTGAGAACGGAAGTTCGGTGGACACGGTGATCGTAAACGGCGAGGTGGTGGTGGAGGGTGGCCGCCTCATCCGCATGCGTGAAGAGGAGGTCCTAAGGCTTGCGGCGCAATCGATGAGCCGGCTCAAGCCGGGACTGCAACAGGAGTTCGAAGCTGCCGCCAGTATGGAGCCGGCGTTGGCGGAGATGTATTTCCAAGTGGTAGGCGGTAGAAAACAGTGAGACGTGAGGAATAAGGAGTAAGGCGAAAAGCGAGCCAAGGGACTTCGGGTGCGAAATGGAGCAAAGAGTCGCAGAGATGACCGGGCGCATTGTAGAAGAAGTAGCAAGCTGCGGAATCAAGCTGGTCGCGAGCCTGCCGGATACCTGGATTGCGGATCTGATCGAGGCCTTCGATCGGGATCAAAGGTTTATCCACGTGCCGGTCAACCGGGAGGAATCCGCCATTGGCCTGTGTTCGGGGGCTTTTTTTGGCGGCACCGGCGCGCTTGCTCTGATGGGCGCCTCGGGTCTTATGACCTGCGTCTACGCCCTCACCAAGGTCAACTACACCTATCAAATTCCTCTCCTCATCTGCATCACATTGCGGGGCAGTCTCGGGGATCAAGCCAAGTACCACGTCTCCAATGGCCTGTACCTCCTGCCGCTAATGGATTCGCTCAGCATGCCCTACGTGATCGTCGACAACCCGGATAAAGTGGCGCTGATCTCCAAGGCCTACGGGCACTCCCGGGTGCTCTGCCGCCCCGTGGTGGTCGGGTTCACCCGCTCCGTGCTCAGGGGCGAGCGGTAACGGTTTCGGTGGAGGAAATGGAATGCGGTTTCGGGAATGTTTTGAGTTTCTCTCCGGTCGAAGAACCCATGGGTTCGTGATTACATCCGCGGGCAATTGTTCCGAGATGTGGTGGGAGGTCACGCACGAAACGGAGGGGGTCTTTTACCTCGAGGCCTCGATGAGCCTCGCCTCGATGTTCGGTGCCGGTCTGGCGCTTGGTGTGCCGCAAATCCCGGTGTGGGTTTTTACCGGGGACGGCGCGTTCTGCATGAATCCGGGAATGCTGATGGTCGAGCGCCAGTTGAATCCTCCGAACCTCAAGCATTTTTTGGTCTCTAACCGGTGCTATGGCTCCACCTATGAGGTCCGGTTGCCTAACGCCCCCGCCAACGATTACGCAGCCATGGCTCGGGCCATGGGCATCGAGCGGGTCTACCATTTCGATTCGCTGGAGGATCTCAAGGGCAACTTCGACGCTGCCGTGCTGGGGCCGGGCCACAGCTTTGTCGTCCTTGAGGTCGAGCCGGTCGGGAAGAAACTGAAGGAGCCGCCGATCGAGGGCCCGGAGATGAAATACCTCTTCGGCCGCTCTGTCGAGCGGGCGGCCGGCGTTCGGATCTTCGACGAATAGGAAGACTGGGCAACGAGGAACTACCGGCGCTGGCTTATCTGCCCGGGCTCCGGAGGATCTTGGCCGCGGCTACGATGGATTCCAGGATCTTTTTATAGCCTGTGCAGCGGCAGATGTTTCCTTCCATGAAGTGGATGATCTCCTCCCGGTTAGGCTCCGGGTTTTGATCCAAAAGCGCCTTCGCGGCCAGGATCATACCCGGAGTGCAGAAGCCGCATTGGAAACCCCCGTGTTCGATGAAGGCCGCCTGCAAGGGGTGGAGCTTGCCGTTTTTGGCCAGCCCTTCAATGGTGAGTACCTCATGCCCCCTGGCCTCGAAGGCGAGGGTGGTGCAGGAACTCATTGGACGGCCATCTACGAGCACGGTGCAGGCGCCGCAGACTTGTACGTCGCAGGACCTTTTCGTGCCCGTGAGCCCGAAACGATTGCGAATGACATCGATCAGGAGTTCGTGCGGCTCCACCTGGGTCTGTTGAGTTGTTCCGTTTAGGGTAAAGGAAATCGGAATGAATTGGCGATCCTCTGCTTTCGCTGTTCCTTCAGCCATAGCTTTCTCCCTAGCTCTATGCCTTCGATGAACGGTCCTGCAAAATTTGCTGAAAGGCCCTTTTCAGGAGCACGCCGACGATGTGCTGCTTATAATCGGCGGCCCCGTGAAGGTCGCTGATTGCATCGGCGGCCCGGCCCGCGATCTCACCGGCCCGCCCCAGAAGGGCAGAGGCCTCCTTCGAGGTTTTACCTTTCAAAAGTCCCTCCGATTCCTCGACCCGCCTGGGTTTAGGTCCAGCGCAACCCACCGCCACACGCGCCTCCGTAATCGTGTCAGCGCCGTTCCAGGCTAGAAACAGCCCCAACCCGACGCTCGGCCGCTCGAGGTAGCCGAACTTCAGGTAGGCTACGCCAGCCCGCTGCGGCGTTGACGGAATTCGGATCTCGGTGAGGAGTTCGTCGGGCTCGAGGCAGATCTCATACGCGTCGACGAAAAACTGCTCCGCCGCGATCTCCCGCTTCGAAGAAGTTTTTTCGGCCATGAGCTTTGCGCCCAGAACCATCAGCAGGGTGCCCGGGTCCGCGTGGGGTTCGGCAAAGCAGAGATTTCCGCCCAGAGTGCCCATCTCCCGCACCCGAACATTGGCGATATTGCGCTCCATCTGGCCGAAGGCCGGCAACTGCTGCCGGAGGAGCGGATCGTTCTCGAGGCTGCGGTGTGTGGTCAGCGCGCCGATGCGTACCACTCCATTCTCAAGCTCGACTCGATCCAGGCCGGGGATTTTCTTGACGTTGATGAGCCGCTCGTACTGGATCAGGCCCTCTTTCATGGCCAAGAGGAGTTCGGTGCCACCGGCATAGATTCTCGAGGCCTCTCCGTAGCGGGCCAGCAATGCGGAAGCATCCTTGACAGTTTCGGGTTCCTCTAAACGGAATCGCCTAAGCATCCTACGTGCCTCCGTCCAGTTGTTCAGGCTACCTTCTTTTTCATTCGCCGGATCGCCCAGTAGACCCGCTCCGGAGACAGCGGGAGATCGTAAATTCTTATGCCCAGGGCGTTTGCCACGGCGTTCCCGATGGCCGCTGGAGTGGGCGCAAGGCCGGGCTCGCCCAAGCCCTTGGCTCCGTAAGGCCCCTCCGGCTCGGGACACTCGACGATAATCGGAATCATTTTTGGGAGATCCAGGGAAGTGGCGAGATGATAATCCAGGAAAGAGGGGTTTCTGACTTTTCCGGTCTCGTCCACGACCAGGTGCTCGTGCAGCGCGGAGCCGATTCCCATGGCAAGGCCTCCCTCGATCTGCCCCTCGCAGTTAAGCGGATTGATGGCCTTCCCTACGTCATGGGCGGCGGACATTCGGAGAAGGCGAACCCTCCCAGTTTCTTCGTCGACCTCCGCCTCGGCGGCCTGAGTCGCATACATGTAAAAGGCCGAGGCATGCTCGCTGTGCCCCGTCTCCAGGTCCAGGTCCTTGCCGATCTCGAATGTGTAAGAGCTGTCTCCCCGAAGGAATCCGCTCGCGCCGAGTCTTCTCCGCACCACCTCACCGATGGGAAGGGCCATCTGGGGCTGCTCTTTGAGATGAATTTTCCCGTCGGCGAAGGAGAGGTCGTCTTTTCCGGCTTCGAGCATCGGGCTCGCCATCTCCGCGAGCTTCTCCCTGACATCGATGGCCGCAAGCCTCACGGCATTGCCCATATGGTAGGTGCTCCGGCTCGAGGTCGTGGAGGCATCGAACGGAATGACATCGGTGTCCAGGGGGGCCATTCTAACCTTTTCCAGGGGCACTTTCAGTTCTTCGGCTGCAACCTGGGACAGGATCGTTGAGCATCCTTGGCCGATCTCGACGGTTCCGGCGAGAACCGTCACTCCGCCACTGGCGTCGATCAAGACCGCCGCTTTGGATAAAGTAGGCGTGCGGGTCGGCTTGGAGATGCAAGCCAGGCCTTTGCCTCTTTTCAAATTCGGACTTCGGATTTTGGATTTCGAAATGTCGTCCTTCCCCCATTCGATCGCTTCAGCCGCTTTGATCAGCGTCTCCTTGAGCCCGACACTATGGAGTTTCTCCCCCCAGTAGGCGAGATCGCCGTCAACAAAGACATTTTTTAGCCGCAACTCAAGCGGATCCATCCCCAGCCGTTTCGCCAGCTCATCCATGTGCTGCTCGCATGCCCAGGCCCCCTGGGGGATTCCGTAGCCACGGAACGCGCCGGAAACCGGCTTGTTGGTATACACGGCATAACCATCCACTTTGACGTGGGGAATGCGATAGGGTCCAGGGGCCGGAAGGCTACCGCGGATGCACACCGTCGGGCTCTTCTCCGCGTAAGCCCCTGCTCCCCAGTAGATGGTCATTTGGCGGGCGCACAGGGAACCGCTTTTCTTGACGCCGCTCTTGATGTACAGGATCGCCTCGTGACGGGTGAGCGTGGAGATGAAAGTCTCCTGGCGGTTGAATTTCACCCTCACCGGCCTGCCGCCGGTGTGGTAGGCAAGGGCGATGGCTATGGGCTCCACTTTGAGTCCCCCTTTTGAGCCAAAGCCGCCGCCTTGGAGGGGATTGATTAAGCGGATCTTTTCCAGCGGAAGTCCGAGCGCCTCGGCAATCTCATGCAAAGCGCGAAAGGGCGCGTCATTGGCTACCCAGATCGTGACCCGGCCACTTGCCGGGTCCACCTGGGCGTGGGCGGAGTGAGGTTCCATGGCCGCGTGCTGGATCGTGGGCAAAGTGTAACGTTCCTCCAAAACCAGATCCGACTCTCGGAATCCACGCTCCACATCTCCTGTTCTGAGCTTGAAGTGCTCGCATACATTGGGCAGGGGCGCCGTAACGATAAAGTCAGACTTGCGGTAGCCGGCGAAATCCTCATGGATGGGGAGAGCGCCGGGCTTGCAGGCTTCCTCCGGACTCAGGTAGGCAGGGAGATCTTCGTACTCCACTTCAATGAGAGCTGCCGCAGCTTGAGCCGTATCTTCGTCCTCCGCGGCGACCGCCGCCACCGGCTCTCCGATGTAGCGGACCTTGTCGTGAGCCAAGAAGGGTTTGTCCTTGATAGACTCTCCGTGCGTCCATGGCGCATCTTTGCCCGTGATGACGGCCACGACTCCCGGATATTCCCGCGCTTTCCCGGTATCAATCCGCTTGATTTTAGCGTGAGGCCTGGTGCTGAAGACCGTTTTCCCGTAAAGCATGTCGGGGAGAACCAGGTCATAGCCATAGACGGCCTCTCCGGTGACCTTCTCCTGTGCGTCAACCCGAGTGATCGGCTTTCCGACGATCGTTAGCTCCGCCATCCTTTACCTCTTATATTTATTGTCTGGCTGTGTGTCGTGTCCGAAGCTCCATGGCCGCATCCTGAACCGCTTTGACAATCTTCGCGTACCCGGTGCAGCGACAGAGGTTGCCGGCAAGGGCGAAACGAATCTCCTCTTCCGTCGGGTTGGGATTTTCGTCCAGAAGGGCTTTAGACATCATGAGCATGCCGGGGGTGCAGTAGCCGCACTGGGCTCCCCCATCTTGAATGAACGCCTGTTGGATGGGATGGAGCTCCCGTCCAATTTGGAGACCCTCGATGGTCACAATGTCGGCCCCGTCAAGCTCTCCCGAGAGCACAAGACAGGAATTGACCGGCTTGCCGTCAAGTAAAACAGTGCATGCTCCACAGTCTCCGGTTCCACACCCTTCCTTGGTGCCCGTCAGGCCAATCTCATCTCGCAGAAGATCCAAGAGCAGGCGGTGGGCCGGCACCTCGGGGGATACGACGTTCCCGTTCAAAGTTATCCGAATCTTTTTTTTCATGGCCGCCTCCGCTTGCCGTTTCTTAATACCTTTTGTCCCTCCGCTCCAACCAGGAAATCGGCTCCGATCCTAAACCTGCGTTCAGCAAGGCGCGCTTTGTATTAACGCGTACCATCTCCCTGCGGTATTCCGCCGAGGAGCGGACATCGCTGATGGGCTTGCATTCGCTGGAAGCTTCCTCTCCGGCTCTTTCGGCGATCTCCTCAGCTAAGACTTGATTCAATAGGATGGCTTCAGCCTTTCTGGCTCTCATGGGAGTCGGCGATACAGCCCCCAGGGCGATGCGAACATGCTGGCATTTTTTCGTCTTTGTCTCCAGGGCAAGCGCCACAGCCACGCCGACATAAGCGAGGTCCATCATCTCTCTCGGAGAGAACTTCATGTATTCGCCCCGCAGACCAGCAGGAGTCGGAGGGATGATGAGCTCGGTTAGAATCTCATCCTGTTTCATAACGGTCTTTCCAGGCCCGACAAAAAAATCCTCCAGGGTAACCACACGCTCTTCTCCGTCACAGGAAATCTTTGCCTTGGTGTCCAAAACCAGAAGGGAGGGTGCTACGTCGGCGGAGGGTGTGGCGTTGGCCATATTACCCCCGATGGTAGCCCGATTGCGGATTTGGATTGAGCCCACTTCAGCCGCGCTCTGAGCCAGGAAGGGATACTTCTTGCGAATCAAAGGAGAGATCTCAACCTCCCTCAGGGTGGTGAGAGCGCCGATCGTTAAAGAGCCGTCCGGGTTTTCTCCGATGCCACTCAGAGAAGGGATTCGTTTGAGATCCACCACATAACGCGGGGCCAATCCCTTCTCTTTGATGGCGATGACCAAGTCCGTTCCACCGGCCAGGAAATGGCCTCCAGGACCGTTTTTTCGTATGATCTGGCAGGCCTCTTTTACGGAAGCGGGCTGGAAAATCTCAAGCGCTTCAGGGCGCCTCATAAATCAATCAGATAGCCATCAGCAATCGGCTATCAGCATAAACCTGACCGCTGAAGGCTGATCGCTGAATGCATTTCTAAGATGGGTTGGGCCGCACCAGACGGCCGGTTGGTTTCCCTACCACCTCGCCATCGCGCATCTGCACGTTGCCGCGCACGATCGTGCATACGGGCATCCCTTTGACCTTCCAGCCGTGCCATGGAGACGGCTTGTTCTTGCTGTGGAGCTTGTTGACGTCAATAGCCCCTTCCTTGTCCATGTCGACGATCGTCAGGTCGCCGTCCGAGCCGAGGCGGATAGCTCCTTTTTGCGGATAAATTTGCCAGACTTTAGCGGGATTCTCAGACGCCAGTTTCACGTAGTGATTCAAGCTCATCCTTCCCTTGTTGACTTCGGTGAGCATCAGAGGAACACCCGTCTCCACGCCGCAAAATCCCGAGATACACTCCCAGATGGCGGGCTTGGTCATCTTCCCCATGATATCCGAGCCCTTTTCCTCCAGAGTATGGGGTGAATGGTCGGTGGCGATCATGTCGATATAGCCGTTGAGAAGGCCGTCCCACAGGACTTCCGCATGGTCGCGGCTGCGTACCGGAGGATTCATCTTGAGCAGCGGCCCAACCTCCGCCATATCTTTGGGTTCACGCAATAGGTAGTGCGGTCCGGTCTCCGCGGTTACCCTCAAGCCCTTCGCCTTCGCGTCGCGCACGAGATTGGCCGCCTGTTTCGAGCTCATGTGATAGACGTGAAGTTTGGTCTTGAAAGTCTCGGCCAAGAAAATGGCGTGGGCGACAGATTCCGCCTCGCAGATGTCGGGCCGGGAGGCTTCCCAGTAAACCGGGTCGTTCTTACCCTCGGCTTTGAGTTTGTTGGTGTAGTAGGCCATGATCTGGCGATTTTCTGCATGAATCCCCAGAGGAAGCTTCGATTGGGTGATGTTGCTGAAGGCCTCCATGCACATCCCGTCGTCCGGGAAGGGGAGGTTGCCGATGGTCTCGCCGAAGAAGATCTTGTACCCGATGACTCCCGCCTCGGCCATCGGCAGAATCTCAGCGGTGTTGGTCTGAACCACCACGCCGTAGAAGGCGTAATCGCACAGGAATCTCCCCTCTGCGAGCTTGATCTTTTCTCTCACCTTGTCGGCGTCGGCAGTCGGCGGAACCACATTGGGCATGTCCATCACCATCGTGATCCCACCACAAACCGCCGCGGTCGAGCCGGTCGTGAAGTCCTCTTTGTAATCCAGCCCGGGCACCCTGAAATGGACGTGGCCGTCAATCAGCCCTGGCAGGATATGTTTGCCTTTGGCATCGATCTCTTCCTTGCCCTGCGGCAGGACATCGTCCGTGCCGATAGCGACGAACTTCCCGCCATTGACGGCAACACCGCCTTTGAAGGTTTCGGTAGGCGTGACCACCCATCCATTTTTAACGACTAAATCCGCGCTCATTCTTCCTCCTTATGGCAACGTAATCCGGTGTCATCGAACTGTGGCAAGGGCTCGAGGGCCTGGACGCTTGCGCGATTGGCCTCCCGGCCGGGTGACCCTCGGGCCTTCCCTCAGCCTCTTGCATTCTGATCTCTTTGTAGATAAAACCCCGATTCGGAAGGGGTGGGACACTGCCTCCTGTTGAACCTGCGCGCTGTCGTTGTGTACGAGCAGCGCTGTCGGTGTCCTTGAAAGTGGTTGGAACCTATCCGATCCCGGATGGCTTGTCAAGGATACCCGGCCCATCCCAGCGGAAAGCAGAATCTGGACGGAAAAGATATTGCATGCGGGGCCGCGATCGTTTAGTGTGGCCGCTCAACAGGGCCGACATCAGTTGATTCTTAGGGAGGCGAAGTGGCAAAAACCAAATTGCAGGCAATCGGGTTGCGTATGGAGTACTACCAGCCGCGCACGGGCGGAAGGCTCCTGGCGCTGGATAACGTCGACCTCACGATCGAGGAGGGGGAATTCGTCACCATCGTGGGCCCCAGCGGCTGCGGCAAGACCACGTTCATTAATATTGCGGACGGATTGCTCAAGCCGACCGGAGGAAAAATCCTGCTCGAGGGAAAAGAGATCACCGCACCGGGTCCAGACCGCGCCATGGTGTTCCAAGATCCGTGTCTTATGCCATGGCGGACCGTTTTCAAAAACGTTGTTTACGGCCTCGAATGCCGCGGCCAGGTGGGAGCGGCGGAGAAAGCGCGGGCGCTTGGCTTCATCAAGCTGGTCGGCCTCTCGGGATTTGAGGAGCATTATCCCCATGAGCTCTCCGGCGGGATGCAGCAGCGGTGCAACCTCGCCCGGGCCCTCTCGGTGGATCCCGAGGTTCTGATTATGGACGAGCCCTTTGCGGCTCTGGATGCCCAGACCCGCGAGATCATGCAGTCGGAGCTGCTGCGGATCTGGCGTGAAGCAAAAAAGACCGTCCTGTTCATCACCCACCAGATCAACGAAGCTATCTACCTGGGAGACCGCATCATCATTTTTTGTGCCCGGCCCGGCAAGGTGAAAGATGCGTTGAATCTTGACCTCCCCCGGCCGCGGGGCCTGGCGGTAAAACGCTCGAAGCAGTTCCTGGAGTACGAAGATTACGTGTGGAACCAGATCGAGGAAGAGGTGAAGAAGACCATGGCGGCCGATCAGGTGGTCCATAATATTGACGCGTAACGAAGAGGTCATGGCAGAGACGGGTTACATGGTCCGGATCGCGGACCTGGAAAAATACTTCGGCGAGGATAAAGAAAGAGTTCATGTGCTCAAAGGGATCACGCTCGACATCCCCGTGGGCTCCCTTTATACCTTCTTGGGGCCCAGCGGATGCGGGAAGACCACGACGCTCCGGTGCGTTGCCGGGCTCGAACGGCCGGACGCCGGGCAGATCAGCATTGATGGCAAACCCGTTTTTGCAGCGGGCGAGCGGGTCTACGTCCCGACCAACCGCCGTCCCATCGGCATGGTCTTTCAGTCGTACGCGATCTGGCCGCACATGACCGTTTTCCAAAACGTCGCCTATCCTCTGACCATTCAACGCCGGCGCAAGAGCGAAATCAGAGAGCGGGTGGCCAACGTCCTGAAGATCGTTGGCCTGCACGGCCTGGAGGATCGCCCGGCGCCCAAGCTCTCCGGCGGGCAGCAGCAACGCGTCGCCTTTGCCCGCGCTCTGGTCAACGAGCCCAAGGTGCTGCTCCTGGACGAGCCGTTGAGCAATCTCGATGCCAAGCTGAGGGAGCAAATGCGCTTCGAGATCAAGGCGCTCCAGAGGAGGGTCAATATCACGACCATTTATGTCACCCATGATCAGGCCGAAGCGCTGGCTATTTCCGATCAGATTGCGGTCATGCACGGCGGGAGATTGATCGAGGTGGGCTCGCCGCACGAGCTTTACTCCCGGCCGAAGAGAAAATTCACGGCGACTTTTTTGGGCCTGACCAACCTGATTCAGGGCCGCGTGCTCGAGCTGGGCGGAGATTCCCAGCCCGGCCGGATGGAGACCAAGAGAGGCGTCCTCTGGTTTGTCCCGGCCACGCGCCTGGCGAAAAATCAGGCCGCGGTGATCTCGGTCCGGCCGGAGCATATCCAGGTCCACAAGCAGAAGCCCGCCGAGACGGATAACGTCGTGGAGGGGACGGTGAAAGAGGCCGTATTCATGGGGGATGCCTACCACTGCCAGATCGCCGTCGGCGACGATCTCCTTCGCGTCCACACCCATCCCTTCCTCAGCATGACCCCCGGAGAAAAAGTCTATCTCCACCTCGACCCCCAGAGCTGCAACGGTCTTCCCGCCGAGGATATCGAAGGCATGGATGAATCGATGCTGGGAGGGTAAAATAAGCAATCAGCCGACAGCATTCAGCTTTCAGGTTTTTTCTTGAAGCTGACGGCTGAGTGCTGAAAGCTATTGAACCAAAAGGGAGGAGCTACTTATGAGCGCGATGGAAGCCAAGAAATTCGCCGAAAAGGAAATCAAGGCGGGCCGAACGCCTACTTATGAAGATCTGCGCGATTGGCTCGAGATTGTCGACGGTATGGGAGAGCTTAAAAAGATCGACGGGGCGGATTGGAATCTGGAGATGGGAACGCTGGCCGAATTGGTGGCGCGCGAGAGCAAAGGCGCCGTGCCGGCCGTCCTGTTCGATAAAATCAAAGACTATCCCAAAGGCTATCGCGCCCTGTTCGCGCAAAACGCCTCTTTCAAGCGGATGGCCCTGAACCTCGGCCTGCCGCTCGATCTGGCGGGGCTCGACCTGGTCCGCGCCTTCCGGCAAAAGCTTGCGGCGCATAAGCCCATTCCCCACAAGGTCGTAAAGAGCGGCCCGGTCCTGGAGAACGTGCTCGCGGGGAAAAATATCAACCTGTTAAAATTTCCGGTTCCTTTTGTTCACGAGCTCGACGGCGGAAGGTATATCGGGACGGGGTGTCTCGTCATCACAAAAGATCCGGAGGAGGGCTGGGTCAATTTCGGCGCTTACAGGGGCATGGTCCACGATGAAACCAGCATGGCGCTCTATATCTCCCCAGGAAAACATGGCCGCATCCAGCGTCAAAAATACTTCGATCAGGGAAAGCCCTGTCCGGTGGTGATCTCCGTCGGCCAGGACCCCGTTCTCTTCATGGTTTCCGGGAACGAGGTGGACTACGGGGTCTCCGAGTTTGATTATGCCGGCGGGCTCAAAGGCGCTCCCGTCGAAGTCATCGAGGGCGAGGTCACCGGTCTTCCCTTTCCCGCCCATGCCGAGATCGTTATCGAGGGCATCATGGACCCGCAGGACGTGAAAAAGGAAGGCCCCTTCGGGGAATGGACGGGGTATTACGCCAGCTCCATTCGGCCCGAGCCCGTGGTGCGCGTCCAACGTATTTACCACCGGAACAACCCGATTCTTTGCTGTGCACGGCCGGGAAGGCCGCCTTCGGACTATTCGCTCGCCAAGTGTTTCGTGAAGGCAGCGCTCATCTGGGATCAGGTGGAGAAGGCCGGGGTGCCTGACGTGAAAGGCGTGTGGTGTCACGAGGCCGGTGGCGGAAGACTCCTCAATATTATATCGATCAAACAGCGCTATCCCGGCCATGCGCGCCAGGCCCTCGTCGCTGCCTCGCAGGTGCATGCCGGCGCCTATCTCGGACGGTACGTCATCGTCGTGGATGACGACATCGATCCGACCAATACGTTCGATGTCCTATGGGCCCTCTCGACCCGTTCCGATCCGGTTGAATCCATCGATATCGTGCGCCGCTGCTGGAGCGGACCGCTCGACCCGAGAATCCAACCGGGGAAGAAGGGCTTCAACTCGCGCGCCCTCATCGATGCCTGCCGGCCCTTTGAGTGGATGAAGGACTTCCCACCCGTGGCCGAATCGAGTCCCGAACTGAGGGATAAGGTGCGGAAAAAATGGAGAAAGATCATCGAGGGATAGCCGGGAAGGTCCAATAGCGTTCCCCTCTTACCGTCCCTGTTGCACGCCATCCTCGTTGTTTCGACGTTTCGGGAATTCTCGAAAGTCGAAAATGAGACAGCGGACAAGTTTACTATCCGGCCGCCGCACTACCCCTGCTTCTCGGTCGATTGCAACGCCTTCAGCGCCTTCCCAACCAGCTTGCGGCGCAACTCCTTCTCGTCATCGAGCGACAGGCTGGCATCGCCCGTAACATGGACGATGCCGTGCCCTAGAACAACGCGGTTGGACCCCACCATCTTTGCGACGGGCAGGACCGAGGTGATCTGCACTACCGTGATGCCCGCTTTTTCCAGTTCGGTCGTGATCGCAGCGCCGCTGCGCGTGCTCGTCCCTCAAGTTGAAGTGAGGATCACCGCATCGACCCCGTCCTTCTTCACCTTTTCAGCCATTTCCTTGCCCATTCGACGAGTGTTCGAAAGAGGATTGGCCAGGCCTGATGTCGAGAGGAATTTGTCATGGAGCTTGCCGATGATTCCCTTCTTTTCCATCTCGCGCAATGCATCGAGGGGCACCAGACGATCCGGGTCTTCTTGAACGAACCTCGGATCGTAGCCCCCATGGCAGATTTCGTAGTCTTCCCCTTGCAGGTCATCGAGCCCTTCAATGCTGTAAGCTCCCCACCTCGTAGCGGCCAATCCCTCGATCTTATCCGGGTTGCCTTTGGGAACCAGCCCGCCGTCCGTAATCAGCATCACTTTGGCTTTCGACAAGTCCTTGACGGCAGGCGGCATCGCAATCGGCTCAAATGATGTCAGGACCATCTCGGACTCGAATGACTCCCCTTTCACTTTTGCCATGAGCATATCCACGAGCCGCATTGCCGCCGTCTGTTCGACAAACTCGTCGCGAATGAGTCCCCGGCGCAAATAACCTACCTCCGCCGGCAGACCGATCTCCGCCTTGTCGACCAGCTTCTTCCCCAGGTTCGCCATCTTGTTGAGCACGTCGCGCATCTTGGCAGCGCTTCCGCCCGAGTCAATGATATAGAGCGCTTCCCGGTAGAGCTCCGCGCCGGGAGTCTCCTCGCTCATCCCCGTTATAACGGGAATGGCCAGTTCCGATTGGACGGCAGAGCAAAGCGCGCCCGAGGCCATCCCGTACCGACCGGCCTCGAAGCAGGGGCCGGCGACAAAAAGGTCCGCCTTGGCCTCCCGGACCTTTTCCACAACTAAAGCGATCAACTCATCCTGGTGTTCGACGGCGTAGTTATCCCCGCAAACGAGGGTCGCTACGACCTTTGCGTCCCCGCCCAAAGCCTGCTCCAGCAGCCTGCCCGGTCCCATAGCGCCATCTCGCGTCTCCAGCCGCGCGCCTGCTTTTTCTTCTCCGCCGAGCCCTGCAAAAAACTGATTCAGGTAGTGGACGACTCGCATCTCGTTCCTCCTGAGGCGCGAGGCGCTAGCTGTATTTGAACGATTTGAACTACTTGAACGATTTGAACGGTGTCGACCCGGTTCAAGCCT
>Ga0209640_10003258_pt1 | contig 14188 bp, 13 predicted proteins | sample RifCSP10_1_FD_184018 | JGI IMG/M metagenome (GOLD analysis project Ga0209640, IMG submission 184018) | Soil microbial communities from Rifle, Colorado - Rifle CSP2_sed 10_1 (SPAdes) (version 2) | ecosystem: Environmental > Terrestrial > Deep subsurface > Rock core/Sediment | place: Rifle...
ACATACTTGCCCGGCCAGGCGCTCATGGTACCTCCTGATACAGGCTAATGATAAAACGCACATTCATTTTAGTCCGGGCGGCGTAGAATGTCAAAGGTAGTAGCTAAAAAACTGTCCCACCCTGGTTATGGTGGGACAGAGGCGCTCACGATATCATGATTCAACTCGTCGCACATTGAATTCGATTTATCTGCCGGCGCGGCGGGCCAGGCGAGGATCAAGAGCATCGCGCAAGCCATCTCCTAGAAGGTTGAAGCCGAGCACCAAAAACATGATGGAGACACCCGGGAAAATTACCATCCAGGGTGAGGTAAACATGTGCGTCTTATTCCGGCTCAGCATCAAACCCCACTCTGGATCGGGCGGTTGCGCGCCCAGGCCTAGAAAGCCCAGGCCAGCTGCATCCAGGATCGCAGTCGCTATCCCCAGGGAAGAAGCCACAATAATCGGGGATAAAGCATTCGGCAGGATGTGTTGGCCCAATATCCGCAGCGTATTGGCGCCAAGGGCTTTTGAAGCCTGAACGTATTCACGGGTGCTTTCCGACATCACCGAAGCGCGGGTGATGCGTGCATAAGTCGGGATGGACACGATCCCTACCGCGATCATGGCGTTCAGCAGCCCAGGACCAATCACGGCAACAATCACCAGGGCCAGGAGAATGCTGGGGAAAGCCAGCATGATGTCCATGAAGCGCATGATGATGTTCTCTACCGTCCCGCCGATATAGCCAGAAAGGGCGCCCAGGACGACGCCGATAATAATCGCAAAGCCGACCGAGAAAAACCCGATCCGAATGGAAATGCGAGAACCGTAAATGATCAGGCTGAGGATATCCCGCCCGAGGTCATCTGTGCCCATGGGATGCTCTAAGGAAGGAGACTGTTTGGTTTCTCTGAGGTAGGTTTTGAAAATACCATTTCTATCCGGGTCCTGTTTTGCCAGCACAGGAGCAAAAATCGCTACGAATACGACGATTCCAATGATAATCATCCCGGCAACTGCTAATTTATTGCGCAGCAACCGCCGCAGAACGATAGTCCAGGGGGAATGACCCTCCTCGCGCTTCAATCCGCTTTCGGCGCCCACTGGGGGATGAGTTGGTGTGCTGAGTTCCTGTTCGCGTACAGTTTTATCCATGGATTAATCGTACCGCACCCGAGGGTCGAACCAGCCATAGGAAACATCGACGATCAGGTTTACGGCAATAAAGACAAGAGCAAAAATAAGAACGCCGGTCTGCACAACCGGAAAATTGCGCGAGACGATGGCATTGACGATCCAGCGCCCCATTCCAGGCCAGGCGAAGATCGTTTCAGTCAGGATCGCGCCCGCCAGGAGCGATCCGGTCTGAAGACCGATCACCGTGATAACCGGCAGCATGGCGTTTTTCAGGGCGTGCTTGGCGACCACCAGCCGCTCAACCAACCCTTTGGCCCGCGCCGTGCGGACGTAATCGGTATGCATCACATCCACCATCGCCGAGCGCGTGATCCGGGCGATGAAGGCGGTTGGAATGGTGGCCAGGGCAAGAGCAGGCAGGGCGATATGGTGAAGGGCGCTGATCAATGCCTGGATGTTGCCTGTAATAATGCTGTCCACGATGTAGAGGTTAGTAATTGTCTGAAGATTGACGTCCGGTCCAATCCGGCCAGTAGTTGGAAACCAATTCAACTTAAGACCGAAGATCCATAGGAGCATGAGCCCAAGCCAAAAGATCGGCATAGAAACCCCAACCAGTGCCCCAACCGTGGTTCCCAGGTCCATGAAGGAATTATGCCGGTAACCGGCCCAGACGCCTAGGGGTACGCCCACCAGTACCGCCACGATCATCGCAGCCAGGGCCAGCTCCACGGTTGCCGGAAAGAAAAGTTTGAGCTCAGCGGTTACCGGAGAGCGCGTCATGATAGATCTTCCCAGGTCACCCTGCAGCAGCCGCCAGAGAAAGCGCCCGTACTGCACCGGCAGAGGGTCATCCAGGCCCAGCTCCTCTCGGATGGCTGCGCGCAGCGCAGGAGTAGCATGCTCTCCCGCCAATGCCGAGGTTGGGTCTCCCGTCGCCAGGAGCATACCAAAGGCGATAAACGTGACCCCGATAAGGACCGGAACCGCCAGGATCAGCCGGCGAAGGATGTATTGAATCATTGCGCCACCAAAACTCCAAGCGTAGAAATTATAACAAACTTACCTTTCTGAAGATTCGCTTACCCGAACAAAGACCGAGGGTGGGGTGGTCCCCACCCTCGGTCGGAGGCTACTGCCAGGGTAAAGCGCTTACTCCTTAACGAGGTAGGTAAGAACCTCGCGCACCGGGCTGGGGACGTAGCCCTGAACGTTTGCGCGCGCCAGTGTCGGCGCAGTGATGTGCTGAAGCGGCACACTGAGCACACGATCGTGGATCAGCTGGTTGGCCTCTTCATACATGGCTCTGCGGGTCTCGAAATCGGTCTCGGCTACCGCATCCCGCAGCAGCTGGGCAATCTCCTCGTCGGGCGGGGCGCCGGTGCCGACCTCGCTGTAGTTGAACTGCGTGTCAGCACCGCAGAAGAACACGCACAGGAAGTTGTCGGGGTCGCCGTTGTCGCCGCCCCATCCCAGCAAGAAGATGTCGTGCTTGGTGCCGTCCTCTTGGATGTCGCTCAAGTAGGGATCCGGCCAGGCGGGGGATTGGATCTCGGTATTAAGGCCAATTTCTGCTAACTGGGCCTGGATCAGCTCCCCGAGCTGCTGAGGCTGCGGGAAGTAAAGCCGGGAAATTGGCATGACGTAGAAGACAACCGGATCCGGGATCTGCACGCCTTCGTCGATGGCCATCTGCAGGTATTCGCTCGCCAGTTCAGGATCGTAGGGATAATCCTCGATGGACTCATTGTATCCCCACAGCGAAGGCGGCTGGAACTGCGTGGCCACTTCGGCGTTATCCGGATTGAGGGCTGCGACCATCCCCTCCTTGTCGATGGCATGGGAGATCGCCAGCCGCACGTTGATGTTCTGCAGCCATTCTTTGGAATGGTTGAGGCCCAGGTAACCCACGTTGAAGGCCGGGTTGTAAAGCACCTGTAGGTTGGCATCCGCCTCAGCCTGGGCGAGTTGGTCGGGCCCCGGGCTGGCCCATTCCGTGATCATATCGATTTCACCCCCCTGGAGCGCCAGGAAGGCCGCGTTGGGGTCGGGGATCACCCGGAAGACCAACCTCTCCAGCGTGGGTGGATCGCCCCAGTAATCCTCGTAGCGCACCACGGTGAGGTGATCTTCCTTGACCCATTCTTCAACCATGAATGCCCCGGTGCCCACAGCCATGCCTTCGGCAGTGGCGTAGTCCTCGCCTTGTTCCTGCACAGCCGTTGGGCTGGCAAAGCGGAAGTTCTCCATCGCCAGGGTGTTGAGCAGGCTGGCGTTGGGCCGGCTTAAGATGAGCTTGACGGTCATGTCGTCGACCTTTTCGATGCCGGCCAGGACGCTGTTTTCGTCACCCTTGAAGCCCTGGAACATGTAGCCCCAATAGATAAATTGGTCTGCTCCAAGATTGTAGGGGTTTTCCGTGTCCCACCAGCGCTCGAAGTTGAAGACCACCGCATCGGCGTTGAACGGGGTGCCGTCGTGGAAGGTGACCCCTTCCCGCAGGAAGAAGGTCCACTCCAGGCCATCCTCGGAAGCCTCCCAATCGGTGGCCAGTCGAGGAGTGGGAGTGGTGGTGCCCGGCTCGAAGTCTGTGAAGCCTTCATAGATATGGTAAATAGGCTGAAGGCTGTTGGCGCTGGTTTCCACCGCCGGATCCAGTGTGCCCGCATCGGCGGATTGGGCAAAGACGAGCGTGCCACCCTCGGTCGTCACGGGCGGCTCCGTTGCTGCTTCGGTCGGAGCCTCCGTGGCCACTGCTTCGGTCGGCGCCTCGGTCATGACCGGTTCCTCGGTCACCATGGGTTCTTCCGTGGTGACCGCCGGTTCTTCTGTTAGTACTTCGGTTGGTTGGGCTGCTGGCTGGCAGGCCACCAGGATCATGCTAGCCAGGATAAGGGCGGCTAGCACGGAATACAGCTTTCTGTGCTTCATTTTCTCTCCTCCGTAGGTATTTCAGATTAACTTTGAACAAATTTATCGGGAAAAAGAATTTACGTTGTTCTTCCTCAGGACACCTCCTTCTCTACCTCTCTTGTAAACGATATAGGAACTTCCAATTATATACCACAATTATCGGTTAATGGCAAAAAGACTACCAGGCTCTTTGGGATCCGCCGTGGCGGGCGCCATGTGAGCGTGTGTATTGAATAAGATAATGGTGCAAACGGCGAGGTTTCTCGCCGTTTACACCACTTCCCAAAAAACCCTGACTCCCATCAAAATATTTCTTGATAGAAGTACTCGCATGGGGCTGCTTTGGTTCAAAATTTTTGTGAAGGAAATGTAAAGGTTTTGGATCCATTCAAAAAGGGGGCAATTTGTCCGGTTTATTATGTGACACCTGACACTTTGCCTGGTGCACGGTAAGTTATATACTGGTCCATAGGACGGCTTGGCCAAATGAGTCGTAATAAGAATCAGGAGAAATGACCATGGCGGTAAGACTCTGGGAGACCATCAAGGTCCAATATTGTCATCACGTCGCAGCAGAAGTAAATTTAGAAGCTGACCTGGTTTATCCGGCTGAATGGCTGCCTGAAGGACCCCCGCGCATTCTGGCGCATCGCTGCTCTCGTGGCATGGAATGCAACCTGGACCACCGGCCCAGCTGCGTGTGGGCCGGGACTAATCCGGCCTACGATCCGTTTGCAGCCTCCTGACCACCCTCCACATCACGCTTTCTTCCTCTCTCCTCCCCATCCGAGTAAACGACCAACCCCGTGGAGATCCACGGGGTTGGTCGTTTAGCTTGCGGTTCGCTAATCGAACAAAAATTGATCCGCTGAGCGGCGCCTTTTGCCGCCGTCCGCGTCCTATCTAACTCCTTCCATATCCCCTCCAATTTCCTCCGCGTTAATCCGCGCTCGTCCGCGTCCTGCTTCAAATCACGCCCAAGCTGCGTCCCACATGATTGAACGCTTCCAGGCCTTTGTCCAGGTCCTCTTTCTGGTGGGCAGCCGAGATCATCACTCGGATGCGCGCTTTGCCCCGCGGCACGGTCGGAAAACCGATGGCCATCGCAAAAACCCCCGCGTCAAATAGGTTCCGGCTGAACTCCTGCGCCAGCGGCGCTTCTCCCAGCATGACCGGTGTGATTGGAGTGGTGCTTTGACCGGTGTCGAAGCCCATTTGCCCCATTTCCTCCTTGAAATAGCGGGTGTTGTCCCAGAGCTTATCCACCAGCTCCGTAGATTCTTCCAGGATATCAACCGCTTCCAGACAGGCTGCCACGTCCGGGGCAGTCATGGCGGATGAGAACAGGAAAGGTCGCCCACGCTGGCGCAGCCACTCTACCACCAGCGGATTTCCGGCAACCACGCCGCCAACGACTCCGAAAGCTTTGGAAAGTGTGCCCACTTCGACGTCTACTTTGCCGTGCAGGTTGAAGTGATCGACGATTCCGCGCCCGCCCTTGCCCAGCACGCCTTCTCCGTGGGCATCGTCCACCATCAAGATCGCATCGTAATCTTTCGCCACCTCGTAGATCTGGTCCAGGGGAGCGACATCCCCATCCATGCTGAAAACGCCATCGGTTACCACCATCGCCCGGTTGAATTCGGAACGTCTTTCCTTCAATGCGCGCTCGAGATCAGCCGGGGCGCAGTGATCGTAGCGCACGATCTCGGCTCGCGATAAGCGGCTCCCATCGATAATGCTGGCGTGGTTGAGTTCATCCGAGAAGATCCCGTCGCCTTTGCCAACCAGGGCTGGAATGGTGCCCAGGTTGGCGTTGAACCCGGATTGAAAGCTTATCGCCGCCTCAACCCTTTTGAATTCTGCCAGACGCTGGTCCAGCCGGACGTGCAGATCCATCGTGCCGGCGATGCTGCGTACGGCTGCGGGCCCAACGCCGTACTCATCCAGGGCCCTGCCGGCGGCAGCCACCATCCGGGGATGGTTGGCCAGGCCCAGATAATTATTGGAGCAGAAATTCAGTACGCGCTTGCCATCCACCACCAGCCAGGCGCCCTGCGGCGAACTCAACGTGCGTATCCGGTTGTACAGACCAGAATCTTTTAGATTTTGAAGTTCGTCCTCGATCCATTGAAGTTTCTTCGTCATTTGCGTCCTCGATTCAATTTGGTAAGCATTATCAAAGTACGTTGGATTACGCCAGGCGTATTGCGTATCCCCTATCCCTTATCCCCTACCCTCTTATCCCTCCCTCCCATCCCCAAAAGCCTTCCGAACCAGTCCGACGTCTTAGGCACCTCCACATCCGCGGCTTCCTCGCCAACCCAGTTGGCCGTCTGGCGCTGTTTCCACCAGGACTCCCAACCTTCCCGGGCGCGCCGCAGCTTTTCCTCCAGGGATTCGGCGTTGTTTCCATCGATATCGCTGCGGATAGATTGCAGAGAGGCGATTAAGCTATCAATTACCCGCAGGACATTGTCCCGGTTTAGCAGCGCAGCAGCGCTCAAAGTCTGCGCGGAGGTCGGGTGGATGATGGAGCCGGTAGCCTCGGCGTACGATCGACCGGCAACTTTGCGCCCCTCGTTCCAGCCGGGTTGGTCGACGGTGGCGTTGAGCAGCGCCGCCGCCATCAGCTGCGGCAGCGTATGGGTGGCTGCCATAAGACCATCCATCTCCATTGGATCGGCGAACAACGGGTTAGCGCCTAAGAGGCGGGTCAGATCGGCGGCAAGCTTGATCGCTTCGGAGGGTGTATCGGGAGGGGATACGATGGCCAAAAGCCCGCCGCGGAAGAGGTCGGGGCGCGCCGCATCTAAACCCGAATCGATTCCATACAGATAAGCCGGATTGAGCACCGGGGTTAAGCCAACATAATATCTCTCTTCTGGAAGCAGGTCGGCAGCCCATCTCGCCGCCACTTCCTTGACCGGGCCGGTGTCCATGATTACGGCGCCGTTTTTTAAGTCCGGGGCAATAATCTCGATGGTCTCACGGATTTGATCCATCGGGAGGGATAGCAGAATGATGTCCGCCTCGCGGGCCGCGGAAGGCAGGTTAATCATCGTTTTATCCAATGCGCCGAGTTTCTCTGCCCTCTTGGCGATGCCGATTTCGCGGTCGTGACCTACCCGGTATACCAGATCTTTATGCTCTTCCAGGGCTAATCCCATGGAAGCGCCAATTTGACCCAACCCAACGATGGTTATTTGTACGGTCATCTTCACCTCAACTATGATCATCTACAGATTGCAATTTACGCAGCAAATCCTGCTCCAGGGATGAGCCCCGTTCACCAAGGCGATCTAGATCATCCTGATGCCGCCTGATCAAGGTAACCGCCATCCGGGATGCTCCCGCCCCGGCCGCCATCTCTGCCCCCCACTCCGCGTGTCTCTCGGCGACGACGAACGCCCGCCGCAGGTTCTGAGCCATCCGATGGCCGAGATCTCCCGACCGCGGCCCACTCCCCAGCTCCCCCACTCTCCCGCTCCCCAGCCCCCCCGCCCCCCCGCTCCCCTGCACCCAAGCAGCGTTCTCCGCTGCCGCTCCCCAGCGTGCTGCCCGCTCGGGGAAAAAGGCTTGCCCCAGCACGATCAGGATGCGCTCCCACAACTTTAACGGAAAACGGCTCTTGCCCACATCATGCAGCAAGGCCGCTACGGATAAATCGGGGTGCTCCTCGCCCTGCTCCAGAAGAGCGTGCAGGACCCGCAGGGCATGCGCCTGCTCGCTTTCCTGCATGCCCTCGAAGAGAGCGAGCTCTCCTGGTGTAAGCAGGGCCTGCACCAGGTCCCGGTCTTCGGGGGCCAGCGAGGCCCCCAGGGTCAACGAAGCCCCCAAAGCCTGCCAGAATTGGCGAGTGCGATAGAGAATGCGATTGGCGTTCATCCCACCAAAAGGCTTAATAGGGCTCGCATGGGCGGCCCCAGTATCCACCCTAAAATATTTAGGCCCACGGTGGGTCCCAGGAAAACCAACGCCAGCAGTATCAGAGGCCCGTACGGGCGGATCCGGTCGAGAAAGCGTGACCACGAAGGAGGAAAGAAATAATCGGCGATTTTCTCTCCATCCAGCGGCGCCAGGGGGATCAGGTTAAAGAGCATTAAGATCAAATTGATAAAAAGGAATTCATACATGAATTCATCCAGGGATGGGAGAATCCTGCCGGATGAGGTAAAGGCCTGGAACGTGGAAATCAACCCCAGGCGAAACGGGATGGCAGCCAGGACCGCCATAAGGAAATTGGATAATGGGCCGGCTAAAGAAACCCACATCATGGCAGCCGGAGAGCGGCGCTGCAGGGCATACGGGTTTACCTGGACAGGCTTGGCCCAGCCGAAACCGGCAACAATCAGCATCAACGAACCCAGCGGGTCGAGGTGAGCCAGCGGGTTAAGCGTCAGGCGACCGTTGTACCGCGGCGTAGGATCGCCAAATCGATCGGCCGTCCAGGCGTGGGCGAACTCGTGGACAGAAAAAGCGATGATTAATATGATAATTCGGGAAATTAGCGTGGGAAGATTGAGGTCAAACATGATTTTTTCTTTCACAGCGATTATACCACCCCGTGATATAATCCCTGGCATGCTGGTCGATTTGAAACTTCACGATGTTGTCCGCCTGCGCAAAGCTCATCCCTGTGGAGGTTTCGAGTGGAAAGTCGTCCGCCTGGGCGCCGATATCGGCCTGGAATGCCTGACCTGCGGACGGCGTTTACTGCTGCCACGCCGTAAACTTGCCCGCCGGATGAAATCCCTCATCACAACTTCGGACAATGCCTCTCGCCCGACCTGAGAACCCAAAAATTCTTTTCCTCTTTTCAGACACCGGTGGCGGACACCGGAGCGCGGCCGAAGCCATTATCGAGGCCCTCGACCTGGAATATGGCGATCTTATCGACACGAAGATGGTCGATGTATTCCGAGAATACGCACCGCCGCCCTTCACCAGAGCGCCGGAGCTGTACACACACCTGGTGCGGGTCCCGCAAGCCTGGCGGTTAGGATACCATTTAAGCGATGGACACCGCCGCGCCATGCTGTTTAATGCCGGAACCTGGCCATACGTCCGCCGGAATACCCGCAAGCTAATCGCTCAAAACCCGAGCGATCTGATTGTGTCCGTCCATCCATTCGCCAACGCGCCGGCTTTAAGCGCCGTAAGATTGATGGGCGAGCAGCGCCCGCCCTTCATCACCGTGGTCACCGACCTGGTGACCACGCATGCTCTCTGGTATCACCGCCGCGCTGATTTATGCCTGGTCCCTACCAATGCAGCTTATCAAAAAGCTTTGGAGTGTGGTTTGCGATCTAAAAGAGTTCAAGTGGTTGGCTTGCCGGTGGCGAACCGCTTCTGCCAGCCGGCCAGCGATAAGCCCGCGCTGCGGGTACAGCTCGGCTGGCCAAAAGATCTCCCGGTCATCCTGCTGCTTGGCGGCGGCGAGGGTATGGGACCATTGGAGCGGACTGCTAAAGCCATCGGCCGCGCCAATATGCCGGCTACACTGGTGATCGTCGCCGGGCGCAATAAAGAATTAAAGTCCCGGCTCGAATCGTATCCCTGGACGAAACCAACCTTTATTTACGGATTCGTCCACAATATGCCGGATATCATGCATGCCGCCGACATTATCGTGACCAAGGCCGGCCCCGGCACAATCAGCGAAGCTCTGAACGCCGCTCTCCCGATGGTGCTTTACAGCCGCTTACCCGGACAAGAGGACGGCAACGTAACTTACGTCACCGGCAAAGGAGCGGGGGTGTGGGCGCCGCAACCGGAGCAGATCGTCGCGGCCTTGTGGAATTGGATCGATCATCCCGATCTATGCCAGAAGGCAGCACATCGCTCACGGAGCCTGGCGCGTCCCGACGCAGCCCGAAAAATTGCTGGCATCCTGGCTGAACGATTGGGTGTAGAATAGCAGCTGCCCGCGGGCAGGGGTTTTTTCTGATGATTCTTTTTGAGTTTTCCCGGAAGCTGCTATTTTTCCTCGCTCCCACACGGAGCGTCGTTCCAGCGCTCCCCTTGTCCAATTGCAGTTTCAAATTCATGCTCCCGGCGCTTCTAATCTCGATCGGCCTGGCTGGTTGTAACATTCGATCGAATCCAAGCCAGGAACCGGCCTTGAACGTCACCCAGGCTTACCAAACCGTTCAGGCCAGGCTGACCGAAGCGATTGCGCTGACTCCTTCTGCAACAATATCTTCTACGGCAACTGAGAATAGCGCCGCTCCCCAGGTTTCCCCCTCTGCCACTATCCGGCCTTCGCTCACGCCAACAGGACCTGGGGTGACCGGCACGACCCCTGGTGAGCTGTGCGACCAGGCCGCGCCTGGTTCCCCTATCGATGTAACCATCCCGGACGGCACCGAGATGCAGCCAGGCCAGGAATTTACCAAGATCTGGCGCTTGCAGAACGTTGGCTCCTGCGCCTGGAGCGAAGAGTACAACCTGGTATGGTTTTCGGGCGACCAATTAGGAGCGCCATCGAGCGTACCCTTGAGCGGGCCGGTTCAGCCCGGCCAGACGGCGGATCTCTCCGTGGACATGATCGCCCCGGAAGACCCCGGCACTTACCGGGGAAATTGGAAGCTGCGCAATGCTGAAGGCGTTTTGTTTGGTATTGGACCCAGCGGCGGCTCCGCTTTTTGGGTGGAAATCGAAGTCATCCCGCTGCCGACCGGCTCCCCAACCGCCGCCCCAGAAACGACGGTAACGCCCACCACCACAGCCACGGTTGCTGTCCAGGTAAGCGGGTCCGCCGCATTGACGCCCGGAGATCGGCTTGACCTGGACGCCAACCAGCTCAACCCAGGCGCCGGCGAAGACATCGCTCTCGAGGCGGCAGATGGAAATCACGTTCTTAATCCATTGAGCGGCGCTGCCGTCGCCGTTTTTGGCCGGACCCAGCCCACCTTGAATGACTGCCAGGCTGCGCCCTTGAGTGCCGATCCAATCGCTGTGGAGGATAACCTGATCCCCGGCATCTACCTCTGTTATCGGACGGATATGGCGCTCCCGGGATGGGCGCTGGTGACTGCCTTCGACGCGGACGCATCTACCTTAAGCCTGGAATTATTCACCTGGTCAATACCATAAGCCTCCCGCATGGGCACTTTATACCTGGTTGCGACGCCAATTGGAAACCTGGAAGACATCAGCGCCAGGGCGCTGCGCGTTCTCCGTGAAGTGGATCTGATCGCAGCCGAAGATACCCGCCAGACCCGGAAACTGTTGCAGCATTACGACATTGATACGCCCACAACCAGCTACCATGAGCATAGTAAACCGGGCAAGCTCCGGCGAATCCTGGAGGCGCTGAGAGCCGGCAATGTAGCGGTGGTTTCTGACGCCGGAACGCCGGGGCTCAATGACCCCGGCTACCAGCTGGTCGTGGAAGCGATTCAGGGCGGTTATGAAGTCAGTCCCATTCCCGGGCCAAGCGCCCCCGTTGCCGCGCTGGTTGTTTCCGGTCTGCCCACCGGTGCTTTTTTATATCTGGGTTACCTGCCGCGCAAAAGCAGCGAACGCCGGCGCTTGTTAGAAGAAGTTGCCCGGATGCCCTATACCTTGATCTTTTTAGAGACCCCCCAGCGCTTATTATCTGCGTTGGCGGATATCCAGCAGGAGCTTGGCAACCGGCGAATCGCCGTGGGGCGTGAACTGACCAAGCTGTTCGAAGAAATCTTCCGAGGCGATGTAGAATCGGCTCGAGAGCATTTTGCCGGCCAACCACCCAGGGGCGAGTTCACTTTGGTACTGGAAGGATATATTACGGAAGAGGAACCCTGGACCGAGGAACAGATGCAATTAGAATTGAAAAAACGCCTGGACGCCGGAGGCAAGCCATCAAAAATCGCCAGCCAGGTGGCTTCTGAATCCGGCTGGACCAGGGCAAGCGTGTATAAATTGTTATTAGCATTGAAAGAGAAGGAGTAGACAGCCATGAACTTAGATGACATTTCCCAATTCTCAAGAATCGACACGCAGGATATGCTCTCCGAGATTGACGGTCTGCCGGGCCAGCTGCAAGCCGCCTGGGATTTGGGCCAGAAGCTCTCGCTACCTGAGTGGAAAGACATCCGCTACGTGCTGGTAGCCGGGATGGGCGGTTCCGCAATCGGCGCTGATTTGCTTGGGGCTTATGTCGCCCCAACCTGCCCGGTACCGGTTGTAACGCACCGGAATTATGACCTGCCGGCCTGGGCTAAAGGCCCGGAGACCCTGGTAATCGCATCGTCGCATTCCGGCAATACCGAGGAGACGCTCTCGGCCTACGAAGACGCCATCGAAAAGGGCTGCCGGGTTCTGGTGGTAACCACGGGTGGGAAGCTTGCTGATGGGGCAAAGAAAGCGGGTGCTTCGCTCTGGCAATTCGAGCATAAAGGCCAGCCGCGGGCCGCGGTTGGTTATTCTTTTGGGCTGCTGCTGGCGGCCGTTCACCGGCTCGGCTTGATCCCCAATCCCGAAAGCGATCTGCGAGGGGCGATTTCTGCCATGCGCGCCCAGCAAGAGAGCCTGCGGGTGGATAGCCCCGCCGTGCAAAACATGGCAAAACGCGTAGCAGGGCAGCTCTACGGACGCTGGGTGGTGGTAATGGCGGCGGATATCCTTGAACCGGTGGCCCGCCGCTGGAAAGGACAGATCAGCGAGATCGCCAAGGCGTGGGGACAGTTTGAATTTTTGCCCGAATCGGATCACAACACCCTGGCCGGGCTGTTCAATCCTGAAGAAGTCCTCCAAAATACGATCGTTCTGTTTCTGAGAGCGCCCTCCTACCACCCGCGCAACCAGCTGCGCACAGAACTAACCAAGCGAGCCTTCATGCTTGAAGGCCTAAATACAGACTTCATCGAAGCCCAGGGCGACAGCCCGCTGGCGCATTTGTGGACTGCGCTGCATTTTGGCGATTACACTGCCTACTACCTGGCCATGGCGTATGGCGTAGACCCTACCCCTGTAGAAGCCATCGAAAGCTTTAAGCAAGAAATGCACCAGGGAGGTTAAACCCTAAAACAGCTGGATAACTGCTAACCCCATCACCAGGCCTAACGCCATCCCGGCGAGGATATCGGAAAGATAATGAACCCCCAGAAGCATCCTCGCCAGACCAACGAGTGGAGCCCAGATAAGTAAAGCAACGCCAAGCCAGTTCGGACCCAGGAACTGGGCCAGAACGGCTAACATCACCGCCCGCGCCGCGTGACCGGACGGAAAAGAATGCGGGTCCGCATTGCGGTAGATCCGTCCCCAGGTCCCCTCCGGCCTGCGTCGCCGCACGCTGAATTTAATTAAAAAAACCATGACGGCGGTAATTGCCACCCCAGCCGCCATAACTTCCGCCCGGTGCTTCCAGGATTCGTCTCCAAGCAACCAGACCAATCCCAGTCCAGGCAGCCAGAACCAGGAATCTCCCGAGTGAGCCAGGATAACGGCCAAAAAACGAACAGGATGCCTGAGCGCCCCGGGCCGCTCACCGAGCTGGAAGTAAGACGAGAGCCGGGCATCTTGTTCCAATAAACGCCGCATCATGCCCGTACCCGTTGGGCCAGGTCTTTTCGCAAGATTTCTAACTGGTGCGGCTTATCAATATCCATCCCGATTTCGGCATATGGGCTGAAAAGCACTTTTCCGGTAATTTCCAGGCGGTCACTCACCCGTTTAATACCGCTTTCCAGGTTGAGCTGGCGGACCAGGAGCAGGAGCAGCGTGCTGAAACCGATCAGGGAAGCCTGTTTGAAGACGTTTTTTCTGGCTTCCAGGATGCGGTCCCAGATTTCTTCGTTGGCTGTGACCATGCGGGCGTTGATGACATTCATGTCGCCACCGCAGACTTCCGCGTCTTTCAAATGGATATAAGAGCGATTGGAATTCGGATAGCGCGATTCCATCACCTGGCGGGTGATCACGGTGTAATAAAGGTCGTGATCTGTCTCGCTGGCGGCTCCCACCAGCCAATCTGCCATTTCTCCCCTGACCGCCGGAATATCGGACGAGACGGTCATCAGGAGACGGGCACCCGGGTTCAATTCCACCGCCTTCTTCATCCCGGCCCGCACGTTCTGAAGCATGCCACCCTGATTGGGCAGGATAGCCTCAATCTTGCTGCAAGAAATATTGGCTGGTTCAGATAGGCCCACCAGCACCACCCGTC
>Ga0209640_10003259_pt1 | contig 14187 bp, 17 predicted proteins | sample RifCSP10_1_FD_184018 | JGI IMG/M metagenome (GOLD analysis project Ga0209640, IMG submission 184018) | Soil microbial communities from Rifle, Colorado - Rifle CSP2_sed 10_1 (SPAdes) (version 2) | ecosystem: Environmental > Terrestrial > Deep subsurface > Rock core/Sediment | place: Rifle...
TCGGTATCATCGACGATTCCGGCGATGTCCAGTATCTGGATCTTGGCAAAATGCTCTTTGAATGTATGAGCGTAGAAGACGTGTCCTTTGAATTCGGCAATGAACTTCGCCCAAGGTGGGCGGTCGTTCGCAGCGGAGATTCCTTCGCGCAGGGCGTTCGTGTAGAGACGTTCTCCAAGAAATTCCTCGCCATAGATGTCAGTTAAACTAATTGTTCCGACAACCAAATCTTGAGATACAACTTTCCCGGTAAAGATCAGAAAATGCTCGTCTCCTGGATCGGTCGATGATGTTGCCGCGAGCTCGGTTCGATAAATTTCATAGGAATCGCCGACAAGGATATCCGATGGAACGGTGAATTTTACCTGGGTCTTGAAAATCTTCCCGGCATTTCCAGACCCAGTCGAAGGCGGAGTGCTGGCAACCGTATAGAAATAGGCATTTGTGTCGATAACGGTAATCGCATGTTGCCCGGCTTCGAATCCTGGATCGGATGGGGAATTTATCTCCACCTTATCGCCATTCGAGTAGCCGTGCGCCACATGAGTGACAGTGACGACACCGCCGGCGAATTGGAACGTTACCGCGAAATAAGGATTGGCGATTGTCTCCCTGAAACTTGGAGAACCGATAAGCAAGTTGTTCGAGGCATCTTTTCTGGTCCAAACGATGCGATAGCCTATTTGCGAATTTGGAGTAAACCAATCGGCCCCTGTACCGAAAAGAGAAAGTTGAAGATCGAGCCCTTGCGGCATGCCGGATCTTACGGGAGTTCCAGTCAGGGAATCGTTCTTGTAAATACCTTTCGATGTCGTGAAGTAGAAATTTTTGTTGGCCTCGATGGAATGAATTTTCGCTCCGGCCGGTGGGCTGAAAGATCCGGCCCAGCTCCCCCATGTTCCGGCCCCATCGGAGTCCGGCCTCATTGTTTCTCCATCGAGAACCACAAGGCGTTTATTAAATTCGAAAATAGAAGTTGCGGGATTCGTTAACTGCGTTCCGTAGCGCTTGAAGCCGCGACGCTTTGAAATTACTCCCTCTTTATCGATAACGGCATTGTCCGCCATTACCAGTGACCCTTCCGGAACTTCATGCAGTTTGTTATTCTGGGAATAGAGTCCGGCGGCATGCCGGATCAGAACTTGTTGATCTGCCATGGATCACCACCGCCTTCCAGCCCATAGGATACCTCTTTTTCCGGTGATAATTTCCGGCTGGCTTTCATTCCGCGTCTCCATTGCCCCAAGACCATCGGCAAGTGCTGCCTTGAGCAGCTCCGCATGAATATTTACCATGGCCTGGTCCCCTAGGCTTTCGGCGAAATGGAGTGCCGTGGTACGAGCAATAATCGGGTGTAATTCTCGAGGGAGCCCTGGGAGGGCTGCTTCCTCTGCGACGCAAACCCAGTCGCCGATTTCAATTTTCTTCGTCCCAAAAACCGATCCATCGATGGCTGTTGTGAAGGTGATTCCAGATCCGGCGACAACCGATCCAACTATATCGTATTGTTTAATCTCGGCTCCCGATTGCCCGCTGTGAACATCGAAGACGGTCGAGGTTGACCAGGTCGAGGGGATGGCGGCTGAGAATGTTACGGCCTTCGTTCCCGTATTGACCGTGAGTACTTTCCTTGCTGCCGTCGAAAGCTGGAGGTCGCCAGGACGGAAGAAATAGGAAACCTCGAGAAAGGAATAACCCGAGGTCGTGCCATCGAATAAAACGATGTCGTTTCCCTCGAAGTAGTAATTGCCAACTCGGCCGATTGTCGTACTTTCATCCAGGTCCTCGCTGTGCTTCCGCGTCAGTTTCCAACGGTTGCCGGATCCGTCGACAAGAAAAAGACGACGAATCTTCTGGTACATGGCCCGGTGAGGTATCCGGTAGCGCGATTGGCCCTCGACAAGCGGAAGCCTGACCGAGTGGACGAAATATTCCTCTTTCGTCTTCATGGTCCTTGGGATAATCACAAGGCGCATTGCCTCGTTGACAGCCTTCAGGACTTCAGCATCCGTAGAACCAGTAGCGAGATTATTCGGCAGTGGGTGCATTTGCCTTAGAGAGGCAATGACCTGTTCTCCGAGATATTCGAGGACGGCCAAAAATCACCTCGCAATGAGTCGAAGGTATCCAAGGCAAGTTGTCGCGTCGCTTGCCGTCGTCACTTCCACGGTTAATTTAACTCGATTTAAAACTCTGAGGATGTCTGGATCCGCGCCAATCGTTCCATTACCGACTTTCTTCGCCGCGAAGTCTTTACCGAAAACCAAGATCTCGGTCCTATCGACAGTTGTCCCGATGGCAGTCAAGATATCGGTTGCGAGAAGGATGGTGGATCCGAGATCATCGTAAATCGTCGCGGTGATCTTCGCTGACCCGGCAGCCCCGCCGCCGGTATTGTCCACGATGAAAGAAAGAAGGAAGTTCTCGAACTGACTGAGATCGAGAATCGGCGTGTCGTACTTGGTCGTCGCGGTCGCCTTCAAATTGACGCCGTTAACGTTCAAGTCCTGCGGAGCGTATTCGAGAACTTTTTTCATCGTTTCCTCGATTCAATTTCCTCGATGATTCCAGGATTAGCCTTCTTCGATCTTCGCTTCCTCGATTTACCGGCCTTCGAATAGGCGATGGCTATGGACTGTTTATGTCCGTAACCTTCGGCTACAAGACGGCGAATATTTTCATGAATCGCCGATGAGGACGAACCACCTTGAAGCGGCATCACAACCTCGTTTAGAACTTCGTGACAACGACGCGAATCGTGCCGGATGCAAGATCGACCGTTCCGGCGGTTTGATTGAATAACTTGACGGTCACGGTATCGACAGCAGTAACATCGGCTGTCAAATATACCCCGGCAGGAACCGCGACAGAGAATCCAGCGCTACAGACATCTCCAATCGCAGCCCCCGGGACCGTCAGGGTTGTAGATGTACTGGTGTTGGTCGCCATGCTCGCCGGATTGTAGGTGGCCGCGAGCGTAAGAATCTTCTTGATCTTCGCGGCGTTCGAATCTCGCCCGATTTGGAACGTCCCGATTCCTCTGTGATCGAATCGGCTGGTTTGTGGGACTACTTTCATGTTTTACCTCTGTCAATTGTTTCTGGAAATCTCGCGCCAAGCGCTCAAGGTCGCATCCCATATCAATTTCATGACTGTTTTAGAATCGAAAACTATAGGACCGTTTAACGAAGTGTTCGCTCCGTCGTTTATCGTCACGGTATTCGTGTCGCTCTGGCCGATCAAAATGAGTATCTGAAGATCCTTCGTTCCATCGGCAATGGCGGTTGTTGCGGATAAAGTTACCGCTCCTCCAGAACCGCCGATCTTTGCAACCGGTATCCCATTCGGAGATATTGTCGCCGCCGCCGCAAGGACCAGCGTTTGAGACGATTTGAAGCGAAAACCGATGTTCGTCCCGGTTTTAAAGAAATACCCGTCGCCGATGTCGAGAAGGTCTCCTTCATACGCGGTCACCTCGTCGCCCCAGTCGGTTTCATCCGTCTGCGGTACGAGTCTTGTCAGATCGAAAAGCGATTTTGAAATAGACATGATTTTAATAGTCAGGGCCGATTAACAAAGGGCTCCGAATTCAATCAGCCCTGACAGACCGAATTGGCTTACGGGTTGACGATGTTCTTGATCCAGAATGAGCGGCCTGGATAGGCGGTGTAAATCGCCTGATGGCTGTACGTCCTAATTTCCCAGCCGTTCGAATTGTTGATCGGGATGAAGTAGTAATTCGTCACCTTGCCGTCAGCTCCCTTCTCTGGGTTGACGAATGTGACGTCGGTAACGCCGATTCGTTTGCAGAATTTCGGCGCAATTCCGCACGCGGCACCTTGCTTCATCATGGGATGCGCCTCGATGGCGATTTTCCCGAGCGGGGCGTAAAACGACAGCTTCTCGGCTCCTGTGACAAGCTCCCTGACCTCGCCCTTTTCGACGTAGCGACGGAGAGAAGCTTCATCTTCTGTGAGCGAGGCAAAGGTGAGTGGGGAAACGTAGCAAACCATGCCTCCCATCGCTCCCTTGATCATGGCATCGGCCGCGCCTTTGAGGATAAGACCAAGCGTCAATGGACCGCTCGCGGCATCGATCACGTTCCCCTTCCAGAGCGTGCTTTCAGTGCCGGCGATACCGAAGAGCGTGCCGGTGTTCTGGGCAATCTTCGAAAGTCCGGCCGGAGAAATGAAAATCGTTCCACCGCCGAAGGTATTCGCATGATCGTACTGGCCCTTGAAGGTGATGATGTCGCCAGCCGTAATGTCCGTCACGGCGGCGAGCGTAAGAATCCGGTTCGAGTAATCGATCGATGTGATGGTTGTCGAAACTTCAAGATCGTTTCCGGAGAGCGGCGCGCTATAGACATTCACCTCATGGCCTTCGGTTCCAATCCATAGACCTGGCGCCCATGTGGCGGCAGTGATCTTCACGTCGTTCGTGGAAACGCTCTCGACGATCCCAAGACCTTCGATATCGGCACCCCAGAGCATTTCGACTTCGAGGCGATGGTGGGCTGACTCCCAAAGCGAATCGACCACGACTTTGGTCGCGGACTCGAATGCTTGCTCGCTCGTTTGAGCCGAAAGCATTGCTTCATCGTCGATCCCGTCACGGATGTAGATCTGGCTCCCTTTCACTTGGGCCATGAGGATCTTCGTCGCGATGGGATCTCCCAGGGTCCGGACACCGGCACCGCTGGGGAGATAAGTCACTCCGGCGGAATGTCGTGTCCTGACACCCTCTTCGAAAGCATCGCCATGACGCTTGGATCGCTTGAATGGAATGACTTGTTTCAGAATTGAGAATGAAGGTACGAGATTGTTAAGATCTCCGTAAACCTTTTTGAACAGACCGGATATCCTATTTTTATCCGCATAAACGGCAGCCATATTTATTCTCCTTGATAAACGGACAGAGAATCAGCGCCCCTTACTATTTTCGATGGTAGGTGTCTTCGGCTGGCTGCCTCGGCCTAACTATCGACCAATTCAGTTTTCCTTGACGCTAGAAACCACCTTGTATTTGAACGGCTGTTTCCGACTCGTCTCCCGAGAGGTTGTCTCGATCTTCGACTTTTCGGTTTTTACCGCTGAAATCGACTGTGATTTATCCCGCTCTTTCGCGGCCTTGATAAGTTCATCGATGCGCCTTTGAAGTTGCGCGACAGCCGTCTTGGCGTCGGTTTTTGAGTTCATGAAACCGGCTGTCATTCCAATGTGCCATTGATCTACCGGCAATCCGGCAGCCTTCAGCGCATGGGTAATTTCTATGGATATTTTCTGAGATCGTTCAAGATCGGCTTTGGATTTTTCTTCTTCTTTCCTTCGATTTTCATCTTTTTCGCGTTCGCCCTTCAGTCGGCGATTCTCCTCTTCGATCCAGATCGACTTCTGCTCCCGCTCGCCCATGCCCTCATATTCGAGCGCTTCCTTGACGATGGCATCTCCAAGTTTGGCGACATGGATAAAGGCTTTCTCGCGGTCTCCGAGAAGGCCGGTAAAAACATCCATGAGCGTCCCTATTGGATTGTCGGCCAAAGACTTGAGCGTCTTCATTGCCGAATCGTGAAGCTGAAGGACGTCCTCGGCTTTGTCCTGAAGTTGAAGCGCCAGATTGTAACCCTTCTCGAGTTCCTCGACGCCGACTTCTTTTTCCTCTTCTCCGATTTTGATTTTGAGGGATTTCGGTTGCTCCGGCTTAGGTTGGAGTTCATCCACCTCGGTTTTTTTCGCGGCTTCTTCTGCCAAAGTCTCCTTGTCAGTACCTTTAACGGTATCGACAAAATCCGGATCTTCGAATTTCTTCGACTCCTCGAAACGATCATCCTCTGGAGTCTCCGCCGCAGATGCCTCTTCCTTCTCGGCTTCGACAATCTCGGGCTCGAAAGCGTCGGTTGCACCTTCATCGAATTGAGGTTCGAGATTGTCTTCGGTTGTTTTTTCGGTCGGTGCGGTCGCCGGTGCGATTACTGGTTCAGTCATGGTTTATAACCTATAAATCATAAAACAGTATGTCAAGATAAATTACCCAAGGGCAGAGCACAAAAGATCCGCCGTTCCCTCGTAGACCTGTCCGCCCGTGGCATCCACCGTGGCATCCACTTTGTACTTCGTTCCGTCGACGCCTTTTTCAAAAAACGGTTGGATCTTCGTTCCAGAAATAGCTACTGAAATTATATTCAAGTGACTGCCGCCGCTTGGAGTTATGGTGAAAGTTGGAGTCCCAGATAAGGCTTCCCCGGTTTCAAGATCCTGGGCGAAATCCATATTCACCTTCTTTTTCTCATTCGGCGTCTTGACGATCAACTCTTTTGCTTTTTTTGACATGACTACTCAAGCAGTTTTCTTACCGCTTCTTTTTTTGCCGGCATGGCGGCAAGCAGCTCACCACGCCGTTTGGTTTGCCGTTCCATGGTTTTCACCAGATGCTCGATCAGCGGATAGCGGCCGGCGGCCTCGGCGGCAAGCAGCTCAAGTTGCTGGCGTTCGAGGTCGTAATCGATGGCCACGATTTCCTCGCAGTCGTTCGTCAGCTCGGTAATTTGTTGCATTGCCGGCCTCGACTGCGCTATGCCATACTTGACAAGCGCGATTGTTTTCATCTCGCGATCTCTGAGATATGTTGCATCGATGCCCATCTTGTAAACCGCCTTCATTGCATCGAGTTTGTTCATGTCGTTTCCTTTTTACGTTCCGCCCATGGCCAGGTCGATGTCTCCGATTGGGAACTTGGCGGTATCGCCATTCAGAACCGGCTTGGCAACCGTCAGGGCCTTGAAACCGAGGAAGGTTCCGGCCGTGGATGCGGTGTAAATCACCATGTGAGTCAAATTCGCCCCGGCAACGTAATCGGCAGTGGCTTGCGGGAAAGCCTTCTCGGCATTGTTCGCCGTGGCGGAGCTGGCCGCGGCGTCCCACTGCGCCGCCGTAACCTGTTGGCGCACGTAGCCTCCAGTCGATGGCTCCGTGACGTTCGCTCCGGCCTTTGTCGGCGTGGTCGAGCTCAGGCCTACATACGTCGCAACCGGCGACGTCCAGGTGGTCTTCGCCGTGAAATGGTCAAGAATCGAATTGTCGATTGCGGTTGAAAATGGCATGTGATTTCCTTACTATTTTGGAATCGTGTAAGTCCTCCCGCCTCCGGGAATCGTAAACGTTCTACCGCCGCCTGGAATAGTCCACACATCGGTAATATTCGGATCGAAAGGTACGACAATAATCAGGTTTGTTATCGTCAATGCGGCCAGCCAATCGGCATTCGATTGAAACAGGGCGGCAAGAGTTCGTTCGACGTTAATGTTTCCAGAGAAATCGGCCGTCGCCAGAAAAGCCACGGCTAGAAGCACATCGCCGCCAGTCAATACCGTCAAGGCTGCCAGCCAATCGGCGGTAACATTTACATTTGCCGCCAATGGTCTGTCGGCCCGCAGGAAGGCGAGTAAATCGGCGTTAACATTGAGGTTCGCGGCAATCGGTCTATCGATCCTGGCGAACCCCAAAAGATCGGCAGTGGCTTCGAGGTTCGCTGCCAGTGGCCTGTCTACTCGCAGAAAACTCTCCAGGTCGGCAGTGGAAAGCAGCGATGCGGCTAATAGCACCTCTCCGCCGGTCAAGACGGTAAGAGCCGCCAGCCAGTCGGCATCGATAGTAACGTTGGCTGCCAATGGACGGTCGACGTTGATGTTTCCAGAGAAATCGGCGGTCGCCGACAAGCTTGCCGCTATCGGCCGATCTGCATTGAGATTCGCTCCGAGATCGGCCGTTGCCTGGAGGAACGAGGCAAGGGCTCGGTCGATCCTCGCCATGGCGGCGAAATCGGCACTGACATCGATTGATGCCGCCAGCGTCCGGTCGGCCCTCAGGAACGAGCCGAGATCGGCCGTTGCCTGCATGTTCGCGGCGAACAACTTGTCTCCGCCAACCACATCGCTACATTCGAAATCATCTAATAAAACTCCGGCTGTAGCAGATACATAGAAAGATAATCCAGGATTTCCCGATGCATAAGTAGAATCGGTTCTAGTACCCATCGAAACGCCATTGTGGAAACCCTCTAACGTCGTCCCGGTTACAACTAATTTTATCGTCGCTAAATCGACCCCAACTTGAGAAAAATTAGCTCCTATATGCGTGAATGTCGATCCATTATCGACTCTTTCGATAAAATATGTACCGGTGCCATCGGCGTTTAAACTATATAAATCGCCATCCGAACTACATCTAACAGCAGGTCCACCATATCGATATAAACCGGAAACAAGATCCTTTACAACTTGTGCATATTGATCGTTTGGAAAAGTCCCTTGATAAAAACCTGCCGTATCTGTCTCGGCTACAGCGGATCTACAAGCATTCGAAATTAAATTTACGTTGCCATAGCCGCCGGCTCCAGGTGTCCACGGAGTAGTTATCGGCGATTGATCGGCTCTGGTAAAAGAATCGGTAATGGCCATTATAGATTAAAATTTTTCCAACCTAAAATCGGCCAATTAATATTCTCAACGATATAATGAATCACTTGCCGAATTTTAGTCGATCCTGTAATCCAAGAAGTATCGAGTCCCATACTCTGCATCCAAGAAGAAATTTTAGAACGTTTAACCGGGCTCAAAGTATTGACGGCATTGTCCAATAAAGATCGAAATAAATCGAGAGAATCCTCGTCCCTTAGTCTACGTAATCGCTGTATGGCAACATGTATTTTAGAAATATAACGAATTACATCTTTACAAGAATTACCCGGAGATAACCAAGATAAACTAAATCCATCGACTTCGATTTGTGTCATAGCCGATAAATCCAAGGCTATTTCCCATGTCGAATCGAGCCATGCTTGAAATAATGCGGCACTAAAAAATAACGGTGAAATTCCTTTTATATCGGGATTGCCGGCAACGGAAGTATGAATTGTTTCCTCACAGATTGCTACCTCATAATAAATCGGTCGAGCATCGTTAATCCATTGCAACAGCCCAGAAATTCCATCATCGAGAATCAAATCGGCAAATGGAGAACGATATGCATTCAACCTTGTTCCATCGCCAATCCTATTAGTTCGATATAATTTCCAGGCAGTTGCCATTCATCCTCCGATAGTAATCTTGGTAGTCTGCGTAACTTCGATGGTCATCTTGACTCCAGCCGGAGCGGCAGGATTCAACACATCGAATCTGAAATCGCCGGAGCGAGCCCAGAGCGATGGAAGCCCAGCCGCATCGAATACCCGCACCCAAGTGGCATAGGTGCCCGTGGTGTTCCCCAGCTTCTCCGCTAACTTGGCGGAGTAGTCGAGCTGGAACGATCCATCGGCTTGTGCTACCGGCATGGCAAATGGCGATACGTCAATGGGTGGAGCCCCAGGTTGCACGGCGTTCATGTCCGTCAAGGGGGTGGTCAGGGCGACCTCCACTCGTTGTGGCAGTTCGTCCTGGGTCCCATTGGCCGCTTCCCACGCCCAGTTGTTTTGGATGGCAGCCGCCGGCCTCGTCCAACTCAGGATTCCTTTCACGAACGGGACGGTTTGCGCCAAGACGCCCAATGACCAGACCGATAAGCAAACCGATAGCAAAGCAGATTTCTTCCATGTCATTGCGCTTCTCCAAAAACGGTTTCCTCGATTTCCTTCTTCAGATCGGCCTCCAACTCCTCGACGATGAGAAAGTTGTTGTAAATGCCGAAACCGAAACTGTGGAAAATCACGCGTTTCTTTTCAATTCTGACTTCAGCCGATCCGGCACAGCCGGAAAGAAATAAAAAGCCAAGCAGTAGCAATTTTTTCATTTTATCTTCACCGGTAAAAGCATACATGGAAACTTGACCACATCTTCCGGAGTCTGTTCCGATGGATTGATTCCAGATAAAATCATCTCGGCAATTTGCAAAAATTTAGAATTCATTTCAGAACAAAAAAGCTTCGTAAAATCAGGTTGATTTCCGAATCGTTTCTCCCAAACGTCTATTCCGGCTCCCATGGCTTGACTGAAATCGTACCTGGTACGCTTCTTGTGTTTCTCCCTAAGCCAAGCCATGGCCTTCAAGCGTAATTCCTCTGGAATTGCTTGAATGAGCGGAACCCAGCAGATATCCCCCTTGTGTCCCTGAATTCTATCGGAAAGAAAATGAATCTGAAGACCGCGTACCATCTCCCGATGAATTACATCCTCGCCTTCGGCCCAAGCATGCGATTCGGCCAGTAGAACCGAATCTCCGAATCCTTTTATTTCCGAACGTACCACCAGTCCAACATGGGAATACCTGCTGCCAGTCGCCTCCCGAATGATTTTCGAGACTACCGAATCGTCGGAGAAGGCAATCGTATCCCCTGTCTTCATCTTGTGCCGAAGCGATTCGTAGGAGATCATGCCGCACCTGCCATGGGCACCGATTGCCCTTTAAGTTTGGCGGCCGCCATCTCCATTGAACCGGGCTCTTGCCTACCGGTAGAACCTTCCGGAGATGGGGGCGCTAATTGAGGAGAAGAAGATATTGGCGGCATTTGGTACCCAAGCTGCATCATAAGCATCTGGACTTGCGGCTGCATCATCATTTCGACGTGCGCGGAAATGTGCGCCAACACCGAACCGGTAACGATCGAATCCTTGTACATTTCCGGTTGATCCAGGGTGGCGATATGCCGGCGGACATGCTGCACATGATCATGAGCTATCGAAACCTCGACCGGCAGGCCCTGGAAAAGCGCCTCGTTCTCGGCAGAAATTATCCGGAGTTGCGATTCCGTGGCTTCCGTGATTTTATCCAGGCTGCCGGTAAGGTAAACGTCCAGGAGCGCCTCGGGGGTTTTGACCATGCCTGGAATCGACATGATGGCATTGGCAATCTCTATCCTGCCGGCAAGAGTCCTGGTGATCGCTGGCGATGGCTTCAGCGCCATGCGCTTGATGTCCTTGATCGACTCGGCCGAGAATTCCTTGAGATGCCTCTGGCGGTTGACTCCGACAATGGAAATGACTCGTTGAGTTTGCGCATTGGCCTGGAGCTGCTTGATCAGAATCGTTCCCCAGTCCTCAACCGATTGGAAATAGGCTGAGACCAAACGTGAGGTGGTCTGTTGAGCCCTCGATTCGGTTAACGCAATGGCAATCCCGCTCTTCACCTTTGGATCGGCCGTGCCTCGAGCCGTTGCCGACATCCCGGACATCGATTCCATCATGACCAAGAGCACTTCGTAAAACTTGATCATCTCGGTGTTGCCTCCTCGCATGTCCAGGACGCTAACCGGCGCATCGGTAGCGATTATCTTCGTCCCAGGTTCCAGATCCGAATAATTGATTGCGCCCGAAGTGCCGACATGGATCTTCTTCCCGGAAGTGGTGTTGTGATCGGTGATGATGTTCGATACCGTGGCATCGATGGCTTCCTGGATCGCCTGAAAATCCCACGCATCGGAGTAACCGTGCGGCGTCCCGACAACTTCCGAGGGAGCGAGTCTCACGAGCGGTAGAATGTCGATTGGGAGGGCCGTGTCAAGCAAAACAATGTCGCCGACAAAACAAACCATCCGTCCATTCGGAATCGATGGAGTCGGCTTGTGAAAAAAGAGATATTTCCAGACGCAATCGGTATGTGTTTCGTCAATATTCCGGACTTCAAATTCTTGGTCGATCTCATCTTCCCTCGAGAATTGCCGGAGGTCTTCCCCCTTCTCCGGATACCTCTCGACCAGATCCCATTTGTTGACACGCTTCCGGCACAAAACCCAGTTGGCATCCTCGTAGCTGACAATGCCGGTATCGTAACACACGTCGAAAAGCGTCAGAACGGTATCCTCGATGTCCCCCTCGTAAATTAATCGCCCAACTTGCGGCTCGGAATACATATCGTCGCTTGTTTCCGCCGGCATTTGCGCATCGACGATCTGTCCCTTCATCATGTCCCAGAGACAGAGAATGTATCCAGCCGAATAAATAACAGCGGTCTCGATCAACTTGTAAAAAAGCTCGTTAATCCTCTCCGCTTCGGAATAATAATCCGCCAGCTGGTTCCCGAATTTGGCCTGCTCGATACTTCTTTCGTCGGAATTGAGCACCACGGCATCCAGCGACGGCGGACTTTGGATGACATAGGTGATTAGGAGTTTCAGAATGGATCGGAATTGATTCACCTGGAGAATGGCAAATTGCCCCTCCTCGCCGCCCGGCTTTATCGCCATGTCGTCGCCTGACTCGGAGAACCTGTCGCCATGATAGTAGAGCAAATTCCGCCGCACCTTCTCCAGTATCCCCTTGGTCCTGAGATCGTCCAGGTAGAGTCGGCGCTTTGCCTGGCAGTGCTGGATCAGGTCCTCCGCCGAATCCTTGGCAAAGTACCGGTCCTGAGGAATATTGGCTCCGTATTTCGGTGTTTCCACTATCCGACTCTCCTTACGATGTCGTGTCGCGTGATCTTCTGGAGCCCTGAATGGATGTATTTTATATCTTCGGTGGGAAGATCGACAACAATATTCGGATCGCCGCGATAAACAAGTCGCGGATCTGGAAATGGATTCAGCAACATGCTCGGCTTTACCATGCGCCACAAGTAAACTAAAGCCATGAGCGCGTCGCAGTGCCCGACCACCGGCCGGTCGTCATAAACCGACAACGGAATTTCCTTTGAACGCTCGAAATCCTTCCGGCTTTTGTTGAGCTGCCCGTTGGTTAGCTGGTGGATCAGATTCCGGCAACGCGGGTGAATCAGAATTCTCTCCCCCTGTATGGCGCTCCTGAGATCGGCCAGCGCAGACTGCTTATCCCATTTCTGCGCCGGCGAAAATGGGAAACCGTAGGTCTCCCTCAGATCGTACAAGGTCTGAGGCGGCGCATCGGCGAAGCGGCGAATATAATCGACATGGGATGTCCCGGCATATAATTTCTCTTCTTTATCCTTCACCTGACGGACAATATCCTCAGTGGTCCGATAGTGCTGGACAAATTCATCTTCGATAATTATTTTCTGCGCGGAGAAATCGCAGTAACTGAAAAGCACAGCAGTGTAATCGTGAAAACCGGCATCCATCGCCAGGTAGGGGAAAAAATGAGTCGGACGAGGATGAGCGACAACTATTCCGGAGCGATGGACGTGAAACTCCGGCACCGCCAGTCCGCGCGGATCCGGGACCATCTCGCACAGGGCCTCTCGCCGCCAGCCAAGAGTACCTATCCCGCCGCACGCGTTCGCCAGCAGGGTTTTCTCCCGCTCCGAGAAATCGGGATTGTCGGTAATGGGGTTTATGAAATATCTCCCGTCGAGCTGCGCATCGGGAACATATTTTGCCGAGAATGGGTGATCCATGATATCGGGAGGAGTACTCGACAGGATCAGACACGGATCTTCTTGGCTCGCAAAGAGAAACAGCAATACCTCGTCGATCACGTAATCGGCACGATCCTTGATCCCGCGTACCTCGTCGACGGCGATCCAGTTCGCGCGCTTGCCGCGCATGTTCTCGGCATCGTCCTTGCAAGAAAATAGGCTGAAACAACTCTCAATCGAATTTTCCGGCCACCGCGGATTCTTGAAATAATAATTCGGCCCGCTCGGCCTGACTGTAATTGCTTTCGGCATGACGCCGAGAATCTTACGGAGAATCGGCTCGGCAATCTCCTCAGTCTGGGTGAGAGTCGGACTGCCGAACCTGCACATCCAGCCCGGCCGGCGGACGCACTCCTGGATGCCGGCGAGGATCAGGTAGTGGCTCTTGCCCCAGCCGCGATGCGAATTGATCACGATGGGTCTGGGATCATCCGGGTGGGTAGCCCTCCAATCCGAGATCTTTCGATCCAGAGGGAGCTGGGAATTCGGCTTCATGAGATAGCTCAAGTCGCCGCGCAGCCAAAGCTCCGATTCGAGGGCGGATAACGTGGCCTCAGGATTTTCGATCTGGACTTCCATTCGCCGCCGCCTTTCTTCCGGCTCCACGAGTCGCCAGGAGCAGCGCCTTCACCGCATCCTGTAGATCGCCCGTGTCCATACCCCGGAGCGCGTCCGTCGCCGCCTGCGATTCGGCCTCGTTGTTGAGGGTTTCCAAGGCCGAGAGCACCCAGCGCCGCATGTCGGGCGAGAGCATGGTAGAACGGGAGCCCTTGAACCGCTCCGAGTAGCCTAGGATCCGCTCGGCCTCCTGACCGATAATAATTTTAAGCGTGGCGATGATCTGGGAATTAGCCGGCACCACTTGTGTTCGGAC
>Ga0209640_10003260_pt1 | contig 14186 bp, 13 predicted proteins | sample RifCSP10_1_FD_184018 | JGI IMG/M metagenome (GOLD analysis project Ga0209640, IMG submission 184018) | Soil microbial communities from Rifle, Colorado - Rifle CSP2_sed 10_1 (SPAdes) (version 2) | ecosystem: Environmental > Terrestrial > Deep subsurface > Rock core/Sediment | place: Rifle...
AAAGCGCCGAAGTCCCGGTAGCGGCGTTAAGCAATCCTTCGCCCGTCGCTAAAAATTCGGGGGCTACCATCCGGGCAGCCATCGCCCGTTGGACACCATCTGTAGCCCCGCTATAGAGTCCGAAAACAACAAAGAAAAAGGCCGCACCCCAGAAAGTGTGAGACATAGCTAAACCAATATAGGCAATGACGGCCGCTATAAAGCCCAACGCCACAACTAAACGCTTACTTGTCTTATCAGCCAATCTGCCCAAGGGTATAGCCGTTAAAACAAAAGTACCGCTATATATAAAGTAGAGTAAAGGAATTGCTCCAAGGGAACCCCCGCCGTTATTCATTGCCAGACTAACGGGATATAAAAGCATTAAGGTTATTGGTAGGGCGCCTAAACCGAAAATAAAAATGGCTATGAGATAAGAAATAAATCTTTTGTTCCGGCGTAAAAGATTGAAATCCAGTTTAGATGAAGTTTTATTCTCACTTATCTTTTTATCCTTAACGAAAACAAAAGTGCCAATGGATAAAAGCCCGATAAAGAACGCGATAATAAATAAAGACCTGTAATCATAGTTTATAAAAGGAAGTATCAAAAAGGCCGCAATCGGTCCAATGGTCGCACCTAAGGCATCCATGGCCCGGTGATAACCAAAAGACTTGGCTATTTCTTCGTAGCCAACCGATTCGGCCAACAGTGCATCACGCGGAGCCTCGCGTATACCTTTGCCCATCCTGTCCATTACTCTTAAAGCGAAGACGTGAGAAAAAGAACCGGCTAACGCAAAAAACGGTCTCGATAGAATAGAGAGACAATAACCTAAAATAGCCAGACCTTTTCTTTTCTGAATCTTGTCCGATACCCAGCCGGAAATTATTTTAAGGAAGCTGGCTATGGCATCCGCCGCGCCCTCGATTAAACCGACGCCTACCGGCGGCACGCCCAAAACTACGCCCAGGAATACCGGCATAACCGATTGAACCATTTCATTGGAGAAATCGTTGAAGAGACTTACTAAGCCCAGGAAAAAGGCATTCCTTTTAAGCCCAAGTATTCTGTCGTTCTTCGCTTCAACCTTATCCATATATATTATTTTAATAGAAACGAGCTGTACTTCATGATGCCTAAACTCTCGGAGAGACCGGCGTTAATTTCCAGAACTTTGTTAGCCGGTTGGGGTGGATAGAAAACACTGGGGTAAGAGTCCGGCTTAACATTAGGCAAGACATAAACGACTTCATTATTTTCAATCCAAATAATATCTATGGGAAATTTCATATCTTTCATCCAGAAACCATATTCGTCGGACTCATCAAAGACAAATAAGAGCCCTTCCTTACCGCCCAGACTATTTCTTCCAGACAAGCCTTTATCGCGCTCATCAATAGAATCTGCAATTTGAACCGAGAATTCATTACCATCAATAATGGCAATATTATGACTTATGCCAAAGGGCGCGAAGGTAATCACGGCGTAATAAATCGTTCCTGCCACCATAAAAGCAATCGTTAACCACTTAATCATTTAACTGCCTCTTTGTTCGGGTTGACCGCCGCGTATTTTCCGATACTGCTCTTTGTATTTTTCTATTGTTGCCTCCACTTCATTGTGCGGTACTTCAATGCGCAAAAGATCGATAGCATTAATCGTGTCGTAAATATCCAAGCTGTTTTCCAGTTTATAAATTGAGTCTCGCCAAAGAATAGCCTTTTCATACTCACTATGTTCCACGGCTTTTTTTTCTAAATCTTTCATCATAGCAATAAAGGCATCGTAAACTCCCACCTCTTCTCCCCCCCGGCTAATAGTCCTGTCTTTAAAAGGTATGCGTAAGATTGACCTCTGCTCGTGCATCATTTCTCTGATTTTGCCTCCCCTCTGCCAGTTAAAGGCAGTGGAAATTATCTTTTCATAATAGTTAGCGGCTTTATCAAGCGTCTCTCGTGGTACATTGGGCACTGTTCTTAAAGTATCAAGTAAGCGAAAGGCACCCATTTCAATCATCTCCAGACTCCACCATGGTTTGGCCGAAGCCCACCAGAACTGATCCGAGCTCATTGCCATATCCATCTTTTTTCTCACAACTTCATAAATGGGTTCGGTTCCGCTCATGGCATAAACCTGATCCAAAACCATCTTCTCCAAGTCCCACTGTAATTTATGAATCATGTTCTCCGGATCAAGCCAAGAAAGAAACTGAATCCCTTTTTGAATATCTTCTTTGCTTGAGGCCCAAGTGGAAGCAACCGGACTTATTTCAACAGTTTCTTTGTAATGCTCTTCTATTTCGGAAATTTTAATCAACTCAAACTCCGGCGCGTCAAAAACATCAAAGAGCATTTTCTCCAAGCCGGGCCGGTGATGACCAAAAGTTTCCCCGTCCATAGCGGTAACGAGATATCGATTGGTTTTTAAATCATCCCGCATGGCCTCAATTAAGGTATCTCTCGAACGAACTACCGCGCTCATAATTAAATTACTCAAGCGCCTTTCTCTAAAAAATACGGAGAGCTTGGTGTCTTTTATTTTATAGACTTTATTGTAATCAACCTTGCCGGGTTCCCCGGTTAAAGCAATTTCATCCAGAATGAGCCACTTAAATCCCAAGCTCTCTACTAATGGAGCAATGTTTTCTTTGTAGCCCATTTCCGGAGGAAAGAAGCCTTGAGGGTTATAAGCATCGCCCAAGAAAAATTTGTTGGTTTCATCATTGATTTTTATCTGGCGAATAATTTCATCGTCTTTCAGAAACGGCAGAAAAGCATGATACTTAGCCGAGCTGGTAAATTCAATTCTGCCCTCCTTTCCCAAATTTCTTAATATATCTATCAGGTCTTTATAGCCATACTTATCAAAAAGCTCCATAAGCGAGCCATTGATATTCAAAGTCAGCCTTACTTTGGGTCTCTCTTTTAAGCCCATTAGTATGGGTCTGTAACTTTGCGAAACAACCGCTTCCAAAATATCGGGCTGTTGCTCGGCCGGCTGATAGATGTGAAGAAAATTAGCCCAGCGCATTAACCCTGTTCCGGCGGATTGGCGTGGAGCTCGACAGCTTTCGTAAAAAGTTTTTCGTACTCTCTAGCCGACATGTCCCAAGAAAAGTCCGCCAACATCGCACGTTTAACCAAGTCCGCCCAATAATTTTTGTATTTAAAAGTCTCCATCGCCCTGATAATCGTTCCGTATAACGCATATTGATCAAACTTCTCAAAAGCAAAACCATTGCCAGTTTGAGTTTCGGGATCGTAATCGATGACACTATCAGCCAAACCGCCGGTCTGCCTTACGATAGGAACCGCACCGTATCTCATAGCCTCCATTTGGGTTAAACCGGATGGCTCAAACTTGGAAGGGATTAAGACCGAATCGGCTCCGGCATAAATTACGTGAGGCAATATACTGTCGAAAGAGAGATGGATGGCCATCTTTTCCGGATAACGTTTCTCCATTTCTTGGAAAAACCCCATATACTTACCGTCACCATTGCCCAGAACCACAAACTGAATATCAAAGTTCCTCAAGAGAGCATCCCCGGCATCCATTAGTAAATCAAAACCTTTCTGTTCGGTAAGTCTTGAAACTATACCAATAACAAAGGCATCATCGCGTTCGGGCAGATTAAATTTATTTTGCAAAGTTTTCTTACTGAGAGCCCTGTCACTAATATTTTTAGCGCTAAAGGGAGTTTCCAGATTGGGGTCTTTTTCCGGATTCCATTCTTTGTAATCCAGACCGTTTAAAACTCCGTAGAGCCTTCCTCTTCTTTCCCGCAGCAAAGTGTCGAGAAGCTCGCCGTACTCCGGAGTGGTAATCTCCTTGGCATAAGTTGGGGAGACGGTATTTATAACATCGGCGTATCTAATGCCGCGCTTCATAAAATTCAATTTCAAGAGCCTTGGATCGTAGAACCCCGGAATCTCCGATTGGCCGTCATCGTAATCCATTTCGGTAACGAAATGATGGTCAAACATTCCCTGGAAATAAAGATTGTGGATACAAAAAAGAACCGGTATTTTACTAATAACCCGATGGTCTTTATATTCGGTATGAATGTAATTGGGTATTAGACCGCTCTGCCAATCTGAAGCCACTATCACATCCGGCCTCCACTCGTTATGACTCACAATGAATTCCAATACTCCCCGACTTAAGAGGGCCCAGCGGACAGGATCGTCGGCATAACCATAAATATTGGCTCTCTGCTCATAATATTCTTCGTTTTCCAAAAAATAAGTAATGGGAGGCGCATCAACATCGCCCTTATCCGGAGTAAACATCTTTACGTTGCATATTACCGGCTCCTCTCTTCCGCTAGGAACATTCACACCCTCTTCAATAAGTTTCAAATGAAACTTATCGGTATCTATATTTAAGTAACGCGGTATCATAACCCGTGCGTCGTGACCCAGTTTATTTAAGGCTCTCGGCAAGGAATACATAACTTCTCCCAAACCGCCGGCCTTGGCAAAAGGAGTCGCTTCCGACGCTACAAAAAGAATCTTAAGACTTTGTTTGCGACTGAAAAATATCATTGATATAATTTTACCATTTTTGGCTCTTATTAGAGAGTAAAATGATAAGCCGCGATGCCGAAGGCTACCGCGACGTTTAAAGATTCTTTTTGACCCAGCATTGGGATTTCAACCACCTTATCCGCTCTTTTAAGGATAGACTCGGGCAAGCCCTTGACCTCATTGCCCAAAACCAGCACAAATTTATTACTTTTCTTAACTTTTTGCAGCTTAACCGATTTAGGATGTTGTTCCAGCGCTAAAATCCTATAATTTTCTTTCTTAAGCTTGTCCAGTAAGCGCGAAGTGGAGTAAACCTTCTCCCAAGGAATGTATTTTTCGGCGCCCAGTGAAACTTTAGTAAGCTGTTTTCTGGGCCTTTTAAACTCGTCAACCGGCTGGGGTGTAATGCCGCACAAATAAATCTTTTCTACGCCCATAGCGTCAGCGGTTCTAAAAATAGAACCGACATTATGGAGACTGCGGATATTATAGAGGACAACTGTCATGAAAAAGTTAATTTTTGCCCTTAAATGCATTATTATAGTAACATAAACTCTACATGGAGACCCGTTTCGATCACGAGAATTTAGAGAAGAAAATATACGAAACTTGGGAGAAATCAGGGTTATTCAACCCCGATACTTATATTAAGAAGGGTTTAATAAAGAAAAACGCTAAAAGTTTTTCCATAGTCCTTCCTCCACCAAATGTTACCGGCACTTTGCATATGGGGCACGCCGCTATGTTGGCTATTGAAGACATTATGGTCCGCTATGCCAGAATGAAAGGCCTTAAGACTCTCTGGCTACCAGGGACGGACTCGGCCGCTATCGCCACACAATCTAAAGTTGAAGGAGAAATATATAAGAAGGAAGGTAAAACGCGCTACGACCTCGGCCGGGAGGAGCTTCTGCGACGCATTAATGTTTTCACCGAAGAGAGCAAAACTACCATTATTAATCAGTTGAAACGGATGGGCTCATCGCTTGACTGGAGCCGTTACGCCTACACTTTGGACGAACCAAGATATAAGGCTGTCATGGAGGCTTTTGTGAGAATGTATAAGGCGGGCTTAATCTATCGCGGAGCAAGAATCGTTAACTGGGATCCAAAACTGCAGACAACCGTTTCGGACGATGAAGTGGAGTGGCTGGAAGAAAAGGCCAGTTTTTACTATCTGAGATATGGCCCTTTTATAATAGGCACAGCGAGACCGGAAACAAAATTCGGAGATAAGTATGTGGTAATGCATCCGAACGATACGCGCTATAAAAAGTACAACCATGGCGACACAATAAAATTGGAGTGGATTAACGGACCGGTAACCGCAACTATTATTAAAGACAAATCCGTTGACATGGAATTTGGGACCGGAGTGATGACCATCACCCCCTGGCATGACGCAACAGACTTTGATATAGCCGAAAGACACAATCTGGATAAAGAGCAGATAATCGATTATAACGGTAAGTTACTGCCTATCGCAGGAGAGTTTTCGGGAGTTTATATAAAGAAGGCTCGTCCGCTTATAGTCGATAAATTAAAAAACAAGGGGCTTTTGGAAAAAGTTGATGAAAACTACCTACACCGGATAGCCACAAATAGCCGAGGAGGTGGAATGATAGAACCGCAAATTAAAGAGCAATGGTTTGTAAGTGTAAATAAAAAATTTAAACTTGCTGAGTCCAATATAAAAGGGGTCAAATCGGGGACGGAAGTATCTTTGAAAGAATTGATGCAGAGGGCAATAAAATCCGGTCAGATTGAAATAATGCCCGGAAGATTCGAGAGGGTTTATTATAACTGGATAAATAACTTGCGGGATTGGTGCATCTCGAGGCAGATCTGGTTCGGGCACAGGATACCTGTCTGGTATAAAGGTAAAGAAATTTATTGCGGCATTGATGCTCCTAAAGGCGATGGTTGGAAACAAGACCCCGATACACTGGACACTTGGTTTTCTTCGGGCCTTTGGACTTTCAGTACTTTAGGCTGGCCCGAAGAGACTGCCGATTTTAAAACTTATCATCCTACAACCATACTTGAGACCGGTTACGATATTATTTTCTTTTGGGTAGCGAGAATGATACTGATGACCGGATTTCTTTTGGGAGACATACCTTTTGAGAAAGTTTATCTCCACGGTTTGGTACGGGACGCACAGGGCAGAAAAATGAGCAAATCTTTAGGAAATATTATGGACCCATTGGATATGATAAAGAAATACGGGGCCGATGCTACTCGCTTATCTTTAATTATAGGTGCCGGGCCCGGAAACGATACAAAACTATCGGAGGATAAAGTGAGAGGGTATAGGAATTTCACAACTAAGGTTTGGAACGCATCAAGATTCGTGATTATGAATTACAAAGAAACCAAAGTTAAATCAAAACTTACCGCTAAAGACAAGAAGCATCTGAAAGATTTGGAGGCAGTTAAGAAAAAAGTAGGAAGTTTCTTGGACAAGTACGACTTTAATCAAGCGGGAGAAATTATTTATCACTATTTCTGGCATACCTTTGCCGATAAAGTTCTTGAGGAAATGAAGCCGAGGCTATCAAGTGATAACGAAGCCGATAGGGCTGCCGCTCAAGAAGTCCTTATAACGATATTAAAGTCATCTTTAAAGATGCTCCATCCATTTGTGCCATTTGTGACGGAAGAAGTTTGGGGATTAATGCCAAATGCTCAAAAAGATAAAATGCTCATAGCCGAACCATGGCAATAAACCAGATTTTAATACCGGTTGCCTTGGGCTTTCTCCCGGCCATCGCCTGGCTTATATTTTTCAGTTTGGAAGACCGAATGCATCCGGAACCGAAGAAAATGATTTTAAAGGTGTTTTTGGTTGGTATCATATCTGCCTTAGCCGCAGCGGCCATCCAAATCATAATTCAAGATACCGCTTTCACTTATTACGGCATCAGAGACACCGATAAAATATCCTTCATTATATTCGCGACCATTGAAGAGTTGGTTAAATTCGCAGCCGTTTATTTGACCATAAAGGGCAGTAAATACCTCGATGAACCGGTTGATTTTATGATTTATATGATTACGGCGGCGCTGGGATTTGCCGCGATAGAGAACAGTCTGTTTCTCTCCCAAAAAAGTTCCGAAATAGTATTGGAAATAATGGTTTTAAGAGCTGTCGGGGCGACACTGCTTCATGCCCTAGCGTCGGGCTTTGTGGGCTTCTATTGGTCCAGGCGTAAAATTGTAATCGGCCTTTTAATGGCAGCGGTATTACACTCGGGATTTAATTACTTAATTTTGAAGTTTAACGAAGCTCCGGTCTACGCTACCGCCATATTAATCTTTGCTTCCTTCTTTCTCTTCTATGATTTTGATATAATAAAAGAAGGAGATGAATGATAAAAATAAAGACAAGGAATTAACCAGCTTGCCCGACGAGAGCGAAGGCCAGCTTACGGTAGATGTCTACCAGACTCCCGATGATATTGTCGTTGAATCTACCATCGCCGGAGTTGACGCGGATAATATCGATATAGACGTGACCAGTGAGTCTGTAACTATCAGAGGCGAGAGAAAGCGCGAAGAGAAAGTTCACGAAGCGGATTATTTCTATCAGGAATGTTTTTGGGGCAGATTCGCCCGTTCAATCATATTGCCGCAAGAGATAGACCCTGATAGGACCACTTCCAATATTAAAAATGGCATCTTAACTATCCGTTTACCCAAAGTGCAGCGCAATAGAGCCAAGAAGGTGAGGGTAAAGCCGGAATAGTTTAAAAACTCCTTCTAATATTTAGAGTCGGCAACTTTAACTAGTTACTAAGCCACAGCGTGCCCGAAAAACCACGTTAATAATAAATGAACAAAATAATAAACCAAAAGACCATAATCGCCTTCGCAGTGGTTATTATGGCTTTGGGCTTTTTCGGATTGACTGTTAAAAACAGTAAGGATAGCCAAGTTGTAGATATTGCTCCGGTTAAAACAGAAAAGATAAAAGCGGTGACAAGTTTTTATCCTCTCTACTTTTTTGCACAAAACATTGCCGGAGACAGAGCGGATGTAGTAAATATTACTCCAGCCGGAGCGGAGCCACACGACTATGAGCCGACAGCGAGACAAGTAGCCGAGATTGAAGACAGTAATCTGCTCATTTTAAACGGTGGGAATCTGGAATCGTGGAGTAAAAATATACAAGAGAGTATTGTTGGCAAGAAAACGATACTTGTTACGGCCGGCGAAAGTTTGGTCACCCAGGAAGTGACAGAAGAAGGGAAGGTGGTAACCGACCCTCATTTCTGGCTTTCACCGCCCTTGGCTAAACAAATGATTGATAAAATACTACAAGGTTTTATAAAAGCTGATTTAACCAATGCCGATTATTACATAAACAACTCCGTAAATTTAAAAGCGGAGGTTAACAAGCTTGACGCCGAATACAATTCAGGCTTAAGCAACTGTAAGAGTAAAGATATTATCACCTCTCATGCCTCGTTTGGATATCTCTCGGCCACATACCATTTAAACCAAGTGGCGATTACCGGCATTTCTCCCGATGCCGAGCCATCGCCCAAAGAACTGGCTGAGGTGGCTAAGTTCGCCAAAGAGAATAAAGTTAAATATATCTTTTTCGAAAGCCTGGTGAGCCCAAAACTTTCGGAAACTATTGCAACTGAAGTTGGCGCTAAAACCATGGTACTAAACCCCTTGGAAGGATTAACCACTGATGAAATTTCTCAAGGTAAAAACTATTTTACGGAAATGAGAAGTAACCTTAATAATCTTAAAATAGCCTTACAGTGCACAGAGTAAATCACGCGGACAATATAGTTGAACTTAAAAATGTTTCCTTTAACTACGGCAACGACAGGGTTTTGAAGGATATAAATCTTAATATCCACCGGGGAGATTACCTTGGTATAGTCGGTACAAATGGATCTGGAAAAACTACACTGTTGAAAATAATTTTAGGATTACTCCCCCCTTCGTCGGGCTCGGTAAAGTTATTCGGACAAGATGCCAAGAACTTTAAGGATAGGTCAAAAATAGGTTATGTGCCTCAGAAAGTAACCAACTTTGACGCTAACTTCCCGGCGACCGTTGAAGAAGTTGTGCTAATGGGAAGATACGCGAGGAGGGGGCTCTTCCATTCCATAAAAGAAGGAGATAGAAAGAGGGTTCGTTTCGCTTTAGAGCAGGTAGAAATGGCTAGTTACGAAAACCGCCTAATTGGAGAGCTTTCCGGCGGACAACAACAGAGAGTTTTTATCGCGAGAGCTTTAGTAACGGAGCCCGAAATAGTCTTCCTAGATGAACCGACAACCGGAGTCGATAAAGGAGCACGAGACGAATTCTACCAATTGCTTAAAAAGTTGAATGAAGATTTGAAATTAACCGTGGTGCTTATCACGCATGATATGGAAGGCGTTGCTTATGGCGCAATGCACGTTGCTTGCGTTGACCATACCCTTTTCTTCCATTCATCGCTCGAAGAGTTTTTAAAAGAGACTAAACTAAATGAAAAATTGGAAAGAGACGCAAGGATTATAACTCATCATCATCAATGATTAATTTATTTCAGTATGACTTCGTTACTCGAGGACTGGAAGCGGGGCTTATAGTAGGTTTTATAGCTCCGCTAATCGGCATATTTTTAGTACTTCGCCGCTATTCCCTGATTGCCGATACTTTGGCTCATGTTTCTTTGGCGGGAATTGCCTTGGGGCTGCTTCTTGGTATAAATCCAATACTGAGCGCTCTAATTTTTACAATATTTTCTTCTTTGGGTATAGAAAGACTTCGTACTACCAAAAGGACTTATGGAGAGTCCGCCCTGGCTTTATTTCTTTCCGGGAGTTTGGCACTAGCCACGGTTCTACTGAGTCTAGCTAAGGGCTTTAATACTAATTTATTAAACTATCTTTTCGGAAGTATTGTTACGGTAACGCAGAACGACGTTTATGTGATTGCCAGTTTAGCCGTAATTGTGGCAGCTACTATTTATGCTTTGTACAAAGAACTTGTCTATATTAGTTTTGACGAGGAAGCGGCAAGGGTAAGCGGGCTACCGACGAGGGTTATAAATACGGTTCTCATTGTTCTTACTGCCGTTACCGTATCCTTATCAATTCCTGTTGTAGGCGTGCTCCTTATTGCCGCCTTAATCGTAATACCGGTTGTGGCGGCGCTTCAATTGAAGAAAAGTTTCGCCAAGACAATATTCTATGCCGAAATCATTTCGCTCTTCTCGGTAGTGTCCGGAATTATAGTTTCTTTTTATTTTGACCTTTCTACCGGAGGAACAATAGTGCTGATAGTTTTGGGTATCTTCATGCTTCTTTCGTTTAGTAACAGAAATAAATGAATTAAATTCTTTAAATGACAAGGCACCCACGAAAGTGGGTGCCTATCTATGGTGCCCGGAGTGGGAGTCGAACCCACAAGTCCTTTCGAACAAAGGATTTTAAGTCCTTCGCGTATACCATTCCGCCACCCGGGCAATATAACACGGAGGCCTGGGCGGGAATTTCACTGCTCGCATCGCCTAAAGGCGGCTGCGCTTTAAAACCTTGCGGTTTTAATACCTGCCTACCGGCAGGCAGGTTTCCACCACGGGAAAACATTTGTTTTCCCGACCCCTTTCTGGGTTCAATCCCCAACCAGTCCTGAGGCCTGGGCGGGAATTGAACCCGCGTATAAGGGTTTTGCAGACCCTCGCCTTACCACTTGGCTACCAGGCCCTGCCTCTAAATAAGGTAAGGCTAACTATAATTTACTTTTACTTAAGCAATCTTTCAATATTGGCGGCATGCTCCAATCCGCTATCGTACTTAAACTCAATTCTCGGCATCGGCTTAATATTGAGCTTACGATTTAATTTATGTTGGAACTCTCCTTGCTCTTTAACCAGTACTTTCATAACCTCATCACTTCTATCACTAGGAATAACGCTAATACCCACCTCTGCCCGACTCAGGTCGGACGAAACGTCCACATAACTTATTGTAGCCAGCACGCCTACTTCTAAGTCCAAGTCTCTCACGAGAAGTTGGCCAAGTTCTTCGGTGATTAAACTCTCCATGCGCAGCTCGCGATGATTCATTAGAATACTTTAATTTTATCACCTGCTCTCACTTTTGTATCAAGCTCTATTAAAAGACCGCACTCTACTCCTTCTTTCGCCTCTATCACGTCTTTCCTTTTCTCTTGAACATTTATAATCTTACCTTGAGATAAAAACTCTTCGTTCCTCACAAGCCTAAAATCGGAACCGGGCTTAATCCCTCCCATTACAACTTTCCCACCCACAACCTGCTCTTTGCCATCTTGGCTAAAGAATCTTAAAACTTCCAACTCTCCCAAGAAAACCGGACCGACTAAAACTTTTCTATATTCATCGATAGACTCAACTAACTTATAAATAATATCTGATGTGAAAAGTTTAAGATTCTGAGCCTTGGCTAAGCCTTCGGCAGCTTTATTAACTTTTACCCCGAAACCCACTATCACACTACTTGAAGAAACCGCGCGCTTCACATCCCCGTCAGTTACATCCCCTACCGACATATCTTTAACTACTACCAAGTGACCCAAAACCTGACTCAGAACTTCCAGAGAACCGGATGTATCGGCTTTCAAAACAGCGTTCACTTTATTTTCTTTATTTTCTTCTACAACCGGCTGCTCAACTTTTTCTTCCGGCTTCGTTTCCGGTAAATCCCCCACATAGAACTGTTCACCCGCCAAGGGGATTGATTCAAAACCAAGGACCGTTCCCGGGGATGACGGAGTCAGCTCCTTAACCTTTTCTCCCAAGAAGTTTTCCAGGCCTCTAATTTTGCCTGTAGCCGAGGCGGTTTTAATCTCATCTCCCTGGTTTAAAGTGCCATCCAAGAGCACCAAATGGGCCAAAACGCCGCTCCGCATATCTTTTAATGACTCTATAACAAAGCCTGTCGCCTGGGCCTTGGGGTCGAATCCAAGCTCTAAAACCTCTCCCATAAGAAGAATTAGGTTTAGTAATTCGCTCACTCCCTCGCCGGTTTTGGAAGAAATTCCTTGGAAGCTTACATCGCCGCCCATACCTTCCAGATAAACTCCGGCGGTCATTAAGTCATTTTTAACTTTTTCTACATTCGCTCCGGGTTTATCGATTTTAGTTATAGCTACTATAAATGGAGTTTGGGAGTCGCGAAGAATTTTAATCGCTTCGGTTGTCTGAGGTTTAATGCTTTCCTCGGCTGCCACAACCAAAATAGCGATGTCGGCAACCTTAGCTCCACGCTCTCTCATTTTGGAAAAAGCCTCGTGCCCGGGAGTATCAATAAAAGTGATTCGCTTCCCATCGTGAGTTATTTCGTAAGCGCCCGTTGACTGCGTTATGCCTCCCGCTTCACGACTAACAATATTAGTTTTTCTAATGTAGTCCAGTAGAGATGTTTTGCCGTGGTCAACGTGACCGACAACAACCACTATAGGCGGCCGGGGCAGTGTATTTTTCTTATTGGAGTCACTCATAACTTTGACAAGGTAACAGAAAAAACTGACTAAAACAAGTTTTCTTTAAATAAAAGACGTACTGAAAAGCCTCCTGCTACGGTGCGGAGGCTTTCGAAATGTGGGCATTGAGAAACTATGCATGGCAGACTTGAGCGTCTAACTATCAGATTGTCTGATTGTTTTTATAGCGGATGGGTCCGCAGAGTTACCAAGAGTAGAATCCTAGTAGAGTATTCCGAGTGTAACTCATCAAAGACCTATAGAAAGGATTGAGTCCCCCCTCTATAACGCTAAGTCTGCCGTACAAAACTTCCCAAAGCCCTAAAGTTAAAGAACGTTAATAATACTTTTATATTACCGAAAAACTTAGGCCGAGTCAAATTTAATTGCCGAAATTTATGGACTATTATAAACTAAGCGAAGTTAAGTCCGCCTAAGATGGCGAGACAAGGAAGCGTGGCTGAGTGGTTTAAAGCAGCATCCTGCTAAGATGTTGTACCCGCAAGGGTACCGAAGGTTCGAATCCTTCCGCTTCCGCATCGCTCGATATTGATGCCCTCGTCGTTCAATGGATAGGACGCCTCCCTGCGAAGGAGGAAATCCAGGTTCGATTCCTGGTGGGGGCACACAGATATAAAAACAATGGATTATTACTTAATACTTTATTTCTTTGTTGGAGTTTTACAGGATTTTTTATTGACGCTGAATTGGCGGTTTATCAGTAAAGAAAGAGCTGTCCCAGCCGCATTTTTTTCTTTTGCGGTAACGATTGTGACAATGCTCGTGCTTTATAATATTCTGACTCAACTTGATAAACAGAGAAGCATTGTGGCAATTATAGTTTACGCTCTGGGTATCGGAGTCGGCACAATGCTCGGGATGAAAACAAAGATTGGTTCCAAAAATTAAGCGTGGAGAAAGTCCAAGCCCTGGAATGCGACGAGTCGTTTTCAAAAACAATCCGAGCTGGTAAGCTATAAACAAGATGAAGCTAAGCAAAACAAAAATAGCCATGTTAATAGCGATAATTATTATCGCCGGGTATTACCTCTATCAAACCTATTCTACTTATTCTATCTTAAGGTAGAAGCTCTTGGATTTTGGATAAAGTTTAAGGTACTCTTTTTGATGATTTAAAGCGCGAGAGTAGTACAGTGGTAGTACGCTAGCCTTCCAAGCTGGATACGCGGGTTCGATTCC
>Ga0209640_10003261_pt1 | contig 14186 bp, 27 predicted proteins | sample RifCSP10_1_FD_184018 | JGI IMG/M metagenome (GOLD analysis project Ga0209640, IMG submission 184018) | Soil microbial communities from Rifle, Colorado - Rifle CSP2_sed 10_1 (SPAdes) (version 2) | ecosystem: Environmental > Terrestrial > Deep subsurface > Rock core/Sediment | place: Rifle...
GGGCTCAAGGCGGCGTGGAGTATACGGTATCCTGTTGCCGATGCACGCTACCGGGAAGAGATTGCCTACCCGGATGATGGCTGCCTCTGCCCGGTGGATATTGCGGCGACGGCCATCAAGGCGGGGCAGACGGTGGCCAAGCGCGATGACGGGGATTGGGACTGGCTGTGAGGGCTGTCCTGCGGCGGCCGGGGAGGCGGGGATGAGCGACTACGAAGGCCTGCGGCGGGTGGTCTACGGGGACGATGGCGCGACGTTCGTCCCGGTCTGCCGATGCTGCGGGCGGTTTGTGCGGGCCGACCAGGTCATCTACATAAACGACTGGAGTGGCCTCAAGCCTGGCCCGAATGCGACCTGTGCCAAGTGTGGACGCACGGAGATGCTGTTCGAGGGATTTATCTAGCCGCCCCGCAGCAGGGAGGGGAGGATGGAAGCACGAATGACCGCAATACAGGCCAGTCTAGCAAGTAATTACAAAGGTGGCACTGGCTACCAAAAGTGGAGGCGACTACGGGCGGATTGTGAATGGTTGCTCGCTTTGGTGCAGGAAGCGAGGCAACATCAACAGTGTCAATGTTCTTGTTACCATCGTGAACCTAGCCAACAGGTCCAATGCACCTGGCTAGACTATACGGTGGCCCCATGACCCGCCGCCCCAACCAGGCCAGGAGCGTGGAGGCGCAGGTGAGAAGTCGTATGGGGTATGCAGACGAGAAACGGTGCTGTCATGTTTGCGATGTAAAAAAGAGGTGCCACGTCTGCGGGCTGGCTACGCTCGTTGCGTGTGCGGATTGCCGCATCAATTTTTCCGTGTCCGTCTACGTGTGCCACCGCCCCGCCTGTCGGGACGCACATGAACGCAAATGCTATGGGGCGCGGCCATGACCATCCAGGCGCAGGTGCAGGGGATTGCGGCGCGGTTGGGGTGGGAGTATGCGGCTGGAAACATCTTCCCGTCCTCTGGAGATTCCTACGTGCTCCAAGTTGGACGGGCCGCCGAACTCCTCTACTTCTGCCGCTTGGTCGAGGCGGCGCTGAGCTATGAACAACGACTAGCCTACGGCATGGCGCTCCATAAAATCATTCACACGAAGCGCCTGCCCGACGAAAATGGAGAGTGGATTTTCAATATTGCTAACGCCTCCGCCGAGCAAAAACTGGCGGCGCTGGTGCAGGCGTTAGGAGGCCCCCATGAGCCAGCCTGAGTTCGAGGTCATCAAGGATTTGCTCCTGCGGTACGAACGTGGCCCCGACGCGACGGTCGAGGATTTGGCATTAGCCGCCTACCAGCGTGGAGTGGCGGACGGGATAAAGCAGGCGAAGGGAGGTGAGGCCAGTGCCGAATGGTCTACCAGACCAAAGCAACATGACCCCTGACCCGGCTCCATCCCAGGCAGGGGCCACCCCCGACCAGGCGGCGCAGGACCGAGAGATTGGTAAATTAGCATCCGTGATTTGTTCCACAGCGAACTACATTGCGTGCCGCGACCTGCTCACTACCGCCCTCGCCCAGGCCACCGCGCAGGGGCGGAAGGAGGAACGGGAACGGTGTGCGAGGATTGCTGAGGAACAAATGCAGTACGTTGATAATCGTATTCGTTACGCGACAGCACAAGAGATCGCCGACGCGATCAGGAGGCAGCTATGAGTGACCAAAATGAAACGATTGCTTTTATCCGGCAGTTGGTGAAGGCGAAGCGTGCGCTGAAGCGGTTGACCTTACGGCAAGCTGCCAGGCTTATCGGTATTTCTCCCGCGACTGTCTATCGCTTCGAGCTTGGCAAGAATCCAAGCGCCGTGGACTTCCTGAAACTCATTGACTGGTTGAAGCCATGACCACGCCACCCATGACCACCCCACCCACGACCGACGCGCTGGAGCAGGCGGTGCGAGAAACAATCGGGCTGTTGAATTCCATCATCCTGTGTGACGAGGACCACAGCGACCGATCTAGGGCACAGGTGACAGCCGGACTGGATGCCCTGACCACGCTGGCAGAGCGGGTGCGGGAGGTGGACGATGCGGTGTCAGATCGTGACTATTACCGCACCCTCTGGCGCGGCATTCGGGCGGTGGTGCGAGAGTCCTCAATCCCGATGTTGGATAGCGACGTGGCGTGCTGGATTCAGGAGGAGTTCGAGAAGAAGAATCAGCACATTGATCTGGTGACAGCCGAGCGCGACACGCTCCGGCAGCAGCTCGCCACGGCAGAGCGTGAGCGTGATACCGTCCAGGCGAAACTGATCGTGCTCAGTCGCCCTGGTGCCCCATGAGTAGCACGATGGTCTGGATGCTAGTGATGGTGTGGCTGTCTCTTGCGTATCCCGAGGCCATGCCGCTCGTTGGGAATAACGGTTTTTTGGTGGTACTAGCCGGCCTACTCGCCCTCGTCTGGGACCTCCGGCACTGGTAGGCCCAGCGCGTCCAGCCTGAGCAGTAGCGCCCGGTCGGCCATGCCCCGCTGATACGGCTCGCATTGGGGCGCATGCGGGCAGCCCGAACTGCCGTGCAAGCCCGCCAGTTCACACCGATAATTCCAGCGCGCCGTCCGTGGCATCGCCGCGCACTGGGCTAGCCGGCGTGCCAGGCGGGTCATGGCTGAGGCTCCTGCGTGGCAGGATACAGCCGGTCAAAGACCGCACACGCGACGTTCCAATCCTCCACGCTCCAGTGTGTCCGGCCTGCTGCTCGCATGCTCCGGTTCGCGGCATCACGGCTTGCGGCCATCTCCAGATCGTAGGTCCATACGGGTTTCATGCGCTCTCCTTTCCTTCGGGCCGACCGCGTACCCGCCGGGAACGGTCGGCAGCGCCGGCGCGCCTGGGATGGTGGTTAGATCGTCGCGTGTCCGTTCAGTCTGGCCTTGCGCCGGGCTTTCTGACTGGGCTCCTTGCCCGCATTGTGGAAGGCTACCCAGTAACAGCCTTAATCAGTTGTGTTGCGGTATAGGTGCGCATCATCTACCTTTCCGCCCCGAGGGGCGGTTACGAAACTACGCGAATCCGTCCGGCATTGAGACTGGCGGCTAGCTCACGCGCACAATCCTCAGCCATCGTCTGTAGGTAGGCGGATACGGTCACGCATGACATCTCCAGCGTATGGTCCCAGACCGGTGCGTCGTACTGTCCAGGGTTCGTCTCAGATTCAAAGGCGCCCTGGCCTTCATAGCGTACGGCGATCATCGTCTCCTACCTTTCCGCCCCGGTGGGCGTGGGAGGGTTAGGGAATATAGGGCCAGTCGCCCCCATCGGCGATGATATTGCTGCCAAACGTACAGATTTGGCCGTAGACGGCCCGGTGATACCAGCGAATACCCCAGCGCCAGTCTTTGCTGAATCGTGCCTCTGTGCCGCTCCAGCGCATCGCCAGCCCACCCGCCCCCGTCAACGCCCATCGTATCCTGTCCATCGTCGCCTCCTGGGGTGTGGGGTTGCCGTCCATGCCCCGGTGAGTATGCAACCGCGAGGCCAGCGTGTCTAACGTATTGATTTTCCAACAACGTCCGAAAACGGAGGAATTATCACTGCCCCGTTCTGCCTCTGGAAGAATGCCCAAATTAGCGTCTAACGGTGTGACAACTCAGGACATTCTGAGGCTGTGGCGTTCTAGGTCTGGAAGAATACCAGACCCCTGAAATCGGGGCGTAATGGGGCACGGCGACATCGAACTCAGGCACAAGAGTTGCTCCTGTCTCTTTGGCATGAATCTTTCGTCAATCGAAATAATCGGCGAAACGGCTCAGAAAGTGCTTGACAGGAGCAAAAAAGCGTGGATAATGGCGAGCCGTGGGGAAACTAAGAAGGAAGGGGTGCTCTGCATCACTCACGCCTTGCGCCCCACCTGCCGTTGCCATACTCAACAAGGCCACGCGATCCCCGCTGACCATTCCGTTGACTGCCTGAGGAGGGCACGCCGATGTTGACCGGACCCAAACTGATACTCACCTTTCTCGCCGGTGCGCTGCTCACCGCCTGGCTGCTGTGGTCGCCCGTCGTCTCCGCTGACCCCTGTGCCCCGTCCGGTATTCAACCCTACGATCTGCCCAGCCGACATAACCCCATTCCGTACAGCGAGGTCACGCCCTTCGCCGTCCCCTCAGACGCCTACCACGGCCAGATCGGCTCCAGCTACCCCCAGGGCAAGCCCACCTACTGACCATGGCTGATACGGCGCTGGATAAGCCCAAGCCTCGACACCCTAATCAGACCCCACCGGCCCTGACCCGGAAACGTCAAGCCGATTTTCTGTCGCTGCTGGCCCAGACTGGCCAGTGGGTGAAGAGCTGCGAGGCCATCAAGGTGCACCAAGCTATCCCCTACAAGTGGGCTATGGCAAGCGAGGGATTCGCCAAAAGACTAGAAGAGGCCAAGGTGGCAGGGGAAAAGGTCATCTTGTCTCGGTATGAGGGCCAAATGGATGCAGTCTGCTTGGCGGATATGGCCCTGGACGAGTATGCCAAGGTGCAGAACTCGCGGTTCTTTCGCATGAAGAAGCTCGATCCGCGCTACCGTGACAATGCGCCATCGGTCAACATCGTGACGGGCGCCTTGAGTATTGTCAGCACCCTGGATGAGGCCAGACCGGCCCTGCCCAGTAAGCCGGATAGGCAGGGATAATGCGTACACTACGGGGAGGGATGAGCCGAGTAGTCATAACTGGGAGTTACCGGACGCTGAGGGTGATGGCTACTGCCTGTAGTGGTGGGCCGGCCTGGCCTCGTGAGACGGTGGGGGCCTATGGGGTGCGGGGATGGGCGCACGGCGGCCAGAAAACGAGAGGGGGGGGAGGGGGGCTTGAGGCCCGTCCGCTCCTCCACGTGGGCACTCGTCTAGGATTTCCCAGGGAAAGACATTCTACGTATGAACCACAGTCATAGGGGCGCATGACCACCACGACCACGAAGAAGCTCGGTCGTCCGAAGGAGTTGGGGTTGTTGCCGCCCTCGAAGACGGGTCGGCCGCGCACGCGCTATCCGGAGGAGCGGTGTGCGGTTTTGACGTATGGGCCGGCGGTGTCGACGATGATTGAGGCGGTGGCGACGGGGTATGCGCGGGAGGTGGCGTGTTATGGGACGCGTGGCGATGGGAAGACGATTGGGGCGCTCGGGGCGATGCTGGAGCATGCGCGGCTGCATCAAGCGGCGGGCTTTCCCTTGCCCACCTCCTGGATGGGGGTCACGGACACGTTGGCGAGTCACAAGTTGAAGACGGTGCGGAGTGCGCAGGACCCGTTGTGGAAGGGGGCCTGGCAGGTGCATGACGGCGGCCACGTTCTCCAAGCGGTGGTGAACCGGCAGGTGGCGGTGCATCTGGATTTGTTTGGGATTGAGGATCAGGGGGCGATGGACCGGGTGCGGATGGAGGTGCATGGGGTGTGGTTTGAGGAGCCGGCGCCGTCGGCGGTGTTGGTGAAGTCGGAGGGGGTGGATGAGACGGCCTGGTCGATTGCGCTGACCTCGCAACGCAAGGGGACCACGCGCGGCCCGCACGGGGAGGACCGGCCCGGCTCGCATTGTTATCCCGCCCTGATGACCTTGAATTATCCCGACGAAGATCATTGGACCTGGCAACGGTTTCGGCCGAGTGCTGGTCCAGTGGGGTTGCATCCCGACGATCCGACGCGCTTGTGGGTGCGGATTCCGCCGGGCGAGCGGGCGAGTGCCGCGCAGCGGAGGGAATGGGCGCATGCGTTGCGGGATCGGCCGGATATTCTCCGGCGCCTCATTGAGGGGCAGCCCGGCACGATTCTCCTCGGCAAGCAGGTGGCGGACGGGTTCCGGGAGGACCTGCACGTCTCGACGGAGCGGCTGGACCCGATTCCCAACGAGCCCCTGCTCTGCGGCCTCGACTTTGGGCACACCCCGACCCTCATCATCGGGCAGGCCTGGCGGGGGGAGCGGCGCGTGTTGGCGGCGTTCACCACCACGCGTGGCGGGGTCCGGCAACTCCTGGAGAACGACGTGCTCCCCTGGCTGGCGAGTCGGGCGCCGTGGGCGCGGCAGCCGCATATGCTGGTGGGCTGTTACGACGTGGCCGGGCAGACGGATGAGCAGACCGACATTGAGCGCGACCCGATTTCGCTGGTTGAAACGATGCTGGGGGGGCTGTGGTTCCCCGGCCCGATCGCCTGGCCCGCCCGGCAACACGTGCTGGTCTCCGCGATGAACCATCACAAACAGGCCGGGCAGGTGTCGTTGCGGATTGATCCGGTGGGCGCCGCCCTCTTGGTCAAGGCGCTCTCCGGCCGCTGGCACTATGCGCAGGACCGGCAGGGGCAGTTGCGGCGGGACCTGCCCAAGAAGCCGAATCATCCCTGGGAGGACTTGGGCGATGCGTTCATCTATTGGCTGTGGGGGCTGACGAGTGAGGCGCCACCGAGTCGTCCTGAGGTGCGCGTGGAGACCTCGTTTCGCATCGGCGCCCCGGCGTATGACTGGCTGGGGGATCGAGCGCCCGAAGTGGTGACGCGATGGTGACGCGATGAGCCAAGTGGTCGGGACGGCCATCCGGGCGGCCACGGGGTTTGCGACCTTCGGGGGGTCCGAGTTGCTCCAGAAGAAGCCGTTCACCTACGACACCAAGCAGACGATTAGCGGGGGGCTCGCCGGCCGGATTGGCGAGGGGGTGCAGGGCGCGATCTATCCCGATCTCACGCCGCCCAGTTCGCCGAGGGCGCCGACGACCGAGACGAAGGCCGTGCAGCAAGCGGCGGCCGAGGCGGCGCAGCGGCGCAGTAAGGCGCGGGGCTTTCGCAGCACGATTCTCTCGAAGGACTTTATGGCGAGCGATGCGCCCGCCCTGCAACAGACGTTGGGGAGTTGACCATGCCCGCTGACGGCCCAGCCCTGCTCAAACGCTACGACCGCCTCAAGTCGGAGGCGTCCACTCACTTTACCCAGTGCGAGCGCATGGCGCCGTATGTCTGTCCTTCGCGCGTCGGCATCCTGGGCGCGCGCACGATGGGCGACTCGCAGGTCCACCAAGTCACGGACTCCACCACCCTCATGGCGGCCGAATTGATGGCGCAGTTTATCGCCGGGCAGGTGATGAATCCCGCGCAACAGTGGGGGAGCATGGCGCTGTGGCATCCGAACCCCTCGGCTCGCGATGCGATTGCCGAATGGAACGAGGACTGTCGGGACCGGATGATGCAGGCGTATGCGTCCAGCGCCTTCTATGGGGAAGGCCCGGAGACGCTGACGGATTGGGGCGGGTTTGGCACGGGCTGCCTGGTGCTGGAAGAGGCGCCGCCCCCACAGAACAGCCGAAAGGCGGGCTTTCGCGGGGTGCGGGCGGAGGCAAAGAAGACGGGCCGTTTTGTGATTGCGGACGGACCGGACGGGCTAGTGGATACGCTGTTTGATGAGTCGATCCTGTCGGCGACGGCGATCCGGCGGCGCTGGCCGCAGGCGACGTTGCCCCCGAAAATTCAGGCGGCGCTGGACAAGGGCAAGCCGGACGACCCCTTCACGATCATCCATGCCATTGTCCCGCGCGACCGCACGGACCAGCAGTATGGCGCGGCCGCGACCTCGATGCCGTGGGCGTCGTGCTGGATCGAGAAGGACAGCAAACAGGTGATTCACGAGGGCGGCTATCGGGTCTTCCCGGCGGCGGTGCCGCGCTTTCACAAGACGCCGGGCGAGGTCTTCGGTCGGGGCCGGGGGCAGATTGCCTTCCCGGATACGTGGACACTGAACACGGCGAAGGAGATGGGCCTCGAAGATCATGCCCTCAAGCTGCGCCCGCCGGTCCTGTTGAGTCACCAGGCCGTCTTCGGCACGCTGCGGCTGGTCCCATCGGGGCCGACGGTGGTGAACACGCACGGCAAGGCGATTGGGGACGTGATCAAGCCGTGGCAGACCGGCTCGCACCCGGAAGTCACGAATATCAAGGAAGAAGAGTTACGGAAGAGCATCCGGCAGATTTTCTATGTGGATCATATTCTGTCACTCATGGAAGTGTCCAAGTCGGAGATGACGGCGTTCGAATACCGGAAGAAATTGCAACTCCTCTACGACATGCTGGCGCCCGTGTACGGGCGGCTCATGCGCGAGTTCTTGCGGCAGACCTGGGATATCACCTGGAACCTGATGTTTTGGGCGGGCGCGTTCGCGCCGCCGCCGCCGGAGGTCTTCGAGACGGACGGCGAGATCGACGTGACGTTCGAGAACCCGATTGCGCTCTCGCAACGGGCGGGCGACGTGGAAGCGATCGGGATGGCCGTCACCGACTTGGCACCGTTGGCCCAGGTCTTCCCCGACATTTGGGACGGGTTCGATCCCGACAAGACGCGGCAGCGGGTGTTTGCGGCGCGGGGCGTGCCCGCGTCGGTGGCGCGGAACGACGAGGAAATCAACGCCGTGCGGGCGGCCCGGCAGCAGCAGCAGGAGGGCGAGGCGATGCTGGAGGGGGCGGGCCAGGCGGCGGAAGCGGCGGGCAAGGCCGCGCCGATGGTCACGGCGATGCAGCCGCAGGGGACGGCATGACCGCCCGCTTCCGGCGATGGCTGACGAGCAAGTGGCAGCGGAATGTGGCACCCTCGCACGAGGCCTTAGCGCAGGCCCACCGGGCGACGTTCGGGACGCTGTTCGGGCAGCTCGTGCTGCACCATTGGCTCGACTCGGTGTATTGCACGGTGTACGAAGGCACGGACCCGCTGATGCTGGCCTATCACAACGGACGGCGCAGCGTGCTGCAGGAACTCTTAGAAACGCTCGATGTGGCGGAGTCGCCGGACAAGTACGAGGTGAAAGGAGACGTGTATGCCAAATGGTGAGGGCACGACCGTGACGGCCCCCGCGTGGCACGGGTTCATCCCCGAGGACGTGACGGCTGATCCGGGGTTGGCGCCGATTGTCACGAACATGAAGGAGAAGTTCAAGGACGATGCGAGCCTGGTCAAGGGCTACGCGCATCTGGAACGGCGGATGGGCAGCGCGTTGACGTTGCCTGGGAAGGATGCGAAGCCGGAGGAGCGCGAGGCGCTGAAAGCCAAGCTCTATGACGCAGGTTTGTTTGAGCGGCCCCCGGCGGACCCCAAGGAGTACGGGATTGCGAAGCCAGAGACATTACCGGATGGCGTCGGCTGGAACGAGGAGAGTGCCGGGAAACTCGCCACCCTCTTGCACAAGCACGGGGCGCCCAAGGCGTTGGCCGCCGATCTGCTGGCGCTGCACACCGAGTTGATGACCGGCACGTCGCTGGCGCTCAAGACCAGTTACGAGCAGGGGCTCCAGGCGTTGAAGACTGAACACGGCGAACACTTTGACGACCGCAAGGAAGCGGCGAGTCGGATGCTGTCGGTGATTTTCAAGACCCCGGAGGAGTTGGCGGCGGTCGAAGCGATGGGATTGGGGGACCACCCCGGTTTTCTCTCGGTGCTGATGCGCTTGGCGCCCCTCGCCATGAGCGATTCCAGCTTCCTCGCGGACATGCAGCGGCCGGGTGGCGAGATGAAGGGCGAGGACGCGACGGCCGAACTCTCGAAGATCATGTCTGATAAGACGCATCCGCATTATGAAGGCTACAAACGTGGCGATCCCAAGTCGATGGCGTATGTCACCGAATTGTACCGGAAGGCGCATGGGACCAAGACCGTGGAGTTCGGGTCGGGCGCGGTTCTGTCGGGCGCAGGAGGGGCGCAATGAACGAGAAACGGGTCACAGTCGATGGGCCGTCGCAGTATAACGGCGTCAGCGTGGAGCATCCCAGCATCATCGATGCCATCCACAACCTGACGAAGCAAGGCAAGCCGGTCGAGTACATCATGCGCGTGGTCGGGATGCCGCAAGAAGTCGTCCAGCGGCACGCGCGCACGGTGCCCAAAGAGTAGTCCTGCCAGTCCGGGCAACCTCCGTGGGAGGTCCGGTGGGAGCCCCGAAAGGGGCCGAACTTGCTGGCGCGTCAAGCCAGTAGGCGGGTCCGCACGCGCGGGCAACCCTCCGAGACATCGCTCAGGGTCCAACGCGGAGGTGTCCGATGAGTCTCACCGTAGAAAATGCGTGGGTACACCAATTCCACGACACGATCAACGAAGGGTACCAACAGCACGGGTCGATCGTGCAGAACCGGATCGACCCGGCGATGGTCCACCGCGACGTGCGCGGCGCCATCGACTATCACGAACGGCTGGGCAACGCCATCGCCAATATCGGCGTGGCCCCGTTCGCCCCGACGGCACCGCTGAATTTGCGGCACAGCCGCCGGGCATGTCAGCTCCTCTCGGCCACGGCCCCGGTGCTCGTCTCGGATGAGCATACGTTGCGGTCGATGGTCAATCCGTTGTCCCAGTACACCCGCGCCATTACCTGGGCGTGTGGCCGAGCGGCGGATAAGTTCCTGATCGATGCGCTCCTGGGGAGCGCCCAGATTGCCACCGTGACCTCGGCCACGGCGGCGATCAGCTTCAGCACCATTGCGTTACCGTCGGCCCGGAAGATCGGCTCGTCCTCAGCGATCAGCCTGTCGGTGATCATCAACGCCTTTGAGTTGCTGTCGAAAGCCAGTGCGCCGAACGGGATGGGCGAGCGCCTCATGCTCTATTCCGCCGGGCAACTGCGCGACATTCTCGCCATCACGCAAGCCTCCTCCAGCGACTTCACCCGCAATCGTATCCACGACAAGGGCACGATTGACGGGGACAACTGGGAGGGCTTTACCTGGATCGAAGTGCAAGACGTGGTGCAGGAGGATGGGAGCACCGTGGATGTGCGGATGCTGCCGCTGGCCTCGACCACGCGGTCCTGCATTGCGTTCCACAAGGGCGCGGTGGGGCTGTCGATTTCCAAGGACATCACGACCGTCGTGGATAACCGGCCGGACCTCGAATCGCGGCCGATCCAGGTACGGGCGTCCATGATGCAGAACGCGGTGCGCGTGTTCGAGGGCGGCGTGGTCCAGGTGGACGCGAAGGAAAACTAAACGAGAGCTGAAAAGGAGACCGCATCATGGCGACGACACGGGATTCGACACTTTACGATCAAATCTACATCGACAAGGTGCTCGCGGACGCCCGCGACAAGTATGGCACGGTGCGGTACATTCCGTTCAGCCATACCGTCGTGTCCGGGGAGACCGGGGGTGCGTCGGCGGGCGTGCAGGATCACGTCAACCTCTGCGTGCTGCCCTACGGGAGCATGGTGGTGGATTTGGTCTTTGTGGCGAACGCGCTCTGGGGGTCGGCCGGCACGAACGGCACCCTGGAGATTGGGGACGCCGGGGATCAGGACCGCTACCTGACGGCGACGGAACTCTACACCGCCACGCCGGGCGGGCCGATTGCCACCGAAGGTATGAAGCGGAACGGGCTGGCCGATACCGGCCAGAACTTCAAGACCACGGTGGAGTCGGGCACCATCGTCTTTGCCACCTACAAGACCGCCAATCCGGTGGTGGGCAAGGTGTTCAAGGGCGGGTTTGTCATCGTCGCGGCCGAGTAGTGACGATTCGGCATGCCGAGAGCATGGGCACCTACGGGGCCACCTGGGAAGCCAGGGGCTACTGCGGGCAAGGGTCGGTCAAGGAGCTGATCGGCTCCTTGGCCGGCCGCTCGGCCATTGTGGCGGGCGGGGCCGCGGGCGTGTTTGACGAGGTGCGGGCGGCGGAGGCGGTGTTGTCTGATCCGGTGATCTTTGCGGCCAATGAGGTCGGCATGTTTCTGCCGAAGCTCGACCATTGGTTCAGCCAGCACCCGGATAATCTCTGGGCCTGGAAGACCGTCCGGTGGCTGCATCCACGCGAACGGGAGTACACGAAATATCATTCGGACTGCCCACGGGCGAGCCTGGACTATTACTGGAAGCAACTGACGCCCATGTTCGCACTGTCGGGATATACCGCGATGCAAATCGCGTGGATTATGGGAGCGGAGCGGATTGTGCTCTGTGGCTGTCCCGGCTCCCGTGCGCGGCGGTTCTTTGAAGCGACCCCGCGCGAGCGGGAAGGCGATGTGTTCGGCTACGGGGTCGGGGCGACGGATGCGGACCGGAACATTCAAGAGCAGGTCGAACGGGAAATGGCCCGGCTCCCGGAGTTCAAGGCGGCGGTTCGCTCAATGAGTGGATGGACCAGGGAATTCTTCGGCTCACTAGAGGGGGTCAACGATGGCGAACTTTGCGGACACACAAGCGGGGTTCATTCTCGCTGAGGCGTTGGTGACGACGCAAATGGTGGCGGGGATTTGGGTGGTGGGGCATGCGGCGATGAATCAGGCGGGCAATACGATCTGCCGGTTTCAGCGCCCGCTGTCGCCGACGAATCCCGACTACGGCGCGTGGGTGGAGTCGCGGGCGGACGATCAGGACGTGTAATGATTGTCCTGCCGTCACGCGGGCGCGTCCAGTCCTTGCTGGACTTCTTTGCGACCTCCCAGCCGCAGGAGCGGGGCGTGCTTTGCCTCGATGACGACCAGGCCAGCCAGTATCAACAGCATGTGGCCGTGCCGTCGCACTGGACCGTGATGGTCGGACCACGGACGGGGTATGTGGGCTGGCTGAATCGCGCCTTCGCCGCCTTTCCCGATGAGTCCTGGTATGCCTGCTGGGGCGATGATGTGCGGGGTCGGCCAGACGGCTGGGATACGGCCCTGGCGCGAGTGGCAGGGGTGGATGGGGTGGCCTATGGCGACGATGGCATCAATGGCCAGAGCGCGTGTTGTCTGCCGTTTATCGGGGGCGATCTCGTGCGTCGGGCGGGATGGCTGGCCTACCCACGGCTGGGGCACCTCTATTGCGATACGGTGTGGCGAGAAGTGGGGGCGGCGCTCGGGGTCTTGCGGTACTGCCCGGAGATTGTGACCGAGCATCTGCACTGGACGACGGGCAAGCAGCCCTATGACCAGACGGCGGCCGAACGGCAGACCCAGGGCGACCGCGAAGCCTTTGCCACCTTCATGGCGACGGACCTCCAGGAGACGCTGACGCGATGCCGAGCCTAACCGCCTGCCGGGTGTGTCAGGGAACCACGCTGGAGTCCATCGTGGACTTCGGCGAGTTCGCGCAAGGCGGCCGCTTCCCCCTGATCGGCGAGGCGGCCCCACGCTTGCCGCTCCATCTGATGGGCTGTGCGCGGTGCGGGTTGGTGCAACTGGGCGACGTGTTTCCGCCTGGGCTGCTCTACGGAGACCATTACGGCTACCGGACCGGGCTGAACCTCTCGATGGTCGAGCATGTCGCGGATTTGGTCCGGCAGGACGTGCCACGATGGGTCGGCGAACTCCAGCCTGGGGATGCCGTGCTGGACATCGGCTCCAACGACGGGACGCTGTTGGCCTACTATCCCTCCTGGGTGCGCCGGGTGGGCATCGACCCCTCGCTGGCGCATCTGCAGGCCTTCTATCAGCCGGGCATCGAGGCGCACGCGGGCTTCTTTGGCGACGTGCCGCTCGACGGGCCATTCCGGGCCATCACTTCCATCGCCATGTTTTATGACTTGGAGGACCCGGTGACGCTGGCCCGGCAGGTCAAGGCGCTGTTGGCGGCGGATGGCGTCTGGATACTGGAGCAAGGCTACTGGCCGGGGCTGGCGAAACAGGGCGTCTACGATGTGGTCTGCCACGAACACCTCGAATACTACCGCCTGGCCGACATGGAACGGATCATGGGCGAGGCCGGGCTGGTCATCAAGGACGTGACGTTTAACACCGTGAACGGGGGCAGCTTCCGCGTGGTGGTCGGGCATGAGGGGCCGGCCTTTGATGGCCGGGCCATCCTGGAGGCGGAGCGGGCGGTCGATCTGGAGGTCTTTGCCAAGCGTGTGGCCGCGCATGGACCTGCGTTACATGGCATCTTGGAGGGCTACCGGACAGCCGGGCGGACCGTCTACGGCTACGGGGCGAGCACGAAGGGGAACACGGTCCTGCAGCACGCCAAGATTGGGCCTGAGGTGGTGTCCTGCATGGTGGAGGTCAGTGAGGCGAAACGCGGCTGCTGGACCCCTGGCACGCACATTCCCATCGTGCTCCACGTGGAACAGTCCCCGGACGTGTATCTCGTCATGCCGTGGCACTTCCGGCCGAGCATCTTGCGGCGGGAGAAGGCGTACCTGCAGGCAGGCGGGACGTTCCTGTTTCCGTTGCCGGAAATTGAGGGAGTGGGATGGTCGTCGTAACGTGCGTCAAAGTGGGCACGAAGTACGGCTCGGAGTACGTGAACCGATTGGCGGCTGGCGTGGCGCGTCAGGCCACCC
>Ga0209640_10003262_pt1 | contig 14186 bp, 10 predicted proteins | sample RifCSP10_1_FD_184018 | JGI IMG/M metagenome (GOLD analysis project Ga0209640, IMG submission 184018) | Soil microbial communities from Rifle, Colorado - Rifle CSP2_sed 10_1 (SPAdes) (version 2) | ecosystem: Environmental > Terrestrial > Deep subsurface > Rock core/Sediment | place: Rifle...
CGGCTGCGCCCGCCGCGCCGCCGCCATCCGCGCCGGTCGAACTCGGGGTCCGGGTTCCGGACCTCGGCGACTTCAAGGACGTCGAGGTCATCGAAGTGCTGGTGAAGGCGGGCGACGCGGTGGCGCTCGAAACGCCGCTGCTTACGCTCGAGACCGAAAAGGCCACGATGGACGTGCCGTCGTCCGCCGCTGGCGTCGTCTCCAGGCTGCTGATCGCCACGGGTTCGCGCGTCAATGCCGGGGACCTCATCGCGATTGTCCGGGGCGAGGCCGCCGCCGCGCCGGCAGCGACGGCCCGGGCGCCGGCCGTCGCCGCGGCAGTCGCGACCGCGCCGGCAGCGTCGGGCCCGTCAAAAGGTGCCGCGGGCGCGCCGGTGATCATGGGCGCCGACGCCGACATCCGGCGCGCCCATGCGGGACCGTCGGTGCGCCGCTTCGCGCGCGAACTCGGCATCGACCTGACGCGGGTCACGGGCACCGGCCTCAAGGGCCGCATCACGGCGGATGACGTCAAGGCCTTCGTCAAGAAGGCCCTGACGGGCGGACCGGCGGCGGGGGCCGGCGCCACCGCCGCATGGCCGCGCGTGCCGGAGGTGGATTTCGCGGCATTCGGACCGGTCGAGGTCCGTCCGCTCGGGCGCATCCAGCGCATTTCCGCCTCGCGGCTGCACGCGAGCTGGGTCAACCTGCCGCACGTCACCCAACACGACGAAGCCGACATCACCGAGCTCGAGCAGCTCCGCGTGTCGCTGAAGGATCGCGCCTCCGCGCTCGGCATCAAGCTGACGCCCCTCGCATTCATCGCGCGCGCCTGCGCGCGCGTCATCGGGCAGTTCCCGAATTTCAGCAGTTCGCTCGACGCCTCGGGCCAGAACCTCGTCTTCAAGAAGTACCTGCACCTCGGATTTGCCGCCGATACGCCGAACGGGCTGGTTGTGCCGGTGATCCGCGACGCCGGCCGCAAGGACATCTACGAGCTCGCACGCGATCTCGGCGAACTGGCGGGCCGCGCACGCGCCGGCAAGCTCGCGGCGGCCGAGATGCAGGGCGGCTGCTTCACGATCTCCAGCCTGGGCGGCATCGGCGGCACGGCGTTCACGCCGATCATCAACGCGCCCGAGGTGGCGATCCTCGGCGTCTCGCGCTCGCAGCTGCGCCCGGTCTGGAAAGACGGAAGCTTCGTCCCGCGCCTCATGCTGCCGCTGTCGCTGTCCTACGACCACCGCGTCATCGACGGCGCCGAAGCCGTGCGCTTCGTGGTCGCGCTGGCCGACGCGCTGGCGCATCCGCGGAGCCTGACCGAGGCGGTGCCGTGACCCACGTCGTCGAGCAACGGGTCCCGGACCTCGGCGAGTTCCGGGATGTCGAGATCATCGACGTGCTGATCCGGCCGGGCGACACCATCGACGTCGAAACACCGCTGATCACGCTCGAAACGGACAAGGCGACGATGGACGTGCCCGCGACGGTGGCCGGCGTCGTGCAGGAACTCAAGGTCGCCAAGGGCGACCGCGTGTCGAAGGATACGCTGATCGCGCTGATCGCCGCAGTGTCGAACGATACCGTGCGCCTGCCTTCGCTCAGCGAGACCGTCGTCATGACCGGTGCTGAAAAGACCGCTGCTGCTGCGCCGGCAGTCGTGCAGCAGAAGCGGGCCGGGCCCGCGCCCGCCGCGGACGGCGAGCCGGCCGCCGACCTGACGGCGCAGCTTCTGGTCATCGGCGCCGGGCCCGGCGGCTACACGGCGGCATTCCGCGCGGCGGACCTCGGCCTTGACGTCATCCTCGTCGACCGCTGGCCGCAGCTCGGCGGCGTCTGCCTGAATGTCGGCTGCATCCCGTCGAAAGCGTTGTTGCACGCCGCGCGCGTGATCGAGGAAGCCGAGTCGATGGCGACGCATGGCATCCGGTTCGCGAAGCCGGAAATTGACACCGAAGCGCTGAAGCAATGGAAAAACAAGATCGTCGGCAAGCTGACCGCGGGCCTGACCATCCTCGCCAAGCAGCGCAAGGTCGAAGTCCTGCGCGGCTTCGCGCGGTTCGCCTCGCCGCACCGGGTCAAGGTCCGCGCGATCGACGGCACGACGAAGTTGATCGGCTTCGAGCACTGCATCATCGCGGCGGGTTCCGAGCCCGCGCGCATCCCGGGCCTGCCGGATGACCCGCGCGTGCTCGATTCGACCGGGGCGCTCGACCTCAAGGGCTTGCCGAATCGCCTGCTGGTGATCGGCGGCGGCATCATCGGGCTCGAGATGGCCTGCGTCTACGATGCGCTGGGGTCCGAGGTGAGCGTCGTCGAGCTGACCGACACGCTGATGCCGGGCTGCGACCGGGACCTGGTGCGCCCGCTCGAGAAGCGCCTGCGGGCACGCTATGCCGCGGTCCTGACCGGCACGCGGGTGACGGGCGTCGAGGCGCAGGACCAGGGGCTGCGCGTCAGCTTCGACGGCAAGAATGCCGGTGAGCCGCAGTTGTACGATTGCGTACTGTGCGCCGTCGGGCGCGTGCCGAACGGCAAGCTGATCAACGCCGGGGCGGCGGGCGTCCGGGTGGACGAGCGCGGCTACGTGCCGGTGGACCGCCAGCAGCGCACGAACGTCCCGCACGTCTTCGCGATCGGCGACATCGTCGGTCAGCCGATGCTGGCCCACAAGGCGACGCACGAGGGCAAGGTCGCGGCCGAGGTCGCGGCCGGGCAGAAGCGCGCATTCGACGCGCGCGTGATCCCGTCGGTCGCCTACACCGATCCGGAGATCGCCTGGTGCGGCGTCACCGAGGCCGAGGCGCAGGCCGAAGGGCGCAAGCTCGGCAAGGGACTGTTTCCGTGGATGGCGAGCGGCCGGTCACTGGCGCTCAATCGCGACGAGGGATTCACGAAGCTGCTGTTCGACCCGGAGACGCGCCGCATCGTCGGCGGCGGCATCGTCGGCAGCAACGCGGGCGACCTGATTGCCGAGGTCGCCCTCGCCATCGAAATGGGCGCGGAGGCGGCCGACATCGGCTTGACCATCCATCCGCATCCGACGCTGTCCGAGACCGTGGCCTTCGCCGCGGAAGCTTTCGAGGGGACGCTTACCGACCTCTTCATGCCGAAGAAATAGAATAACTGGTGCCGGGTCGTACTTTCGTAATCCATGTTCGATATAGATTACGAAAGTACGACCCGGCACCAATCAAAAGCGGCGGCGAATCAGCTGGTCGAGGCTGAGGCGGCCGGCGCCGGTGAAGACGAGCGGCAGCAGCATGATCATCAGGATCAGCGGCAGCTTGAAGTTGCCGTAGCCGCGGTCGGTGATCGCGTAACCCTTCCACAGTTCCGCGAACGACGCCCATTCCGCGGGCCAGTGCACGCTCGCGATCGCGACGTAGGACAGGACGAGCAGCACGAAGGCCCAGTAGCGCGTCGCGAGGCCGAGCCAGAGGCAGATCCCGCCGACGAGCTCGGCCCAGGTCGCGATGAACCAGCCCGCGTCGACCGGCAACAGGCCGAACGGGAACGGGAACTTGTCCGCGATGTCGGCGAACCAGTTCTGCCCGTGCAGCTTCTCGAGCCCGGATTCGAAGAACTCCCAGCCGACCAGCACGCGCAGGCCGAGCTGCGGCAGCCAGGTGCCGATGCGATCGAGCTGGCGATGGACATTCAGCAGGAGCGGTGCGACGGCTTTCATCGGGAATTTCCTGTGGTGATCGGTTGCGGAATCAGCACGCCTCGGTCGAGAAGCTCGGCGATCGCCGCGCGGGCGGAATCTTCGGCGCCTTCAGGCCGCGCCGCGGCGTCGGCGAGCAGCACCTGCCCGCCGGTCAGGCCCGCAGACCGATCGAGCGCGTCCAGCAGCCGCGCCGTCTCGGCGCCGATCTCGAGGAACTGCACGGCGCCCGCCGCATCGCGGTAGACGACCAGGAAAGTCGGCGACGCTGGCGGTTCCGCAGGCTGGTGATCCGGTCCCAGCCGATGCACTGGCCAGCGATAGGCGAGCGGCCAGGCGAGCGGCGAGACCGAAAGCGGCGTGTCGAGCGGGTCCGCGGCGCCGACGGGGGCAGCCGGCGGTGCGACTTCTTCGCTGATCGCGAGTGCGAGCTCCACCCACTCGTAATGCGCGAGTTCCTGCAGGAACGCCGGTTCATCTTCCGCGCCCGCCGTCCGCGCGGTCAGCCAGCCGAGAAACTCGCCGGGCAACTCCAGGAAATACGGCGTGTGCGCATGGTGATGTGCGTAGAACTCGCGGACCAGGCGCCGCCAGCGCGTGGTGCCGAGGATCCGGCGTGCCACCGGGAAACTGCCGCCCAGCAGGTCGACCAGGTTGTTGAAGAAGAGCTCGCGGTAGATGGCCATGCGCCGGGGTTCGATCCCGGCGGGCGGCGGCACATGATCCGGATCGCGCAAGTGCGCCGCGAACGCCTTCTGCTGCTCGGCGAGGCGCATCGTTCAGGCGCCTGCCGCCGCCGACTTCGGCGCCTGCATGCGCTGTCGGATGCGGATGTCGGCGACCTCGCCGACGAGCGACGCAAGCGGCGGGAAGTTGAAATCGCGCTCCAGCAGGGTCGGCACGGGACCGAACAGCGCGTAGGCCTCATCGAGCAGGGACCACACGTCGCGGCAGATGTCGGCGCCGTGCGTGTCGACCCGCAAGTCGGGTGCCTCGATGTAGTGTCCTGCCACGTGGAAGTACCAGACCCTGGCGGCCGGCAGGGCGCGCAGGAATTCGCGGGCATCGTAGCGATGGTTGATCGCATTGACGTAGATATTGTTCACGTCGAGCAGCAGCCCGCAGTCCGCCTCGTCGAGCACGGCCCGGAGGAAATCGATCTCGCTCATGCGCGCGCCCGGCGCGGCGTAGTAGGAGACGTTTTCGACCGCGATCGGGCGCTCGAGTATCTCCTGCGCGCGCCGAATGCGGCCCGCGACCCAGCGTACCGCCTCGTCGGTGAATGGAATCGGCATCAGGTCGTACAGGTGGCCGTCGTCCGAGCAATAGCTCAGGTGCTCGGTATAGGCCCGGAAGCCGTGGCCATCGAGGAACGCGCGGATGTCGAGCAACAGGTGCTCGTCGAGCGGGGCGGGGCCGCCGAGCGACAGTGACAGGCCGTGTGCGACGAACGGAAAGCGCTCCGTGAAATGGCGCAGGTCGCGCACCAGCGTGCCGCCGGCGCGGATCCAGTTCTCCGGCGCGAGTTCGAAGAAATCGATGCCTGCCCCGCAGCTCGAGCGCAATTCGGGCAACAGGGCGCGGCGGAATCCGAGTCCGGCCCCGGCAACGGGGTGGCTCGCGTTTTTCTGCGGCTGCAATGTCATGGCGTTCCCGGATCAGACCGGCGCAAGAACGCCGATATTACAGTTCTGCCACTGCCGGAATGGCGGTCATGCGTCGGCCGCGGTCTTGTCCGGATACCGGCAGAGATCCCGGATCGGGCATTGCGGGCAGAGCGGCCGCCGCGCCTTGCAGACGTAGCGGCCGTGCAGGATCAGCCAGTGATGCGCGTTGGCGCGAAACTCCGGCGCGACCACGCGCAGCAGGCGGTCCTCGACCGCGCGCACCGTGCGCCCGGGCGCGAGCCCCGTGCGGTTGGCGACCCGGAAGATGTGCGTATCCACGGCAATGGTCGGTTCGCCAAACGCCGTGTTCAGCACGACATTGGCGGTCTTGCGCCCGACGCCGGGCAAGGCCTCGAGCGCGGCGCGATTCCGCGGCACGCGCCCGCCGTGCTGCTCGACCAGCATTCGGGTGGCCGCGATGATGTGCCGCGCTTTGGCGCGCCACAGCCCGATGGTCCGTATGTGACCGGCGAGGCCCTGCTCACCGAGCTCGAGCATGGCCTTCGGCGTTCCGGCGACGCGAAACAGCGGCCCGGTCGCCTGGTTGACGCTCTTGTCAGTCGCCTGGGCCGACAGGATCACCGATACGAGGAGCTGATAGGGCGAGCGATAAGTCAGTTCGGTCGCCGGATCCGGATTGGCCGCGCGCAGGCGCTCGAACAGCGTGCGGCTCGCGGCTTCGCCGAGGACCCGCTCAGGTCGCCGGCGTGTCATCGTTGCCGAGGCTCGCGCGCAACGACGTCCGCCAGGCGTCCTGTTCCTGCGCCAGCCTGGCGCGTCGGCGTTCGTAGAGTCGCCGGTACCGCGGGGCGCGGTCATCGATCTCCCGCGCCGACAGCGGCCGTTCCGGCAGGCCGGGCGCCGGGATCATCAGGATGCAGTCAACCGGGCAACTCGGCAGACACAGGCCGCAGCCGGTGCAGTCCGCCGCGATGACCGTGTGCATGCGCTTGCGGGCGCCGATGATCGCGTCGGTCGGGCAGTCGTCGAGGCAGCGCGCGCAGCCGATGCAGGCCGGCTCGTCGATCCACGCGACCTGTGGCGGCGACTCGCTCCCGCAACCTGGGTCGAGCGGCAGCGCCGGCCGGCCGAGCAGGGCGGCGAGTTGGTCGATCACGTGGCGGCCGCCAGGCGGGCAGCGGTTCGGTTCCGTCTCATGGCGCGCCAGCGCTTTCGCATACGGCAGGCAACCGTCGAAACTGCAGCGCCGGCACTGCGTCTGCGGCAACAGCGCGTCGATCCTGAGCGCGAGATCACCGGTGGCGTCGGCTGTCATCGCGGCCGGTCAGCTGACCTTCATGCCGGCCGTGGCGCCGGCATCCGGTCCGACCAGGAACAGGCCGCCGCTGCCTGCGGCCGCGAGCACCATGCCCTCGGAAACGCCGAACCGCAGCTTGCGCGGCTTCATGTTGGCGACGACGACGACGTGCCGTCCGACGAGTTGCTCCGGCTGATACGCGCTGCGGATGCCCGCGAACACGGTGCGGCGCTCGCCGCCAAGGTCGACAGTCAGCTGTAGCAGACGGTCGGCGCCTTCGACGAGCACCGCGGCCTCGATGCGGGCCACCCGCAGGTCGATGCGCGCGAATTCCTCGGCGCTGATGCTGGGAGGCTCCGCCGCCGCAACGGGTTTTTCATCTGCAGTCATCGGAGTCTCCACGAGATTCTGCATCGCCGCCGGGTCGACGCGGGTCGCGAGCGGCCGGTACTCGGCGATGGCCGTGCCGAGGAGCGGCTGGTCGATGTCGCGCCAGAGCGCGACGGGCGCGCCGAGAAACGCCTCGGCTCGTTGTGCGATCACCGGCAGGACCGGCTTCAGGAATACCATCAGCACGCGGAACAGGTTGAGTCCCTGCGTGCACACCGCCTGGACTTCCGCCGCGCGCGCCGGATCTTTGGCCGCGAGCCAGGGCTTCTGCCGGTCGATGTACAAGTTGGCGCGGTCGGCGAGCCCCATGATCTCGCGAACCGCGGCGGCGTACTCGAGGGATTCCCAGGCTTCCGCGATGCCGATGCCGGCATCGACGAACTCGCGGTACAGCGCGGGGTCGGGCAGCGCGGGCGCCAGGCGGCCGCCATGGCCGCGGTGGATGAAACTCGCGCAGCGGCTGGCGATGTTGACCAGCTTGCCGACCAGTTCCGCGTTGATGCGGGTCGCGAATTCCTCGAAGTTGAGGTCGACGTCGACGAGGCTGGGTCCCAGCTTGGCCGCCAGGAAGTAGCGGAAGTACTCGGGCGGCAGCACGGCCAGATAGCGTCCGGCAGTGACGAACGTTCCGCGCGACTTCGACATTTTTTCGCCGTTGACGGTCAGGAAGCCGTGCGCATGGATTGCGGTCGGCTTGCGGAAACCCGCGCCCTCGAGCGTCGCCGGCCAGAACAGCGAATGGAAATAGAGGATGTCCTTGCCGATGAAGTGGTGCAGCTCCGCGGTGCCGCCGGGCATCCAGTACTCGTCGAAATCGAGCCCGCGGCGGCCGCACAGGTTTTCAAAGCTCGCCATGTAGCCGACCGGCGCATCGAGCCAGACGTAGAAGTACTTGCCCGGCGCATCCGGTATCTCGAAACCGAAATACGGCGCATCGCGCGACACGTCCCAGTCGCGCAGCCCGGCATCGAACCATTCGTCCAGCTTGTTGGCGACTTCCGGCTGCAGCGCCCCCGAACGGGTCCATTGCCGCAACATCGGCTCGAAGTCTCCGAGCCTGAAGAAGATGTGCTCCGACTCGCGCGCGACCGGCGACGTGCCGGTGACCACGGAAACCGCGTCGATCAGGTCGAGCGGCGTGTAGGTGCCGCTGCAGTTCTCGCAACTGTCGCCGTACTGCTCCGGCGTGCGGCAGATCGGGCAGGTGCCCTTCACGTAGCGGTCGGGCAGGAACATGCCGGCCTTCTCGTCGTAGGCCTGAAGTACGGGCCGACGCGTGACGTGGCCGCCGGCGACCAAAGCCTCGTACATGCGCACCGTGAGTCGCCGGTTTTCTTCCGAATGCGTCGTGTAGTAGTTGTCGAAGCCGATGCCGAAAGCCGCGAAATCGCGCCTCCGCTCGGCGCCGACCTGCCCGATCAGCTGCTCGGGCGTGATGCCCTCGGACTGCGCCTTCAGCATGATCGGCGTGCCATGCGTGTCGTCGGCGCAGACGTAGAGGCAGTCGTGGCCGGCGAGCTTCATGTAGCGGACCCAGATGTCGCACTGGATCACTTCGGTCATGTGACCGAGATGCGTGGGCCCGTTGGCATAGGGCAGGGCGCTGGTGACGAGGATGCGGCGCGGCATCACGCCGTCAGTCCTGCTCGCGCAGCGGCTCGAACTTGGTCTTGTTGATGGCTTTTTCGTAGGCTGATCGCCCGCTGATCAGCCCCTGGTCGTAAAGCTGCTCGATGGCGGAGTCCATCGTGCGCATGCCCGCGCCGGCGCCTGCCTGCATGACGGACTCGAGCTGGTCGATCTTGCCCTGCCGGATCAGGTTGGAGGCCGCCGGCGTATTGATCAGCACCTCGAGCGCCGCTACGCGGCCAGGCGTGCCCTTGCGAGAAATCAGTTGCTGCGAGACGACGCCGCGCAGCGAAGTCGAGAGCATGGTCCGGACATGGCTCTGCTTGTCCGCGGGAAACGCATTGACGACGCGGTCCACGGTCGCCGCCGAGCCGTTGGTGTGCAGCGTCGCCATGACCAGGATGCCCATTTCCGACGCGGTGATCGCGGTCGAGATCGTCTCGAGATCGCGGAGCTCGCCGACCAGGATCACGTCCGGGTCTTCGCGCAGGGCCGAGAGCAGGGCGCTTGCGAACGACTCGGCATGGACGCCGACCTCGCGCTGGCTGATCAGGCAGTTCTTGCGCGCGTGCACGAATTCGATCGGGTCCTCGATGGTCAGGATGTGGCCCTTGATGCGCGTATTGAGGTCGTCGATCATCGCGGCGAGCGTCGTGGACTTGCCGGAACCGGTCTTGCCGGTCACGAGTATCAGGCCGTTCGAGACCTTGCAGAGGTTGCGGACCGCGTCGGGCATCTTGAGCTGGTCGAGGGTCTGCGCCTTCGACGGGATCGCGCGGAACACGCCGCCGAGGCCGTTCAGCTGGCGCATCACGTTGACGCGGAACCGCCCGAGCGTGCCGAGCGTGTAGGCGAAATCGGTGCCATCGCGCGTCTCAAAGCGGTCGAGCGCCTTGCGCGGCATGATCTCGTACAGCGATTCGCGCACGAAGTCGGCGCCGAGCCGCTCGGCCCGCAGGTTGGACAGGTTGCCGTACAGCCGGATGCGCGGCGGATCGCCCGCCATGAAATGCAGGTCGGATCCGTCACGCCGCAGGATCTCTTCGAGGTACTCGTCAATCCGGGCCAACGCGGCGCTCCCTCATTCCATGGTTTCGAACCGCGGCAGCAGGCTGCGGTCGACGACGAACTTCGAGAACAGGCGCTTGTCGGTCGCGTACGTATAGGCGTCGTCCGGGTCGACTTCCTTGGCCTTGATCGCGCGCAGCAGCGCCTGGTCCATCAACTCCATGCCGACGTCCTTGCCGGTCTGCAGCTGAGCCGGGACCTGGTGCGTCTGGTCGGTCTGGATCAGCTTGGCGATCGCGCGGTTCATCAGCATGATCTCGCAGACCGCGCGGCGGCCGCGGTTCTCCGGGCGGCGCACCAGCACCTGGGTGATCACGGCGATCAGGCTCTGCGCGAGGAAGCTCTTGGTCTGCTCGCGCTCGTCGGCCGGCAGCGCGTCGATCATGCGGTCGATGGTCTTCACCGCGCTCGTCGTGTGCAGCGTGCCGAGCACGAGGTGGCCGGTCTCGGCCGCCGTCATCGCCATCGATATGGTCTCCGGGTCGCGCAACTCGCCGACCAGGATCACGTCGGGATCCTCGCGCATCGCGGCGCGGACCCCTTCGGCGAAGGAGGGCAGGTGCGTGCCGAGCTCGCGCTGCACGACCTGGCTCTGCTTGCTGCGATGAACGAACTCGATCGGGTCCTCGAGGCTGATGATGTTGAGCTTCCTGGTCGTGTTCAGCAGGTCGATCATCGCCGCGAGCGTAGTCGACTTGCCGGTGCCGGTCGATCCGGTCACCAGGATCATGCCCTGGTGGTAGTCGCAGAGTTTCTTGACGAGCGACGGCAGCGCCAGCGAGTCGAGCGTCGGCACGTCGGCCGGAATCGCGCGGAACACGGCTCCGACGCCCGAATCCTTGCGGAACACGTTGACGCGGAAGCGGCCGCCGTCCTCGGAGACGTAGGATAAATCGACGTCGTGCCCGCCGCGGAACCGGTCGGCCAGGTTGCGCGTGAGGATCTCCATCACGTAAGCCTCGAGCTCGGGCGCGGCCAGTTCGCGGAACCGGATCGGGACCAGGTCGCCGTTCATGCGCAGCATCGGCGGGACGCCGACGGCCAGGTGGACGTCAGAACATCCCTGGGTGGAACCGAGCTTCAAAAAGGCGTCGATGCGCGGCATTGCCGCGCGAGTCAATCACAAGAATCGTTCCAGCGCCACCTGCACCTCGTCCATCGAGGTATAGCGCTTCTCCTTGTCGACCGCCATGCACTTCATGATGACGTCGGAAATGCCCTGCGGGAGCGCCGGGTTCAGCTCGACCGGCGGCCGGGCCCGGCCCTGGACGTGCTGGTACATCACCGACATGTGGTCGCCGCGGTGGTAGGGCGGCGTGCCGGTCAGCATCTCGTACATGATCACGCCCAGCGAGTAGATGTCGGCCCGCTCGTCGACCTTCTTGCCGAGGATCTGCTCCGGCGCCATGTACTTCGGCGAGCCGATCACATAGCCGGTCTTCGTCAGCTGCGTGTCGCCCTGATGCTGCGCCGCGGCGACGCCGAAGTCCACGATCTTGACGATGCCCTCGTCGTTGATCAGCACGTTGGCGGGCTTCAGGTCGCGATGCACGATGCCGACCTGGTGAGCCACCGCCATGCCCCTGGCGACGTCCATGCCGAGGCGCACCGCGCGGCGCAGGGCCAGCGGCTTGCCGTCCGAAACCTCGCCGCCCAGCGTGTGCGACGGAAAATACTCCATCGAGATCGCGTAGTTGCCGCGGATGTGCAGGAAGTCATAAATGCGGATCACGTTCGGGTGCGTGATCTTGCGGCTGTAGCGCAGCTCGTGGACGAAGCGCTGCATCATCTCCTCGTCCTGCGAAATGCTCGGATTCAGGAACTTGAGGATCAGCCGTTCGTCGACCACCGTGTCTTCCATCAGGAGCACCGTGCCGAATGCGCCCCTGCCGATGCGCTCGATGTACTTGTAGCGCCCTTCGATGATGTCGCCGGGCTTCAGCGTGGCGATATCGAGGCGGGCCTGGGCCTCGGCCTGCTTCATGATCGCGGAGACGTCGGCGGAATCCATCAGCAGCGTGCGCTGCGCATCGGCGCCGGCCCGCGCCGCCGCGGCGGCGGCCGCGGCCTGGGCCTGGGTGCCGGTGATGGAGGTGCCGCCGAAGCGCGTATCGAGCTCGGTCAGGGCGCGGATGGCCGCGCCTGCGACCGACTGGTCCGTCAGGCTGGCGAACGGCATGATCCTGGCGCGCACCGGATCGACCGAGCGGTCATCGGCGAGGCGCACGAGCGCGGAGATGGCCTCGACCCGGATGTCGGTCTCGGGCCGGTCCAGCGCCTGCAGGATGCTCTCGGTCGCGGCCGAATCGCCGATCTTGCCGAGCGCCCGCACCACGGTCGGGATCGATTTTGGATTGGCCTTCAGCATCTCGAGCAGCCGCGGCACCGATTTCTTGCTGGCGATCTCGCCGAGCGCGTCGACCGCGCGTTCGCTGACCCACCAGTCGGAGTCCTTGGTCGCCTCGATCAGGTGCGCGAGCGCCCGCTCGTCCCTGGTCTGGTTCAGGATCTCGATGGCGGTTCGCCGGATTTCCTCGTCCTTGTCGGACACGAGTGCGAGCGCCGCGCCGATCACCTGCTCGCCGCCGATCTTGCCGAGCGCATCCGCCGCACGGCTGCGCACCCACCAGTCGTCGTCCCGGATCGACTTCAGCAGGAACTTGACCGAGCTCTCGTCGCCAACCACGTTCAGCACCTCGACCGCGGCGCGCCGCGCGTGCTCGGACTCGTCTTTCAGCACCGCAACGAGATGGCGAACGGTATCGGGGTGCTTGCTTCGGCAAAGCAGCTCGATCGCGGGATTCTGCACTTCGAGCTCCGGGTCGCGCAGCAGCGGCGCGACCTGGGCGGGGTCGACCTGCCCGTTGCCGGTCGTGATCGCCCGCAGCGCCGCCGACCGCACGAGCTTGTTGGGGTCCTTGAGCGTGGCCTGCAGCGCGGCGGTGACCTTGGGATCGCTGAACCGCGACAGCAGCGAAATGATGTGCGTGCGCGCGATCGGGTCCTTGCCCTGGACACGCGATATCAGTTCGTCCACCGAGGTCTCGTCGACCAGGTCGCCGGCAATCCGGAACAAGGCCGCCTTTTCGTTGGGTTCCTGCTGGTAGGCCGCGTTCAGCAGGTCGCGCAGCTGGAACCGTTTCTTGTGCGCGGCAATGATGTCGAGCACGGCCGGCCGGGACACGCCCGGCTGGGACAGCAGCTCGAGCAGCAGCGTCGGCGAGTAATTGCGCGACGACGCCATGGCCCAGGCGACGCCGGCCACCGCGCGCGGATTCTCCTCGGCAAGCGCCTGCGCCAGCAGCGGGAACGACTTGTTGTCGACCAGCGGCGTCAGTGTTTCGACGAACGCGACCGTTTCGCGCTTGTCGGCAGTCGCGAGCGCGTCCACGATCGGCTTGATGGCGTTCGGACCCAGGCCCTGCAGCCTGGCGAGCGCAGCCTTGGCCTTCGCGCTGGCAGGATCGCCGCTTTCGCGCACCTCCGCGATCAGGCGATCCGCCCGGTAGCCTCCGAAAATTCCCATCCGCCCCCGGCTGTTCTCGTGGGACCAGAAATGCCGACTGATGAGTATGCCATAGCGGCCGTTCCGGCCGATCGGAAGCGGCCCGCTTCGGCTACAATGCCGCCCCCGATCCGGAATCGAATCATGTCCACCGGCCTGCAGGAAAGGCTCCGCGACGCGCTGGCGCGCTATGTCGAACCGCATCTCGGCCTGAGTCTGGGGGAAGCCGGCGCGATCGAATCGGTCGAAGCGGGAGCCGGCGGTCCGGTGGTGAAGATCGTGCTGGGATTTCCCGTCGAGGGGTACCGGGAGCCGCTGGCCGCCGCGCTCAGGGCCCAGCTGGCGGATGCCGGTGTGACCGAACAGCCCGTGTTTCAGATCGCGGCTCGGATTCCGGCATTCGTCGCCGATCCCCGCCAGCGCCCGCTGCCGGAGGTCGGCAACGTCATCGCCGTCGCCTCAGGCAAGGGCGGTGTCGGCAAGTCCACCGTGGCAGCCAACCTGGCCCTCGCGCTCGCCGCGCAGGGCGCGCGCACGGGGCTGCTGGATGCGGACATCTACGGGCCGAGCATGCCCCGCATGATGGGCCTCGCCGGCCAACGCCCGACGACGGCCGACGGCAAGCGACTCGATCCGCCGCGCGGGCACGGCATACCGGTCATGTCGATCGGATTCCTGATCGATCCGGACCAGCCGATGGCCTGGCGCGGCCCGATGGTCACGCAGGCGCTGACCCAGATGCTCTCGGACACGAACTGGGGCGCGCTCGACTACCTGGTCGTGGACATGCCGCCCGGCACCGGCGACATCCAGCTGACGCTGACCCAGCGCGTGCCGGTCAGCGGCGCCGTCATCGTGACGACGCCGCAGGAAATTGCGCTGCTGGACGCCCGCAAGGGCTTGCAGATGTTCCGCAAGGTCGGAGTGCCGGTGCTCGGCATCGTCGAGAACATGGGCCTGCACCGCTGTCCGGCCTGCGGCCACGAGTCGCACATCTTCGACACCGGCGGCGGCGCGTCGATC
>Ga0209640_10003263_pt1 | contig 14184 bp, 15 predicted proteins | sample RifCSP10_1_FD_184018 | JGI IMG/M metagenome (GOLD analysis project Ga0209640, IMG submission 184018) | Soil microbial communities from Rifle, Colorado - Rifle CSP2_sed 10_1 (SPAdes) (version 2) | ecosystem: Environmental > Terrestrial > Deep subsurface > Rock core/Sediment | place: Rifle...
TCTTCGCTCGCGATTCTTCACGCCTCCGGCGTCATGCGCTCGACTTTGCGCCAGCCGCGCGGCAACGCGCTGCCGCGCCGGCCGCGGACGGCTCGATAGTGCTCGATCTCTTGCGCCTTGAGCGTCATGATGCGCTGCCCCGACTGGATCTTGAGTCCCTGCTCCGCGTTGAGCACACACATGGCCGCGAGCCGCTCGCCGCCCTTGCTCGGCATGCCGAGAATCTTGTTGCCCTTACCCTTCGCAAGCTCCGGCAACTCATGAAGCGCGAACACGAGCAGCCGCCCATCGCTCGACACGGCCGCGAGCCACGCGGCATCCGCGCCGACCGGTGTCGCCGGAATCACGATTGCCTCCGGCGGAACGCGCAACGCAGCCTTGCCGGCTTTGTTCCGCGTATAGAGGTTTTCGAGCTTCACGACGAAGCCGTAGCCGGCCGACGACGCGACTACCCAGCGGTCGGCAGGCTCGCCTATGAGCACGGCACAGAAGCTCGATCCGTCCGGAGGATTCAGATGGCCCGAGAGCGGCTCGCCTTGCCCGCGTGCCGAAGGCAATGCATGCGCGGGAACGTTGTAAGCGCGTCCCGTGCTGTCGATGAAGACGCAGGTCTGGTTGCCGCGACCGAAGGCCGCCGCGAGGAAGCGATCGCCGGAGCGATACGCGAGCCCTTCGACGTCGACCTCGTGACCTTTGGCCCCGCGCACCCAGCCGCGCTCCGAAAGAATCACCGTCACGGGCTCGCTCGTCGCGAGCTCCGATTCGGCCATGGCCTGGGCGGCCTCGCGCTCGACGACCGCCGTACGGCGCTTGTCGCCGTGCACCTCGGCGAGCGCCGTGAGCTCGCTCTTGATGAGCTCCTTGAGGCGTGCTTTCGATCGCAACGTGGCCTTCAAATCCGCTTCCTCGCCGGCGAGCTCCGTCTGCTCGCCTTTGATCTTCATCTCCTCGAGCTTGGCGAGATGACGGAGCTTGATCTCGAGAATCGCCTCGGCTTGGACATCGGAGAGCTTGAAGCGCTTCATGAGGACGGGCTTGGGCTCGTCCTCCTTGCGGATGATCTTGATGACGACATCGATATTGAGATACGCGATCAAGAGGCCGTCGAGGATGTGCAGCCGGCGCGAGACGCGCTCGAGCCGATGCTCGAGCCGGCGCTTGACCGTGGCCGTGCGGAACTCAAGCCACTCCTCGAGCAACGCTTTGAGGCCGTAAACGCGCGGCCGTCCATCCAAGCCGATCACGTTGCAATTGACGCGGACCGTCCGCTCGAGGTCCGTGGTAGCGAAGAGATGCCGCATCAGCGCCTCGACGTCGACTTTGGAGCGCGGCGTCAGCACGAGGCGCGTCGGGCTTTCGTGATCGGACTCGTCGCGCAGGTCCTCCATCATCGGCAGTTTTTTCGCGCGCATTTGCGTCGCGATCTGCTCGAGAACCTTGGCGCCCGAAGTTTGAAACGGCAGCTCTTTGATCACGATCTCGCCGTCCTCGACGTCGTAGCACGCGCGCAGCCGCAGCGTGCCCGTACCGGTTTTATAGACGGCGGCGAGGTCCTCGCGGCTCGACACGAGCTCGCCGCCGGTCGGGAAGTCCGGCCCCTTGATGTGCTTCGCGAGCTGGCCGAGCGTAGTCTTGGGATCGTCGAGCAGGCGGTTGAGCGCCGTCGCCACCTCGCGCAAATTGTGCGGCGGGATGTCGGTCGACATGCCGACGGCGATCCCGCTCGTGCCGTTCAGCAACAGATTCGGCAATTGCGCCGGTAACAGTGAGGGCTCCTCGAGCGTACCGTCGAAATTGGGGACCCAGTCGACGGTTCCGTGCTCGACCTCGGCGAGCAATACCTGCGAGTACGCCGTGAGCCGCGCCTCGGTGTAGCGCATCGCCGCGAAGGATTTCGGGTCGTCCTGCGAGCCCCAGTTGCCGTGACCGTCGACGAGGGGATAGCGGTAGCTGAACGCTTGGGCCATGTGCGCCATCGCCTCGTAACAAGCGATCTCGCCATGAGGATGAAACTTGCCGAGCACGTCGCCGATCGTCCGCGCGGCCTTCTTCGGCTTGGCCGTGGCCGAGAGCCCGAGATCGCTCATTGCATACACGATGCGCCGTTGCACGGGCTTCAGGCCGTCGCCGATGTGCGGCAACGCGCGATCCAGGATCACGTACATCGAGTAATCGAGGTAAGCCTTCTCCGTGAATACGGCCATCGGCACGCGCTCGATGCCGTCGAAATTGAGCTCTTGGTCTCTCATACGTGACCCCTCCATTTCCATTTCCATTTCCATTTCCATTTCCATTTCCATTACACATCGGCGAGATTGCCTTTCTCCTCGAGCCACTCGCGCCGGTCGCCGGCGCGCTTTTTCGCGAGCAGCAAGTCCAGAACTTTGTCGGCGTCCTTGCCCTTGTCGCCGACCGTCAATTGCACGAGGCGCCGCGTCTCTCTTGCCATCGTCGTCTCGCGCAACTGCGCGGGATCCATCTCGCCCAAGCCTTTGAAGCGCGTGACCGCCACTTTGCCTTTCTTCTTCTCCGCTTCGATGCGATCTAGCAGCAGGTCGCGCTCGGCGTCGTCGAGCGCATAGAAAACTTCTTTGCCGACGTCGACGCGGTACAAAGGCGGCATGGCGATGAACACGTGGCCTGCTTCGACGAGGCTGCGGAAATGCTTCAAGAACAACGCGCACAGCAAGGTCGCGATGTGCTGGCCGTCCGAATCGGCGTCCGCGAGCACACACACCTTGTGGTACCGCAGCCCCTCAAGCGACGCGGAACCGGGCTCCACCCCGAGCGCGATACTGATGTTGTGCACTTCCTGCGAGGCCAGAAGCTCGGCAGTGTCGACTTCCCATGTGTTGAGTATCTTGCCGCGCAGCGGCATCACGGCCTGCGTTTCGCGATCGCGCGCCTGCTTCGCGGAGCCTCCGGCCGAATCGCCTTCGACGAGAAACAACTCGGCGAGCGCCGGCTCCTGCACCGTGCAATCGGCGAGCTTACCCGGCAAGGCGGGGCCCGACACGATGCGCTTGCGCACGATCTTTTTTGCCGCCTTGGCGCGACGCTGCGCGTTGTCGATGGCAAGCTGCGCGATCTCGTCGCCCGCTTCCGGATGGCCGTTGAGCCATAACGAGAAGCCGTCCTTGACGACGCCGGCGACGAAACCCGCGCATTCGCGGGAAGCCAGGCGCTCCTTGGTCTGTCCCGCGAACTGCGGATCTTCCATCTTGACCGATAGGACGAAGCTCACGCCCTCCCACACGTCCTCGGGCGCGAGCTTGAGGCCGCGCGGAATGAGATTGCGAAACTCGCAGAACTCGCGCAACGCCTCACAGAGACCGGAGCGCAATCCGTTGACGTGCGTGCCGCCTTGCGGCGTGGGAATCAGATTCGCGTAGCTTTCGTCGACTGCGGGCTCGCCGTCGAGGCGCCACGCGAGAGCCCAGTCGAGCGCCTCGTGCTTGCCGGCAAGGTGCCCGGATAGGGGCTCCGCGGGAATCCATTCGCCGCTGCCGAGGGACTCGAGCAAATACTGCTCCAAGCCTTCCGTGTATTGCCAACGGTGCTTTTCCGCGGGCTTCTCGACTTCGAGGGACACTTCGAGGCCCGGGCACAGTACCGCTTTGGCGCGCAGCAAGTGCTTGAGCTTCGGCAACGAGAAGGTGGGGCTGTCGAAATATTGCTCGTTCGGCCAAAAACGCAGCGTCGTGCCCGTATTCGCTTTGCCTACGCGGCCTACGACCTCGAGCTTGCCGCGGCGTTTGCCGTCCACGAAGCTCATGTTGTATTCCTTGCCGTCGCGGCGGATCCAAACCTCGAGATTCTTGGATAGCGCGTTGACGACCGACACGCCGACGCCGTGCAAGCCGCCCGAGAACTGATAGTGCTTGTCGTTGAACTTGCCGCCGGCATGCAGCCGCGTGAGGATGAGCTCCACACCGGAGATCTTCTCCTTGGGGTGCAGATCCACGGGCATGCCGCGTCCGTCGTCGGTGACTTCGAGCGAGCCGTCCTTGTAGAGCGTGACGTGGATTTTCGTCGCGTAACCCGCGATCGCTTCGTCCACGCTGTTATCGACGACTTCGTGCGCAAGATGGTTCGGCCGGGTCGTATCGGTATACATCCCGGGACGACGGCGCACGGGCTCAAGGCCGCTAAGCACCTCGATGTCGGCAGCGCGATAGCTATTGCTCATTGATGTACCCCGCCCGTGAGCGGCCGCAATGCTCCGCGGGCGAGGTCAACACGATTGTACAGGGGTGGGGACAGTTTACCTATTTCACCTCGGAAGTCGCAGCACAACCTCGACCTTCTCTTTGTGGTAGGAGCGAGCTTCGCTCGCGATCTTGTCTTAATCGCGAGCAAAGCTCGCTCCTACACAAGAAGGTCAATCGAGGTCCGGAAGCAACGCGTGACGCTGCGTATCCGTCAGCGTGATTTCGTGCCGGTACTCCGGATGATCGATACCGCAGGACAGCTCTGCGCCGTTCTTGAGCGGAGTGCTGAGCGCGGACCCGAGCTCGAACCGCACGAAGTGAACGGCCGAGGTCTTCTCCTCATTGGTACGTTCGAGGTCCTCATCGGCCGTCGCGAAGACCGGGTTGAGGTCGTCGATACGGACATACAGTCGGTGCTCGATGCCCGCGAGGCGTCCGAGCACGCGCCGGCGCTCCTCCGCATCGGGGACCTCGATCATGAACGTCGCTTTGAGATTGGCGCCATCTGGAATCAACGGATTGTACGACTCGAGCTCTTCCTCGATGGCTTCCCGCTCGAAAATCCGCTCGATGCGCAGCATCTCCTGGATCTGATATTGAATAGTGAGCCGGTCCTCGAAATACAGCGTGGCAATCGGCCCCACGGGCACCTGTCGCCGTTTCTTGTGCTCGAGCACGCGTTGCCGGAACTCGCCGCGCACATTGTGGTACTGCTCGAGCGTGTAAAGATCGTGGATCGAGAGCTTTTTCATGTGCCCTCAGATTCCGTAAGCGCGCCGCAGCAACCCAAGCGGATGCGTCGGCTCGGCGGATTCGGCGACGCTCTCGATTTGGCGCGCGGCCATGGGGCAATCGCTCGTGAAACGGCTCGGCGCGGCGGCATCGACTTGCCGCGCCACGGGGCGAGCGATCTTGACCGACGCGTCCCGGTATTCGGTCTTCACGGCGTAAGTGCCGTCGTGGCCGGAGCAGCGCTCGATGGCCTGTACCGAGGTGTTCGGCACGAGCGCGAGAACGTCGCGCGTCTTGAGGCCGATGTTCTGCACGCGCAGATGGCACGGCACTTGGTAGCTGATGGCACCCAGGGATTCCTTGAAATCCGTTTTGAGCATGCCGGCGCGGTGGCGCAGCATCAGGTATTCGAATGGATCGAAGAACGCCGCCGCGACCGCCTTGACCTTCTCGTCATCGGGAAACAAGAGCGGCAATTCCCGCTTGAACATGAGCACGCACGACGGGACGGGCGCCGTGAGATCGAAACCGGCGACGGCGAGCTCGTGCAGCGCGTCGATATTGTGGCTCTTGAGCGCGCGGATCGATTCGAGATCGCCGAGCTCGAGCTTCGGCATGCCGCAGCAACGCTCGCTCGCGAGCAACGTGACCGGGATGTCGTTATGCTCGAAGACGGCGACGAGATCCTCGACGATGCCGGGCTCGTTGCGATTGCCGTAGCAAGTCGTGAATACGGCGACGCGGCCCGTTGTGCGCTCCGTCGCAACGCCCTGAACGTCCGTTCGTCCGATCTTGTCCGCCAATGTTTTGCGAGCACTACGGCTCACATACTTCGGCAACGGCGCGCGGCTGTCGACGCCGAGGGCTTTCTCGAGGACGCGGCGGCCGACCTTGGACGCATTGAAGGCATTGACGGCCTCGGCGACGACGGGAATGCCCGCGAGTTTCCCCACGGTGTCCGTCGAGCTCAAGAATCGATCGCGCACCTTGGGCTTGCCGTCGCGGAATTGCTTGACCTTGGCGCGCAGCATCAAGTGCGGGAAGTCCACGTTCCACTCGTGCGGCGGAACGTAGGGGCATTTGGTCATATAGCACATGTCGCACAAGTAGCAGTGCTCGACGACTTTTGCGTATGCGCCGACGGGGACCGCTGCGACCTCGCCGGACGCGGACTCGTCGACGAGGTCGAACAGCGTCGGGAAGGCGTTGCAGAGGCTAAAGCAACGACGACAGCCGTGGCAGATGTCGAACACGCGGTGGAGCTCCGCGTTCAGCGCCTGCTCGTCGCCGTATTCGGGAGACTGCCAGTCGATCGCGTGACGCGTGGGCGCCTCGAGACTGCCCTCGCGCGACCGGCTCATGGCTCCGATAACTCTCGAATGTTAACCGTCGAGCGAATCCAGCGCTTTCTGGAACCGGTTCGCATGCGAGCGCTCGGCCTTCGCGAGCGTCTCGAACCAGTCCGCAATCTCCTCGAAACCTTCTTGGCGCGCCGACTTCGCCATGCCCGGATACATGTCGGTGTATTCGTGCGTCTCGCCGGCGATGGCCGCCTTCAAGTTCGCGCCCGTCGGCCCGATCGGCAGACCGGTGGCCGGATCGCCGACGTTTTCCAGGTACTCGAGATGGCCGTGCGCGTGACCGGTCTCGCCTTCAGCCGTGGAGCGAAACACGGCCGCTACGTCGTTGTACCCTTCGACGTCCGCCTTGGCTGCGAAATAGAGGTAGCGACGGTTCGCCTGCGATTCGCCGGCGAAGGCGTCTTTGAGGTTCTTTTCCGTGCGGCTGCCCTTCAAGTTCATGGGTTGTACTCCTCCGTATCGTCACCCTTTTAGACTGAGTCTAACGAAGTCAATCTAGTCGCTGAACCGGGGCCTGTCAACCTTCGGAAATCCGCAGCGGCAGCGATCGAAATTGACCCGTGGACGGCCGCTCTTGTACTTTGGCGCGGGCGTGGACCAGGCCGACGACATGACGAAGCAAGACAAGAATCCGGGTCAGCTCGAGAGATCGCTGGCCGAGCTCGAAGCGCTCGTCGAGCGCCTCGAAAGCGGCGAGCTGTCTTTGCAGCAGGCACTCAAGGAGTTCGAGCGCGGCGTCAAGCTCACGCGGCTGTGTCAGACCGCGCTCAAGGAAGCAGAGCTCAAGGTCGAGATCTTGCTCAAGAACACCGAGGATGCCGAGCCCGAGCCCTTCGAGCCGGAGGCGTGAAAGGGGGACAGTTTACCTATTTCGCCACGCGGCTCGGCGCGCGAGCACTCAGAGGAAATAGGTAAACTGTCCCCCTACGCGAGTCGCGAGCGAGACTCGCTACCGCTCTGTAGGAGCGAGCTTCGCTCGCGATCTTTCTAAGTTGCCGTATTGGCGATGCCCTGGAGCCGCTCGATGAGCGAGCGCAAGAACACCTTGTTGAAGCGCAGCTGGCACGCCGACGATGATTGCTCGAGCAAGGTCGAGCTCACGCGTACGAGGGTCACGGGCGAGTTGGCGCAGATCGTCGCAGTACGCCGCGCGCCGCGCACATAGCTCGTCTCGCCGAAACAGTTGCCGACGCCGAGCACGCCGATGTCGCGCCGGCCGGACTTCACCATGACCTCGCCGCTCACGATGATATAGAAGCGATCGTCCATCTCGCCTTCGCGGATGATCTCGTCGCCGGCTTGGTATTCGCGCCACTCGCTCGCGCGCAGGATCTCCCAGATTTCGGAATGCGAGAACTCGTGAAAAAAGCGCAGCCGGCGCAGCAGGTCGAAGCGCTCTTTCATGTCGATGCGCTCGTGCTGACTGCGCAACGTTTGATAGATCTGCGTCAAGGTCCCGGCCAATTCGAGACCGTTCTGGAAACGTTGGGCAGGGTCTTTGCGCAGTGCGCGCGCGACGAGCTCCTCGAGGTCCTCGGCAATGTCGCTGCGCAGCGTATGAATGGGCGCCGCAGTCGCGTAGACGATTTGATGCAGCAGCTTGCTCAGGTTGTTCGCGCGAAACGGACGAAACCCGGTCAAGAGCTCGTACATGACGGCGCCGAGCGAGTAGATATCCGATCGCGGTGTGATCTCGGCCGACTGCACCTGCTCCGGAGACATATAGCTTGGGCTACCCGCGATTCCCTCGATGCGTGAAACGGCGGAGTCCGTGACGAGCGCGATACCGAAATCGATGATGCGGACATCGTTGTCCAAGGTCAGCATGATGTTGCTGGGTTTGACGTCCCGATGTATGACGCCGCGGCTGTGTGCGTAATGCAGGGCTTTGGCGGCCTTGAAAATGATCTCGACGACGTCGTCGACACGTAGCAGGTTGTCGGGCTTGCAGTAGGCGGCCAGCGTGCGGGCGCCGTGCACGTGCTCCGTGACGACATAGTAGCTGCCGTTCTCGTCGCCGGCGTCGTAGATCGGCAGAATATTGGGATGCTGGAGGCGCCCCATCATCTGCGCCTCGTTGAAAAACATTTTGCGCGTCACGCGCGCTTTGTGGTCGTCTTCCTGCTCGATGTTGTAAAGCTTGATCGCGACGTCGCGGCCGTAATACGGGTCGTGCGACAAGAAGACCCTGCCGCTGCTGCCCTGCCCGACCTCGTTGATGATGTCGTATTTTCCGATTCGCTCAGGGATGTCACGCTTTCCGCGTTTATCCGCGGCGACTTCGGCTTTGGCCTGGACCATAGATCAAATGATTCTCTGCAGCTCAACGACGACCTTGAGGCAAGCTATCGTGTAGACGGCTGCCATGAGGTCATCAAGGATAATTCCGATACCTCCCCGTATTCTGTGATCCAAATCCCGTATCGGCCACGGCTTGGCGATGTCGAAAAACCTGAACAAGATGAAGGCGCTAGCGAGCCAGCCCGCGTGCTTCGGTAGCGCGAGCGCCACGAGCAGCATGGCCGCGATCTCGTCGAGCACGATCGCGGGGTGATCGTGGGAGCCGAGGCGCCTGGCGCTCGCCCCGCATAGCCAGATTCCGGCAAGCACGACGACGGCGACCACGGCCGCGCGCCACGGCATCGGCCAGTCCATCATGAACCACGCGAGCGGTACGGCGAGCAGCGTGCCGAACGTGCCGGGCGCCCACGGGCTCAAGCCCGTGCCGAAGCCGAACGCGAAGAGATGCACGGGATCGAGCAACGATCGGACGGGAGGCCTCGAGCGGTCGTTCGACATGCCGGCCGCTCAGAAGTGCATGTAACCCGAGACCGCAACGGGCACGGGCTGGCCGCCGCGGCAACAAACGACGCCGTCGCCCGCGACGAGTTGCCCGATTCGCGTGAGCCGCGTGTCGCTGCGCGCGAGCGCGGCTTTCACGTCGGCGGCGTGCTCGGGCCGCGCCGTGAAGCACAATTCGTAATCGTCGCCGCCGCCAAGCGCGAAGTCCTCGGCACGCTGCACGCTACAGACGCTCCGCAGTGCGGCGGATAGCGGCAAGTGCTCGATATCGATACGCGCGCCGCAACCGCTCTGTCGGCACAGATGGCCCAAGTCCGCGACGAGTCCATCGGAGACGTCGATCGCCGCCGTCGCGATCGAGGCGAGCGCCAAGCCCGCCGCGACGCGCGGCGTCGGATAACGGAACCGCTCCACGAGCTCCGCCTCGCCGGCGGTCGGCGCGGATTGCCGCGCGAGAAGCGGCAATGCGGCGGCGCTGTCGCCGAGCGTGCCCGTCACGTAAACGTCGTCGCCGACGGCGCCGCCCCCGCGTGTCAAGTAGCGGCCGCCCGTCGTCGTGCCGATGACTTGCACACTGATCGTCAACGGACCGCGCGTGGTATCGCCGCCGACGAGACCGACGGCGTGGCGCTCGGCGAGCTCGAAGAACCCGGACGCGAACGCCTGGAGCCAATCTTCGTCCGCCTCGGGCAGCGTCAGCGCGAGCGTCGCCCAGCGCGGGTTCGCCCCCATGGCAGCAAGGTCGCTCAAGTTGACGGCAAGCGCACGGTAACCGATCGAGTGAGCAGGAAGATCCGGCGGGAAATGAACGCCGCCCACCAACGTATCGACGGCGACCACGATGGGCTCGCGCACGTCGAGCACGGCAGCGTCGTCGCCGATGCCGAGAAGCACGTCGTTGCCTTCGTGCGCGGTGAAGTAACGCGCGATGATTTCGAACTCGTCGAGGCCCGGCATCGCCGTTATCCGGTGCGCCTGCCGTCGTGGCCCCTCAAGTCCTTCGCCGCCTTGTCGAGGACGGCGTTGACGAACCGAAAGCTGTCGGCGGCACCGTAGCGCTTCGCGAGCTCGATGCCCTCGTTGATGGCGACCTTGGTCGGGACGTCGGCGCGATGCTTGAGCTCCGCGAGCGCGACGAGCAGGATCGCTCGCCCGACCGCGTCGAGCTGATCGAGCTTGCGCACGGCGAAGGCTGCGATGGTACGGTCGAGCGACTCATAGTCGTCGAGCACGTGGCGCAACAAGGCGCGGAAATAGTCCTGATCGATGCGTTCGAACTCGGCGAGCGCCGAATACTGGGCGATCAGCACGTCATAGTCGTGGCCCGCCAGCTGCCACTGATACAGCGCCTTGATCAGCAGGGCGCGTGCGCGGTGCCGAGATTTCGCGGCCAACGGTCATTGCTCCAATTGGCGCAATACCGAGGCCATTTGGATCGCCGCGAGCGCCGCGTCGACGCCCTTGTTGCCGTTCTTGGAACCGGCGCGCTCGATGGCCTGCTCGATCGTGTCGACGGTCAGCACGCCGAACCCGAAGGCGATCCCTTCAGCCAGACAAACGCTCGCGACACCGCGACTGACCTCGCCCGCGACGTAATCGAAATGCGGCGTGGCGCCGCGAATGACGCATCCGAGCGCAATCAGCGCGTCGTAACGGTGACTCGCGGCCATTTTCTTGATTGCGAGCGGCGTCTCGAAGGCTCCGGGAACACGGACCACCTCGATCTCCCCCGCGTCGGCGCCGTGCGCGAGCAACGTTTTGACGGCGCCCGACAGCAAGCGATCGACGATGAAATCATTGAACCGCGACGCGACGATGCCGACGCGTAGTCCCCTGGCCGTGAGCTCGCCTTCGATCGTCTTGACCCGCTCATCCATGTGCGCCGTCCTCCGGCGTGACGTATTCCACGACCTCGAGACCGAAACCCGACAATGCGTGGATAGTCTTGGGTTGGCTCATGACTCGCATCTTCCGCACGCCGAGAGCGCGCAGCACCTGTGCGCCCGTGCCGAACGTGCGCAGGTCCATAGCCCGCTCGCGGCGCGCCTTGGTGTCCTCCTGCTTCTCGCGCAATCCGCCCACCACGCTCATGAGCTCGCGACCCGTTTCCTCGTGACGCAGAATGACGATCACGCCTGCGCCTTCTTGCGCGATGCGGCGCATGGCGTCACGTAGCGGCCAACCGAGGCGGCGGTCGCGCACGCCGAGGACGTCGCCGAGCGTATCCTGCCGATGCACACGCACGAGCGTCGGCGTAAGTGCATCGATCGTTCCGCGCACGAGCGCCAGGTGCACCTGCCGGTTGATGTGATCCTCGAAGCACAGCATGCGAAACTGTCCGTGCTCGGTATCGATTTCCATTTCGGCGATGGCCTCCACGGCCTCCTCGTTTGCGAGCCGGTATTCGATGAGGTCGGCGATCGTGCCGATCTTGAGCTTGTGACGCTTGGCGAACTTCACGAGATCGTCGCGACGCGCCATCGCGCCGTCCTCGTTCAAGATCTCGACGATGACCGCGGCAGGCTCCAAGCCCGCGAGACGCGCGAGATCGCAACCGGCTTCCGTGTGTCCCGCGCGCGTGAGCACACCGCCCGGCTGCGCCATCAACGGAAAGACGTGACCGGGCTGGCGCAGATCCGCAGGTACTGCGTCGGACGCGACCGCGGCCCGCACGGTGCGTGCGCGGTCGTGTGCCGAGATGCCCGTCGTGACGCCCTCCGCGGCCTCGATCGAGATCGTGAAATTCGTGGTCTTGCGCTGGTCGGTGGCGCTCACCATGAGCGGCAGGCGCAGTTGCTCGCACCGATCTCTCGTCAAGGTCAGACAAATGAGGCCGCGGCCGTAGCGCGCCATGAAATTGATGTCCTCGCTGCGCACTTTGGCGGCGGCCATGATCAAGTCGCCTTCGTTCTCGCGATCCTCATCGTCGAGCATGACGACCATCTCGTCGTTGCGGATCGCGGCGACGATGTCGTCGATACTGTCGAGGCCCGACCAGAGGCTTTTGTCAGTGGTTACTCGTGTAGGCATGTCCGCGTTCCAAGTAGCGTGCGAATAGGTCAATCACTGTCCTAAGCTCATGTCGTTACTCACATTCTGGGCGCCGAGGTCGGCCGATACTGTCACAAATACCGTCACTCGGCCGCGGTGGACGCCAAAGATTACAAGGAGTAAGCCGCCGCGAGCCAGGTATTATGTGACAGGGGACGCCAGGAAGGCTATTCGCGCCCCAAAGAGCACCAAGAACACGCGCTCGGTCAGAGTGCTCGCGCTTCGCCCGATCTGCGCTCACGCAATACCGCAATGCCTTTCAGGCCGCCTTCTTCACCCGCAGCTCGACGCGCATGCCGGCTGCCGAGAGCATCTTGACGAGCGCATCGAGGCTGAACTTGTCGATCTTGCCGCGTAGCAGATCGTTGAGCCGCGGCTGCGTGACGCCGAAGTGTTTGGCGGCTTGCGCCTGAGTCATACCGCCCGCCAAGGCGCGAATCTTCGACATGAGCTGCGCCCGCAGCAACAGGTTCTCCGCTTCCCCGGAAGAGAATCCGAGATCCGCGAAAACGTTGCCGCTGCCGCGCTCAACCTTCAATCGTTTCTTCATCGCTTCCTCACACGTTCTTGCACGAGCGCCCGAAACCGTGCAGCGGCGGCGGCGATGTCCTGCTTCGATGCTCGTCGCGTCTTCTTCGCGAAAGCATGCAGCACGTACACCGCTTCCTCGAACTTGGCGACGTAGAGTACCCGGTGCTCGCCATCGGCATGCACGCGGATCTCGTTCACACCTTCACCGACCGACGGCATTGGCTTCCAGTCCGAGGGGTCGTGACCCTGCTGGACGAGGAAATCTGCGAATCCGCCGCCTGCTGTCGCCCAGCCACCGCAGAGGCTTGATCGGCAGTCCGCCGCCCATTATATCCAGATTGATATAGGCGACCAACTGAGCCGGCGCAGCGAGCGAGCGCGACCGCCGCTCATGGCGCGACCGGCCTTCTGGAACGTCGAGCTTTCGATCGGCCGCCTCGCGTCTCGCTTGGTGTTTCAGGCATGTCGAACTTCCGAAACGTCTGATCGCCCTGGAAAAGCCGTTCGAGGTAGCGCGCGATGATATCGACCTCAATATTAACAGGGGTGCCCGGCCTATACCCGGAAATGACCGTGAGCTTAAGCGTGTGCGGGATGATGTTGACGTCGAAGCGCTCGCCGTGGACCTCGTTGACCGTGAGGCTCACGCCGTCGACGGCGATCGCACCCTTGGGCGCGACATAACGGCTGAGCTCCGGCGGCAGCTCAACCGTTACTTTAAGCGACCGCGCCGCGGCCTCGACGGCCGCGACGCGTCCGACGCCGTCGACGTGGCCGGTGACCCAATGGCCATCCACGGGATCGCCGACGCAGAGCGGCAACTCGAGATTGACCTCGCCGCCGGCGCCGAGCGCGCCGAGCGTCGTGACGCTCAAAGTCTCTTGCGACACGTCGGCCGTGAAGGAATCCGGCGCGCGTGCGACGACTGTCAGGCAAACGCCGTTGACCGCGATGCTGCCGCCGATTTCGAGGCGCTCGAGCACGTCCCCGGCGGCACCGATCCGAAGCTGCCGATCGCCGCCGCGTGCGGTCTGATCGAGAACACGGCCCTTGCTCTTGACGATACCGGAAAACACCGATGCCCCTTGACGGCTCAAGCGCCGGCCACGGTACTGGGCCGCGCCATTATGCGCAAGTCGGGGCCGAGTCGCGTGACGTCTTCGATCTTTAACCGATAGCGCTGCTCGAGCTCCGTGAGCACGCCGACGTCGAACATGCCGCGCGCGCCGTCGCCAAGCACGTGCGGCGCGAGGTAGATGACGAGCTCGTCGATGAGCGCGGCTTGCAGGAGCGCGCCCGATACTCGCGGCCCCGCCTCGACGAAGACATTGTTGTATTCGAGCTCCGCGAGGCGCGCGAGCACGGCGTGCAGATCGCAGTGCGGCGATGCAGGGACACGCTCGACGCGCGCGCCTGCCGCCGTCAATAGCCGATACTCCTCACCTTCGTCACGTCCTCCGAAGATGAGCACGTCTCCGGGCAACTCGAGCGTCTTC
>Ga0209640_10003265_pt1 | contig 14178 bp, 15 predicted proteins | sample RifCSP10_1_FD_184018 | JGI IMG/M metagenome (GOLD analysis project Ga0209640, IMG submission 184018) | Soil microbial communities from Rifle, Colorado - Rifle CSP2_sed 10_1 (SPAdes) (version 2) | ecosystem: Environmental > Terrestrial > Deep subsurface > Rock core/Sediment | place: Rifle...
CTTGCTGGATGGGGGGGGAGTTGATCTCGTCCTGACCGATCTCCAGATGGGGCAGGTGGGCGGGCTGGACGTCCTCGAGCACGCCACCAAGAAATGTCCCGATGTGCCGGTCGTCATCATCACCGGGTACGGTACGGTGAAGTCGGCGGTCGAGGCGATCAAGAAAGGAGCGTTCGACTACATCAGCAAGCCGATCGACAACGACGAGTTGAAGATCGTCGTCAAGCGGGCGTTGCAGGGGAAGGACTTGAGGAATGAGGTGGTGAAGTTGCTGGGCGACATCAATCACGATATCAAGAATCTCCTCACGCCGGTCGTCATGGGCACGGAACTGCTCGAGTCCGAGATCAAGCAGTTCTACAGGAGGCGACCGGAGGTAGAGGCCGCGGAAGCCGATGCGAGTCAGAAAATCTGTAACGAAGTGATCGACATGTTACGGGAAACCACCCGCCGCATCCAGGAGCGGACCAAGGAGATCGCCGACTATGTAAAGGGCCGGAGTGCTCCTCCTCGCTTTGCCTCTTGTATGGTGGCAAACGTCGTCGAGAGCGTCATAAAAACTTTGGGATTGGTGGGGAAGGACCGAGGCATCGCGCTTCGCGTGGAGGGCCTTGACGCCTTGCCGTCGATGGTCGCCGACGAACGCGGGCTGTACAACATGTTTTACAATCTGATCAATAATGCGATCGAGGCGGTGCCGGCCGGCGGCAGCATCACGGTCCGAGGCGAGGCAACGTCGGGCAGCGACTAGATCGTGCTTACCGTGGCGGACACGGGCCGCGGCATGCCGCCGGAGGTCCGAGACAGTCTCTTTACCTCGGGCACCATCAGCCGGAAGCCGGGCGGAACCGGTCTTGGCACCGGGATCGTGAAGGACGTTGTCGATGTGCACGGAGGGCAAATCGCGGTGGAGAGCAAGGAAGGCGGGGGGACGACTTTCGTGATCCGGCTCCCGATGCATCCTCCGGGTAGCGTCACGTCGTCCCCATAAATCTCTATGCCTGATTCGACAATCCTGATCATCGATGACGAGGAACGGATGCGCAAGGTGCTGGATTTCGTCCTGCGCCCGGAGGGCTATCGTCTGGTCATGGCCGACTCCGGAGAGGCCGGCCTCCGGCTGGTGGAAGAGGGCGGCCTCGACCTGATCCTGACCGACCTCCAGATGGGGCCGGTGGGCGGGCTGGAGGTCCTCGAACAGGCCACCAAGAAGTGCCCCGATGTGCCGGTCGTCATCATCACCGGGTACGGTACCGTGAAGTCGGCGGTCGAGGCGATCAAGAAAGGGGCGTTCGACTATATCAGCAAGCCGATCGACAACGACGAGTTGAAGATCGTCGTCAAGCGCGCCCTGGACATGCGGCGGTTGGCTCAGGAGAACCTCGACCTGAGTCAGGGGCTGCGCGACCAGTACGGGTTCGAGAATATCGTGGGCCGGTCCCCCGAACTGGCCGCGGTCAAGGCCCTGGCGCGCGATGTCGCGGCCACGGACTCCACGGTCCTGATCACCGGGGAGAGCGGGACCGGGAAGGAGCTGCTGGCGCGGGCCATCCACTATGCCGGCCCCCGGGCCGGGGGGCCGCTGGTGACGATCAATTGCGCGGCGATCCCCGAGCACCTGCTCGAATCCGAATTGTTCGGGTACGAGAAAGGCGCCTTCACGGACGCCGTCAAGGCCAAGCCGGGCCGGATTCTCCTGGCGCATCGAGGCACCCTCTTTCTGGACGAAATTTCCGAGATGAGCCCCGCCACGCAGGCCAAACTGTTGCGCGTGCTGGAGGACCACACGATCGATCCGCTGGGCGGGGTCAAGGGGATCAAAGTGAATTTGCGCTTGATGGCGGCGACCAACCAGGACCTGCGCGGCCTGGTCCAGAAGGGCCGTTTCCGGGAGGACCTCTTCTACCGGCTCAGTGTCTGTCCCCTGCACCTGCCGCCGCTGCGGGAGCGCACGGGCGACATTCCCGTCCTCCTGGAGCGCTTCCTCGCCCGCTATAACCGGGAGCGCGGGACCCGCATCGCGGGGTTGACCCCCGAAGCCATGCGCCTCGTCGAAGTCTATCCGTGGCCGGGCAATGTCCGGGAGCTCCAGAACATGGTGGAGTGGGTCACCATTACCTGTAAAAAGGAGCAGGTGGACGTGGAGCATCTGCCCAGCTACCTGAGGGCCGGCGCGCCGCCGGCGCAGGCCGGGGAGCGCCCCTCCTTGCTCTCCTTTGGGCTGTCCGTCGAGGAGCTCGAAAAGGCCATGTTGCAGGAGGCCCTGGAAAAAGCCAAGGGGAACGTTTCCGAGGCGGCGCGTCTCTTAAAAGTGACCCGCAACACCCTGCGCTACCGGATGGCGAAGTACCAGCTCAAGCTGCCCGGAGAGTCCGAGTAACCCCTCCCTTTAAGATTTGGGGCAGGACACTTCCTCGTCTTCAAGGATGGCGGTAGTCACCATTCAGGAACCCTGGGGATTTTTTTTGGCCTTCTTCTCAGCCCGTTTTTCCGCCATCGTTTTTGTCGGTTTCTTCTTCGTTTCTCTCCGCTGGTCTTGGCCTTTGCCCATGGGGTTCGCTCCTTTTGGTTAGAGTGATGCGGTCGTGCCCTCTCTTGCCCCAGGTAGTCAGTCTCCCCCTTGGGGCGTGTCGGCGTCGTAGTCCGCCTCGTCGTCGTCTCTTATGCCCAGGCCCGCGCGAAAGGACCGCCGCAGCTCCCTGATCTGGTCGGCCTGAATCTGATCGTGTCCGCGTTCGAGCCGGCTCAAGTACCGGTCGCACAGATCCGCTCCTCGTTGAAAGTTCGCCGGGATGGTTTCCTCGGTGACCTGCTGCCAGGTGATGTAAATGAGGAATTCCTGAAACGAGACGGCCTCCCGGTGCCGCTCGCCGAGTTCCAGGAGCGCGACATACCCCGCCGTGGCCTCGCGTCCGGCGCTGCCTGAGAAGATCTCTTCCGCCTCTCTGGCCTGCTCCAAATCGTGTCCCAGCTCCCCCGATTCCCGGGCGCGTGTGAATGAGACCTGAGCCGCAATGGCGGGATCAAATTGCACGGGACGTCTCCGGAGAAGTTGAGGATACCGACAGCGGTTGGCTCCGGTCAATTAGAGATCCCTCGCCTGCTTGCTGTTGACCACCGCCGGGTGGTGCTTCCAAGCCATCGGGCGATTCTCCTTCGTTTCCACCGATCCCTCTAGGCATTTCATAATTCTCACATTTTTCACCTCACCAGGCCGGTATGTCTCTTGCTACCGCTCATCATGTTCACGGCTATGCCTATGGGGTCCAGGGATTGGAAAAAACACACGAGGAGGGAGCCATGAAGACGGAGTGGAATCACTTGGACATCATCGTGACGGTCGGCATCTGTGCCACGGTCCTTGGGGCAGGCATCTTCCTTTTCGCCTTCGGCGGAGCGCCCGCCGGGATCATGGAAGAACGGTTTAGCTCTCAAGCTCTTGCGGCCATTGATCCCCAAGGGGTGACCCAGGCCAACCTGGGGGAGGCGATCGTGAAGGCGCAAACGATCCGGTATCGGGAAGAGACCGGCTCGGGCCCGATCCAGGAACGCCTGGGCGCTGCCATCGTCGCGGCGGCGCAAGTGGCGCAGGCCCGTGCGGCATTGGTTCCGGGCCTCCATGCCGCGGCGCGCCAGTCTCTCGAGCGCATGCAGGGTATGATCCAGGAATCGGCCGGGCGTTCGCTGGTTCTTGCGACCCGGCGTATGTGGCGCGAGGGCACAACCGAGACCGCGCAGCTGCAGTTCATCGAAACGCTTGGGCGCATTAAGGCCGGTATGATCCTTCGAGAACAGGCCGCGATCCCCCTCCGCGAAGAGGCGCTGGGGTGGACGGTGGTCGGAGGGCTGCTTGCCGCGGAGAGGCACGCGGGGCAGGTGCAGGCCCTGCTCGGCTCCGCGGTGAGGGATGCCGGAACGATGACCGTGATGGCCGAGACCGAACAGCCGCTCGCCCAGGAGTCCCTGGGTTCGGCCGTCCTGGTGGCGGCCCGGTCGGCCGCGGCGCCGATGGGAGGGCCCTCCGTTCTCACGGCGTCGGCCGCCGGCTTCCCGGGAGGGGAGAGACCGAGCGAGATCCCGTATCAGGCGGGCGTCATCCTGTTCGGAGCGGTGTTTGTTCTCGTCTGGGGGGCGCGCTCGATGGCGGAAAGCGGCAGGACCCTCCCGACCTATGAGGCCGCGCAGAGCCGGATCGAGGACCATTACAGGAAGACCGGCTAAACGAGGTTTCATCTTCAGAATCCAGCGGATTGAGTTCTCCCGGCCTTCCGGGCTATGATTGGATTCGAGGAGGAAGCCCAACGGTGTTTTGGGGGAGTAAAGAAAATCGACCTTCAAAGGAACTGCACTGTTCCTTCTGCGGGAAATCCCGTGCGGGGGCCATCAATCTGGTGGAGAGCCCCGCGGCGTATCTCTGTGAGGAATGCCATGCCGCTGCGACGCTCTGGATCTGCAACGAGTGCGTGGCCCGGTGCGAAACCGTGATAGCCCGGGGGCAGAGATCGCGCGTGGCCTCCACGCCGCTGGCCTTCAAGCTCCTCAATCCACCTGAGATCAAGCGCATCCTGGATGAGTATGTCATCGGCCAGGAAAAGGCCAAGAAAGTCCTGTCGGTGGCGGTCCATAACCACTACCGGCGGGTGCAGACGAACGCGCGGGTCGGGAACGTGGAGCTTCAGAAGGGCAATGTCGTCCTGATCGGATCCACCGGGACGGGCAAAACCCTCCTCTGTCAGACCCTGGCGCGAATCCTCGAGGTGCCCTTTGCGATCGCCGACGCGACGACGCTGACGGAGGCGGGGTATGTCGGGGAAGACGTCGAAAACGTCGTCCTGAAGCTGCTCCAGGCGGCGGACTTCGACGTGGGCCGGGCCCAGAACGGCATCATCTACATTGATGAGATCGACAAGATCAGCCGGAAGTCCGAGGGGCCGTCCATCACCCGGGACGTCTCGGGCGAGGGCGTCCAGCAGGCCCTGCTCAAGCTGGTCGAAGGGACCGTGTGCAGCGTGCCCCCCAAGGGCGGACGCAAACATCCCGAACAGGATTTCATCAAGGTGGACACGTCGAATATCCTCTTCATCTGCGGCGGGGCCTTCGTGGGGCTCGACGACCTCATCCGCCGCAGGACGCGGGAGCGCGCGATGGGCTTCGGGGTGGACGTCCGGCCCGGCGACGGGAACGGCGCCCGGGAAGTGCTCGCCCGGGTGCAGCCGGAAGACCTCCTGCGCTTCGGCCTGATCCCTGAATTCGTGGGGCGGCTTCCCATTCTGGTGAGCCTCACCGAGCTCGATGAGGCGGACCTGATGCGCATTCTCACCGAGCCGCGCAACGCGCTCTTCAAGCAATACCAGACCATGTTCGCCCTGGAGGGCGTTGATCTGATCTTCACCGACGAAGCCGTGCGGGCGGTCGCCAAGCGGGCGGCGCGGTTGGGGACCGGGGCCCGGGCGCTGCGCGCCATCATGGAAGACGTCATGCTGGATCTCATGTACGAGGTTCCCGCCATGCCCCATGTCCGGTCGGTCACGATCACGGCGGAGGTGATTGAGGGATGCGGGGCTCCGCAGATCCGCACCGGCTGAGCGAAAGGACACACAGGGGAGGACGGGGGGCGCAATGCCGAATTCGCGAACTATCCTGGTGGTGGAGGACGAGGCCAAGCTGGCGCGCACGATCCAACTCTATCTGGGCCAGCGCGGGTATGAGGTGCGGATCGCCCCCAACGGCGCCGAGGCGCTGGATCGGGTGGCCGAGGCCAGGCCGGACGTCATCATTGCCGACATCATGATGCCGGTCATGGACGGCTACACGCTCTGCCGGCGGCTCCGGGCCGACCCCGCGACCTGCGCCATTCCCTTCCTTTTCCTGACCGCGAAGGACGATGACCGCGATCGGACCCGAGGGTACAGGATCGGGGCCGACGACTACCTGGCCAAGCCGTGCGATCTCGCGGAAATTCTCGCGCGCGTGGAGGCCCTCTGGGGCCGGGTGCAGGCCGCCCGTCAAATCCCGCCCGATACGATCACGATGGCAGGCCGGCTCGACGAAACCGATCTGATGGATTTGATCCAGGGGCTGGAACTGTTCCAAAAAACCGGGGCCCTCGTGCTGAAACGGGACAGCGAATCGGGCGCGATCTACCTCAGAGAGGGGGCCATCGTGGGGGCCGATCTCGGAACAGCCGGAGGGCGGGAGCCGCTCGCGTCCTTGTTGACATGGAAATCGGGGGTCTATGTTTTCATCCCCGGAGTGGTTCCTGAAGAGGGCCGTTTGACGTCCGGAATCGCCAATGTGCTGATGGACCAGGTCGGCGATAAAGACTAGTACAATCAAGTTCTTGCATGATGGGCAGAGTTGGCCAAAATTTTCTTGACAAACCGGTTTCCCTCTTGTAGCATCGGGCCTTGCGATCGCAGGATTTATCTAAAAAGTCAGGCAAGTGGGCCGCCAAATTCGAATCGAGAACAACGTCATCCATTGTTCAGGTCTTATTAGCCTAATTAAGGAGGGAGACAGCATGAAACGAGGCGTCATCATTGCTGCGGTCTTTGCTCTGTTGGTGGTGGGTGTCTGGCCGGCCGATCAAGCGGCGGCTGAGACCTTGAAAGGTCGGATCTGGGCGCAGTGGGCTGAAAATCCGGACGGCGAAGTCTTATTCGGGATTCAATACTGGAATACCGGGGCTCCTGGTTCGGGGACACCGGGGGGACGCACGTCGGTCACTACGACCGAGGCGCCGGATGGATGGTCGGGCGGCGGCGCCTGGGGCTTCCAGGGCGGACCGGAGAAGAACGCCCCGTATGGCGGCTGGTATCACGCGCAGACGACCGTGCGTATCGCCGTCAAGGACAAGGCCCTGATGGATCAGATGATCAAAGCGAACCAGGAACTGGTGAACTTTGAAGTGAACGTCGAGGACATCGGCGGTCGGCCCACGATCACATCCTTTAAGGTGCTCAAATAATTATCATCCTCAATTTTTGACTACGAAGGAGGGAGTCTCATGAAGGCTTATTCCAAAGTGCTGGCGGTCGGGGCCGCACTCTTCCTGGTGGGGGCGCTGGCGGGTACCGCTTTGGCCATCGAGGCTTTTTCGGAGCGCTTCGAGGAGGACTTCAGCACACCCAAGACCATTCTGGCCCGCGTGATCATCGTGGATCCCTATGAAGATGCGGTCTGGGTCAACTGGACCTGGAAGGGGGTCATGAACAGCGGCGAGATCGATCAGTTCTGGGGCAAGATGCTCCCTGGGAAGAACATGCGCGTGTTCGCCAGCGGCGGGGATCTGGCGGCCTTAAAGGCAAAGGCGCGTCCGACTCCGGGCCCCGCGGCGGCGGCCAAGGTTGCCCCCACGACGGCCGCGGACGTGGTCGAGATGGTCGTGCACGAAGTGGAGCAGAACAAGCGAATTGCGTCTAACGTGAAAGACGTGGACGACAAGGCCTGGGTCGGCCTCAATCCGGGAGGGTTCAAGCAGGGTCCTGTCGTCATGGCCGCCAATCCCGGCCGGCCGACGCAGGAATCCAAGTGCGGCGTGGTGAAGGGAAAACCCGGCGTGCCGGCTGATGTGTTAGGCGAAGACCTTCCGGGCGGCAGCACGAAAGTCGGGAAGCACGTCCGATTCAAGGACTATGTGGGCTGCGTCGCCGGTCCTCCGGCTGACCCTGCCCCTGCGAAGTAGGCATTAGTAGCTGCATAGAGCGGAATAGAGGGGCGACAGACTGTGAGAGTCTGCCGCCCCTTTTTCTAGGCGCTCTTTTCCCTCTCCAACCGTTCCTTGATCTCCGCCAGCTTGTTCATGGCCTCCAGCGGCGTCATGCCGAACAAGTCCATCTGGCGGACTTCGTCCAGGATTGGATGGGGTATGGGAAGGGTGGGATCAGGCGTGGTCGTGGGAGGCAGGTCGAGTCCCATCTGCCCTGCGATTTCCTGAACTGATCCGTTTTCAAGTCTTGCCAGCACTTCGGCGGCCCGGGTGATGACATCACGGGGAAGCCCGGCCAGGCGGGCCACGTGGATGCCGTAGCTCCGGTCGGCCCCGCCCTCGACGATCTTCCGCAAAAAGAGGATCTCCTCCCCCCGCTCCCTGACCGCCACGTTGTAATTGCGGACTCCGGCGTGGGTGCGCGCCAGGTCGGTCAGCTCGTGGTAGTGCGTCGCAAACAGCGTGCGGGCTCCGATCCGGCCGGCATCGGCCAGGCATTCGGCCACGGCCCAGGCGATGCTGAGGCCGTCGAAGGTGCTGGTCCCCCGTCCGATCTCGTCCAGGATGATCAGGCTCCGGGCCGTGGCGTGATGGAGGATGTTGGCGGTCTCCGTCATCTCGACCATGAACGTGCTCTGGCCTTCCAACAAATTATCCGACGCGCCGACCCGGGTGAAGATCCGGTCCACCAGGCCGATCTCGGCGGCCTTGGCGGGCACGAACCCGCCCGTCTGGGCCATCAGCACGATCAAGGCCGTCTGTCTCAGGTAGGTGCTCTTGCCGGCCATATTGGGGCCGGTGATGATCAAGAGCCGGTCATCGGGTCCGCCCAGGTGCACGTCATTGGGGATGAAGCCGCCGGGGAGGTTCTCCCGTTCGAGGACCGGATGCCGGCCGTCTCGAATCGTCAGGCGGTCGTCCGTGGTCAACGCAGGCCGGCAGTACCCGCCCTCCGCCGCCACTTCGGCCAGAGAGGCGACGGCGTCGACCAGGGCGATCGTGCGGGCGAGGGCCTGGACGCGCGCTGCGGCCCCAGCGGCCTTCAGCCGGAGGGCGTTGAACAGGTCATACTCCAGGGATCGGATGCGTTCCTCGGCCCCCAGCACCTTGTCCTCGAGCGCCTTCAGTTCTTCGGTAATGAACCGCTCGGCGTTGACGAGTGTCTGCTTGCGGATGAAGTGGGAGGGGACTCGGGCCAGGTTCGGTTTGGTGACCTCGATATAATAGCCGAACACCTGGTTATAGCGGATCTTCAAGGACTCGATGCCGGTGCGTTGCCGTTCCTCCGCCTCGATCTTGGCGATCCAGGCCTTCCCGTCCCGGCTGACCGCGCGCAGCTCCTCGAGGTCCGGGTCATACCCGTCCCGGATCATGCCGCCCTCCTTCACGGTCGCCGGCGCGTCCGGGCGGATCGCCCGGTCGAGGTGGGCCGCCAGTTCCATCAGATCATCCCAGGGCTCGTGGCGGTCCCGAAGGAAGCCGGCCGTACAAGAAGCCATGTGGCGGTTGATGTCGGGGACCGCCGCGATCGACGCGGCGAGCCCCAACAGCTCCCGCGCGTTGGCGGCCTCCAGGACGATCCGGCTCATCAGCCGTTCGAGATCGGACACCTGCCGGAGCGCCGCCCGGAGCCGGCTTCGCCTGTCCAGGTCGCCATGGAGATCAGCCACCCCCTCCTGGCGTTCCAGGAGCGGGGCCAGGTCGGTCAGGGGGCGGAGAATCCACTCCCTGAGGAGCCGTCCCCCCATCGGGGTGACCGTCCGGTCGAGGACGCCGAGCAAAGACCCCTCCGGGCGTCCGTCGGCGGCCCGTCGGACCAATTCGAGATTGCGCTGGGTGGCGCGGTCGAGGGCCATCACGCCCCCTCCGTCATAGACCTGCATCCGGGTGACGTGCGAGAGGGCGCCGCCCGGTTGGGTCTCTTTGACATAGTGCAAGAGGGCGCCGGCGGCGGCGATCGCGAGGGGTTTGTCGCCGCATCCGAATCCCGCCAGGGAGGCGACGCGGAAGTGCGCGTGCAGCAGCGTTCGCGCGGTCTGAGGATGAAACGCCGCGCACGTCAGGGGCGTCAGCGTCGAGAGCCCCGGGCCGAGGAGCTTCCGGAGCGCCTCGGGTTGATCGTCCGGGACGAGAATCTCGCGGGGTTCGATCCGGACCAGTTCGTCGCGGATGCGGTCCGCCCAGGAGGGTCCCGCTTCCAGCACTCGGAATTCCGCCGTGGAGAGGTCGAGCCACGCGAGCCCGACTCCGGCGTGGCCCGGGGCCAGCGCGGCGAGGTAATTGGGTTCTCGCGCCGCCAGCAAGTCCGGTTCGATCAGGGTCCCGGGGGTATAGACCCGGACCACCTCGCGCCGGACGAGCCCCTTCGCCGTTCGGGGGTCCTCGACCTGGTCGCAGACCGCCACCGAGCGGCCCGCCTTTAAGAGTTTCGCGATGTACGCGGTGGCCGCATGGTAGGGCACTCCGCAGAGGGGGACCTGGTCGCTTTTGGATTTATCCCGTGAGGTCAGCGTGATGCCGAGGAGGCGGGCGCCCTCCACCGCGTCCTCGAAGAACATTTCATAGAAGTCTCCCACCCGGAAGAACAGGAGCGCCTCCGGGTGGCGCTCCTTGGTCTCCCGATATTGCTGCATGAGGGGCGAGAGGTCAGAAGACATCGTCGTCCTCGGGACTCTCCCTGCCCTGGAAGAGCGGCGGCTGGCGTCCGGACGGCGGGTGCAGGGGACCACGGATCCGGTTGAGTTCCTCCTCGGCCAGATGCAGGGCCGTGCGCGTCCGCCGCAGTTCGATGCGTAACTTCACCCAGGCGGGGAACAGCAAGATACCCATGATCAGGAGCCCGGAGCCGAAGGCGCTCAGGATGGGCTTGTAGATGGGGGTCTCCGTCGTCATGCCGAAATAGTGGAGGACGGCTTCCTCTTCCCGGTTTTGCAGGAAGAAGGTCATCGAGAGGGCCAGGAGGATGACGACGAGGATTAACCGGACCATGGGCTAGGACGCGCGCCGGCCGGCGCGCGACGCTCGCGTGCGCCTGCGGTGTCCGTCATCGGGGTCACTGGAACGCCGTGCGGCGTTCGACTTGAACGAGGCCTTCAGGCGCGCATAGGAGGCCTTCAGGTCTTGCGGCAGGACCCGCGTCTCTCCGAGCAGGGTCATGAAGTTGGTATCGGCCCCCCAGCGCGGAACGATGTGCAAGTGGACATGGTGCTCGATGCCGGCCCCGGCCACCCGCCCCTGATTCACCCCGAGGTTGAATCCCTCGGGCGCATAGGCCCGCCGGATGGCGCGGATGGCGCGTTGCGTGAGGCGCAGCATGTCGAGCACGACCGGCTGGGGAAGGTCCTCGAGGGTCCCGATGTGCCGGTAGGGGGCGATGAGCAGGTGCCCGTTGTTATAGGGATAGATGTTCATCATCACGTAGGCGTGGCGGCCCCGCCAGAGGATATAGGCGCGCCGGTCCTGGTGCAAGGCCGGTTGGTCGCAAAAGATGCAACCCGGACCGTGAGTCTCTTTTTCGACAAAGGCCAGGCGCCAAGGTGCCCAGAGCTGCTTCATGCGTCTGCCGTCCGGGTCCGGTCCGGGCGTGAGGCGAGGACCCGCGCGGCCAGCGCCTCATAGCGGGCCCCCTGCGGAGCGAGGGAGATCCGCCGGCCATCGCCGCCCAGGTGCTCCATCGTGATCCGGAGGTGGTCGCGGGGAAGCACCGCGGGGGCCCTATCGGCCCACTCGATCAACGTGACGGCGCGCGATTCCGCGTATTCCTCCAGACCCAGGCCGGTCATGGCCTCGTGCTCATCGAGGCGATAGAGGTCGGCGTGGCACACCGGCACGCGGCCGGCATATTCGTGGATCAGGGTGAAGGTCGGGCTCGCCACGCGATCCGGATCGGCTCCGAGTCCGACCACCACGCCGCGGACCAGACAGGTTTTGCCGGCCCCCAGTTGGCCGATCAGGGCGATGACTTCGCCCCCTTCGCAGGCCCGCCCGATGGCCTCGCCGAGGGTCTGGGTGGCGGCCGCCGAGGAGGTTTCCCAGACGAGGCCGGAGGTGTCGGGCGTCGGGTTCGGGCACGGCAGTGGATCGGGCATGGGCATCGTCTGGACCCGGAAGGCCGTCATCAGGCCGGTCTCTGATCGGACCGCACGTGGCGAATCGCCCGGGGGATCGTACGGAGCACATCGCCCGCAATCAGCCCGGCCTCCCCCAGGTCCGAGGCCGCGAGGTCCCCCGCGAGGCCGTGCAGATAGACGCCGGCGCACGCCGCGTCCCACGGCGAAAGCCCTTGGGCCAGGAGGCCCGCGATCATGCCCGTCAGGACATCCCCGGTACCCGCCGTCGCCATGCCGGGATTGCCCGTGGAATTGACGGCAAGGCGTCCGTCCGCTCCCGCGATCACGGTCCCGGCTCCTTTGAGGACCACGCAAATATTCTGGTCCCGGGCCAGGCGCCCCGCCGCGCCCAACCGGTCTTTTTGGACCTCGGCCGGGCTGAGCCCAAGCAAGCGCGCCATCTCCCCGGGATGCGGCGTCAAGACGAGCGGGGCTGAGGATTTTCCCAGGATGTCTGGTTTTCCCGCCAAGGCATTGATGCCGTCGGCATCCAGGACGATCGGTTGCGTCACGACGGCGAGCAGGTCGTGGATGAGGGCCTGGGTCTCGGGGTGGGTTCCGAGACCCGGTCCGATCGCCAGCGCGGATTTTCCTCCGGCAAACACCAACAGGGGTGTCAGGGCCTTCATGGACAGTGTGCGCGCGTCGGTCTCCGGGACGGGGTACGTCATGACCTCGAGCAGCTTGGCCTCCAGCACGTCGTTCAGGCTGCGGGGGATGGCGAGGGTGACGAGGCCCGCCCCGACGCGGAGCGCCCCCAGAGCGGCCATGGCCGCCGCGCCGGTCTTGCCGACCGATCCCGCGATGATCCCGGCGTGTCCGAAGGTGCCTTTGTGGGCGGTCCGGGCCCGGACGGGAAGCGACGAGCGAATGGACGCCGCATCCAGGAGCGCCACGGGAATCTTTGCCGCGGCGACGACCTCCGGGGGGATCCCGATGTCGGCGACCCGGATCACCCCGGCGTGGTTCGGGCCGGCCCCCAGGTAGAGCCCTCGTTTGGGTCGAGCCAGGGTCACGGTGAGCGCGGCGGTGACGGCGGTCCCCAGGACACGGCCGGTGTCCCCGTCGAGGCCGGAGGGCAGATCCACCGCGACGATGGGACGGCCCGACGCGTTCATGAGCGCGATGGCGGTGGCCGGGCTTCCCTCGACGGGGGCATTCAGGCCTGTCCCGAAGATCGCGTCCACGAGGAGGTCGCTGGTCCGAAGGAGGGGGCCGAGCACGGCGGCGGGGTCCGCCCCCTTCCGAACGGCCTGACACCGGCCGCCGGCCCGCTGGAACCGGCGCAGGGTCCCGGCCGCATCGCCTTTCAGCTCGGAGGGGAGGGCCAGGAGGACGACGTGGGCCGCGCAGCGGCGCTGCCGCAGGAGTCTCGCCACCACGAACCCGTCCCCGCCGTTCTGACCCTTCCCGGCCACGATCGTCACGGTCTTGCCGCGAAGGGGGCCGAAGTGGCCCTCCATCTCCTCGACGACCGCGGCACCGGCGTGCTCCATGAGCCGGAGGCTGGGGATCTTCCGGTCCTCGATGGCGGCGCGGTCCAGCGCGCGCATCTCGGCGGCGGTCACGAGTTCCATATCACTTAATAAGGTCTTTCATTTCTCGCACCGCCCGGTCGAGCCCGACGAGGACCGCCCGGGCGATGATGCTGTGGCCGATGTTGTACTCGACGATCTCCGTGATCGTCCGGAGGCGGCGCACGTTCTGGTAGTTGAGGCCGTGTCCGGCGCTGACCGCGATCTCCAGTTTGTAGGCGGCGCGCGCGGCCTGGGCCAGGGCGTCGAACTCGCGGTCCTGGTCCTTGAGCCCCAGGGCATTCGCATACCGGCCCGTATGGAGTTCGATGCAGTCGGCGTCCACGCGGCGGGCCGCCTTGATCTGTTCGAGGTCGGGGTCCACGAAGAGGCTGACGGCGATTCCGGATTGGTGGAGGAGGGTGATGGTGTCCTTGATCCGCTGGCGCTGGCTCTCGACATCCAGGCCGCCTTCGGTCGTGAGCTCCTCCCGGCGCTCCGGAACCAGCGTGACCAGGTGGGGTTTGACCTCGATGGCGAGGCGGGCCATCTCGTCCGTGGGGGCCATCTCCAGGTCGAGCTTGGTCTGGACGATCTCGCGCAGGACCCGAACGTCCCGGAGCTGGATGTGGCGGCGGTCCTCCCGCATGTGCACGACGATGCCGTCGGCCCCGGCCACCTCCGCGATCAGGGCGGCCGCCACGGGGTCGGGTTCCTTCCCGCCCCGGGCCTGGCGGATGGTCGCCACATGATCGACGTTGACACCCAAGCGCGCCATCGGTGCTCTCTTCGCGGGACCGGTTCGTAGTCGGCGGTATTATGGCAAAACGGGGGAAGTGCCGCAAGC
>Ga0209640_10003266_pt1 | contig 14177 bp, 8 predicted proteins | sample RifCSP10_1_FD_184018 | JGI IMG/M metagenome (GOLD analysis project Ga0209640, IMG submission 184018) | Soil microbial communities from Rifle, Colorado - Rifle CSP2_sed 10_1 (SPAdes) (version 2) | ecosystem: Environmental > Terrestrial > Deep subsurface > Rock core/Sediment | place: Rifle...
CTCAAATCGAGAAACACCGTAATAACGAGCAACGGACGCAACAACGTCCACCGTAGAACCCCAATGCGGTTCAGGCCGAACAGCAAAGTCAATGTTAAAGAAACGGCGATGTGTTTCTCCAACATGACCAAAATCGCTGCAATCGTTGTCGGATTAGCTGCTAGAGGCGGGTCGTTAAGATTCCGCGGTTGAACAAGGTCCGCGAGTAGCTCGGGTTGTATGCGAAAAGTTAGATACGCGACGAGCCATGCCGCAAGTATCGAGGTCGCCACGACCCATGACGTAAGGGATTTTTCATCTTGGTCCATCTGCCGCAGCCCGCGAACCGTCGTGAATACCAAAAGTGCGAAGGTGAGGTAGCAGTATTTTTCGGGAAAACGCATCACACGAAGCACGGGCACCCACTCATAAAGAAAGGGGTAGACTGGCGTATAACTTCCGAAGGCCATCAACAGCGAACACCCGATTAAGGCGAGTATGATGGCCCGTTCCTTCGTGTGCGCCGCGCGGAACCAACAGCACGAGCCCAAAACCCCGATGACACCGATGTAGTGGCTAAGCAGAAAAGGAACTTCCTGCGTCAGTAACAAACGAACTCCGACGGCAAGTGAAGAGTCCGCTTCAAGCGTTGGTAATAGCAACCCAATCAGACGTGACGGCCGCAGTGACCAACTGAGTGCCTCTGACAGGTGAATCGGTTGGTCACGGCGTGACTGCATAATGAGTTCGGCCGTCGGCAGCAACTGAATCATCCCGAGTCCAACAATAACGCAGCCCGAGCCAAGTAATATGGCAGACACGCGGAAAAACCCGTGAATCTGTTCTTCACGATGAAGCCGAACCGTATCGAGCACCACCAATCCGATCGACAGGAGGAATATTTCAGGAGACCCAGCGAAGAGCTGACAAAGCGCAACGATGGAGAAAGCGGCAATATCTTTCCATCGTCTCTCTCTGACCGTCTGTTCCCAGAAATAGATAACCCAAGGCAACCAAACCGCGCTTTGAAAATGATTCAGTAGATTTGACAGCGACACCGTCGTGCCGCCAAAGGTAAACAAAATCGCACCGATGAGAGAAACATAAACGGGAGATCTCCATGATCGGAACAAAATGTAAGAGCCGAGCGCCGCAACCATATAATGAAAAACAAAAGTGAACCGAGCAGCAGCGAAAAAAGGTAGCAGATAAAAAACAATGCTCGGAGGGTAGAATACTGCCGATTGAAACGCCGCCATGATGGGAAAGCCAGTTGCCATGTGCCGGTCCCACAAAGGTATCGAGCCGGCCTTAAAAGCTTCCGCAACACTGAATTTAATCGGGTAAAAGTATGTGACCAAGTCGCGAAAAATGGGTACTTTCCGTGAAAAGATCATCTCATCACAAAACCAGATCACCATCGCCGCCAGAGCAGCAATGGCAAGAATTTCCTTTTTGGCTGATTTAAGATTCTGGAGCACTTGTCGGGACCTGATAGGTTTACAACCGAGAAGGGAAGTGACGCCGCCGGCCAATTTCAGAGCTAAAAAAAAGGGGCCAAAAGTGGCCCCTTTTTGACTCGACAATCAAGCGACTATCATTGTTAGACGCTTACGGGCATGCACTACCGCTAATCTGGCCATTACCACTACTGAAAGTCCACACGTTAGTCCCGCAGTTCGCGTGCGTGGCTGTCAGCAAAAAAGTGTTGGTTCCGACCGCCGAAAATAGAGCTACTCCGGTCGTGGGATTGAAGCCCGGCGCTGTCGAACTGGTAAAGGCGGATGATGATGCTTTGTACGTCGAATTTGCGGCAAAGTACGCCTCCTGAGCCACTGCGGCGTTTCTCAAATCGGATTTAACCTGCGCCTCGTGACCGCGCTTTCTGTAAGCTGCGAATTGCGGAATCGCAATCGCGGCCAAGATGCCAATGATGGCGACCACCACCAGCAATTCAATTAACGTGAACCCGGACTCGTTCTGTAATCTTAGTCTATGCATTCCTGATGTTTTCCTTTCGTAATTTTAATAACGCTTCCTTCGGTCAATTCTTTCAACAATCGGTTTGGTACTAGTCGACCCACGCTTCCAAAGCAATCATCCCACTCTTGTTTATTCACCTCCTTTTTAAAATGGTGCGTGGATATTTAAACCGCTTGGATGCCACCAAAGCAAAGGAGGGGCCATCGGTTTGTTACCGGTATTGTCACTTCTTAGCGCTGCGCAGGCGAAAGTAAATATTGACGTAAGATCATAAATATTAGTGACTTAGAAGCGCAGTGATGGGGGACCTCCGCTCCCGAGAAAAGCGTTTCTGGCCGGCGTTTTGCGGTATTACGGGATCCGATCAGCCAAGGAGTGACATTTTATGTTAGCGGGTATCTTCGATCGGATCATCTATGGGGTCGCTTTTTGCGTTCAGCAAGTCATACTTTTCCAGCCGATGGCGAAGTGAGCGATAGTTGATGCCGAGAATCTCAGCTGCCCTTTTCTGCACCCCATTAGCGCGCTTCAGGGCGCCGAGCAAGATGCACTTTTCATGATTCTCCAACTCAACGTCTAGTGGCAAATCTTTAGTGAAAAACAGCTCTGCACCTTCCGCCGTAGTTCTCTCAAAGAGATCATCGGATTCCACTGCCAATGGGGCGCCCCTTATATGCTGGGGAAGATCATCCTCTGTTAAGATATTTCTGCCCGTCACGGCCACCGCATGCTCAATGATGTTCTCCAGTTCTCGCACATTCCCTGGATACGAATAATTCATCAATTGCATCAAAGCGCCGCTGGAGATTTCTTCGACCCGCTTCTCGTGCAATTCGGCAAATTTTCGCACAAAGAAATGCGTGAGCGCTGCAATATCTTCCTTCCTGCTACGAAGGGGAGGTATGACCATCTGTACGACGTTGAGCCGGTAGAATAGGTCTTCGCGGAAGCGCCCTTCGTCTAACTCTTTGCGCAAATCCTTGTTGGTCGCCGAAATCACCCTCACATCGACTTTGATGGGCTTACTCCCGCCAACCGGCGTAAAGCTTTTTTCTTGCAGCACGCGCAGCAACTTGACTTGCAGATGAAGCGGCAACTCGGCCACCTCGTCCAGGAAAATAGTGCCCTGATCCGCTTGCTTGAAAAGTCCCGTGTGGTCAGACACGGCGCCGGTAAAAGCCCCGCGAACATGGCCGAATAGTTCGCTCTCGATCAAAGCTTCTGGAATGGCGCCGCAATTAACCGCGACAAACGGCTTGCTCTTTCTCGGTCCATTGAGGTGGACCGCGCGGGCGACAAGTTCCTTGCCGGTGCCGCTCTCCCCGGTGATAAGAACATTCGTACTGGTCGCTGCAACTTTTTGCACGAGTTGGTAAATCTTTTCTATGCCGCCGCTCTTGCCGACCACGCCATCGAAGTGAAAACCCGGATTCGCGTTTGTAGGACCACTCTGACCCAATTCTACTTCCCTGGCGCGCCGCAGCTCTTCTTCTAGGCGCACCTTCTCCTCGACTTGTTTTTGTTTGGTAATGTCTTCAAAGATCGATACAAAACCAATCACCTGCTCGTGCGCAGTGCTGAGAGGCGCAACCGTGAGGCGGATCTGCTTGGGTGCGCCTTGGGGTGAGGTAATTGAGAGTTCATCGGTTACGATTGCGCCAGTGCCGCGGTTATGTTGAAAATCATAGCCCAACCCGGGAAAAATTTGATCCAGCCTCTTTCCCTTTACATTAGCTTCATCGAAAGAAGTCAAAGCTTGCGCTTGGCGACTGAAATAATTAATGCGTCCTTTGGGGTCCGTGATGGCGACTCCACTGCCGATTCCTTGCAGGAGCGCATCTTTAAAAGCATCCAAGTCCCGATAGTCGTCTTGTTTCTCCCTTAGCAGTTTTTCGGTTTCGCTGAGTTTGTTGGTTAAGAAGCCGCTCAGCCAGGCAATGACGAAGAAGCTGGCGATACTCTGCACGCTGGGGAAGAGCGTCGCCCAAGAGAGCGGCAGTCCATGTTCGGGGTGCGCATATCGTGCCCAGACAAGGAGGCTGGCGTAAGCCAGACTCGAGCAACCCGCGGCAAAAAACCCGCCGCGATAAAATAGCAATATCGCCCCGTTCATGACCGCAAGGTTGTAGAGAAACGAGAACGGGCTGGCGATATCACCGGTGATCCAAATAATGCCCGTAATCAAAAGGACGTCAAAACAGATCTGCGCGTGGGCGAATGCACGCAAATAGCGGATCCGCGGTAAGACCACCACCGAGGCTAAAGATGTTGCATAGGCAATGATCAGCGGAACGGAGAGGTCGAACAGGTACCCGAGCTCGCCCTCCGTGCGCAAAAAATGAAAAAGTGCCGTCGCGCCCAGGAAAAATGACACGACGACGACGCGCAACAAAAGCAACCAGCGAATCTTTTCAGTCAGCTCTTTTTGCTCGTCGCTCAACGTCGCACACTCAGCGGGTAGTCCTATCGTCGCCACGAATGTAGATGAAGAGGGACTCATCCGCCCACCAAAGAGCCCATCTGAAATATCGGCAGATACATGGCGATCACGAGACCGCCTAGGATAACGCCAAGGACGACCATGATCATCGGCTCCATCATCGCTGTGAGATTGTTTACCGCATCATCAACTTCTTCCTCGTACAGCTCCGCAACCTTCTTGAGCATATTGTCGAGACCGCCGGTGCTTTCTCCCACGGCAACCATTTGGCAAACCAGCGGAGGGAAAATTTTGCTGTCGCGCAGCGGCTCAGCGACGGTTTTGCCCTGGCTGATGCTGACTCGACTCTCCAAGATCGCCTTTTCGACGACTTTATTGCCGGCAGTCTTGCCGGTAATGGCCAGACCATCGAGGATCGGTACACCCGAACTAAGAAGGAGAGACATATTCTGCGAAAAACGGGCGACCGCGACCTTTCGCAAAAGGTCGCCGATAATCGGCGAACGCAGCAACAGCCTATCGATGTTCATCCGGCCCTGAGGCGTTTTGTAATAGAAGGAAATGCCCATGAACACGCCCGTCACGCCTATAACCAAAACGTACCAGTAAGCGACGAACCAGTTGCTGATGTCGATGCAAATTTGCGTCGGCAACGGCAGAGCCTTACCCATGCCGCCGTAGAGCTCGGCGAAAACCGGTATGACAAAAATCATCAGTACTGCAACAACGATAACAGCGACACAAACGATCGCGCAGGGGTAAATCATCGCGCCTTTGACTTTTTTCTTAAGTCTGTTGGCTTTCTCGATGAACAGAGCGATCCGGTTAAGAATCGTATTCAAAATGCCGCCGGCTTCCCCGGCTTCGACCATGTTGACGTAAAGGTCGTCAAATATTTTCGGATGTTTTCGTAACGCATCGGCCAGAGTACTGCCGCCCTCGACGTCTTTTTTAACCGTGCCGAGCGTCTTGCAAAGAAGCTTACTTTCGGATTGTTGCCCCAGAATATCGAGGCATTGAACGATCGGCAGACCGGCATCGATCATGGTGGCCAGCTGGCGAGTGGCCAATGAGACGTCTCTGGTCGTGACCTTCTCGCCGAATCCGGGGATCGAGATCTCTTTTTCTAAACCTTTGCCTTTCTCCCGAACACGGCTTGGGATAGGGCGAATTCTTTGCTCACGCAGGCGCGCCAGCGCAGCTTCCCGATCGGGCGCCTCAAGGCTATCGCCTTTGACCAATCTTCCCTGGGCGGTTCGGCCTTCCCAAACAAAGGTTGCCATAGATTTTCGCGCTCGATTGATCTCTTCTACACTACCGCGGTTGCTCGTGGGTTATCGAAATTGTCGCCGAGGCGAAACGTCATCACGTCAGAATCCCAGGGAAAAAACCGAGCCGAAACCCTTATCGGTGTCGGTAACCCGGATAGTTTCGTCAATGGTCGTAAACCCCTGGCGAACCTTCTGTAAAGCACTCATGCGCAGCGTGCTCATACCGAGCTTGACGGCTTCCCGTTTTAGCTCCATGGCCGAGGCCCCCTTCAGAATCAACTCCTTGAGCGCCTCGTGCATCACCATAACTTCATAGATGGCCAAGCGCCCCCGATATCCTGTTTCTAGGCAATTGTTACAGCCGCGGCCATGGAAAGTCGGGAAACCATTGCTGACCTCGGCGGAATCCACACCAAGATTGATCAAAACTTCCGGCTTGACTTCCACCGGTTCCTTGCATTTGTCGCAGATCTTGCGCACCAGACGCTGGGCGAGAATTAGGTTCACCGAAGATGTCAGCAAAAACGTTTCGACTCCCATGTTGATTAAGCGGTCGACCGTTGCCGGGCAGTCATTGGTATGAAGCGTGCTCAGAACCAGGTGGCCCGTCAACGCGGCTTTTATAGCAATTTGGGCCGTTTCCAAGTCGCGGATCTCGCCAACCATGATGATATCGGGATCTTGGCGCAGGAACGAGCGCAGACAGGCAGCGAAATTGAGACCGATTTGTTCTCTCACCTGAACTTGGTTAATACCGACTAAATTATACTCGACCGGGTCCTCTGCTGTGGATATGTTTACGTCGGGCTTGTTCAGCTCTGAGAGCGCCGAATAAAGCGTGGTGGATTTGCCGCTCCCGGTCGGCCCGGTGATCAGAATCATGCCGTACGGTTTATGGATCGCTTCCTGAAAGTCTTTTAGGTTTTGGGAATCGAACCCGAGCTTTGCCATGTCCAGCTGCAGATTAGACTTGTCCAACAAACGCATCACGACCTTTTCACCGAATAGAGTAGGCAAAATGGAGACGCGAATATCCAACTCGCCACCGACGCCCATTTTTAACTTGATGCGACCGTCTTGGGTGAGGCGCCGCTCCGCGATGTCCAGGCCGGCCATTACTTTTAGCCGCGACACAAGGGCATTTTTGAGGCGCAAAGGTGGGCTCATGATTTCCTGTAACACGCCGTCGATGCGGAAACGCACGCGAAATATCTTCTCATAGGGCTCGATATGTATATCGCTGCAACGCCTCTTGGCGGCATCAGCGAGGATGGCGTTCACGAGCGTCACCACCGGGGCGTCCATGGTGGCTTGCTGAAGCTCTTGGAGATTTACTTCGTCGCTTTCTTGGACAACCTCCATTTCGCCGTCGCCAAACTTTTTCAAGACGTCGTCGTAGCTGACGCCACCGAACCGGTGATCCAAAACTTTTTTGATATTCGATGGCGTGGCCAATACGACGCGCACGCCATAACCGGTGACGAACTTGACCTCATTAATCGCGACCAAATCCGTCGGGTCGGACATGGCTACGGTCAAAGTCGAGCCCAATAGTCTGGAGGGAATGAGTTGGTGTTTCTGAACGATCTGAGGCGGGACGAGGCTGAAGATGGTGTCTTCGATTTCGCTGGCAACTAGCTCAACTGACTCGATACCGAACTGTTTGGCAAAAAATTGGGTAACGGTTTCCTCAGTGGTATAACCCAACCGGACGATTTCCTTGGCGACGCTGGAGCCATTTTCTCGTTCCTTCTTTTGTGCTTCCACAAGTTGCTCTCGGGAAACCAGACCCCCTCTTATCAGAAGCTCGGCAAAACGCGGTTCCATAATGTTGTGCGAAAAGGACCAAATTATCGTAGATCGACGGGAATCTGTCAACAAAATGTAGCATTGTATGCGATAAGAGAACGGCGTTGTATTTTTGTCTAAGCGCGCCTAGCAGCGATCTTTTTCGCGCAACGCCGCTTGGGCCGCAGCGAGTTTCGCAATTGCTACCCGGTAGGGCGAGCAACTTACATAATCCAGGCCGATTTGATGGCAAAACGCCACTGATTTGGCATCCCCCCCATGTTCTCCGCAGATACCCATCTCCAAATTCTTCCGTTTTTTACGTCCCTTAGCCACTGCAATGCGCATAAGTGCGCCGACGCCTTCGCGATCGATGCTGACGAATGGATCCTCCGGGAACAAGCCGTTTAGGACATAAGTTGGTAGGAATTTACCCGCATCATCTCGTGAGAGACCGAGGCAAGTTTGCGTTAAATCATTCGTGCCGAACGAAAAAAATTCGGCTTCGTCGGCAATTTCATCAGCAACCATGCAGGCGCGGGGCAATTCGATCATCGTACCAACCAAATACCTGACCTTTACGCCGTAGGCTGTCTGCGTCGCGGCCGCAACCCGTCTAACTATGACGTTCTGCTCGTGTAGTTCCTGACGCGACCCGACCAGCGGTATCATGATCTCTGGGAATGGATTCTTCCCTTCGCGGCGAAGCTCGCATGCCGCTTCGAAGATCGCCTGGGCCTGCATCTCTGTGATCTCCGGATAAGATATTCCCAAGCGGCAGCCGCGATGACCGAGCATCGGGTTGAACTCCTGCAAGACGGTAACTTTATCGCGCAACACCTCAAAAGACACACCCATCGCTTGCGCCAACTCGACAACCTCGTTGTCATGCTTGGGCAAAAATTCATGAAGCGGCGGATCGAGCGTGCGAATGGTCACGGGCAAATCACCCATAATTTCAAGAATGCCCTTGAAGTCTTGCTTTTGCATCGGCAGAAGCTTGGCCAATGCGCGACGCCGGCCAGCTTCATCGTCAGCTAAAATCATCTCGCGCACTGCCTGGATACGATCGCCTTGAAAGAACATATGTTCGGTGCGGCAAAGACCAATCCCTTCGCTGCCGAAGGCTTTGGCGATGGCCGCCTGGTCGGGTTGGTCGGCGTTGGTACGAACACCGAGGCGACGCGCGTCATCCGCCCATTTCATGAGTTTAGCGAATTGTTGATAGAGGCGCGATTTTTTGGCGTCCAGCGAACCGGATAGCAAGACCTGAAGAACTTCGGACGGCAGCGTCTGAATTTCACCCTCAAAAACCTGCCCGGTGCTGCCGTCGATAGAAATCCAATCGCCTTCTTTGAGTTCGCTTTGATCGACCCTTAAAGTGCGCCCGCTGTAGTCGATATGCAACACTTCGCACCCGGCGACACACACCTTTCCCATCTGCCGCGCCACCAGCGCGGCATGGGAAGTCATTCCGCCGCGGGCGGTCAAAATTCCCTGCGCCGCATCCATGCCGCGGATATCGTCCGGGCTGGTTTCAACCCGACATAAAATCACCCGCTCGCCGCGCTTCTTCCATTCCACCGCGTCGTCGGCATGGAAGACGATGCGGCCGGTGGCCGCGCCAGGGCCCGCGGGCAAGCCATTGCCAAGCAGGCGACCGTCCTTATGCGCTTGTTCTTTTCCATTCTGATCGAAGATCGGGCGCAGCAGTTGATTTAACTGATCCGGTTCGATGCGCAGCAACGCCTCTTTTTTGTCGATGATCCGTTCTTCGACCATGTCGACGGCGATCCGTACGGCGGCAAAGCCGGTACGTTTGCCGGTCCGCGTCTGCAACATCCAAAGCTTGCCGTCTTCAATGGTAAACTCAACGTCCTGCATGTCGCGGTAGTGCTTCTCAAGCGATCTGCACACGCGCTGCAACTCACGTTCGGCCTTGGGCATGGTTTGGCCAAGCTCAGCAATCGGTTTCGGCGTCCGGATACCAGCAACAACATCCTCGCCTTGCGCGTTGATCAGAAACTCGCCGTAAAAGCGCTTCTCACCGCTCGCCGGATCGCGCGTGAACGCCACGCCAGTAGCACAGTTATCGCCTAGGTTGCCGAAGACCATAGCTTGGACGTTGACTGCTGTGCCCCAGGTATGAGGGATTCGGTAAAGGTCGCGATACGCTACGGCCCGGTCGTTGTTCCACGAGCCGAATACGGCGCCTATTGCGCCCCAGAACTGGTCGAATGGATCTTCGGGAAATTCCTTTCCACAAATGGATTTTATTTCAGCCTTGTACTCCGCCACCAATTGCTCCAGGTCTGCGGCAGTAAGGTCCCCATCAACGCGCGCGCCGCGGGCATTTTTCTTGTGTTCGAGAAGGGTCTCGAGAGGATCCCTGCCGCCTTGCGCCTTATGGTTAATTCCTAAAACAACATCGGCGTACATCTGTATAAAACGACGGTAGGAGTCGAAAGCAAAATGGCGATTGTTAGTACGACTAATCAATCCTTGGACCGTCTGATCGTTAAGGCCGAGATTTAATACGGTGTCCATCATTCCAGGCATCGATTCCCGCGCGCCGGAGCGGACCGAAACCAACAGCGGATTTTCACCCTCGCCGAAACGGCGGCCGAGAATTTTTTCCATGCGGGCCAAGCCCGCGATAACCTGCGTCTTGAGCTCCTTAGGATAACGGCGATGATGATCGTAATAGTATTTACAAACTTCTGTCGTGATGGTGAATCCCGGTGGCACCGGAATACCGATTCGGGTCATTTCATGTAGGCCTGCTCCTTTGCCGCCGAGAAGTTCCTGCATCCTGGCGTGACCGTCGGCTTTACGGTTGCCAAAAGAATAGATGAGTTTTTTCGTGTTGGGCATGGTGCTTTTCTCCGGGTCGGGTTCGCTGAGCGAACCCTTTCGCCGCCTCCGCAAAAAAAACAACTTATACTCGTAAACTAGACGGAAGAGAACTGCTGAAGGAAGGCGGCGGATTTAATCTCTCGATCCATATGAAACTGGATGAATCGCAGCACCGCCGCGCGAATTTCTTTAATCACCGATAGCGGCAGCGATATCGGGCCAGGGGGACCGGCATTTTCCGCTTGCAGCGCGAGCAAGACTTTCACGGCGCTTGAATCAAGCGGCAGGATTTCCCTCGATGAGTGCGCACAAGAGTCGCAAAGAATGCCGCCGTCGAGCGGACTAAAGTGCCACCGAGAAACCGCTCCATGGCGGTGATCCTGACGGCATTTCTTACAAGTGTCCAGTACAGGCTGATACCCTGCTAAACGCAAAAGCTTGAGCTCAAAAACGGTTAGAAACCGCAGCGAAGTGCCGTTCTCTGCCAAATAGAAAAGACCATCTTTTAGATGGTGAAAAATCGCCGGATTTTCTTCCCGTTCGCCAGTCAATCCGTCGGTGATTTCAACCAGATACGAAGCATAGGAAATGCGCTCCAAGTCGGTCGTCAGTGTTCTGAAACCATGAATCAAATCGGCGCTTAGTATAAACGCGAGATTGCTGTGCGGACGGTCTTGAAAGGACAGATTTACCAGGGAGAAAGACTCTAGGGAATTTACAAAGCGCCGACGTGAGCGCAACGCGCCTTTGGCGATGCCGGTAAGTTTTCCATAGCCCTCGGTAAAAAATGAAACAATTTTATCGGATTCCCCAAAAGGCCGGGTGCGCAACACAATCGCGCGGGTAATGGGATTGACACGCATTTGCATTACTGCCTTCAGAGACCGTAGCACTTTTTTTGAAGTTGGACAACTATTTAGAATATCAAGAGAATCTTACGATCTATAACTTGACACTCAAAGCTTTCGTGATTAGCTTTCATAAACCAATTTGTTAGGAAGGCGCATAGGCATGACCGAGGAGACGAAAAATAACACTAACGAAGACGCCGTTGATCAGGCGTCGCAAGAAGCCTCGCCACCCGAGAATACCGCGAAACCGGCAGGCTCGGATCTCAATAACCTAAAGCAGGAATTGGCGGCAAAGGAATTGGAAGCAAAAAGCAACTACGATCGGTTTTTACGCCAAGTCGCTGAACTGGATAATTTCAAGAAACGAACCGCACGCGAGCGTGATGATGCAATCCGCTTTGCCAATGAAGCGATGATCAAAGATCTCCTGCCGGTTGTCGATAACCTCGAACGTGCCGTAGCCCATGCAGCGGGTGGCGGCAACGGCAAACCAATCGTTGAAGGCGTTGAAATGGTCCTAAAGGGACTGTTGGATGTACTGGCCAAACACGGTGTCACGCAAATTTCTGCGCTTGGGCAGTCTTTTGATCCATCCAAACACGAGGCGATGGCGCAGGTCGAAAGTGAATCCCACGAGCCCAATGCCGTCGTTGACGAGCTTCATAAAGGCTACATGCTGCGCGATCGGCTGCTGCGGCCGGCATTGGTCAGCGTTGCTAAGGCGCCGGAAACGCGAGAGAAAAAAAACGGCGACAGCAAGGTTGAAAACGACCCGAGCGATGATTAAATAAACTTCGTTGATGCTTAGGAATTTGTTCTTGAGGAGTGTTTGAGATGGCAAAAGTCATTGGGATAGATCTAGGGACGACTAACTCTTGTGTGGCAATCATGGAGAGTGGCGACCCCAACGTTCTGGCCAACGCCGAGGGCAGCCGTACGACACCGTCCGTGGTCGCGTTTACAGAGAGCGGAGAACGGTTGGTCGGGCAAATTGCTCGACGGCAAGCGATCACCAATCCGGAGAACACCATTTTTGCCGTGAAACGCTTGATCGGCAGACGCGTTGATGACGCTCTGGTACAAAAGGCTTCAAGTCTCCTTCCTTATAAAATCGTGCGCGCCGACAATGGTGATGCATGGGTGGAAATTCGCGGCAAGCGTTACAGCCCTGCCGAGATTTCCGCTTTTATTCTGCAGAAAATGAAACAGACAGCCGAAGACTATCTGGGCGAGAAAGTAACTGAAGCGGTGATCACCGTTCCGGCCTATTTTAACGACAGCCAGAGGCAGGCAACCAAAGATGCCGGACGTATTGCTGGCTTAAATGTTCTGCGCATTATCAATGAGCCGACGGCCGCCTCCCTGGCCTACGGCTTAGAAAAAAAGAAGGATGAAAAGATCGCGGTTTTCGATCTAGGCGGTGGTACCTTCGATATTTCCATTCTGGAGCTTGGTGACGGCGTATTTGAAGTCAAAGCGACTAATGGCGATACTTTCCTCGGCGGCGAGGATTTTGACCAACGGGTCATTGATTATCTCGCCGACGAATTTAAAAAAGACCAGGGGATCGATTTGCGCAAGGATCGCATGGCGCTTCAACGTCTCAAAGAGGCGGCTGAGAAAGCCAAATGCGAGCTTTCTTCTTCGATGGAGACCGATATTAATCTACCCTTCATCACCGCGGACCAACAAGGACCGAAGCACTTGAACATGAAGTTGACGCGTTCCAAGCTGGAAGCGCTTTGCGCCGATTTGATCGACCGAGTGGAAGGGCCCTGCCGCCAGGCGTTAAAAGATGCCGGTCTCAGCGCCAGTGATATTCATGAAGTCATTCTGGTCGGCGGCATGACACGCATGCCAGCGGTTCAAGAGCGCGTCAAGAAAATTTTTGGTAAAGACCCGCACAAGGGCGTGAATCCGGACGAAGTCGTCGCGGTCGGCGCGGCGATTCAAGCGGCGGTGCTCAAGGGCGAAGTCAAAGACGTTCTGCTCTTGGACGTTACGCCACTTTCGCTCGGCATCGAGACGCTCGGAGGGGTGTTTACCAAGTTGATCGAGCGCAACACGACGATTCCGACCAAAAAGAGCCAAGTCTTTTCTACTGCGCAGGACAATCAGTCGGCGGTGTCGATCCGAGTTTTTCAAGGGGAACGGGAGATGGCGGCGGACAACAAACTGCTCGGACAATTCGACCTCGTCGGCATTCCAATGGCTCCGCGTGGTGTGCCGCAAATTGAAGTGACTTTCGACATCGATGCCAATGGTATCGCTCATGTCGCCGCCAAAGATCTCGGTACCGGCAAGGAACAGTCGATCAAAATAACGGCATCTAGCGGTCTCAGCGAGGAAGAGATCAAGAAGATGGTTGGAGATGCGGAAGTCCATGCCGCTGAGGACAAAAAGCGCAGGGATATGGTGGAGGCACGCAACCAGCTCGATTCCCTGGTTTACTCGACTGAAAAATCCCTCAAGGAGTATGGCGGCGAGCTCGAAGGCGGCGTCAAGGAGAATATCGAGGCCGCTCTCAAGAATGCTAAAGAAACGTTGGAGGGGCAGGACGCCGGGGCCATGCGCAAAGCCGCAGAGCAGCTAAGCCAGTCCTCGCATAAACTTGCGGAGGCGATGTACGCCAAAGCTTCGCAGCAGCAAGCTGGGCAGCCAAAGGATGCGGACAACGATGGTGAGAAAGGCGGAAGTGCAGATGGCGGCAAGAAGAAGGATGATGTGGTGGACGCTGATTTCACGGAGGTCAAGGAATAGCGGCGGGCGGAAGTACAAAACTGTCTCACCCAAGCCCCTACTCCCATCTATTGCGGAGAGGGGCTTTTTTACTCATACCGATAAAGAACAATCAGAGAGGCAGGCTTGGGTACCAAGAAAGACTATTACGAATTGCTGGGAGTTTCGGCGACAGCCTCACCCGACGAGATCAAGAAGTCCTACTACTCGCTTGCCAAGAGATATCACCCGGATCGCTACCACCAATCCAAATCCGACGATTTGAAGAAC
>Ga0209640_10003267_pt1 | contig 14170 bp, 13 predicted proteins | sample RifCSP10_1_FD_184018 | JGI IMG/M metagenome (GOLD analysis project Ga0209640, IMG submission 184018) | Soil microbial communities from Rifle, Colorado - Rifle CSP2_sed 10_1 (SPAdes) (version 2) | ecosystem: Environmental > Terrestrial > Deep subsurface > Rock core/Sediment | place: Rifle...
GCCTGGCGTCGTCGATCAGCGTCGCGGAGGTTCCGATGCGCGAAGCGAGCGGCAGCCGCCGCGCCAGCCAGTGATTGAGGCCGTCGATGGTCTGCACGTGAATACGCGCCGGATTGTGTTCGAGGCCCCAGCCGCGGGTGCGGCTGTGCCCCAGCGCCGCGCCGGCGTGACGGTGCAGCTCGCGTTCGTGCGGCCTGGCCGATTCAGGCAGCGGCCCCGCGGCCGCCGCCAGCGCCGCGAGTATCCGGTGCCGCATTTCCGCGGCGGCCTTGCGCGTGAACGTGATCGCGACGATCTGCTCCGGACAATCGACCGTCGCGAGCAGGCGCAGGTAGCGCAGCGTCAAAAGGCTGGTCTTGCCGGATCCGGCCGGCGCCTGGACGATGAAGGAGCCTTCCGGATCGACGGCGCGCTCACGCAATGCCTGGTCCGCGCGCATGGCGTCAGGCGTCATCGCCGCCCTCCCCGGCGCCTGCTTCGTCCGGGTCGCGCGCCGCGACGCGGCACAACGCATCCAGGTGGCAGTAGCGGCAGGTATCCGCCGCCAGCTTCGGATCGACCTCCGCGTGGCCGGCGGCGTGATCGCGCGCCAGGCGGTCGAGCCAGGCGTACCAGTGCTCCTGGATGACGGACCATTCGAACCCGCTCTCGCGATCTTCCGTCAGCTCGAACTGCGGCGCGGGCTCGAGCGTCGCGATCAAGCCTTCGCTCCGGCCGACGCCTGTGAACTTGGCGCCCTCGGCGTCGAGCTCGGCAATCGCGATGGCGGCCGGCCGTCCCGGATGCAGCACGGCGTACAGCGGCAGCTGCGGCGCTTCCATGCGCGCGCCGCGCCAGGGCGCCTTCCGCACCGCACCGCTTTTGTAATCGATCACCACGAGCTCGTCGCCGACCCGGTCCACGCGATCGACACGCAGACGCAGTTCCAGCCCGCCGATCTTTCCGTCCAGTTCACGCTCCGTCTCGACGACCGTGAATGGCGGCCGGATGCGCTCGAGCTCGAGCAGATGGCCGATCGCGCGAAGCTGCCAGTCGCGCTCGAGCGCCGTGGTCCGGCGACCGCTCGCCGCCGGCAACACCTCGGCCAATGACTGGTCGATCGCGGCCGCAACCTTCGCTTCGCAGGCGGCGGCATCAAGCCGCAGCAGCGCCTGCTGCGCGCCGAGATCGGTCCAGAATCGCTGTAGCGCGCGATGCAGCACGATGCCGCGCAGGCGCCGGTCCACACCCGCCCTCAGCTCCTCGAGCGGCTCGGCCCGCAGGCGCAATTGCGCGAAAGCCCGGAACGGACATTGCGACTGCAGTTCGAGTACGCGCGCGCCGCCATGCGCGGCGGCAGCTTTCAGCGGCGGCGCCCGGTCGTCCGGCAGCGGCTCCAGCACGGCGGCCGCGTGCACGAGGCGCTCGCGGGTGGCCCGCGGCGTCAGCCGCGCCAATGGACCGGCGTCGGTGGGCAGTAGCGGCGTGCCGTCCACGTCGGTGTCGTTTTCACGGCGCGGCCAGGACAGCACGAGTACATCCGCCTGCGCGCGCCAGGAGCCGATGATCGAGCGCGCTTCGTCGACGCTGTCCGCCGCCGTCGCGCAAGGCATGCCGAGACGGCGCTGGATCTCGATCGGCAGCAAAGGGTCGATCGCCACCGGACGCGGCCACGCGGCGGCGGTCAGTCCCGCGATCCACAGGCTGTCGAAACGCAGGCCGGGGTCCTCGTAGGCATCCAGCACGAACACGGAGGGCTCGCCGCTCTCCGGCTGGAATGGCGCTGCGGCGAGACGCCGCAATTCGTCGAGCGATTGCGATGCGCCGAGCTCCGGTGCGACGACCGCGAGTGCCGCGAGTTCCCCGAGTGATTCACGAAAATGTTTCGCGGCCTGGAAAGTATGGCTGTCCAGTACGGTTTCGCCGGGCCAGCCCCAGGCGGCAAGACAGGCGCCGAAGGTCTCGGCCCAGGCGACCGCTTTGCGCCGCCGCGGACCGGTCAGCGCGGCGATCGCCCCGGACAATATCGCGGCGAATTGCCGCGCCTCGCTCGCGGCGGCGCGCGCGGCAAACGCAGCGACCGGGGCCTGCGACAGTCCCTGTGCGCCGCGCAGTTCGAGATCGAGCCGGATGCGGGCGTCGTGCTCGGTTTGAGCGCCGGCCAGGAAAGGACTTCGCAGCAGCCGGCTGGTCATGATCCCGTCCAATTGTCCGAGCGCGGTCGCGAGCGCGTCGAGCGCCGATTCCGCAACCGGATGGGCCGACAGCGGACCGCCGCCGGCGAGATCGAAGACACGGTCGCGGCGGCCGACCCCTGGCAGCTCGAGCTCCGGCTGCAGCGCGGCCTCGAGCGCACGCTCGATGGCGCCACGATGTGATGCGAGATCCGGCACGACCATCGCATGCAGGCCGTCCGGTTGCCGCGCAAGCCGCTCGCGCATCCAGTCGAGCATGGCGGCGCGCTCGGACTCGGGATCGGGCGCCGCATGACGCCAGGGCACGTTGCCTGCGTCCGACGGCTCGACGCGATTAACCGACCAGCCCCTGGCTTTCAGTACCGCCAGCAGCGCTGACTGCGATGGCGCCAGGCGCCGGAATCCGGCCAGCAGCAAGGGCGGCCCGGGTGGCGGCAGAGCATCGGCAGTCACGAACAGCCGCGCGAGATCCGCGGGATCGCAGGCGCCGCGGCTCCGAAGTTCGTCCTCCGCTCCGCGCGCCCAGGCGGCAAACGCCTGCTGGTCACGCGTCAGCGGGAAACGCGCGACGTCTTCAATGCCGCCGCCGTGTGATCGAAGCCGCAGCCAGCTCGCGCGCGCCCGCGCGCCGAGGTCAGCGGGGTCCAGCAGGCCCGGTGTGTCCCTGGCAGCCTGGCGCCGCCAGAGCCAGCGCAGCGCCACCGCGGGCAGCGGCTGCGGCAGGTCGTCGCGCGCGGCGCCCGCGTCGCGCCATTGCAATGCCAGCCAGCCGTCGAACGGCATAACCTGCGCCGACGGCCAGACGACCCGCCCGGCGGCAATCTGCGCGCGATCATGCAGCCGGCGAAAGATCCGCGACTGACGCAGGTCGGGCGTCAGCAGCCAGCCGCCGGACGCGAGATGGGCGATGCAGCGGGCGTTCGGGCTCAAGTGCCGGATTCCTCACGGGGCCAGCCGGCAGCATAGGCATCTGCCTGGCTCAACGGGTGACCCTGCAAGACTCAGCCTGGCACAAGCGGCGGCAGGCCCCGCGGCCACTCGCCGGCTCGATGGCAGGCGACGAGATGCCCGTCCCGGGCCGGCCGCAGCGCCGGCCGTTCCGATCGGCAGCGCGCTTGTGCGTGCGTGCAACGCGCGGCGAACGCGCAGCCGCCGCTCCGCGCGGCGTCGACGGTTGCTAGCCCGATCGAGCGGGCGAGCACACGGCGTTTCGCGCCGGCATCGATCACGGGCACGGCATCGAGCAGTTCGCGCGTGTACGGATGCAACGGCGCGCGGATCACCGCCTCGCGCGGGGCCGCCTCGACGATGCGCCCGCGATACATGACCAGGATGCGCTCGCACAGGCGCGCGACCACGGCGAGGTTGTGGCTGATAAACAGGCTCGCGAGGCCGCGCTCGCGCCGGATGCGCGCCAGCAAGTTGACGATCTGGCCCTGCACCGAGACATCGAGCGCGCTGACTGGTTCGTCGCAGACCACGAACCGCGGATCGACCACGAGCGCGCGCGCGATGACGGCGCGCTGCAACTGGCCGCCGCTCAACTGGTGCGGATAACGCTCCGCGAGCTCGGGAGACAGCCCGACCTCGGCTAGCTGGCGCGCGACCCGCTCTGCGCGCCCCGCCGCCGCCAGTCCCGGCATCAGCGCGCGCAACGGTTCCGCGACGCTTCTCGCAATCGTCATGCGTGGATCCAGGGCGGAACTGGGATCCTGGAACACGAGTTGCAGCTCGCGCCGCAGGGGGCGGAACCGGCTCCGGTCGAGATCGTCAATGCGCTGCCCGCGCCAGCGCACTTCGCCGGCCGCAAGCGGCACGAGCCGGAGGATCGCGCGGCCGAGCGTCGTCTTGCCGCAACCCGACTCGCCGACCAGGCCCAGCATTTCGCCCTCGCCGACCCGGAAGCTCGCGTCGGCGACCGCGGCCAGTTCTTGGCTGCGTCCCTGCGCCTGGCGGTAGCGGACGGTCACGCCCTGCAGTTCCAGCAGGGCGCTCAGGTCGCGTTCTCCCGCCTCAGCGGAAAATGACAGGCGACCGCCGATGCGGTCCCCGCGGCGAGTGGCGGGTCCTCGCGCGTGCAGCGCGCTTCACGGCGCGGACAGCGCGGCTCGAAGCGGCAGCCCGGGAATACCATCCCGGACGCGGGCGGCGTCCCGGCGATCGTGCGCAACTCCGCGCCGTCGGCATCGGCCAGCGTCGGCACGGAGTCCAGCAGGCCCGCGCTGTACGGATGACGGGGCCCCCCCAGGAATCCGGCGGCGTCCGCGGTCTCGACGATGCGGCCCGCATACATCACGGCGATGCGGTCCGCGAGCGACGCGACCACGCCCATGTCGTGCGTCACGATCAAGAGCGCCATGCCGAGATCCCGGCACAACTCGGCAAGCAGGGTCATGATCTCGGCCTGCACCGTCACGTCGAGCGCCGTCGTCGGTTCGTCGGCGAACAGCAGTTCCGGCTGCGACATCAGTGCCGCGCCGATCGCGACGCGCTGGCGCATGCCGCCCGACAGTTCGTGCGGGTACTGCGAGAGGCGCCTGCGCGCGTCCGGCAGCCGTACGCGCTCGAGCATGCGCTCGGCGGTCGCCATTGCCGTCTGCCAGCTTGTGTCATGGGCCGCGACCGCGGCCTCGGCCATCTGGTCGCCGATGCGCCGGTGCGGCGTCAGGCTGCCGGAGGCATCCTGGAACACGAAACCGATCCCGCGCCCGCGCACTGCCCCCGCAGGGTCGCCGCCGCCGATCAGCTCGGCGCCGCCGAAACGCACCGATCCTTGCGCGCGGCCATTGGCGGCGAGCAGTCCCGTGCAGGCGAGCAGCAACTGGCTCTTGCCCGAGCCGGACTCGCCGACGATCGCGACCCGTTCCCGCCGGTCGACCGCGAGATCGACATGGTCCACGGCCCGGACCGGTCGCTTGCCTGCAAAGTCGACGGTGAGTGCCTGGATCTCGAGGAGCGCCATCAGCGGTCCCGCGGATCGAGGGCGTCGCGCAGGCCGTCGCCCAGGAAGTTGAAGCAGAATACGAGCAGCACCAGGCAGGCCGCCGGTACCGCCAGGATCCACGGCGCCGTTTCCATCTCCGACGCGCCGTCGGCGACCAGGTTGCCGAGGCTGGCGAGCGGTTCCTGGATGCCGATGCCGAGGAAACTCAGGAAGCTCTCGACCAGGATCACCTGCGGCACGGTCAGCGTCGCGTACACGATCACCGGCCCCAGCAGGTTCGGCACGATGTGCCGGCCGACGATCCGAAGCGTCCCGGCGCCGCCGACGACGGCGGCTTCGACGAACTCCCGCTCGCGCAGTGCCAGCGCCTGGCCGCGCACGATGCGCGCCATCGTGAGCCAGCCGAACGCGCCGATCGCGACCAGCAGGGACAACGGCCCGCGGCCGAACACGACCGTCAGGATGATCACGAAGAAGACCTGGGGCAGCGAGTAGAGCACGTCGACGAATCGCATCATCAGCGCATCAGCGCGGCCGCGCAGGTAACCGGCGAGCGCCCCCCAGCCGACGCCGATCACGAGACTGATCAGCGTCGCCGCGAGCGCGATCGCCAGCGAGACGCGCAGGCCGAACAACGTGCGCACCAGCAGGTCGCGACCCAGACGATCGGTGCCGAGCCAGTGCCCGTCCGCGACGAATGGCGGCACTGCCATGTGCGCCCAGTCGATCTCGTCCTCGCGGAAGTCGAGCAGCCAGGGGCCGGCAACGGCCGCGCCGCCGAGCACCGCGAGAATCGCGAGGCTCACGAGCGCCAGTCGGTCCGACTTCAGCTGACGCAGCGCATCGCGCCACAGGCCGCCGCTCACAGGCGCCGCTCCCGCCGGATGCGCGGATCGAGCCAGGCGTAGACGAGGTCGGCCAGGAGGTTGAGCGCGATCATCAGCGTTGCGTAAACGATGACCATGCCCATCACCAGCGTGTAGTCGCGATTGAGCGCGCCCTGCACCAGATGCCGGCCCATGCCCGGCAGGCCGAAGATCGTTTCAACCACCAGCGAGCCGGCGAGCACGGAGGCTGTCGCCGGTCCCAGAAAACTCACCACCGGCAACAGGGCTGCCGGCAAGGCATGTCTCGCCAGCACGATCCGCTGCGGCAGGCCGCGCGCGCGCGCCGCACGAATCCAGGGCGCACGCAGCACTTCCAGCAAGCTACCGCGCGTCAGGCGCGCGAGGTACGCAACGACCGGCAGCGCCAGCGTCACGACCGGCAACAGCATGTCGCGCAGCCGCCCCGGCTCCCAGCCGGCGACCGGCAGCCAGCGCAGCCAGATGCCGAATACCAGCGCGAGCAATGGAGCGATGACGAATACCGGCACCGAAATGCCGGCGACCGCAAGCGTCATCACCAGCCGGTCCGCCGCGCGACCGCGCGCCAGTGCCGCCCAGATGCCAGCGGGAACGCCGAGCGCGAGCGCCAGCAGCAGCGCAGCGATGCCGATCGCCAGGCTGACCGGCAGGCCGCTTGCGATCAGCTCGGTGACGGTGAAATCGCGGAACTTGAAGGACGGGCCGAAATCCCCGCGCAACAGTCCTGCGACGTAACGGCCGAACTGCACCGCGACCGGCTGGTCGAGCCCGTAGGCGGCCTCCAGGTTGGCGCGGATCTCCGGCGGCAGCGCCTGCTCTTCGTCGAATGGCCCGCCCGGCGCGAGCCGCGTCAGCAGGAACGAGAGCGCCACGATGATCGCCAGCGTCGGGATGGCGCCCAGCAGCCGCCGCGCGATGAATGCGAACGTGCTCATCGCACGCCGGCAGCCCGGCCCAAAAAAAGAAGCGGCTTCAACGAAGCCGCTCGCTTGATGCATCCGCGCGCATCGTGCGTCATGCGGATGTGCCCCCTGCGCCCCACTTGGTGGTTCTCGTTATCCGGTGGGGCGGTTTCCTCGGTGCGCATACGCCCTGCAATGTTGCGGGAAACTAGTCCGGTCTGCGCGGGGCCGCAAGTCATTTGCCGCTGCGCGGCGGGGAGGGTTTGTTGCGAAGTCACTCGAGATATGCCATCCAACTTGCTGATTGATAATGCGATGTTAGCTTATCGCGCGCAACTTCCGATACGATGCGACGCGAACCCACGCAGAGGTCGGAATGCGCAGGATCCTGGTCGGCATCAAGCGGGTCATCGATTACAACGTGCGCGTGCGCGTCCGGCCCGACGGCGCTGGCGTCGTCACCGACGGCGTCAAGATGAGCATCAATCCATTCGACGAGATCGCACTCGAAGAAGCTTTGCGCATCCGCGAGCGCGGCGAAGCGGATGAAGTCGTCGCGATCTGCATCGGGCCCGATGATGCGCAGCAGCAGTTGCGCAATACGCTGGCCATGGGCGCAGACCGCGCCATCCTGGTCAAGTCCGGCGAGCCGGTCGAGCCGCCGGCGGTCGCGCGCGCGTTCCTGAAGCTGATCGAACGCGAGAACCCTCTGCTCGTGATCCTCGGCAAGCAGGCCATCGATGACGACAGCAACCAGACCGGGCAGATGCTGGCCGCGCTGTGGGACCGTCCGCAGGCGACGTTTGCGTCGAAACTCGACCTCAAGGATGGCATTGCCCGCGTGACGCGCGAAGTAGACGCCGGGCTCGAGACGATCGAAGTGGAGCTGCCCGCTGTCTGCACGACCGACCTGCGGCTCAATGAACCGCGCTACATCAAGCTGCCAGACATCATGAAAGCCAAGAAGAAGCCGCTCGACGTCACCGACCTGGCGTCGCTTGGCGTCGACGCGGCGCCAGTGCTCCAGGTCGTGAAGTTCGAGCCGCCGCCGCAGCGGCAGAAAGGCGTGATGGTCAAGGATGCCGCGGAACTGGTCGCGGCATTGCGGCAGAAAGGGCTCGTCTGATGAACCGTATCCTGATCGTCGCCGAGCATGTCGACGGTAAGCTCAATGCGTCGGTTGCGAAGTGCGTCAGTTGCGCCGCGACGATCCCCGACGCGGAGATCAGCATCGCCGTGCTGGCGGCGGACGGCGCGGCCGTCGCAGCGGCCGCGGCCGCGATTCAGGGCGTTGCCCGCGTGCTGCTGGTGAGGAATCCCGCGAACGAGCCCGCGCTTGCCGCCGTACTGGCGCCGCAGGTCGCCGCGCTCGCCGCCGGCCACAGCCATGTCCTGGGACCGTCGACGACCTTCGGCAAGGACCTGATGCCGCGTGTCGCCGCCCTGCTCGATGCGCCGCAGGTCAGCGACGTGATGGCGGTGGAGTCGGCGACGCGATTCCGCCGGCCGGTCTATGCGGGCAACGCGATCGCGACCGTCGAGGCGCCGCCGGGCCGGCAGCTTGTCGCGACCGTGCGTGTCGCGTCGTACCAGGCCGCGCCTGCCGGCAAGCCTGCCCCGGTCGAAATGCCGGCGCTCGACGTCGTCCTGCCGGCGCATACGCGCTTTCTGTCGGTGTCCGCGGCGCAGAACGGCAGGCCGGACCTGCAGACCGCCGCGCGCGTCGTCTCGGGTGGCCGCGCGCTCGCGAGCAAGGAGAATTTCGCGCTGATCCAGCGGCTCGCGGATCGCCTCGGCGCGGCGATCGGCGCCTCGCGCGCCGCGGTGGATGCGGGCTATGCGTCCAACGAACTGCAGGTCGGACAGACCGGCAAGATCATCGCGCCGGAACTCTACATCGCGATCGGCATCAGCGGCGCGATCCAGCACCTGACCGGCATCAAGGACGCGCGGACGATCGTTGCGATCAACAAGGACGCTGAGGCGCCGATTTTCGAGGTCGCGGACTACGGCCTGGTCGGCGACCTGTTCAGCCTGATCCCTGAAATCGAGAAAAATCTGTGACTGCGTACAGGACGTACAGCGACAGGCCGATGATGACGAGCCAGGTGCCGGCAGTCCCGTAGAATCGTCCGAAAGTGCGGCCGGGGCTGTGCGAGAGCCCCCAGGCGTGCAGCACGCGGCTCGTCACCAGCAGTATGCCCGCCGCATGCACGGCCGCCGTCGGCAGGCCCGACAACTCCGCCATGATCAACAGTATGACCGCGAGCGGCACGTACTCCGAGAAGTTGGCCTGAACGCGCACAGCCTGCTGCATGCCCTCCTCCGTGCCGACACCGAGGCGCACGTGGTAACGCCGCCGCGCCAGCACCACGTTGACGGACAGGGCGATCAGCAGCAGACCCAGGAGTGCCGCATAGAGAAACGACGGCATCTCGAAACTCATGCAAGCTGTCCGAGGATGTAGTCGGCACTCGACACCTTGAACTCGCCCGGCGCCTCGACGTGCACCTGTTTCACGACGCCGTTCTCGATCACGAGCGCAAAGCGCTTGCCGCGCATGCCCATGCCGAAACCGCGGGCATCCAGTTCGAGGCCGAGGGCCCCCGTGTACTCACCGTTGCCGTCGGCTGCCATCACGATCGCATCGCCGACGCCGGCCGATTTCCCCCACGCATTCATCACGAACACGTCGTTGACGGCGAGGCACACGAGCCTGCCGACGCCCTTGGCCTTCAGTGCGGCGGCCTTCTCGATGAAGCCCGGCAGGTGCTTGGCATCGCAGGTCGGTGTGAATGCACCCGGCACCGAGAACATCACGACGCGGCCCTGGCCGAGCAGTTCTCTGGCCTCCACGTTCATCGGCCCGTCCTTGCCCATCACCTTGAGCTTGCCTTCCGGAATGCGGTCGCCTGCCTGGATCGTCATCGTGGTATGTCCTCTGTCTGGAAAATATCAGTTCGCTGCGCGCGCCGCCGGCCGGGCCGCCCCGGGAAACGGCCCCGCCTTGACCAGCATCCCCGGCACCGGGTGGCCGATCTGCTGCTCGACCCAGCGCGCCGTCGCGATCGCCCCCTCAAGTTCGATGCCTGTCTGGTATCCCATGCGCCCGAGCATGTAGACGAGGTCCTCGGTCGGAATGTTGCCGGTGGCGGCCGGCGCGAACGGGCAGCCGCCGATGCCGCCCAGGCTGGCGTCCAGCACCTGCGCGCCCGCCATGACCGCGGCATAGGCATTGGCGAGCCCGGTATTGCGCGTGTTGTGGAAGTGCCCGCGCAGCGTCATGCCGGGCAACGCCGCCGCGACCCGGCCGAAGATGTCGCTGACCTGGCCCGGCACGCCGACGCCGATCGTGTCGGCGATCGCAATCTCGAATGGCGCTCCCTCGGCGGCTTCCCGCGCCAGTTCCACCACGCGCCCGGGCGCGACCTCGCCCTCGAACGGGCAGCCGAAGGCCGCCGAGATCGTCACCTGGGCGCGGACGCCGGCGGCCTGCGCGGCCGCCGCGATCCCGCGCCAGGCGCGCATCGACTCGGCGCTGGTGACGCCCTGGTTGCGCCGGTTGAAGGCATCGGTCGTGAACACGACCATGCCGATTTCCTCGCAACCGGCGGCCACGGCGCGGTCGAATCCCGCGCGATTGAGCACCAGGCCGATGTAGCGGACGCCCGCCCGGCGCGACAGCGCCTGCATCACGGCTTCGGCGTCAGCCATCTGCGGGACCCGCTTCGGATTCACGAAACTGGCGACCTCGATGCGACGGATGCCCGCATCGACGGCGCGGCGGATGAACTCCACCTTGACCGCGGTCGATACCGCGGCCGCTTCATTCTGCAGGCCGTCGCGCGGCCCGACTTCGACGATGCCGATGTTGCGCGCTGCTGTCATTGCGCGGGATTGTATACGCAAAAAGGCCGCGGCGATTTCGCGCCGCGGCCCCTACAATCGTTGCCCCGTGCGGCGGTCAGCCGGCCAGCCGGGACCAGAGGTCGGCCACTCCGCTGACTTTCGCATTCGCGGCGGCGGCCGCCTTGAACGCGTTCTTCGCCTCGGCCGCTTGCTTGCTCTCGACCAGGGAGATGCCGAGCAGCATGTGGAGGTCATACGGGCGCCGCAGCTTGCCCTTTTCCAGACCGCGCTTGGCGGCCTCGCTCGCCTTCGCGTAGTTCTTCAGCGTGAAGTAAGCGGTTGCGACTTTCGCCTCCGGCTCGCCGGCCTGGATCGCGCGCGCTTCCGCTTCCTGCTGCGGCAGCGTGGCCTTGACGCGCGCCACCTGCGACTTGGCGTCCGCCAGCAGCCGGTTGTTGCGGTCGTCCTTCTTGATCGCGCCATTGGCCATGCCTTTCTCGAGCATCGCCACCGCTTCGCCGGGGCTCGACATGTCGAGCGCGGTCTCCGCGTACTTGGCGTAGTGCTCGCTGGACAGCAGGCGGCGCGATGCGCCGAGTCGATAGACATTGATCATGACGACCGGCTTGACGACCAGATCCATGGTCTTGTCATTCTCATACACATCTGCCACCTGCCTGAACACGCTCTGCGTCGGTGCGACGGCCATCAGGCGGTGCAGCGTCTGCAGGCGCTTGGCATCGTTGCCGGTCTCGAAGTACGCCGAGTTCAGCATCGCGAGCAGCGGTCCGGTCTTGGCGCTTGCGCCGGCCTTGTCCTTGGCGGCGATTGCCCGCTCGAGCGTGGTGGCGGCGTTGCGGAAGTCGCGCAACTGGATCTGGCAGGCGCCGAGCTGCGTCAGGTCGTCACCCGTCAGGCCGCCCTGCGAACTGAGCTGGTTGAACGTGGCCGCGGCCCCACGGTAATCTCGCAGCCTGTACTGCGTGGTCGCCTTCAGGCGCAGCTTGCGCGTGAGGTCGGCGCCCGTCACGCGGCCGGTCGCCAGGCGCTCGTCCACGGTTGCGAGCACGAGTTTGTCGTCCCTGACGCTGCTCGCGGCATAGATCAGGTATTCGTTGATGCCGTGTTCTTCCTGCGGCGACAACGGCGCCTTGGCCCTGGCTTCCTTCAGCAGCCGGATGGCATCATTGAAACTGCCCTTCTTGGCCGCTTCCTGCGCCGCCGCGAACTTGTCAAAAACCTCTTTGCGCCAGCCGCCGGACGACTGTGCAAGCGCATCCGTCGACAACGTGAGTGCCGCAAGGCCGGCGAGCGGCAAGGCCAACAGGGTAGCCAGCAAGCTGGCGCGAATCTTGGACGACTTCAACATCATTTCCACTCCTGCGTCAACCGCCCGAGGGCGCCGGATCCGCGCGCATCGCGCGCGTCAGCCACAGACCTGCGACGCGCACCATGTGGCTGCCGGCGGGTGCCGCTGCCCGCGCCGCCTCGAATGCAGCGCGTGCTTCGTCGCGCCGGCCCAGCTCCATCAATGCGGCGCCCAACAGCAGGTTGGCGTCATCGAGCCGCGCTACGCCGCCTTTTGCGATCCCGCGGCGCGTGATGGCCGCAGCTTGCTCGTAATCGCCCGTGCTGTAGAAGCCGAGGCCCACCTTGACGTCCAGTTGGCCCTTGGCGTTCTTCCCGGCCGCGGCCGATTCCGACGGCAACGACTTGCGGTCCTGGGCCACCGCCGCCTTCGCTTCCTGCAGCGTCTGCTGGTTCGTGCCGGCGCTCGGCACGATGCCTTCCTTCATGCCGCGCTCGAGCGCGCGCGCCGCCTCGCCGGGGCTGCCCGCGACCAGCGCAGTATCCGCGTAATTGAGGTAGCCGCCGACGGTCGCGAGCCCGCCAAGCGGGTCGCTGATCGCCAGGCGATAGGCGTTCAACATGACGGTGCGGTCGTCCTTCGTCTGGTTCTGATAGATCGCGACGATGCGGCTGTAGTACTCCTTATTCGGATAGTAGCCGACCAGCGATTCGAGATTCGCGAGCCGCCCCGTGTCGTCCTTCAGTTCGATGAAGCAGCGGTCGCGCAGCTGGAACCACAGTTCTTTTGGCGTTTCCTGGCGGCCCGCGCTCAGGTCGATGGCCTTGCCGAGGAACTGGGAGGCATCGGCGTAATTGTTGACCTGCAGATACAGGCGTCCGAGCGTCTCGAACTCGTCCGGTTCGACGTCAGGCGTCGCGTCCACGAACTGGCGGAAATGGTAGACGGTTTTCTCGCGATCCTGCTTGGCGCTGTAGTGCGCGGCAAGCTGGCGATGCATGGCGCCCACCTGATCGGGCTCCGTGTAGCCCTCCTTCAGAAAGACCTCGATCGCGGCCGCGAACCCGTCCTGGTCGCCGCTGCCCTGCGTGGCCTGCAGGCGCCAGGTGGCCAGGGCCTTTCTGTCGGCCGGCGTCTTGTCCGGGATCGCCTCCAGGGCCGGCAGCGCCGCGAGCACTTCCGACCACTTCTTGTCGTTGACCAGCGGCTGAATCTTCGAGGCCTGCTTGCGGAACTCGACGCTGTATTCCGCCGCGGGGTCCGTCTGCACGACCTCTTCTTTCTTCTTCCGCGGCTTGGCGAGTTGCGCGTTGGCCAGGTGCGGGATGGCGATGGCAATCATCAGCGCGGCGCTGATGACCCGTGTCCGGTTCATCCACGAATGTCGTCCGGTCATTTCCCTTCCTCGGCTATGGCACGATGCCCGCCCTGTCGCGTGGGGCGGGTTTATACCGCAAAACCTGCCCGGCTGTCTTGCCGGCCCCTGTGATGATGGACTGCCCGGCTCCCCCGGGGTTCCGGGGGCCGGATTAAATCCCGCGATTCAGCCGGTGTTCAGCCGCTATCCTGCCAAAAAAAAGGCCCGCCGTATGCGGGCCTCTTCGGTAGTGCTGTTGCCCGGTGCGCGGTTACTGGCCGACCGGCGGTTCCGCGATGAAACCGACTTTGCGCATGCCGCCACGCTGCAGCACCGCGAGCGTATCGGCGACGTACTCGTAACGAGCGCGCCTGTCGGCCCGGATATGGACCTCCGGCTGCGGATCCTTGACCGCTTCCTGCAACACGTAGTTCAGCAGGTCGTTGCGGCTCACGCCATTCTCGTTCCAGTAGAGCGAGCCGTCGAAATCGATGGAAAGATTGATGTTCTCGGGCTTGGTGTCGGTCGGCCGGTTGATTTCCTTCGGCAGGTCGATCTTGACTGCCTGCGTCATCACCGGGACCGTGATGATCATGATGATGAGGAGCACCAGCATGATGTCCACGAGTGGAATGACGTTCGGCTCGACCATCGGGTCGCCTTCATCCTTGCCGACCGCAATAGCCATCGATTACTTCCCGGGAACGCGCGAGCCGGCCAGCAGCGCGGACTGCACGTCGTGGGCGAAGTAATTGGCGCGCTCCATCAA
>Ga0209640_10003268_pt1 | contig 14169 bp, 19 predicted proteins | sample RifCSP10_1_FD_184018 | JGI IMG/M metagenome (GOLD analysis project Ga0209640, IMG submission 184018) | Soil microbial communities from Rifle, Colorado - Rifle CSP2_sed 10_1 (SPAdes) (version 2) | ecosystem: Environmental > Terrestrial > Deep subsurface > Rock core/Sediment | place: Rifle...
TCAGCCCCACTGCCCCCGGCGCTGCCGGTACAGGATCTCGGACTTGATCTCGTTCTTGAGCTTGGCGTTATTGGCAGCAATCGCGGCGCTCATCTCGCGTGGGTCGCCGCCGTTGAACGAGTTGGTTTGATAGATGTTGATGTCGCCACCACCACCGGCGGCGATCATCCCGGACTGGCCGGGGAAGAACAGCTCGGGACCGCGCTCGCCGACCAGATAGCCACGGCCAGCGGACACAGGCCCGCCGTCCGCTCGCGGCTCCAAGCCGCCGAAGAACGACGCGAAGAACCCAGCGACACCCGTCGTCTTTCCTTTGAACATCGACGCAAGCCCTTTGAACAGAGCCGACGTCACCATTTGCGCAGCCATGCGCTTCAGCAGATCGCCGAAGTCGCGATCGGCGCCGATCATCCAGTCGGCGAAGGCGTCGCGGAAGTTCTCGCCCAGTGTGAGCGCAACCTCGCGCGCCTTCTGACTCAGCCCATCTAGACCGTGGTTCATTTCGTAGATAAAAGTTTCGAGCGCGACCTCTTCCTCAAGCGTGATCATTGGGGGTTTCTGATTCAGCTCGTAGATGAACGTCTCAAGAGCTAACAACTCCTCTTGCGTGATGAACGGCGGTTTCTCGTTGAGTTCGTAAATGAACGTCTCAAGCGCGATCAACTCTTCTTCGGTGATCATCGGAGGCTTTTGGTTCAGATCGAAGATAAACGTCTCAAGCTTTATCAGTTCATCATCGGTGATGAACTCTGTTTCTTCGTATCCGGTTGGCATCACCGGTATGAACGGGGTTTTCAGCAGCCGCTGGTATTCGATCTGCGCCTTGATTAGGTCGATTTCTGCGGTAATTTCTGCCCTACTACGAAGCTCGCCGACGTTTGCGAATTCTTCACGAGTCATCCTATCTCGGCGAGCTTCGAGTGCGGCCAATTGGTCCTGAAGCCGATTAGCGGCCACCTCGTCGACCCCAAAAAGACGGGCCGCGTCGTACGATGCGGCAACGGCAAGAGACTTAGCGTAGCTGCCAACAGCCGCGGCGATTCGGTCCCACGCATCTGCGAGCAAACCGCCCTTGCGAATGGTCTCGTCACTAAGAACGCCCTTAGCAGCATCGGCAGCGGCGTTGAGTGCGGCCGTGCCCATATCAAGCGTGGCCGTCATCTTCGGTCCGATCTCTTTGCCGAACAACGCGCCTTGGAGCGCAGCTCGTTGCGCTGCGTTGCCGACTCCGTCTAGTGCTTTAGTTGCGGCATCGAAGAACTGCTCACTCGTTCGGATTTCGCCGCTGACGATCCGCTGCTTGAGTCCTAGCTGTTCAATCGCTTTGGCTGCTGGGCCGGCGCCGGTATTGATGAACTGGCCAAGGCGAGTATTCAGAGCCCGCATCGCAGACTCGAACTCACCAGCCTCAAGTCCGTTCTGCTTGAACACAAATTGCAAGCGCTGGAATCGCTCAGCACTAAATCCGGCCGCGCGCGCGCTCTCGCCGATCGCGTCAGCGGCCTGAATAGCCGAGGCAGTGAAATTAACGATCGCGCGCACGCTAAACGCAGCCGCGAACGTCGCGCCGATCGACAAGAACGCGGTCTTGATCTTCGCTACCGCCCGCTCCTGGTCCTTGTGGAAGCGATCGAGCTTGTTGTTCGCTTTGTCGAGTTCTCGGACGTAGGTTGCTGTCTGGGCCTCAAGGGACACGATGTATCTTGCAAGATCAACCGCCACGCTTCTTCTCCAGAAAAGCGGCAGCGACATGGGCGTAAACGTTCTCGCCCCACTCGCTCATGCCCATGTTGATTGCCCAAATTACGACGCGGCAGTTTTCGGTCGTATATCCCTTGCTGGAGTCTCGCCTGTCGATTGATGGAGCAAACGGCCCGCAGCGCCCATTTGTCTCGTTCGGCTGAAACGGAAGGTCTGTTAGTTCGCATCGGCCGCGAGCGACACGCTCCGCGACCCATTCACGTGTCAGCGCGAACTCGATGCCGTTTTCCTTGGCGCGACCTCGAGCGCCGCGCCAAATCTGAAATTCTGGATGGCGTAGACGCCAACGCCGCTGCTTTTCCGCTGAAGACCGAGGATGTTTGGCCTTGTGTCTGGCCAGTCGAGCATCTCTCAGCGCCTTCCAACGCGGATCATCCTTCCGACTCAGTCGATACTCGCGCTGGTATTCGCGCACCGTATCTAGCCGTCGCTTCTGGGACGCGCTGCTACTGGCAGCGCGGCGGACGCGGCACTGTTTCGTTCCGTTCTTGCGGTAGTACCAACCGTCGCGATCGTGGTAGTCGTTGCATCCCTTGCAGAACGACTTGCCTGAGAAATCAAGCGCGAGATTGTTCATTCGGCTTGCTCGCTAGTGAATCGAACATGGCGACGGTTTCGAGATCGGCCTGCTGCTGCCGAGTCTCCGGGTCCATATAGAAAAAGTCCGAAGGCGAGAACGGGGTCGAGCGCCGCTTCGGATCGCGATTAGAGTTTGCGACGACCGACGTGAGCACGGCCATGTGCCAATTGTCGCGCCACGAACCAAACGGCTCGAGATACTCGTATTCCTTCCATTCGGCCAGTTGCCCCGCCGGAAGCGCCTCAATGTTTCTGACGTCCCAACACCCAAGATGAGCCGCTAGCCTGAAGATGAATCGCCGCTCGGGGTTGGCTCGGAGTTTTTTGGCTCTTCCAGTCCTGACAGCCGAAAGATGTGATGCAAAACCTCGCCGAGAACGCGCGCCGGCACGTTGGCGTTGATCGACTCCGGCGTCTCACCGCGCCACTCGTGCACGCAGCGCGCACACACCGTCGCGGCCTTGACTTCCTTGTCGAGCGCCGCGTAGTCGAGATGATCCTTGACGCTGAGTTCCTGAATCGTGAGATCGACACTATCGACTGTGACCTTCTCGGTCTTGAAGAACGACTGCATCGACTATGCCCTCGTGATCGTGCCGGAGATCTTCACGGCGAACATGATTACGTTCTTGTTGTCGACCGACGGCTCGATGACGTAGCTGATCGGAGCAACTGCGAACGTGAACGTCTTGGCCGGCGAGACGCCGACGTACGACACACGAAACTGGCGATTCACCTTCGCATCGACAACCGCCATCATGGCGATCTGTTGTGTGCCGGCCGGCAGGAAGTTCGCCCGAACCGTTACTTCTTGGCCGTCAGCTAGACCGCCGATGAACTCCTTCGTTCCCGTAGGCGAATCGAAGTTGGTGACGTCGACCAAGTCGTTGACTGCTCCGAGGCCGCTAACTTCGAACACTTCCTCGATGGCCGTGTAAGTGACCGGCGAGCCGGTCGAACCGAGATAAGCCTTCCAGCGGCTAATATTCGCTGCCGTTGCCATTTCCGTAGCTCCTTAGTAGTAGGCGATGAAGAACTGCTGCGACACCCGGTAGAGGCTGGAGTCGCTTTCGAACATCTCGAACTTGCGCGCGAGGCGTATGTGCTCTGCGGTCTTGCTACCGAACGCGCCGCGGTAATTCGCGAGCGCTGATTCGATGGCATCGGCTATCGTGTGTGCAGCAACGTGGTCCGTGTGCCACGCGCTCGTATCGATGAGCGCCTGCTTCAGGTCCCCGGGCCCGTCGAATAGCGGGTCACGCTCGTCCGCGTCGAGTGAGAACGTGATCGCTGGCGGCGACTTGCCCTCCGGGATCGTCAGCGGGTAAATCTGCGGGCAAAGACTCGTCACCCCGGCTTGTGCGGCCAGGTACGTGAAGAACGAATCGACAATCACCGGCGCTTCGCCGCTCGGTCTATCAGCGCCTTCAAGCGGGACTGAAATTGCGCGTCAACGGCACTTATGGCGCCGCGGAACGCCGGCTCGAGCCACGGGCGCTTGGGAATCTTCGAAGTACCTAGCTCGATGAACTGCACCGCGTAGAAAGCCTCCCGCCGCACGCCGAGCGAGACCTTCACGAAATCGCGGGTGCGCGCCAGAAACGCTCGGATCGCGACGCTGCGTTTCGCAAAGCCAGGAGCCACGAGACGGCCCTTGTACGTTTTCTTCGGGTAAGGATCGAGCGGCGTCGTGCGCGTGGAGTACGGCCCATAAGGCGGATTCGCCTCCGGCGCCAGGCTCTTAGCCGCCGCGATCGCAGGCTTCATCGCGAACGATGCCGCTGACCGCAGTGCGTTTCCGCCAGGAGCCGCGCCCATCGCCTTCAATTGCCGGCTCAGTTCCCGATACCCGCTAATTGACATGCTCTGTACACATGAGCAGCAACTTGCGCCCACGCTCCTCGATGTTGATGACGCTCTTGATGTTGAACACGCGCGATCCGAACAGCGCCCGGTCCTTTGGCTTCAGGCTCGCGAGTTCGCTGCACGCCTGCACGTCGATCTCGTGCGTCACTTCGGCTCGTTCACCGCTTGCGTTGAAATACTCGCGGCCAGTGATCGGCTTAATCGCCGCCCATGTCGTCATGACTTCTACGAACGCGCCGTTCGGCTGGCCGGTCGAGCTTTGTCCAGTGCCGCGGCTCTGGAACGTCACGCGCTGGCTACGGTTCATTGCCATGCTTCCTTCACCCAAGGTGCGTCAACTTCGTGCGGCCGTGGCGATCCGTGAAAAGCCACTACCGAAGCCCCTGGTGGCGGGCCGTTTGCGCAATGCCGCTTGTACGAGCACATCAAGCTCTGCGGAATCAACGTCACAACACCTCGCGTCTGCTCGGTCGCATACGTTTGGTCACCGTGCGGATGGAGACGCCGAATATCGGCCTCGCTAAAGTTGTTGTAGATGCGATCCGTCGCGCCATTGCCGCTCCAAATCATCATCGCGGAACTAAGCTCGTCTTCGTACAGCGGCCCCTCGCGCGTGCGACTGCCCCAGTTCTCGACAGCGCAAAAGCTCTTTTCGAGATAGCCGCCTATCCAATCGAGCGACCTGATAACCAGCATGTCGAGGTCCAGGTAAAAAAAAGGCCCGGTCATGCCGGGCCGAAACAGTTCGATTTTGCTCCACCATGCGGGCCAGTCATGCCGCCTTAGGATGCAATCAATGCCCGGTATCGCTTGCTCGGTGATGCACTGAAACGAGTGCTCTAGCGTCAGATTGCGAGCGACCATCGAGCGCAATCGGTAAACGTAATCGTGCGAGTACTTCGAGCCCGTGCACACACACAGCACGCGGATCACGCGGCGGCCGGCCACTTCCGAGCGAACAGCGCGCGGTTACGCTCAAGCCCGCCTACGGGCCATTGCGTCGTCGAACGCTTGTGGTCGATCACGAGGTCGTCCAGAACCTTGAACGTCGAGCCAGCTCGATGCAGTCGCCACAGGAAGTCGTTGTCGTCGTACGCCTGCCCTTCGCGATAGTCCTCGTCGAAGCCGCCGGCAGCGACAAATAGGCGACGCGAGAACAACGCGCAGAAATGGAATCCTGACCCGTATGGCATCGGTCCGCGGCCGAACTCGCCACCGCGAACGGTCGAGTGACAGAGCCAGCGGCCCGAGTCCACGTCCCGGCACGCGGCAGCGACGTAGCAGTCGTCCGATTCGTGCGCCGCTAGGAGCGCTTCCAGTAGCCCAGGCACAGGTTCAATGCCGGGATTCGTCAGCAGCACCAGCGGTCGCGTCGCGTTCCATACCGCAGCGTTGATCGGCACACACGGATTGAGGGCGCAGTCCTTCGCCGGTAGCCGTACTTGGCGAATGTTCGACTCGAAGTGCGGCAACGTCAGGCCGTATACGGACCCGTCGTCGCACAACGATATCTCGATGTCGGTGTACAGGCTCAAGAACGTGCCGACAGTTCGCATCAGGGCGATGTAGTCGCCGTTCTGCACCCAGTACGGCATGCAAAGCGAGACGTCGGCCGGGCTATACGAACGCTGCATGCGTCGGCTCTCGAATCAGCGAAGCAATGGCTCGGTTTTGGCCTAGAAATTGGCATGCGCGACAGCCGCGCGCGTCGAACTCGTCGCGGATCGGCAGCACGTCCGTCAGCCGTTGGTCCTTCAAGCTCGCGATCGTGCCGGCCTTCGTGTAAGCCGTGTTGCAGCACCGGTAGACGTTCAGATCGGCTCCAATGTACGTCGTGAAGTGCTGATAACCGCAGAACGGATCGGTCGGGCTGCCGTCGACGAGATCGCCGATGCGGCGGCCGAACAGGTTGATGAGCTCGAAGCCGTCGCCGTCGCAAGCCGTCTTCGCCTGCTCGATCGTCTCCTTGATGGCCGTCAGGTCGTCAACGTAGTAGCCCTCACCTTCAGTAGAGAACACGGCGCCGATGCGCATGTTCTGAGCGCCAGACTCTTTCGCTCGCCGTGCTGCCTCGGGAATCTCGCGCCAGTTCTCATTCGTCACGACAAACCCGACGCCGAGCACGCCATTGAACGAAAGCGCATAGGTCGCGATGTTGTTCCAGACTTTCGTCCAGTGGTCAGGCGAGACCCCGCGAATGCGCGCGTAAGTTTCCGGCGTACCCGCATCCACGCTCACGCGCGTCCACGTCATGCCGAGGAATGCCGGAGTCGGCTTTAGCTTCACTCCGTTAGTGACGAGCGCTGTCTGCATACCAAGGTCTTGCGCGAGCGCGAACATGGCCTCGTGGTCCTTGTGGACCGTCGGCTCACCGCCTCCGGTGAACTGAATTGCCTTCACACCAAGACTCGCGCAGTCTTGGATGATCTCGACCGCCTTCGAAGTAGGAATCTTACGATTGGGATTGATCGTCTCGGCCGTCACAAACAGTTCGCTCGACAATCCTGTCGGCATGCGGTACGCACAGAAAACACACGACTGGTTGCATAAATCTGACAGCACAAGTTGCACATGCACCGGCACCGGACGCGCACGACGGCGAAGCGTCTCGATGCTACCGAGATGCCAGGCGACTTTAGTTTGTGAGTAGGCTAGCGAATCCATTGGTCCAAGTCGCGAGAAACCCGCGTCCGTAGTATTCGATCCACCAGTCCGTTGCAGGGAAATCCTCCTGCGTCCACCCAGAGCGGTGCTTCTGCCATGTTTCTCCGCCAAGCCCCCACGGGTCCGGCCCGTCCTGCGCGAGAAACCCGTTCGGCGTGAAGACAACGATCTGTTTCGGCTGAGCCAGCAGCATCAACCGAAGCAGCTCTGCGCCGCCCTCGCGCGTCATATGCTCGATCATGTCGAGGCAGTAGATCGCTCCGGCCACCCCTGGCTTGAGGTTGCGCAAAGCGTCGAGCGCGTTGGCGTGAACACATTCGTACTTTTCGCCGGTCGCTCTGATCCGGTCGAGGTAGGGCTTATGCGCATCGACGCAGACGTGATGCTCGGGCTCGTACCAGTCAATCGGACGAATTCCGCATCCCAAGTCGAGCACGACGTCGACTTCGATTAAGTGCTTTGGCCTCGGCAGTTCGTGTGCAGCGAGCCCGTTCGGTCGCCAGCGGATACCGGGGCGCGCGTTCTCCGGGATGTCAATCACGGATCACTGACGCTGAGATGAGCTTGTCGCGAAACTCGAAGTCGAAGCCGCTCTTGATCGTTAGCAGCCCGTCGAGCTCCATCGCACCATGGATCGATGCCGTCATTGCGCGCTTGATGTCGGCCGGCACTTGATCGACCGTCGTCCATCCGGCCGTGTACGTGATGACGATCGGCGAAGGTACGTCGATGTCCGCAGACGGCCACGACTCGCCGCGGTTCGGCATCAGCCGCCCAACGTGCCCGCGAAAGTCCTCCTGGTAGTCCGTGCCAATCGGGCTGCCGGAGCTAGCCCCACGAAGCGTCACCGGAGCGCCAGCCGAGCTATAGACGATGCTCGTGACGCCCTGAACCTTGCCCCGCGGCAACCGGATCGTTTGGTCGTCACCATACGGGAAGCATTCGAGAATCCACCGATGCGTGCGTGCCATGACAGACCGCCGCATCGCTCCCTCTGCCCATGCGACGGCATCCGGGATGTATTGACTCATCAGCACGTCGTCTAGGTCGTCGGTCGCGATGCGAAGGTCGGCTTTGAGCGTCGCGAGATCGAACGGAATCGCGTTCGGCTCGTCGATGTCGATCGTGATTTCTTTCACAGGTCTCCCATCGGGAAGCAGCGCAGCGATGATTCCGTCGTGCAGTTCGTGATTGCCACTCCTGGCGGCATCTGCTTCGAAGCGTTGGTGAACGCTCGAATGAACGGCGCGAAGTCCGAGCCGTTGTGCAGCGGCGCCGGATGGTCGCCGAAGAAATGCTCCCGGCCGCCGGTCCGCTGCATGTCGTACCCTGCCAGCTTGATCTCAGTCGCGCCGAATTGAATCGCGAGATTCACGGCCGCGAAACCTGCGTTGTTGCCGTAATGAATCCTTCCAGGCTGCACGCAGAACATGTCGCCGTCGGATGCCAGCACGAGATTGATGCGTAGAGCCTCGGTCTTGCCCCACGTCCGTTTGTCGTCGTCAATCGAGAGGTTCGCGGCCTGTGAGGCCCATCGCTCCCCATCGAACGCAATGTCGCCATGCACGTCCCACCATCCGCGGTCGGTCGTATAGATGGCGTCGGCGAAGGTCAACAAGCGCCAAGCGTCATTGACCGCGATGATCCTCCAGCCCTCGATCTGGCGGCGACGGCAAACGACCGAGACGAGCTCGGTCAGAGATGGGCCGGTCGCCGCGACGATGCAGCGAGCCCAGCCTTCACGATGCAGCTTTGTTCTCCGGCGCGGCGCGGCGCATCTTGTTTGCAGCACGTGGCTGCTTGTTCTGCTCCGGCTCGTCGTCGATGATCTTGCCGATCCCAGAGCGCAGACAGCGCTGCGCCAGGTAGTCAGACATATCGTCTGGCACGACGTATTCGCCCGCAGAGAACGACACAAGAACGTCACCTCGAGGCGAGCACTCCCACAATCGACTCAGCTTGATTTTGTATGCCATAAAAAACGGGTCCCGGTTTCCCAGGACCCGCCGTAACTCCGAAGTGTCGCTCCTTAGGTCGTGCGCAGGAACTTTATCGCGTTGTTGTTCAGCACGACCCCGCCCTCGCGGCGACGCACGTAGAACTTGACGTACCCTGGCGTCGTCACCTCGTCCCGCGTGATGCGCAGGCCGACTCGGTCGACCAGCACGTAGCCGCGCTTGAGATTTCCGAATCCGACCGGGAACGCGTTCGCGCTCACGTTCGACATCTGCTCCCAGATCGACGTCGGATACCCGAGCAGGCGATCAGGCTCGCCCATCTGCATGCCCGGCTGCCAGAGGTACTGGTTCGTGGTGTCCTTCAGCTTCCGAATCGTGGCCGCGACGGCCGAGTTGAAGATGAACTTCGCCCCGGCGCGATACCGCGAATTGAGCTTGTACACAAGATCGATCAGCGTATCCGGCAGAATCGCGTCGGGCGACGCGAGCGACGGGATGAACTGATACGTCACTGCCGAACGCAGCGGTGACGCGAAGTCGTCGACGTTCGCCGGTGTCGTGTTCAGCATGCCGGTCGGCTTGGTTGTGCCGTTGCCGCTGATAACTGCCGTTGCTTCTTCGACAGCGAACGTCTCCGCGATTTCGGCCGCGAGCCAGTTCTGCACGTTGAAGAAGATGTCGTCTAGAGACCATTCCGACGCCTGCGGATAGGCGTAGAGCTCGCCCTGAGTCGGCACCACTTCACGGAGCGTCGACGTCGCGGTGGCCGAACGAGTGCCGGTCTCACCGACCCACCCGCCAGTCGTCCCGCGCAGGTTCACCAGCTCTTTGTAGTCGCTGGTGCCGATCTGCACGACCTTCACATCGTCGCGAATCGGGGAGAACAGCTTCTCCTGGATCTCGACCTCACGCGCAATCTGCTCCGGTACGGCGTAACCGCCAGCCGATGCCGTGCCAATCGTGACGTCCTTCTGCTCGTGCAGTTGACGCTCGATCGACTTCAGCTTGACACCGAGCTCGTTGTCCTGACCGCCGGTGCGGACGAACCTCTCGAACGTCTGCAAGTATTCGCCGTGCAGCTTCTGCTCGATGGTCTTCCCAGGAGTCTTGGCGCGCGCCTCGAGTTCCTCGATCCGCTCGCGCTGAACGTCTAGCTCGACTTTCGCCTTGCGCTCGGCCTTGATCGCGTCTTCGAGTGCTGTGTTGATCTTCGCCGTCTTCTCTTCCAGCTCCGTCACGCGGGCTAGGTTCTTTTCCTCCAGGGCCTTAATGCGGGCATCGTTGGCCTTGGTGAATTCATCGAACGCTTCGCCCTTCTTCTGAATGGCGTCAAGAATTTCCTTACTCATGTGCTTTGCTCCGTAAAACGAAAAAGGCGCCGAAGCGCCTTCTCGTGAGGTAGTGATGCTGCTGGCTGTCAGCGGAAGAACGATGTCTCGCTCAACGCTTTCAACACTGCGTCCGACACGCCCGCATCGCGCGGAGTGATTACCGGTGCACCAACATCACGTTGGAGCCAAGTCTTTAAGACCGAAGCTGCTTTCCCGCAGTCCGCGCGCGAGACGCCTACATCACGTAGGCGGCCTTCGAACTCGCGCAATTCGTGAATAGAGAGCGACTTGGCCGCGCTCACGCGAGCCTTGTCGTTCGCTGGGAAGGTCACTACGGACACTTCCCACAAGTCGATATCTGTAAGCGTGCGGGCGGGCTCGTCCTTGGCGTCATCGCCATAGCGAACCTCGCGCGCGATAAAGCCGATGGACAGGCCATCAAGCACGCCGGACGTGAGCCCCTCGTGGATGTACTGCCCGCGCTCCGTGCTGAGCGCGAACAATTGCCCCTCGACCTTCAGCCCCTTGGAATTCTCTTCCATTGAGAGCCACTTGCCGATCGGAAGCATGTCGTCGGCGCCACCGCCAAAGAACCCGCCGCCGTGTTGCAGCAGCATCGGCGGAAATTTACCGCGCCCCTTCCACTCCTTGAGTGTCTCGCCGAACGCGCCACGCTCGATCACGTCGCCGTAGCTGTCGGTATTGCCGAAGATCGCGCCGTAACCGGAAAAAGCGCCAGCCGAGTCCTCGGCCCGTACCTCGACGAGCCCGAAGTCGCGCCGCTCAAACGTCTGTTGCGGTGGTCGTATCTGCATTGCCAGGCTCCTTAGGTGGCGGCTCATCACCAGCAACCACCATGTTGGCAGGGCGGATATAGTCCTCGCCGCCGTCGTCCTCGGAAATCGGATTCAAATTCTCGCGCTCGCGCCAGTCGTTCGCGTTGATAACGCCAGCGTCGCGCTGCACGCGCGAGCCTTCCTGCCGCGCCTTGAAGTCAGCGCGCTGTATCGCGTCCAGGTTGAACCGGATGATCACACCATCACGACGGTCATCGTCAGTCAGGAGATCGCGCTCCATTGCAGCCTCGAATGTCTGCGCGACCGGCATCACGACGTTAATCACGAAGTCGGTGTCCTGCTGTTCGACGTTGTTGAACGTCGCGCGCTCAAGGTCACCGACAAAATGCGGAGGAACACCAAAAGCGCCTGCAATCACTGTCCGCTGATACTTCCTCGCCTCGATGAACTGCGCCTTCTCGTTCTCGATCTTCATGTCCTTTACGTCGATGCCTTTCGGCAACATGAAGGCGCTGTGTGCTCGACTCCCAGTAAGTTGCTCGCGTACCGAGTTGAGAAAGCTGTCGCGCTCGGCCGTAGACTTGAAGTCCTGGAACCCCTGCATCAGCGTGAAGATCAGCAGCGGCACCGTGCCGTTGCCGAAAAAACTTGCGCCGTACTTCTCCATCGCAATTTCAAGCGCGATAGCTTCGCGAACGTCCACTACTGGTGAATCGCCGGTCAGGAAGTCTCGGGCAGCCCCGCGGACGTGGTGCATCTCATCGGCCGCAATATCACGCCGTTCGCCGTTCGTAAACGTCGCTCGATAAACCGGCTCGAGCAGATCGTCCTGATCGACTTCTACGGCCGCCGGAACGAGCGGGTGCAGTCGCCGAATAGGGCCGGTATTGCCCTGCCCCTTGACCGCGAAATACCTCCCGTACCGCATCAGAACCGATCCAGCGTCAAGCCAATAACTCGCCCGAGTCTGGTACGAGTTCGGGCGTGCCAGGAGCTTCGCTACCGGATGGCTCGGCAAAAGCTCCTTACGCTCTCGGCCTTTATCGCTATATGTTCGGCGCATCACCCGAACTGGCGAAACAGAAAGCCGCCGCGAAACCGACGTCACGATCGCGTTTACCGTCGGCGACTGCATGCACGATTCTGGGGTGACCACGACACCTGAGCCCGTTCGATAAGCAGCCTCGAGGCGCTGTATCAGCGTGTCGAGGCTCATGTCGGTCTTGGCTTCTAGCGGCCGAGCACTGAACCACGTCAGCGGGTTCAGGTTCATACGGCGCAGAAGGCACCGGAGACGAACTCTTCGGCCACAGCCTGCGAGTTCATCGTCATCGCCAATGCAACCATGCCGTCAATCCTTCCCGTGCTCTTGGCCTTGTTCAGCTTTCGATTCCCGGCCGCGTCCGTGTCAATGACTGCGTTCGCCGCGCACATCGTCATGATCGGATTGCCACCGTGGCGAATCCTCCCGTTCAGTAGTTCGCTCTCGAGTGAGTCGAGAGCCGGCGACATGTCTTTGAATCCCTGGCCGAACGGCACCAGCGGCAGCTCGACTCCGAGCCGCTCGAGCTCCTTCTTCAGCACGTCGATGCGCCACCGGTCGAAGAAGACGCTCTCGACCTGATAGTCATCGCAGATCTCGCATAACCGACGAGCCACTATTTCGTAGTCGACCGAAGCCCCTGGGGTTGCGGTCAAAAACCCCTGCGACTCCCACAGGTCGTAAGGAACACGGTCATGCATCGACCGATCGACGATTCCATCCTTCGGCGCAAAAAACTCCGCACGCACGTGATGCGCGCCTTCGAACTTCGCCGAACACACCAGGGCCGTCAGGTCGTGACGAGCCGACAAGTCGAGTCCGATGCGAACCGGGCCAGCGCGGAACGCATCCTCTAACGGCTCTGCCCCGCACGCCTTCCACACAGCCGGCGCGATGAACGGGTTCTGTTGGTTGACCCGCTGATTCAGCACGAGGTTGCGGTACGCTGCTTCGCGCGCCGGCATGCGCCTAGCCGACTCGGCCTGCTCCTTCACCTCACGCTCGTTCAAGAAGTCACCGAGCGCTGGGTTCGCGGCCTTCATGGCCGCCTTCGAGAACGGGTCGATGTCGACCGGTGCCGTGAACAAGAACAGCTTCGTCCGCGGGTCGTGCCCTGCCGCAGCGTCGTCGATCAGGATCGACAGCAAGTCCGCGTCCGTGGGAGCCTGCGTGCTGATGACGATCGAGATCGGATCTTCCTGCGCGCCAGCAGCGGTCTCGAGCGCGTCGTACAGTTGAGACCTCGGGCCCCGCACCTGGCCGAGCTCGTCATGCACCACAAACACCGGCGACAAACCGAACGCCGTCGAGGCGTCAGCCGATAGGGCCCGGTACAGCGTCCCGAGTTCTTCGCAGTAGAGTTGTTTGCCGGAGTCACGAACGCCCACCGCGCCGCCAATATCCGGCGACATTCGGACGATCTTGGCTGCCAGGGCGAACAGAACCGCCGCTTGATCCCGAGACTGCGCGGCACTGAAAAGCTGGCTGTTACGCCGAGCCTCCGGCCCGCACAGGTGCAAGAGCAACAAAAACGCCGCTAGTGTCGTCTTCGCGTTCTTCCTGCCGAACGAGATGATCGCCCTCCGCGTCGGAGAGTCGTAGATCCCCTTGATGATCTTCCGCTGCCACGGACGCAGCCGCACCGGCTGCCCTACAAACTTGCCTTCAGGAATCCTGCAGTGCTGCTCGATCCACCGGGCGTTGCTCTCGCCGCGGCTTAGCCTCTTTCCCACAACTTCCGCGGCGCGGCCTTCTTAGCTTCAGTCGACGCCTTGGTCTTCTCGTACCGCGCTTGCTGCGTCAGCCGCATCTTCATCGCCAGTTGCGCCATCCGGCCCTGCTTCTTGTCGAGAACGCCCACAGCGCTCTTGTAACCGTCAGGAAACTCGCCCGTTTCCGCGATCGTCTGCTCGGACTTCACGAGCTGCTCGTTCAGAATGTCGACGCTCGACTTCAGCCGGCAGTATTCGGTCAGCAGCGGTATCGAAGCCGCGTCAAACCAGTCCGCAGGCTTGGTATTCACGATGCTCCGCCACAGTTCTGCCTCGGCCGCGCTCAACACCGCAGGCGCCGGCGACCGCCAATCGGCGATGTCAGAGACTACAGCGAGGCTTGCTGCTGATTTCCGACCGCCCTTAGGGTTCATTTGATGGAAAGTAGCTGTTCCGTTG
>Ga0209640_10003269_pt1 | contig 14169 bp, 12 predicted proteins | sample RifCSP10_1_FD_184018 | JGI IMG/M metagenome (GOLD analysis project Ga0209640, IMG submission 184018) | Soil microbial communities from Rifle, Colorado - Rifle CSP2_sed 10_1 (SPAdes) (version 2) | ecosystem: Environmental > Terrestrial > Deep subsurface > Rock core/Sediment | place: Rifle...
GGGAGAGGGGGAAAGGCTAGGCGCGGGGCTGCAGGAGGCGCTTGATGGTGCGGCGCAGGGCGCCGACCTTGAACGGCTTGGGCAGCAGGGTCGCGTGGATGACCTTCAGGAAGCCCTCGTAGGCGGAGGTGTTGGCGACCCCGGAGACGAACAGGAATTGCGGGCGACTGATCGGCCACCGGTGCGTGACCGCCGAGTAGAGGCTCGGCCCGTCGAGCTCGGGCATCATCAGGTCGGACACGACCAGGTCGTAGCACTGCCGGCCGAGCAGCCGGAGGGCCTCGAAGCCGCTGCCGCTCGCGTCCACGTCGTGGCCGTCCGCGCGGAGGCTCGAGACGATGAGCTCCCGCTCTCCCTGGTCGTCGTCGACCACGAGGATGTGTCCGGTGGTGGTGCTCGCGCTCGAGAGGAGACCCATCGCGTCCATCACAATGCATCGGCGGTGCCAGGCCGAAAATGGCGTCACCACGGGTACTTGTGACACGGTGAGGCAAGGATTGTTCTGCGGGTGACGCTTCTGGTAGGTAGGAACTACCTGGCCCGGCCGGCCGAGCGGATCGCCTGCCAGACGCGCTCGGGTGACACCGGCATGTCGAGGTGCCGGACCCCGAGGGGGGCCAGGGCGTCGTTGACCGCGTTCAGCAGCGCGGGGAGGGCGCCCACCGTGCCGGCCTCGCCCACGCCCTTGGCGCCCAGCGGGTTGACCCGGGTCGGGACCTCGTGGGCGTCCACGTCGAAGAGCGGCACCTCGTCGGCGCGCGGCATCGCGTAGTCCATGAACGAGCCGGAGAGCACCTGGCCCGCCTCGTCGTAGGTGAGCACCTCGGCCAGGCCCTGGCCCAGGCCCTGGACGGCGCCGCCGTGGATCTGCCCTTTCACCAGCAGCGGGTTGATCATGCGGCCGACGTCGTCCACGACGGTGTAGCGCAGCACGCGCACCATACCGGTCTCGGGGTCCACCTCGACCTCGCAGACGTGGCAGCCGTTGGGGAAGGTGACCGCGGGCGGGGTGAACGCGGCCGTGTCGCTCCAGCCGGGCTCGAGCCCGGCCGGGAGCTGGCGCGGCTGATAGGCGGTGCGGGCCACGCGGCTCCACGGGACGTCGCGGTCGGTGCCGGCGACGACGAAGCGCCCGCCGCGGAGCGCGACGTCCTCGGGCGCCGCCTCCAGCAGGTGCGCGGCGATGCGGCGGCCGCGCTCGATCGTCTTCTCGGTGGCGCGCAGCACCGCCGAGCCGCCGACCGAGATGGCGCCCGATCCGCCGTTGCCCCGGCCCGCGTCGAGGGCGTCGCTGTCGCCCGAGAAGACCTGGATGCGGTCGGGCGGCAGGCCGAGGCGGTCGCTCACGATCTGGGTGAAGGCGGTCTCGTTGCCCTGGCCCATGGAGGTCGAGCCGGCGAAGAGCGAGACGGAGCCGTCCGGGTTGACGCGCAGCTCGGCGGTGTCGGGGTTGACCCCGGTGTAGGGGCCGCCCGCCACCTCGATCGGGTTCGCGAGGCCGAGCCCGAGGAGCTTGCCGCGCGCCCGTGCCTCGGCCCGGCGCTGCTCGAAGCCCGCGTGGTCGGACTGGGTCAGGGCCATCGTCATGCTCCGCTCGAAGTCGCCGCAGTCGTAGGTGAAGACGAGGCCGGTCTTGAAGGGCATCGCGGAGGCCGGGATCAGGTTGCGGCGGCGCAGCTCGACCGGGTCGATGCCGAGCTCGCGCGCGGCGACGTCGATGACCCGCTCGATCGCGTAGGTCGCCTCGGGGCGGCCGGCGCCGCGGTACGGGCCGGTGGGCGTGGTGTTGGTGAACACGCCGGTGCTCTCGATGTGGATGGCGGGCGTGGTGTACACGCCGGCGAGGCCGCCCACGTTGTTGGTCGCGGGGCCCGCGCTGCGCGGCGTGAGATACGCGCCGATGTCCACCTTGAGCGCGACGCGCAGGCCGAGGAAGCGGCCGCCCGCGTCGAGCGCCAGCTCGGCCGAGGACACGTTGTCGCGGCCGTGCTCGTCGCTGAGAAAGCCCTCGCGGCGGCTGGACGTCCACTTCACCGGCCGGCCCAGGCGCTTCGCGGCCCAGAGCACCAGCACCAGCTCCGGGTAGATGCCGCTGCGCATGCCGAAGCTCCCCCCGACCTCGCCGGTCACCACCCGGACCTGCCCGTGGGGCACGCGGAAGATCTGCTCGGCGAGCAGCGCGCGCAGGCCGTGCGGCCCCTGGATGCCGGTGTGCAGCGTGTAGCGCCCGCTGCGGCGGTCGAACTCGCCCACCGCCGCCCGCGGCTCGAGCGGCGCGGCGGCCACGCGCGTCACCTCGAAGTCGAGGCGCGTGACGTGGGCGGCCTGCGCGAAGGCGCGCGCCACCGCGTCGCGCGAGCCGGCCTCCCAGACGAAGGCCACGTTGCCGGGCGCCTCGTCCCAGACCGCGGGCGCCCCCGCGGTCGTGGCGCGCGCCGCGCCCGTCACCGCGGGCAGCGGCGCGTAGTCGACGAGCGCCACCGGATCGCCCACGTGGCGGACTCGATCGCGCGCGAGCGCGGGCCGCGGGGTGGGGAACGCGGGCGCGCCGTCCCGGCGCTTGCGCGCGGCGTCGGACGGCAGGTGGCCGATGCCGTCGGCCGCGAGGTCGGCGCCGGTGAGTACCGCGAGCACGCCGGGCGCCCGGAGGGCGGCGGCGGGGTCGATGGACGCGATCCGCGCGTGCGCGTGCGGCGAGCGCACCACCACCGCGTAGGCCTGCCGCGGCAGGGTCACGTCGTCGGAGTAGCGGCCGAGGCCCTGGACGAGGCGCGGGTCCTCCAGGCGGGACACGGACTGGCCGATCGCGAACTTCTGGAGGGTGATCGGATCGCTCATGGGGCGGGCGGCTACTATGCCACGCGGGGCGGAGGCGGGCAACGCGGGCCCCTCACCTCCAGGCCCCTCACCTCCAGGCCCCTCACCCTGCCCTCTCCCCAGAGGGGAGAGGGGGTTAGCGGCGGGCGAGTCTGGCGAACGCGGGGAGGTAGGGGCGGACGGCGCCGAGGCCCGTGCGGGCGGCGAGGGCGCGCACCAGCTCGGGCACGTCGCCGCGGGCGCCCGGATCGTGCAGGCGCAGCGACAATCCGGCGGAGGCCAGGCGGCCCACCGCGGAGAGCAGGAAGAGCACGTGCAGGTTGGTCCACGCCTCGCCGGCCAGCACGAAGTGGACCGGCACGAGCCTGACACGGATCGGCGGGCCCCGGGTGCGGTACACTCCCGCCCATGCGTATCGGCGTCCTCGTCCCGACCCGCGGCGTGGTGATGGAGTCGGCGCGGCGCCCGCCCGTCGAGACCTGCTGGACCATGGCCCGCCGGGCCGACCAGGCGGGTTACGACGCGGTCTGGGTGGGGGACAGCATCGTGGCCAAGCCGCGGCTCGACGCGCTGACCACCCTGGCCTACCTGGCGGGGATCACCACGCGGGTGCGCCTGGGGACGGCGGTCCTCCTCCCGGCGCTCCGCCAGCCGGTGGTGCTGGCGCAGCAGCTCGCCAACATCGACCAGATCTCCGAGGGCCGGCTGGTCCTGGGCCTGGGCGTAGGCTGGAGCCTGCCGAGCGCCGCGCGCGAGTGGGCCGCGTGTGGGGCCGACCACAAGGGCCGGGTCCGGCGGCTCGAGGAGCACATCGAGATCTGGCGGAAGCTCTGGACGGGCGACCCGGTGACCCATCACGGCCACGACCTGGACCTGGTCGACCACACGATCGGGCCGCTGCCGTGGCGGGCCGAGGGGCCGCCCATCCTCATCACCGCGGGCAACCGCGGGGAGCTGCTGCCCGCCCAGTTCGAGCGCTTCGGCCGGCTGGGCGACGGCATCATCACGACCTACGTGCACATGGAGGAGATCCCGCTCATCCGCGAGCGGGCGCTGGAGGCGCTCGCGCGGCACGGCCGGCCCCGCGCGGACGTCCTCCTCTGCGTCTACACGACGGTGCGGCTCGACGACGATGTGCGCACCGCCGAGCGCGTCACCACCGAGTTCCTGGCCACCTACTACGGCGGCGGGGTGCACGAGCGCGGCGCGATGGGCCTGGGGCCCGCCCCGGTGGTGATCGACGTGCTCGCGCGCTACGCCGCGGCCGGGGTCACCGATCTCTGCATCCGCTTCATCGGCAACGATCAGCTCGCCCAGCTCGACCGCTTCACCGCCGAGGTGCTCCCGGCGGTGCGGTAGGGCCCTCACCACCCCCTCACCCTGCCCTCTCCCCTGAGGGGAGAGGGTTGTCGGAGAGAGACATGACCGCGTTTCCCAAGCTCACGTACGAGGCGCTCACGGTCGGCGAGGAGTTCGTGTCGGACCCGCACCTGGTGACGCCGGAGGACATCGAGGCCTACGCCTTCGCGGTGGACGACCACCACCCGTGGTTCTCGGGGCCGTCACCGTTCGGGGGGCCGGTCGCCCATCCGACGCTGATGGCCAACCAGGCCCTGCATCTCCGCCACGGCAAGTACGTCGTGCACGCGGGGCTGCACGCCAAGATGGAGTTCAATTTCCTCGAGCCGGTGCGGCCCGGCATGCGCGTGCGCTCGCGCGGGCGGGTGATCGACAAGTACGAGCGGCGCGGCCGCCAGTACATGGTCACCGAGTACGTCACCGAGGACGAGGGCGGTACCGCGCTGGTCCGGGGCCAGTTCACCCAGATGCTGATCCCGGAGGGCACGCGCCATGCCGGTCGCTGAGGCCATCGCGGTCGGGCAGGTGCTGCCGCCGCTCGTGAAGGAGATGGCGCAGCGGCGGCTCGACGTCTACTCGGGCGTGCGGCCGCGCTCCATCCACACCGACGAGGAGTGGGCGCGGCAGAAGGGGTTCCGGACCACGCTGGCCCAGGGCATGATGTCGACCGCCTACGTCTCGGAGATGATGACGCGGCTCCTGGGCGCCGGCTTCGTCAGGGGCGGCACGCTGTCGATGGCCTTCATCAAGCCGGTCTACGCGGGCGACCGGCTCACCGTGCACGGGGTGGTGAAGGAGGCGCGGCCCGAGGGCGCGGCCACGCGCGTCGTCGTCGAGGTGTGGTGCCAGAACCAGCACGGCGAGAAGACCGCGGTGGGGACGGCCAGCGGCCTCAGGCCCTAGCCTCCACACTGCAAGGGCCCCCTCACCCTGCCCTCTCCCCAGGGGGGAGAGGGAATCAGAGGAGAGGGAACCTCGCGCTCTCCACCCCGCGCTCCCACCCTCTCCCCTCAGGGGAGAGGGCAGGGTGAGGGCTAGATCGCCAGCACGTTCCGTCCCAGAGGGCGGCCTTCGCGGAGGGCGGCGAAAGCCTCCTCGATGTCGGCCAGCGGGATCACGCGATCCACGATCGGCTTGATCCGCCCCTGGGCCACCAGCTCCATCGTCTCCGCCAGCTCCTGCTTGGTATTGGCGCGGGAGCCGACGATCTCGAACTCGTTGCGCACCAGCTCGTGCGGCATCACCGGCAGCGGCAGCCCGGGCGTGTAGCCCACGAAGACGAGCCGCCCGGCGCGCTTCACGCTCTGGTAGCTGGAGGGCAGCGTCTGCGGGTTGGCGACGAACTCCAGCACCACGTCCACGCCCTGGCCGCCGGTGAGCTTGCGCACCGCCTCGTGGAAGGGCCCGCTGCGGGCGTCCACCACCGCGTCGGCGCCCAGGCTCCGGGCCAGCTCGAGCCGCGCGTCGTTGACGTCCACCGCGATCACCCAGCCGCCGGCCAGCCGCGCCATCTGGAGCGCGTGCAGCCCCACGCCGCCGACGCCGATCAGCGCCAGGGTGGTGCCCGGCCGCACCTGGGCGCGCTTGGTGATCGCGTGGTAGGAGGTCGCCACCGCGTCGCCCAGGATGGAGGCGCTCTCCAGCGAGACGTGGTCCGGCACCTTGCAGAGGTTGACGCCGGGCGTCTTCACGTACTCCGCGAAGCCGCCGTCGATGCTGAAGCCGTGCTGGCGCACCTCGGGGCAGAGGGTGTCGCGGCCCACGCGGCAGAACGGGCAGCGCCCGCACGTGACGTAGAAGTTCACCACGACACGGTCGCCCGGGGCGACGCCGCGCACCTCGCGGCCCACCTCGGCCACCTCGCCCGCGATCTCGTGGCCCATGATCAGCGGGATGACCCCCAGGCCCATGCGGTCGGCGCGGATCTTCACGTCGGTGCCGCAGACGCCCACGTTCCGCACGCGGACCAGCGCCTCGTGCGGGGCGATGGCGGGAGTGGGCACGTCCTTGGCGACGAACGGGCCGTTGAACTTCTCGAGGACGAGCGCGCGCATGCCGGGCCGGACTACACCCGTTCCAGCACCGGGGCGCGCGGGGCGTCCGGAGCCACGAGCGAGCGCCAGTCGGTCTCGCGGGCCACCACCGCCTCCGCGGGGTGCAGGGTGTAGTAGGTCGGCTCCACGCCCGGCGGGACGCCGCCCGCCTCGACCGTCCGCGTGGCCTGGAGCAGCAGGCGGCGCGCCTGGATGACCGCGCGGTCCGCGGGGCCGAGGTGCTCCCGGCTCCGGTCCACGATCGGGCTCATGCTCTCCTGCACCGCGCGGTCCTGGACGTTGATGCCGTCGATGCCGGTGAAGGTCTCGGTCTTCTGCACGCGGCGGTCCAGCAGGTAGCCGTTGTCCCGGTTGCGCTTCGAGCGGAACATGTCCACGCACTGGCCGTCGACGTCGAACTTCCAGCCGTGGTAGACGCAGCGAAGCCCGCACTCCTCGTTGCGGCCGAGGAAGAGCGAGGCCTGCCGGTGCGGGCAGCGCTCGTCGAGCAGGCCGACGCGCCCGCGGCTGTCGCGGAAGGCCACGAGCTCCTCGCCCAGCAGCTTGACGCGCACGGGCGGGCAATCGGGCTCGGGCAGCTCCCACGCGAGCAGCGCGGGGAGCCAGTACCGTCTCAAAGTCTCGCCCATCGGGGTGCCGGGGCCGACGCGGGTCACTCGGTCGTTGTCGTCGCGTGCCAGCATGTTCGGGCCTCCTTGCTGGATCGAGCGCGGGATGCGGCGAGGATGTACCGAACGCGGCTTCGGGTCAAGTCGCGCCGGGGCCCCTCACCCTGCCCTCTCCCCACCGGGGAGAGGGAGAATCAGGGCAGGTCTTTCCCCCGACTTCTCACCCTCTCCCCTCTGGGGAGAGGGCAGGGTGAGGGGCCTGATCCTCTCTCCCCGCAGGGCGGAGGGGGAGTAGGCTCGGAGGCATGGGACGCGTGGCGGCCACCGGGACTCGCGCGGAGCACGCCTGGCGGGCGGTCGAGCTGGCCGAGGCGCTGCTGGGCGAGGCGCGGGCCGGGCAGACCGCGGAGGAGCAAGCCCGCGCCGAGCGCCTCGCCCGCCTGATGGAGGACCCGCGCGGCAAGGAGCTCACGATCGCGCTCACCGACCAGTGCTTCCGCAGCCGGCGGCCCGAGCGCATCGCCGACCAGCTCCACTACCTGCTCGAGCGCTACGGGGCGCCGCGCTTCATGGAGTGGTGGGAGCGGATCGGCCTGACGCTGGGGGCGGTCATGGGGCACTACCTGCCGAGCCTCGTCGTCCCGCCGATCGTGGCGCGGCTGCGGCACGAGACCGAGGCGCTGATCCTGCCCGGCGAGGACGCGGATCTGCGCCGCTACCTGACCGAGCGCCGCGCCGACGGCATCCGGCTCAACCTGAACCAGCTCGGCGAGGCGATCCTGGGCGAGGAGGAGGCGGCGCGCCGGCTCGAGGCCTACCTGGCGCTCCTGGCCCGCGACGAGGTCGAGTACATCTCGGTGAAGGTCTCCTCGGTGTCGAGCCAGATCGACCTCACCGCGTTCCGCCCCACCGTCGAGATCGTGAAGGACCGGCTCCGCGCCCTCTACCGCCAGGCCCTGCTCCACCACTACTGGCATCCGGACGGCCGCGTCACGCCCAAGTTCGTCAACCTGGACATGGAGGAGTACCGCGACCTCGACCTCACGGTCACCGCCTTTCGAGAAGTCCTGGATGAGGACGAGTTCCTCGCGCTGCCGGCCGGGATCGTGCTCCAGGCGTATCTGCCGGAGTCGCATCGCGTGCAGCGCGGGCTCGTGGCCTGGGCGACCGCGCGGTGCGGACGCGGCGGGGCGCCGATCAAGCTGCGCGTGGTGAAGGGCGCCAACCTCGCGATGGAGCGGATCGAGGCCGATCTGCACGGGTGGCCCCAGGCGCCGTTCGCCCGCAAGGCCGACGTGGACGCCAACTTCAAGCGGATGATCGAGTACGGCAGCCGGCCGGAGCACGTGCGCGCCGTGCACCTCGGCATCGCCAGCCACAACCTCTTCGACGTGGCCTACGGGCTCGTGCTGCGGGAGGAGCGGGGGGTCGAAGCCTGGGTGGAGTTCGAGATGCTCGAGGGCATGGCCAATCACCAGGCGCGCGCGGTGCAGGCGCGGGCGGGCGGGCTGCTGCTCTACGCGCCGGTGGTGCGGGCCGAGGACTTCCACAGCGCGATCGCCTACCTGGTCCGGCGGCTCGACGAGAACACCGCGCCGGACAACTTCCTCCGCCACGTCTTCGGCCTCGAGCCCGGCTCGCCCGAGTGGGAGCTCGAGCGCGATCGGTTTCTGGGGGCCTTCGATCTGGTGGACGGGCTGTCGGATGCGCCGCGGCGCACGCAGGACCGCGGGGTCGAGGCGACGGCGAAGGCGGTGGCGGGCGATCTCTCGGCGCCCTTCGCGAACGAGCCCGACACGGACTGGGCGGTCGCCGCCAGCCGGGACTGGATCGAGCGGGTCCGGGCCGAGTGGCGCGAGCGGCCGGCGGAGACGGTTTCGCTGCAGATCGGGGGCGAGCTCGTGCCCGGCACCGCGCAAATCGAGGGACGCGACCGCTCGCACCCCGCGCGCGTCGCCTACCGCCACGCGCTGGCCGACCGCCGGCGGGTGGGCCGCGCGCTCGACGTCGCGCGCGCCGCGCAGGCGGCCTGGGGCGGCCGGCCCGCGGTGGAGCGCCGGAGCCTGCTCGATGCCGCGGCGGCCGTGCTCGCCCGGCGGCGCGGCGATCTGATCGGCGCCATGATGGTGGACGGCGCCAAGACGGTCGCGGAAGCGGACCCGGAGGTCTCCGAGGCGATCGACTTCGCCCGCTACTACGCGCGCGCCCTCGGCGCGGGCGACACCGTGGACGGCTGCCGGCTCGAGCCGCTGGGCGTGGTGGTGGTCGCGCCGCCGTGGAACTTCCCGCTGTCGATCCCGGCCGGCGGCGTGCTGGCCGCGCTCGCCGCCGGCAACGCGGTGCTCCTCAAGCCCGCGCTCGAGGCGGTGCTGGTGGGCTGGCACCTCGTTCAGGCCCTCTGGGCCGCCGGCGTCCCCCAACAGATCCTCCAGTTCGTGCCCTGTCCGGACGACGAGGTCGGCCGCGGGCTCATCACCGATCCGCGGGTGGACGCGGTGGTCCTCACCGGCTCGGTGGAGACGGCGCGCCGCTTCCTCGAGTGGCGGCCCGAGCTGCGGCTCGTCGCGGAGACGAGCGGCAAGAACGCGATCATCGTCACCGCGCTCGCCGACCGCGACCAGGCCGTCCGCGATCTGGTCCGCTCGGCGTTCGGCCACAACGGCCAGAAGTGCTCGGCGACCAGCCTGGCGATCTGCGAGGCCGAGGTGTACGACGATCCCGCCTTCCGCCGGCAGCTCCGCGACGCGGCGGCGAGCCTCGCGGTGGGCAGCGCCTGGGAGTCATCGAGCCGCGTCACCCCGCTGACCCAGCCGCCGGGACCCGCGCTGCGGCGCGCGCTCACCACGCTGGATCCTGGCGAAGAGTGGCTGCTCGAGCCGCGGTCGCTGAGTCGCGAGGCGCCGCTCTGGTCGCCGGGCATCAGGCTCGGCGTGCGGCCCGGCTCTTTCTTCCACCAGACGGAGTGTTTCGGCCCGGTGCTCGGGCTCATGCGAGCCGCGGATCTCGACGAGGCGATCGCGCTCGCCAACGATCAGCCGTTCGGGCTCACCGGCGGGATCCAGTCGCTCGACGATCGCGAGGTGGCGCGCTGGCTCGAGCGCATCGAGGCCGGCAACCTCTACGTCAATCGCCACACCACCGGGGCCATCGTGGGACGGCAGCCCTTCGGCGGCTGGAAGGGCTCGTCGGTCGGCCCGGGCGCGAAGGCGGGCGGGCCGAACTACGTGCTCCAGCTCTGCCGCGCGCACCCGGCCATCCCGCCCGGCGAGGAGCCGGCGGCCCTGCTGCGCGCCGCCGCCGACAGCTACGCGCGCGCGTGGCGGGAGCATTTCGCTCAGGCCCACGAGCCGATCCGCCTGCTCGGCGAGCGCAACGTGTTCCGCTACCGCCCGTGCCGGCGCGTGCTCGTGCGGGGCGAGGCGGCCACCGCGGGCGGGCGGCTGGCACTCTCGCTGGTGCTGCTCGCCGCGCGCACGTGCGGCGCGCCGGTGACGGTGAGCCTGGCGGCCGGCGAGCCCGGCCCGTGGCTGGGGGAGGAGCGTGAGGTCGGCGCCGTGACCGAGACCGAGGGCGAGCTGATCGCGCGGCTCGGCGGGCAGGGCGTCGAGCGGCTGCGGGCGCTGGTGGCGCTCTCGCGCGAGCTGCGGGTGGCGGCTCACGCGGCCGGGATCGTCGTGCTCGACGCGCCCGCCGCCGCCGCGGGGCGGATCGAGCTACAGCACTACGTGCGGGAGCAGACCGTCTCGCACCTCGTGCATCGCTACGGGTCGGTGCCTGCGGAGCCCCTCACCCTCCCCTCTCCCCAGAGGGGAGAGGGGAACAGCTAGAGCCCTCACCCTCTCCTCGGGGGGAGACGGAAGAGCTAGACGCCTCTCCCTCTCCCCTCTGGGGAGAGGGCAGGGTGAGGGGGAGCTAGAGCACCAGCTCGCGCGCGACGCCGCGCAGGTCCATCTCGTAGTCGAGGCCCTGGATGGGCGGGCGGCTCGGGTACCAGTGCACGCCGTGGATGGCGGCGGGGCCGGCGGGCTTCAGGACCTCGTCCAGCACGAGGGCGTGGATGGGCTGGGCGGTGTAGATGTCGATCGCGGTGACGCGGCTCCACGCGCCGCCCAGCGTGCGCAGGCGGTCCTGCATGGTCGCCATCACGAAGCGCGCCTTCTCGCGCATCCCCTCCGGCGAGGTGTCGCCGTGGCGCACGATGCCCTCCGGCCCCTGCGCCCGGTCCCGGAGCTCGCCCGCGCCGGCCACGATGAAGGTGGGCTCGGGCGTGGCGCCGGGCTGGGTGTAGGAGAAGGCGTACAGCGACGGCTCCGACGGCGCCGCCGCGACCGGGGCCACGTTGGTCCGCGGGATCGGGTTGTCGTCGCCCACCAGGACGCCCCACTCGGCCAGGAGCTTGCGGTAGCCCTCGTTGAAGCCGGCGAAGCCGTCGAAGGTGAAGGGCGCCGGGCTCCGCAGCTCGATCCCGCAGAGCGCGGTCCTCGGGCGCTTCACCTCGGCCAGATGCCGCTCGATGCGGGTGAAGCCGGCGCGCCAGGGCTGAGGCGCGGCGAGCGTCACGTGCACGATCTCGTGGCCCGGCCTGGCCACCGTGCCACACGAGAACGCGCTGATGCCGGGCATGTAGCGATAGTCGCCGGTCGGATGGTCACGGAGCATGGGGGTGCCTCTCGATCAGGAAGTTGCCGGCCTCGGCTCCCGCGGGCCCGTCACGAGGGATCCTGCCGGGTGTCGCCGGGACCCGCCGGTGGCGCGGGCTCGCCGGAGCGGCGCAGGTCCAGGGTCTCGACCCCCGCCGTGTTCAACCCGGTCAGGGGCGCGAGACGGGTGATCCGCGTCATCTGGTTGATCATCTCCGCGATGCGCAGGACCGCCCGCTCCGCGAGCTCGAAGTGGCGATCGAGGTCCGGGCGGCTACCGATCTTGGCGGCGGCGAGCTGCAGATTCCCGCGGACCACGGTCAGCGGATTGTTGATCTCGTGGGCCGCCGCGTTGGCCAGCTTGGCCACGGAGCGGAGGCTCTCGGCCTCCCGCTCCGCCGCCTCGCGGCGCTGTCGCTCGCTGATGTCGAGGAACGAGACGAGGATGGCCGGGCCGCCCTCCCACTCGACCACGGTGGCGGTGACCTCGATCCAGAAGCGGCTCCCGTCCCGCCGGAGGGCCTCGACCTCGATCGTGGCCGGCATCGGCTCGCCCCGCAGCCGGGCGTCCACGCGCGCGGCGACCGCCTCGCGATGCTCCGGGGCGATGTAGTCCATCACGGGCTGTCCCAGCACCGCGCCCGGGTCCGCGTACCCGAAGATCCGCAGCGCCGCCTTGTTGATGAAGCGGACCAGCCCCAGCCGGTGGATGATCACGCCGTGGGCGGAGTCCTCGATCAGGCGGCGATACTGCCGTTCCGACGCGGCCAGCTCGCTCGTGCGGGCGCGGACGCGCTCTTCCAGCTCGGCGTTGACCCGCCGCCGCTCCGTCTCCGCCTGGAGCCGCCGGGCGTCCGTCCGGTGCAGGCGCACCGCCAGGAGCCAGGCCAGGGCGGCGAACAGGGAGAGGTTGGCGACCGTCACCAGGGCCAGCCCGAACTCGAGCCCGTAGGAGCCGGCCCGCCGGCCGGCCAGGACCGCGGCCCCGACGAGAAACGGGCCCAGCACGGTGGCGGGCAACAGCCAGCGCGCGACCGTGCCGCCCGCGGTGTCCTGGACGAGGATGCCGGTGGCCCCCCGGCCGGGTCGCGCCGCGGTGACGCCGATCGCGAGCACCACCAGCGTCATCGCCGCGTAGGCGTCCGGGCCCATCGGCGCGGCCTGGTAGGCGGCGGCGACCACGCGGAGGAACGCGATGAAGCCCGCCGCCACCGCGAGCCGTTGGCCGGTCGGGAAGACCGGCGCCCGATCCAGGCTGAGCAGGCCCGCCGCGACCATGAGAAAGCACAGGGCGAGCACGCCCGCGGGGCGCTGCACGAGCGCGGCCAGCGCGACGAGGGCGGCCAGGGCGGCGGCGACGTCGGCCACCGCGCGCCGGAGCGGGGAGGGTGGCTGCCGGAGCGCCCACAGGGCGACGCCGCAGAGCACGAAGCTCACCGCGATGGAGGTCCCGAGCCACGCGCCGGCCAGGGCGCCGCCGCCCACCAGCACGGCGAGCACCGCCGCCCCGGCGCACCATCCGCGAAGGACTCGCGCGACGAGCGCGCCCCGGTCCGCTGCCATCGCGGCAGTCGTCTCACGTGACGCGCGCCGGGTCAAGCCCTCAGCGCGAGAGGAGGCCGACGCCCAGCACGACCAGGACGACGCCGGCGACGATCCGCCAGCCGAGGTGGCTCCTCTCGCTCGGGAAGAGATAGGCCAGCCCCAGCACGAAGAGGGGCGCGGTGCCGGCCAGGGGAATCACCACGCTGACGTCGCCGAAGCCCAGGGCCAGCAGCAGGAGGAAGACGCCGCCGTTCTCGGCGATCCCGCCCCCGATGAAGTAGAGCAGGCTCCGCCGGCTGCAGCGCAGCGAGCCCCGGTTCCCCGAGGCCACCACGAAGGCGGTCATCGCGATCAGGGCCGCGGTGACGTTGATGGTGGCGCCGAGCAGCGGCCCCGCCGAGGCCAGGCCGAGCTTGCGCAGGATCTGGACCGAGCCGAAGCACGAGGCCGCGATGAACGGGAACGCGAGGTCGCGCGGGCGGAACCCGACGTAGCGGCCGCTCAGCGACAGCAGGATGGTGCCGGCGACGATCACCAGCGTGCCCCCGACGATGGGCGCCGTCACCCGCTCGCCCAGGAGCAGGATGGCCAGCCCGCTGGCCACCAGGGGGGTCACGTTGTTGACGGCGGCCGCCACCGGCGCGCCGACCTTCTGGATGGCGAGGACGCGGAAGAGCCGGCCGCCCGTGGTGCCGATCAGGCCCGAGAGGGCGAAGTAGGGGACCGCCTGCCACGAGTATTCCTCGAGGGGGACGAGCAGCGCGGCGGCCGACCACGCGGCGACCGCGCCGACCACCACGTTGATCCAGGCGCCGGCGTAGAAGCTCGCGCCCCGAAGCCCGCGCTGGATGAGGATGGCGGCGAGCGCGGCGCACAGGGCGCTCGACAGCGCCATCACGTGTGGCGTGGGCAGCAATGCGGGGTCGCTCGGGGATCAGCCGACTTCGGCGCGGAGGCGGTCGTGCAGCGTGGCCAGCTGCTCCGTCATCGCCTCCACGGAGCGCGCGCCGGCCTGGAACATCGCGGTGGCATTCAGCGCGACCCAGCCGAAGCCCATCGCCTTCAGCGCGGCGACGCGGGCCACCACCGCGTCGTGGTCGGCGTAGAAGGTCTTGCCCGCCGCGTCGCGGGGCGGCGGCGCGACCA
>Ga0209640_10003270_pt1 | contig 14167 bp, 12 predicted proteins | sample RifCSP10_1_FD_184018 | JGI IMG/M metagenome (GOLD analysis project Ga0209640, IMG submission 184018) | Soil microbial communities from Rifle, Colorado - Rifle CSP2_sed 10_1 (SPAdes) (version 2) | ecosystem: Environmental > Terrestrial > Deep subsurface > Rock core/Sediment | place: Rifle...
AGATTCTCCATCTGCTCCCTGGTAAACGCGGCCGGGCGCCTCCGGTCGGCGAGCACCTGCAGCGCGCGCTGCACCGCGGGACGCGCCGCGATGCCGTCGCGCCAGCGTTTGACGTGCGGGTGCTCCTCGATATTCACGCCCTGGCGCTCCGGAAACCGCAGCCACGGCATCACCGCCATGTCCGCAATGGTGTACTCGCCGCAGGCGACGAACGGCGAATCATGCAACTGCCGGTCGAGCACGCCGTAGAGCCGGTTCGCTTCGTTCTTGTAGCGATTCATCGCGTACGAAATCTTCTCGGGAGCGTAGCCGAGGAAGTGGTGCGCCTGGCCGAGCATCGGACCGATGTGCCCCATCTGGAACATCACCCACTGCATCACCCGCCAGCGCTCGCCGAGGTCCGCGGGCAGGAAACGGCCTGTCTTCGACGCAAGGTAAAACAGCATGGCGCCGGATTCCGCGAGCGCGAAGGGCTTGCCGTCCGGGCCATCGGAATCGATCATCGCCGGCATCTTGTTGTTGGGCGAGATCGCGAGGAATGCGGGCTTGAACTGGTCGCCGGCGCCGATGTCGACCGGATGCACCCGGTACGGCGTGCCGGTCTCCTCCAGCATGATGTGGATCTTGTGCCCGTTGGGCGTCGGCCAGGTGTAGAGATCGATCATGGTTCAAATTGTATTCCGAGGTGCAGCCTTGAAGCGGTAGCCGCAAGCATCTATGCTGTGGCCGGTTGGCACGGGCATCGCCGCGCTTCGCGGCGAGACGGTGGCACGATTGCCTGAGGGGGGATCGTCATGAACCGCGCAGCCGAGACGTCGCAACCGGCGGTATCCGGTGCCGTGGCGTTGAAATTTGCAGGCCAAACGGGCGAGTATTTCCGCATCTGGATCGTCAATATCTGCCTCACCGTTGTCACGCTCGGCATCTACTCTGCCTGGGCCAAGGTGCGCCGCAAACGCTACTTCTACGGCTGCACGCTGCTGGAGGGCTCGGCCTTCGAGTACACGGGCAATCCGGTGACCATCCTCAAGGGACGGCTGATCGTCTTCGCCGCGTTCATCGCGTTTTCGCTGCTGAGCGAGATCCATCCGGCAATTCAGCTTGTGTTGTTTATCACATTCCTTGGCTTCCTGCCTTGGGCCATTCTGCGGGCACTTCAGTTCAACGCTCGCAATTCGATCCATCGCAATGTGCGCTTCGGATTCAACTCGACGAAGCGCGAAGTCGGCGTTTTGCTGCTCATCCCGATATTCCTCGTCCCGTTGACGCTCGGGCTCGCCTACCCGTATTACCTGCACCGCAAGAGAAGGTTTTTTCTCGAACACAGCACCTACGGGCGGACCGCGTTCGGCTTCACGGCGTCCGCGCGGGACTACTACTACGCGGCGCTGAAGCTCAGCTTGGCGTTCGTCGGCTTTCTCATCGGCAGTATCGCCACGCTGGGCATCGGCCTGATTCCGTTGTACGTGCTGCTGCGCGCTTATGCCGAGGCGACGTTCGCGGATGTCGCCTGGCGCAACACCACACTCGGCGACATCCGTTTCGCTTGCAGCTGGAAGGCAGGCGAGCTCTTCGTCCTTTACTTCGTGAACGCCCTTGCGGTCCTGGTATCCGTGGGCCTGCTGGTACCCTGGGCGGCAATCCGCACCGCGCGCTACAAGCTGGAGCGGATCGTCTTGCAGTCAGAGCACGGCCTCGGCGGCTTCCTCGCCGCCACGCAAGAGAACGTGGGCGCGGTGGGCGACGAGGCAGGCGAGCTGCTTGGCTTCGACTTCGGTCTATGAGGAATGTGCGCGCGCTTTATTTCGACGGCAAGTCCTCCGAGGGGCACGAAGTCGTCATCGCGGGCGCCGTCGGCGCCGACGGGCGGAGCGCGCTGCGCGTGCGGGGGACGGGCATCAACCTGGAGTGGCCGCTCGCCGGGGTGCGCGCCTCCGACCGTGTCGGCAGCAGCCGGCGCTACCTGTATTTTCCGGACGGCTCGCAGTGCGAGACGGAAGACAACGATGCGGTGGACGGGCTTTTTGCGGAGCAGGGGGCAACTGCCGCGCGGCTGCTGCACCGCTGGGAGAGCGGTCTCGGCTACGCATTCGCCGCCGTAGTGATCACTGTGGCGGTGGGCTGGGCAGTCATTGTCTGGGGGATCCCGGCGCTTGCCAAGCAGGTTGCGTTTGCGCTGCCCGGTGCGACTGAATCACTGATCGGGCGCGACACGCTCGCCGCCCTGGATCGGATCGTGCTGACGCCGAGCCGTCTCTCGCCGGACCGCGCGGAGGCGCTGCGCAGGCTCCTTGCCGCCATGACCGCAGGGATCGAGGGTGCAGCCGGTTACCGGCTCGAATTGCGCACCGGCGGCCGGGTTGGAGCCAATGCGTTCGCGTTGCCCGCGGGCATCATTATCGTGACCGACGAGCTGGTGGCGCTGTCGAAAGACGACCGCGAGCTGGAGGCGGTGCTCGCGCACGAGATCGGCCATCTGCGCCAGCGCCATGTGCTGCGGCACATCCTGCAGGACTCAGCGACCGCGTTGCTGGTCGCGTTTACGGTCGGCGACCTGACCTCGCTGACCTCGCTCGCGGCCGCGGCACCCACCCTCGTCCTGCAAGCGAAGTTCTCCCGCGATTTTGAACGCGAGGCCGATGACTTCGCGCTCGACTACCTCGCGCGACGCGGAATCCCGCCGGATCTGTTTGCGGTAATCCTGCGCCGCATGGAGCAGAGAACGGCAACGGGGAAAGACGGGGTGGATTTCCTGTCCACGCATCCCGCGATCCGCGAGCGCATTGAGCGTGCGCGCGGCGCGCGCTGACGCATCCGGTGAGGCAGAGGGCACGAAGTCCCAGCTTGCCGAACGACGCGGGAGCGAACGTCCTGGTGTCGACGACCCTTGCGGATAGGGCGAGCAGCCCCGGTGTAGCCTTCGCATAGCGCCAAAAGAGGACGAGCGCCAGCGTCTCAGGCGAGCTTGACGAGCTGCTTTCCAAAGTTCTGTCCCTTGAGCAGCCCGATGAGACCCTTCGGCGCGTTCTCGATTCCCGCGAGCACCGATTCGCGATACTTGAGCCTGCCCGCGGCGAGATGGCCGGCGAGCGCCTTGAGCGCCTCGCCGTAACGGTCGCGCCAGTCGAATACGATCATGCCCTGAACCTTGATGCGGTTCACCAGGATCGAGCGGAACATCTTCACGCCGTAAGGCTCGGTCGCGTTGTAATCGGAAATCAGGCCGCAGACGACGATGCGCGAAAACGGATTCATGAGCCGCAGCATCGTGTCGAGCGTCTCGCCGCCGACGTTTTCGAAATAGACGTCCGCCCCCTTGGGGCACGCTTCCTTCAGGTCGCGGTGCAGGTTGCCCGCCTTGTAGTCGATGCAGGCATCGAACCCGAGTTCCTTCACCACGTAGCCGCACTTCTGCGCGCCGCCGGCGATGCCGACCGCCCGGCAGCCCGCGATCCTGGCGAGCTGTCCGACGACGCTTCCGACCGCGCCCGAGGCGGCGGATATCACCACCGTTTCGCCCTTTTTCGGCTGACCGATTTCGTTCAGACCGAAGTACGCCGTCATCCCCGGCATGCCGAGGACGCCAAGGTAGCAGGAAAGCGGGGCCCGGTTCGCGTCCACCTTGGCGACGTCCTCGCCCTTGGCGCAGCCGTAGAGCTGCCACCCAAGCTGGGCGAGGACCTTGTCGCCGGGCTTGAACCCGGCGTGCTTCGATTCGATCACTTCACCCGCGGTCTGCCCGACCATCACCTCGCCGATCTCGACGCCCTTTACGTAACTCTTCTGCTGGCTGATGCGGCCGCGCATGTACGGATCGAGCGAAAGCCACAGGTTCTTCACCAGCACCTCGCCCTCCCTGGGCGCCGGCACCGGCGACTCCACCAGCTTGAAGTTCTGCTCCGTAACCGGGCCCGCGGGAAAGCCTGCGAGCGTCCACGCCTTGTTCTGCGTCATTGTTCAGCCCAGCCTCGCAAAGCGCGCCAGATGGTGATCGGCGTCGCCGAACTGCTGCGCGATCATCGTGAGGCGCCGGAACGTGTGCGAGACCTTCAGTTCCTCGCTCATGCCCATGCCGCCGTGCAACTGGACCGCTTCCTGGCTGATGTGGCGGCAGGCGTCCGCGATCCGGATCTTCGCCGCCGAGATCGAGCGCGCGCGGTCGCGCGCGTCGGATGCAGTGTCGGCCTTCGAGCAGGCGAGGCAGGCCATCGATCTTGCCTGCTCGTGGCTGATGACCATGTCGACCATCCGGTGCTGCAGTGCCTGGAAAGTGCCGATCGGAACCCCGAATTGCTTGCGCGTTTTCAGGTATTCGAGCGTCGTGTCGCACGCGAATTTCATCGCGCCGACCGCTTCCGAACAGACCAGCGCAGTGGCGAAGTCAGTCGCTTCCTCGATGAGCGCAAGCGCGTCTCCGTCCGTGCCGAGGAGCGCATCCGCGCCCGCTTTCACCGCCTTCAGCTCCACATCGGCCGCGCGCATCTCGTCCAGGGTGCGATACGGCTTCAGCGTCACCCCGGCGGCGTTGCGCTCGAGCAGGAACAGGGACACGCCCTTGTCGGTCCGTGCAGACACGACGAGCGTCTCGGCAATCGGGGCGCCGAGGACGACGCATTTTGCGCCCGAGATTTCCCAGCCGTTTCCCGATCGTTCCGCCTTGGCCTGCACGTGGGCGGCGTTGTAGCGCGCGCCACGCTCGGTGTGCGCGAAGGCGAGCCGGAGCTTCCCTTCCACGACGCGCGGCAGGATTGATTTCTTCTGCGCCTCGCTGCCGCCCCGCGCGACGAGCCGCCCCGCGAGGCCGATCGTCGGGAGGTAGGGCTCGACGAGCAGCGCATCGCCGAACGCCTCCACTACCGCCATCAGGTCCACCGCGCCGCCGCCGAAACCGCCGTAGTCGGCGGGAAACGGAATTCCGGTCACGCCCATCTCGGCAAGCTGTGCCCAGACCTGCGCGCTCCAGCCCTCTCCCGATGCGACCACCTTCCCGCGCTTCTCGAAGTCGTAGTCCTTGGCGAGAAAACGGCGTACCGAATCGGCGAGCAGTTGCTGCTCTTCGTTGTAGTCGAAATTCATGATTGGGCTTGTTCCAAAGTTTGCGCTGCGCCGTAGCGCGGCCTCAGGCGCGAAGGCGCGGCGCGCTTATAATCCAAGGGTTACCTTGGAGATGATGTTGCGCTGGATCTCGTTCGAGCCCGCGTAGATCGTGGTCTTGCGGTAGTTGCAGTAGCGCGGCGCAAGTCCGGCGGCAAACGAATCGAAATCCGCGTACCCGCCGGTCGCCTGAAACGGCTGCGCCAGCGGCCCGACCGCCTGCATCGCAAGCTCCGTGAGCGCCTGCTGGATCTCGGTACCCTTGATCTTGAGCATCGACACGTCCGCCCCCGGCGGCTGGCCGGTGCGGCGCATCTGGTCGAGGAAGCGCAGGTTCGTGATCTCGAGCGCCATCAGTTCGACGTCGACGCGCGAGAGCCGGTCGCGGAAGCGCAGGTCCTCGATGAGCGGCCGGCCATCGTCGCCCGGCTGCCTCGCGGCGAACTCCTTGAGCTTCGCCAGTTCGCGCTTGGAGGCGCCGATGCGCCCGGTGTTCATGCGCTCGTGGCCAAGCAGGTACTTCGCGACGGTCCAGCCTTTTCCCTCCTCGTACACCAGGTTTTCGACCGGTACCTTGACGTCGTCGAAAAACACCTCGTTCACCTCGTGCCCGCCGTCCATGAGGACGAGCGGGCGCACCGTGATCCCCGGGCACTTCATGTCGATCAGCAGGAACGAGATGCCCTCCTGCTTCTTTTCCATCGTCGGGTCGGTGCGCACCAGGCAGAAGATCCAGTCGGCGAAGTGCCCCAGCGTGGTCCAGATCTTCTGGCCGTTGACGACGTAGTGATCGCCGTTGCGCACCGCCCTGGTCTTGAGCGAAGCGAGGTCGGACCCCGAGCCCGGCTCCGAATAGCCCTGGCACCAGAAGTCGTCGCCGTCATAGATGCGCGGCAGGAAGCGCTTTTTCTGCGCCTCGCTGCCAAAGCGCAGCAGCACCGGGCCGCACATCGCGAGCCCGAAGGGATTGAGCGGCGGCGTGCCGGCGTAGCCGCATTCCTCCTCGAAAATGTAGCGCTGCACCACGTTCCACCCGGTGCCGCCCCATTCCTTCGGCCAGGCGGGCGCCACCCAGCCTTTCTTCGCCAGGATCCGGTGCCAGCGCAGCAGGTCTTCGCGGCCCAGTTCGTCGTAATTCGCGACCTTGTCGCGCAGGTCCTGCGGCAAATTGGCGTTGAGCCAGCCGCGCACTTCGTCGCGGAACGCCAGCTCCTCCCTGGAATAGTTGAGGTCCATGCCTGTCCTCCGGTGCAAGGTCCAAGTTTACTTCGTTACTTTGCCCGCGGTAATGTCCCGGCGAGGATCGGGATCGTGACGCAATTCGACTATCTGGTCGTCGGCGGGGGCTCGGCCGGCTGTGCGCTCGCGGCGCGGCTATCCGAAAATCCGGCGCTGAACGTGTGCCTCGTCGAAGCGGGAGGCGAGGGCCGCTCGTTTCTGATCGACACCCCGGTCATGCTTGCGGTGACAGTGCCGCGGCGGCTGCACAACTGGGCGTTTGAAACCGTGCCGCAGCCCGGACTCGGCGGGCGCAGGGGCTACCAGCCGCGCGGCAAGGGGCTCGGCGGCTCCGGCGCGATCAATGCGATGGTCTACATCCGGGGCCACCCGCACGATTACGACGACTGGGCCGCTGCGGGCAATCGTGGCTGGGGCTGGCGCGATGTGCTGCCGCTTTTCAAGCGCAGCGAACACAACGAGCGCGGCGCCGACGCGTTCCACGGCAGCGGCGGGCCGCTCAATGTCGCCGACGTGCGCTCGCCGAATCCGTCCTCGGTTGCGTTCGTGGACGCAGGCGTTCAGGCGGGGAATCCGCGCAATTCCGATTTCAACGGTACCAGTCCGCATGGCGTCGGGCTCTATCAGGTGACGCAGAAGAACGGCCGCCGCTGGAGCGCGGCGCGCGCCTATCTGGACCCTGCCGCGGGACGGGCGAACCTTGCCGTGCTCACGCGCGCGCACGCGCTTCGGCTGATCGTCGAAGGAACGGCGTGCCTCGGCGTGGAGACGACGCGCGGACCGCTGCATGCGCGTCGCGAGACGATCCTTTGCTGCGGCACGTTCGGCTCGCCGCAGCTTCTTCTTCTTTCCGGAATCGGTCCGCAGGAGGAACTCGAACGGCACCGCATCGCGGTGCGCCGTGAGCTGCCCGGCGTAGGTCGCAATCTCCAGGACCACCCCGACTACGTGATCGGCTACCTCTCGGACGCGCCCGGGCTTCTCGGATTGACCGTGCGCGGACTGCTCAATCTCGCGAAGGGCTATTTCGAGTACCGGCGCGACGGCGGCGGCATCCTCTCGTCCAACATCGCGGAAGCGGGCGCATTCCTCAAGTCCGACGCGCGGCTCGAGCGCCCCGACCTGCAACTGCATTACACCATCGGGCTTGTCGCCAATCACGGCCGCGACCGCACGCCGCGCTACGGCTTCAGTTGCCACGTCTGCGTTCTGCGCCCGAAGAGCCGCGGCAGCGTAGGGCTCTCTTCCCCCGATCCGCTCGCCGCGCCGCGCATCGATCCGGCGTTTCTCGCGTTCGAGGAGGACGCACGCCTGCTGCTGCGCGGCGTGAAGATGACGCTCGAGATCCTGGGGCAGCGCGCGCTCGATCCGTTCCGCGGCGCCAACGTCTTCGGCGAGGACGGCGCCTCGGACGCCGCTCTGCTCGCGCTCATTCGGAACCGCGCGGACACTGTGTACCACCCCGTCGGGACGTGCCGGATGGGCACCGATGAGTTGGCCGTCGTCGACCCGGAATTGCGCGTTCGCGGCATCGACCGGCTGCGCGTTGCTGACGCTTCGGTCATGCCGGCGCTGATCGGCGGCAACACCAATGCGCCATCGATCATGATCGCCGAGAAGGCAGCCGAACTGATCTGCAGCCGCTTGTAGAGCTTGCCCGTCGGGTCCGCTCGCGCTTCCTCAGCCCGGCGCGAAAACGACAACACTACGCCCTGTGGCGCGCGCCTCGAGCAGAACGTCAAACGCGCGTTCGAGTTCGTCGAAGCGGATGCGCCGGCGCGCGCAAGCTCCTCGGCGATGGACTTGCCGATGCCGCGCGTCGAGCCGGTGACCAGCGCGACCTTGCCGCTCAGCGCAAACAGATTGGACGACATCGCCGGTTTCACTATGTGAAATTCAGATCGGATAAATTGACATGGCTCGCCCGCAGTTGGAATATCGAAATGCGAAACATTCGCGTCCCAACCCGCCGTCGCCGCCAACCGAGGAGATCAACGCCATGGGTGTATCCGTGCCCACTGCTTCCCTTTCCCAGCCTGAACCCGTGTACAGCTACGAGCACGAGGGGGACCGTCAGTTCGCGACCACGCTCGCGCGCGGTCTCGAGGTCCTGCGCTGTTTCACGCCGCTCGAAGCGATGCTCGGCAACAAGGAAATCTCGGTACGCACCGGGCTGCCGAAGCCGACGGTATCACGCCTCACCTATACCCTCACCAAGCTCGGCTACCTGCGCCACAACATGCGGCTCGGCAAGTACCAGCTCGGCTCGGCGGTGCTCTCGATCGGCTATCCGCTGCTCGCCTCCATGAGCGTGCGCCAGGTCGCGCGCCCCTACATCAAGGAGCTGGCCGACTACTGCACCGGCTCGGTCTCGATGGGCATCCGCGACCGGCTGAATATGGTGTACGTCGAGTCCTGCCGCAGCGGCAACGGCCTCACGACGCTGCCCGACATCGGCACCTCGGTGCCGATCGCGCAGGCCGCCATCGGCCGCGCCTACCTTGCCGCGTGCACGCCGGCGGAGCGCGAGGCCCTGCTGAACCAGATGAAAGTGAAGGCACCCGATACGCTGCGAAAGTACAAGGCCCAGATCGACCGGGCGCTGGAGGACATCCGCGGGCGCGGCTTCTGCGTGTCGCTGGGCGAATTGCGCCGCGAAGTGCACGCGGTCGGTGTGCCGATGCGGCGCACGGTGGACGGCGAGATCGTATCGTTCAATTGCGGCGTCCCGGCATTCATGCTGAAGAAAGGCCAGCTCGAGGAGGACATCGGCCCGCGCCTGGTGGCGATGGTGCGCAATATCGAAGGCGCATTGGGAATGCATTGACGTGCATTCCCGCCTGCGGCCGGCAAGCGGGACGCGGGGGAAGGGAGCCCGATCCCTTCCCCCGCACCCCCTGCCCTCGAGCACGAGCGCGAATCGTTTGCCGAATTGCTGCATGGGCCCGAGGGCGCCGAGGGACTCGCTGCATTTCTGGAACAGCGCGAGCCGCGCCTTTCCCGCGAGGAGCCTGCCGCGCGATCGAGGAAACCGCTCAGGAATACGTGATCGAGCCGCTGCGATCCGGCTGCTCGAGGTGGGGCACGTTGTTGAAGCTCACGCAGTGGATCGCGCGCTCGTTGAAGCGCAATTCGCTGAAGCCGCTGTTGCGCGCCTGCAGGTTGAGATCGATCATCTTCCGCGGCGAGACCCCAAGCAGCGAGCCGAGCAGCGCCGAGATCGGGCCCCCTGAGCTGACCACGAGCACGCGCGAGGCACCGGGTCGGCGCGCAGCCTCGAGCGCGGCTCTCGCCCCCAGCACGAATTCGCCGAACCGAGGGTGGCCTTCGGCGACGAGCGTTCCGTCGGCCCAGGCGTAGAGCACTTCGCGCAGCAGCCGGAAATGGCTGCGGCGGTCGGAATGGCCCGGCGCGTACGCGACGCCCTTCGCCCCGGCATATGCCGCGACCAGCGTTTCGGGGCGGTACTCGTCGAGACCGGCGTCGGCTTCGGCTAAAGGCACGCCGGGAGACGTCTCCGCGATCCCTTGCAGCGTTTCGCGATGCCGCCGCAAGGTTCCGGTGAGCACGCGGTCGAACGCCACGCCCTTCAGCGCGAAATACTCGCCCAGCCAGCGCGCCTGACGATGTCCCAGCTCGGTCAGCCGGTCGTAGTCGTCGGTTCCGAAAGCGGCCTGCGCGTGCCGCACGAGATACAGTTCCGCCATGTCCGCCGTCCGCTTGCTAGGATAGCGGACCTGTAGCGAAAGAGAAGAGAAAAACCGGATGGGCCCGCTCGAGGGAGTCAAAGTTCTCGAATTCGAGGCGATCGGTCCCGGGCCATTCGCCGGAATGCTGCTCGCCGACATGGGTGCGGACGTGCTCCTGGTCGATCGCCCCGCGCCGAGCGACCTCGGCCTGAAGCGCGAACGCTGGAACGACGTGATGATGCGCGGCAAGCGCTCGGTGACGCTCGATCTCAAGTCCACGGACGGCGCGCGGGCCGCGCTGGAACTGACCGGCCGCGCGGACGCGCTGATCGAAGGCTTCCGGCCCGGGGTCATGGAACGGCTCGGCCTCGGCCCTGCGGACGCGCTGGCGAAGAATCCGCGGCTCGTGTACGGCCGGATGACGGGTTGGGGCCAGGACGGGCCGCTAGCACCGCGCGCCGGCCACGACATCAACTACATCGCGCTTGCCGGAGTGCTTGCCGCATTCGGCCGGAAGGGCGAAGCGCCGGTGCCGCCCCTCAACCTGGTGGGCGACTTCGGCGGCGGCGGCATGCTGCTCGGCTTCGGCATCGCGTGCGCGCTCGTAGAGGCGCAGCGTTCCGGGCGCGGGCAGGTCGTGGACGCGGCGATGGTCGAAGGCGCCTCTCTGCTTGCGACGATGATCTCGGGGATGCTCGCCGCGAAGCGCTGGCGCGAGGAGCGCGGCACCAATATCCTCGATACCGGCGCGCCCTGGTACGACGCGTACGAAACCAGCGACGGCAGGCATGTCGCGATCGGCGCGATCGAGGCGAAGTTCTACGAGGAGCTGCTCGTGCGGCTCGGGCTCGCGGGCGAAGCGCTGCCGGAGCAATACGACGCAAAGCGCTGGCCGGAGATGCGCGCCCGCTTTGCCGAAGTCTTCAGGTCGAAGACGCGCGACGAGTGGTGCGCCGTGTTCGACGGTTCGGACGCCTGCTTCGCGCCGGTGCTCACGTTCTCCGAGGCAAGGCGCGACCCGCACAACGTCGCCCGGAAAAGCTTCGTCACCGTGGCAGGCGTGGAACAACCCGCACCGGCACCGCGCTACTCGCGCACGCCCGCCGGCGTGCGCCATGCCCCGCCCGAGCGCGGCGCAGGCGGCCGCGAAGCGCTCGCCGACTGGGGCTTCCCGGCCGACGAGATCCGCGCGCTTTCGGGTCTCGGCCTCGGCTTCCAATCCTGACGGCCTGCTAGAATCCGCGCGCCGCTGCTGCGGCGCAATCGAGGGTCCATGTTCGGCCGCCTGATGCCCCGCGAGGGGAATTTTTTCGAGCTGTTCAACGCCCACGCCGACCGGATCGTCGAGGGCGCGCACGACCTTGCAGCGATGATGACGAACTTCAGCGCCCTCGATACGCACGCCCAGCGGATCGACGGCGCCGAGCGCGCCGCCGACAAAATCACCCACGAAACGATCACGCTGCTGCACAAGACGTTCATCACGCCCTTCGACCGCGAGCAGATCCACGGCCTGATCACCGCCATGGACGACATCCTCGACCTGATGCAGGACGTGGCCGAGTCGGTGGTGCTCTACGACCTGCAAAAGGTCACGCCGGAGGCAAAGCAACTCGCGGAAATCTGCCAGATGTGCTGCGAGCGGGTGAAGGCGGCGGTCTCGATGCTCACCAACATCAAGCAGCCGGAAGCGATCCTCAAGACCTGCGAGGAGATCGACCGGCTGGAATCCGACGCCGATCGCGTCATGCGCGCCGCAATGTCAAAGCTGTTTCGCGACGAGCCGGACATCAAGCAGTTGATCAAGCTGCGCTCGATCTACGAGTTGCTCGAGTCGATTACCGACCGCTGCGAGGACGTGGCCAACATCATCGAGGGCATCGTCCTGGAAAATTCGTAAGGAACAACGACGCGCTGCATCGAGACCGTTTCTGCCGCATCGCTGCGCGCAATTATCGAATAAGGCAATCCTTGGAAACCACGCAGCTTGCACTGTGGATCGTGGTAACGCTGGTGCTGGTGGCGCTGGCGTTCGACTTCATGAACGGTTTCCACGACGCCGCAAATTCGATCGCCACGGTGGTCTCGACGCGCGTACTCACGCCCTATCAGGCGGTGGCGCTCGCCGCCTTCTTCAACTTCGTCGCGCTGTTCGTGTTCCAGCTCAAGGTCGCCACCACGGTCGGCCGCGGGATCGTCGATACGGGAGTCGTGGACCATTTCGTGGTGTTCGGGGCGTTGGTGGGCGCGATCGCCTGGAACGTGATTACGTGGTGGTACGGCATTCCTTCGTCTTCCTCGCACGCGCTGATCGGCGGCATCGTGGGCGCGGGCGTCGCCAAGGCAGGCGTCTGGGCGCTCATTCCCGCCGGGATATTCAAGGTGGTCGCGTTCATCCTCATCGCGCCCTTGCTCGGGTTCGCGCTGGCGGCGCTGCTCATGCTGCTGGTATCGTGGGTTTTCGTGCGCTCGACGCCGAGCCGGGTGGACCGCTGGTTCCGGGGCATGCAGCTTATATCGGCATCGTTCTACTCGCTCGGCCACGGCGGCAACGACGCGCAGAAAACCGCCGGGGTCATCTGGATGCTCCTCGTCGCCGCCGGCTATCTGGGCGCGAAGGACCCGATCCCGATCTGGGTGGTGACCGCGTGCTACATCACGATCGCGCTCGGCACGTTGTTCGGCGGCTGGCGGATCGTCAAGACCATGGGCCAGAAAATCACCAAGCTCAAGCCCGTGGGCGGGTTCTGTGCGGAAACGAGCGGCGGGATCACACTTTTTACCACGGCAGCGCTCGGCATCCCGGTCTCCACCACCCACACGATCGCGGGATCGATTGTCGGCGTCGGCGCGGCGCACAGCGTGTCCGCCGTTCGGTGGGGGGTGGCGGGCAACATCGTCTGGGCGTGGATCCTGACGATTCCCTGCTCGGCGTTCATCGCCGGCGCGGCCTGGTACATCGGGCGCATGCTGTTCAGCCCCGCGGCAGGCTGATCACTGCCCGCGTTGCGCGGGCGGCGCGGTGTCGCCCAGCCGCCCGACGTGGAATTCGGCGCTCACCTCGCCCGCTTTTTCGAACCTGAGTTTCACCGGCACCTTGTCGCCTTCCTTGAAGGGCCGCGCGATGCGCACGAACATCAGGTGCGCGCCGCCGGGTTTGAGCTCGAACGATCCGCTCGCCGGCACATCGTAGCCGGGAACCTGGCGCATCTTGATCACTTCGCCATCCCTGACGTGCACGTGCATTTCCACGCGCGCCGCGGCAGGCGAGGACGCACCCACCATCCGGTCGGCTCTGTTGCCGCGGTTGCGGATCGTCATGTACCCGCCCGCGACTTCGGCCCCCGGCGCGGTGGCGCGCGCCCAGGCCTTGTCGATCTCCACCTGCGCCTGGGCCGTCGATGCCGCCGCGACCGCCATGAGAACCAGCATTCTCATTTCGCGGTCCTCGCGAATTCGTCTTCCTGCAGTTTCCGCCAGAGCACCTTCCCGGTGGCGGTTTTGGGCAGGGAATCTACGAACTCGACTTCGCGCGGCACCTTGAAGGCAGCCATCTTCTGCCGTGCCCACTCGGTAATGTCTTCCGGCTTTGCCTTGCCGTGCGCGGTCGGTTTCAGGACGATGACCGCCTTGACGGTTTCGCCGCGGTAGGGGTCGCGCGTCGCGATGACGCACGCCTCCTGGATGTCCGGATGCGCGTACAGCATGGCCTCCACCTCCGCCGGCCAGACCTTGAATCCGGAAGCATTGATCATGCGTTTGAGACGATCGGTAATGAAGAAATAGCCTTCCTCGTCGTAATAGCCGAGATCGCCCGTGCGGAAGAAGCGCTTGCCGTCGTGCTCGATGAAGGCCTCCTCGGTTGACTGGGGCTGCTTCCAGTAGCCCTGAAACACCTGCGGCCCCCGCACCACGATCTCGCCCACCTCACCTGGCCTGCATTCGCGCCGCGTCTCCGGATCGATCACGCGCGCGTCGGTATTGAAGATCGGGATCCCGGCGCACTGCTTTTTCGGCCGCTGCGGCGGATTGATGTGCGTCGGCGCCATCGTTTCGGTGAGCCCGTAGCCTTCGATGAACTCGAACCCGAACGTGTCGGCAAGCCGTTGCGCGAGCGCCTCGGGCATCGCCGCACCGCCGCCGCC
>Ga0209640_10003271_pt1 | contig 14165 bp, 19 predicted proteins | sample RifCSP10_1_FD_184018 | JGI IMG/M metagenome (GOLD analysis project Ga0209640, IMG submission 184018) | Soil microbial communities from Rifle, Colorado - Rifle CSP2_sed 10_1 (SPAdes) (version 2) | ecosystem: Environmental > Terrestrial > Deep subsurface > Rock core/Sediment | place: Rifle...
CAAGTTAGTAACAGCGACGAAGCAGGAAAGACTCGATACGTGGATCCAGCCACCATACGCCCCAACAGGAATCTGGTGAAGATGTGGCAATTCTACGACTACAAGACTGTACAAACCGTGGGGGCATCAGGTTGCAGTATGAGTCAAACTGTGTGGAAACGAGCGTGTGGTAAGGAGTGAGCGCGCAAAGCTCGAACGGTTGGGCGGATTATTAAGATGGGACAGCGGGTGAGTCGGGCGCACAGGAGACCAGGGCCAATAAGAGGATAACCTCTATCGTGAACGTCAGAAAAACCTTGGGCATCAGTATTCGTCCAATTCTTCCGTTTCATCGATCAACTCGGCCGTGATCTCGGTACTCTCGGTCTCCCACTGGGTCAACGGGATACCCCCGGCCTTCAGAATCGCTTCCTGTTCCGTGCCTGCAGTTAGCATCAGATCATAATGAATGCTTTGCCGCACCTGAAACGTTTTCATACGGTTACCCTTTTACGCCGATCCATAATATCTCCACGCCGTTGAAATAATCGACGGCCAACCGAAATTCGCCGGTTACCAGTCCCCTTTCGTCGGTTCAACGCCTCGGGTGACTGGTGGATCCTAGCATTGAACAAGTACCATCGGCTACTGAGAGATGTGGCGCTTCCTGATGGACGCATGCTCAATCGAGAGCTGGTTCGGGAAGGATTTTGCTGGTGGTATCGGAAATATGCGCCGGGAGATACGGTGCTGAAATGGTTAGAGAAGGCAGCGCGAGAAAGCCAACAGATCAATACCTCATTCGCCTTGCACCTGCGCCTTTTCCTTCAATGCTCGCCTAAGCTCAACCATCGCCAAAGTGTCTCGCTCGCAGTATCGCAGCAGGGCCTCCTCAATCGACGCCCGCTCGACCCAATCCGTTTCGATGAAAACCATACGGTAATACTGACTGGCGGCATACCCTCCCTCTTTGATCGCCAGGTCGGCATATCCCAACGATGGGACGAGAGCAGGAAGGACCTCCTTCAGTGAGTAGGAGCCGTCAAAGTGTGGATGATAGTAGTAATCGCGCACGATCGGATGCAGATCCCAGATACGCTTTACTAATGCCTGAAGAGCGGTTCGCAACGAAGGAAGAGCCTCGGCCAACTGCTCGATCACAGACTTTTCATAGGGCGAATACACACAGATACTCCCTCGCTCTCCCAGAGATTCCAGCAAGGATTCGGCAAGAACCTTCCGAGGATCGCTCACATCCTTGTGCAGAAACTCCTCGTGGCGCAGTTCACCGGTTGCCTGCTCGATATGGTTCGACCACTGAACAGGCAAGGCTTGATAGGGTCTCGTCTCGGAGAACCGAGGCACCGCCAACATAACCGTTTCGAAATCGAGGTGATGCACCGGATACTGCACCGCCTTCAACACAGGACCGAGCTTCGCAGACACCCACTCCACATTCTCTTTCACACGGCGCTGAACCGGCGACAGCTTTGTACCGGCCGGAATCTCATCGATTGTCGTCACCCCCTGTTGAGTCAACTGGCCAACGACGTGTTTCGATCCCGGTAAATAATGAATCCATCGCGCCGGTTTGTCTTTGGTGCAATGTTCCCAGAAGGGGCAATCGTAGGGTGTATGACAATGCCGGTCCGGCTCAATGGCGGGAGGTTGCGTCTGGAGCAGCATGCGGCTCATCTCGGCCAACCGCTCGGGCACCGCAGCCCGTCGCTGGGCCACAGCCTCGGAGAGATCCTGAATCGCAAACAATTCGGTCAGATCTATTGCTCCATTTCGATACAGATATCCGGTATTAATATGCATGAGACAGACGGAGACGAGCGTCAGCCCTGCACCCAGTATCACTTCGCTTTGCACGGCGAGATCTTCGAGATGCACGTCTTTGACCTTCGTTGAAGACTTGACCTCGATCAATCGCCACCCCCGGGGCTGTCCCTCCGTGGTCAGGAGACGCTCCAACACATCCGCGCGAATCAGCACCCCACCGTGCAAAAACGCCGCTTCGAAAATCGCCGGCACGGCAACGTCCTGGATCAGTGCGGCGGTCTGCGCAAGAGCGGCTTCTGTCTGGCGATACCCTGCTGTCACCAAGGCGCCGCCGGGAAAGCGACTCCGGGCCAACTCCCCGACTTCTGTTCCCATCTCAAACATCGCCTGGGTCGCCGCATCCGGTTTGGTCGCGAGAGAGGGATGATGGACTTCGAGGTACAGACGCTTGTGACATTGAAGACCGGACAGGAATTTTGACTTCGACAGGCGCGAGGCCTTCGGAAGAGGAACTGGGGAAAGGTCGCTGAGTTCAGTCATGGTACAACGACCCTAATAGGACAGACACATCTTTGTCCAGCCCACAGGACAACCGTGCGAGACACGCGAGACTGGCGGGAAAGGCGAGACGGACGACGGTGAGGTCCGAAGTTCGAGGTTCCGAAACTTCGAACCCTGAACGTCACGCGTTGGCTCCTGCCTGACACGATGCTCCCACCCATCTCCTCGTCCCGCCTTTCCCCCTCGTCGCACGTCGCTCGTCGCGCGCGCCAGGATCTGGCGGGTGAGACGAGCGACTTCTTCAGCATCCTGCTAGGATGGCCCGCCATGGCATCCCGCATTGCACAGATCAGAAAGTCCGTCCTGACCCTTGCCTTACCAGTCACGGTCAGCAGCCTGCTCCAACGCACCGAGGGCATCGCCGCAGTCTTCCTCGTGGGTGGTCTCGGCGCCACATCCATCGCGGCCGTCGGACTTGGCCAGTTGCTGGCCTTCATGGCCACCACGCTCATCTCCGGATTATCGGTGGGTGCAAACGTCCTCATCGCCCAACTGTGGGGCGCGCGCCGCACCAAAGACGTGGGAGAAGCCGCCACGCATCTCCTCGGAATGGCAGCCCTCGTGTCCTGCTCGCTGGTGGCACTCGGATTGTCCCTGAATCGTGTCACGATGGAGCTGTTGGGCGCGGAGCACGACGTCATCGCACTGGCCCTGCCCTACTCGAACTTCATCTTCCTGGTCATTCCCTGCACGATCTTCTTGCAGGTCCTCTCATCGATTATGCAAGGCACCGGAGACACCAAAACTCCAATGTACGCCTTGATCGCAGTGAATCTACTGTATCTGACGATCGCCTACCCACTAATCTACGGACTCTGGGGCTTCCCTGCCTGGGGTATTACCGGAGCAGCCGTTGCTACGGGTTTCGCAGAAGGAACGGGTGTGGCCTACCTTCTCTGGGCCTGCCGAAAGCTCTTCAGGAAATCCCTCAACGTACGACGTGATCTCTTGCGCTCCACCTGGCAGATCGGCGCACCGGTCTCCGGCGAGCGGATGTTTCAACAGGCGGGGGTACTCCTCTACACCAAGATCGTCCTGCTGTACGGAACGGTGACCTACGCCGCGCATCAAGTCGGCTTGTCGATCGAATCCCTGTCCTTCCTACCGGGCTATGGCTTCGCGATTGCGGCAGCCACCATGGTGGGGCAGAGTATCGGCGCGGGTAAATATGTACGGGCCAAATTGGAAAACTGGGAAGCGAATCGCCTGGCGACTGTCGCGATGGCGTCGATGGGCGTGCTGTTCTTTTTCTTTCCCTATGCGCTGCTTCGTATCTTTACCAATGACGAGGCGGTCGTCGAACTCGGAACGGTGTTTCTGCGCATCGTCGCCATCCTCCAAATTCCGCTCGCTCTCACCATGGTCCTGGCCGGATCGTTACGTGGAGCCGGCGACACCCGGTTCATCATGTTGGCAACGACAATCGGCATGTGGGGAGTCCGCGTACCCCTCGCGGTCATCGCAGGTCCCTGGCTCACACTCGATGTGCTCTTCGTGTGGAGTGCGATGATCGCGGATTGGACGGTCCGAATGGTCTTGCTATTGTGGCGCTACCGTTCGGAACGGTGGAAAGCGATTCAGATCATTCGCTAACGCAGTCTGTCTGGTTCATCTGGTTTGTTTTGTTTATCTGGTTTGTCTGGTTCAACCAAACAGACCAAATAGACCAGAGAAACCAGCCGGATGTCATGCCCCAGGGACGGTAATTTTTTCATTGATTTCATTGTCAGATTGTCAGTAGGTTATCCAACAAGGTGGCAGGGAAACTGAACCGTGCCTGCGGCTCTGAGCGTAGAGTTGTTCCTACGTTATTCTGGTTATGGAACCTCAATCAAACCATTACCTTTAAAAGGAGAGTATGATGAAAACAAAAGCGATTTTCTTCCACGCCGGATGCCCAGTGTGCGTCGCGGCTGAGCAAAGCGTCGCCAACGCTCTGGATCCGTCGAAATATGATGTGGAACACGTCCATCTCGGCACAAACAAAGCGCGCGTGAAAGAAGCGGAAGCTGCCGGTGTCAAGTCGGTCCCGGCCCTGGTGATGAATGGAGCAGCCTTTCACATTAACTTTGGCGCCGGCATCGACGCATTGAAGAAATAACCGTTTCATTCTTCTGACTGCACCAAGCTCAGGGGGCGTGTCTAACGACACGCCCCTTTTTTTTGCCGCCCAACGTTCCAGCGAACCGGGAGGCAACGGCGGAACACCGTTGGCCCTCCGGTTGAGCGAGGGGTTAGGCGGCGTTCTCACTTGGCAAAGAGGTTGGAGTTGCGAAACGCTGTGGCTATGCTTCCCTTTAGTCGCTCATGCGCACCCCACAGTTCGTTGAGACGCCAGGTTGAGCCAAAGAGGGTGATCGTTGCATCACCTTCAATCTTTTCATCGGCGCACTCAGGAGCGACCATTACTGCTATGCAGAGCGCCGTTATGTATGACGACGGTAGCGCCCAAATCTCGCCGATGGACAGACTGCCATCTTTCGAGATCGTAAGGCGGCGATCCAACTCGCCCTCGTGAGCGATGGACGTGCGACCAAATCGGTAGATGGCATCTGGGAACGTGACGCCATCGACCTGAATGTTTCGGAACACATTGCCCGTTGCAATCGCCGAGATCAGGGCTTCTTCGTCTGACAGGAAAGAGCGAATTCGCGCGCCAACGCCTTCCTTCGGGCGACGGCGTTTGGCGACCTTGTCGAGAGCGGGGAAGAAGTGGACGAGCGCACCCTCATAGTCCCCGCAGGCGTGGGCTTGCAGACAGTCTGCGAGACGTCGACTGACCGAGGACGGTGTGCTCATCGCCGCCTAACTATTGAGTATACTGGGAAGGAGATGGGGTCATTGCTTGACCTTGCACCTCTCTCCCTCTTGGCTCCGCGTTCATGGCTCGCAACTTCGTGTGGAATATCCGGGCGCCCTCTAGCACCTCACCGCTCGCGGCAACGACCAGCAGACGATCTTTCACGACGAGACCGACCGGACGGATTTCTTGACACGGCTCAGGCAGGAGGTTCAGCAGCAGCGCTGGTTCAGTGCACAGTCAAGCAATGACCTCACCCGTGTTCTGTCTTTGATCGTTTTCACGGCTTTAGAGGAAACGGCGTGCTTGTGTGCATCTAACGGATGCACAATTTAAATGCGACCCACCCAGTAGCGGGGCTCCCGGTGCAGGTGTGCCACGGCTACTACGACAATCGTTTTCCGATCAACACCGTAGATTAGCCCGTACGGAAAGCGGGCCAACAGGCAGCGACGCACCCCCGGCTCGATCTCAGGGCACGACATCGGGAAAGTCACGGCCCGCCGAACTACCCGGTCCAATTCGTCAAGAAATTCCTGCCCCGACCCTGCCGCCTGTTCGTTGTACCAGGCCACCGCCTCATCAAGCTCCCGCTGGGCCAAGATAAGAAAACGTAGCTTCATGATCGGCGATGCTTGGCCATAACGGTCTCATAGGGTACCGTTGGGACCCGGCCCGCTTTGTAGGCCGCCCACCGCTTGCGCGCCTCCTCCGCCCATACCCGGTCGATCTCTGGGTCCGGCCTGTCCAAATCGGCCAGGATTGTATCCACCAACTGCAATTTCTCTACGTCTGGCAGACCATGAATCTCCGCCGCTAGTCTGTCCACTGTCTTGGCCATGTGAGTCCCTCCATTCGCATTCAGTCGCAACCCATCTTTCTCGCACCGCCAGTGCAACTATTCTACCCCAAACTATGCCGATCCCCAAACCTCCGCCAGCCTCGCCTGGGAAGTAGTAGATGGGAGCACTGCTTGACTGTGCACCTCACCACTCGCGGCAACGACCAGCAGACGATCTTTCATGACGAGACCGACCGGACGGATTTCTTGACACGGCTGGGGCAGGAGGTTCTGCAACACCGCTGGCGCAGTGCAAAGTCAAGCAATGACCCCACCCGCCTTCCCTTGAATAATGCGGGCTAAGGCAAGACGTTCGTCAACGCAACACATCTCAATCTGCTCCTCAATCCTCTTGGCGCCCAGGGCGATTATCTTTTCCCTGCCGGATCAACGGCCAAGCTCAGCGGCGCGCTTTTGTGGGTCGGCTGGAACGTTTCGTTAGACGCAATTCTTTTGAGATGAGCGGGAACTTCTCTGGATGCCTGATGGATTCAACGGCTACATCCACATCGAGGCCAGGCCAATACAGGTGATGAGGCTGCGGCCTCACGACGTTCAGGATCTCTGATACAGATGCATCCTTGAACCAGGGAAATTCTTTGAACGAAACAAATAACTCTTCGTCAGCCACTAGCAGCCAGAATCCATGACTGGAGATGTTCGTCACCTCAGCACCCGAAGTGTTTTTGCCAAGCGTTGCGGATTTCATCGTCATGCTCCTCGATAAGAGTTTTCGCAACCCGGATTTGCCGGACAGCCATACCGGAATTCTGCGCCAATTCGATTGTCGGTTCCAGCCAGAATTTTGCCTCACCACGCTCACAATACACATGTACGTGCATTCGTGTTTCCTCGCGGGAAAAGAAATAGAAGCGGAACCCTCCTTCTCTAAAAATTGTCGGGCTCAGAGTGTCCTCCTTCTGTGCTCAGTGCCTAACGACTCAGCGGAAGCGGTCAGAAAAGTAGCCTGTCCCCTTTTTCGTCCCCCGGCGGACTTCTTCTCCCGCCAATCAATCAGCACGCACTCCAGACGGCGGATGACGATGATGGGCAGGATGACGTTCTGGTATTCGTAGGACTTGAACTTGCCGCGCAACCGCTCGGCGGATTTCCAGATGTCGCCGGCGAGGTTGTCGAGCTTGGGTTTGTTGAGCGAGAGAGCCATTAAGTGTCCTACCTATTGTTGAAGTCCAAGCGCGAGGGGTTCGTGCTCTCGGCACCGGCCGCCGCGGTAATCTCAGCTGTCCGGGTGGTGCGCCTAACGCAAAGCTAACCTGCGAGCTGCGAGGCGCGATGTGCCAACATACCGAGTCAGGTTGAGCGCCGTGCTATGTGGCGCTTTGTTCATTCTTGGCCTTTCCAGGGTTAGCCCATTGCTGGATTGTGGCAATAACCTCTTTGTAGAGCCTCGAGAACGCCTCAACCATCTCCGCGAAATTAACTGAATAGAATTGTGGAGGCTCTGATAGTTTGTTTCGTTTTAAGGCCAAGGCAAACACCACTGGATATTCAGACCCTGCCACTGTCATGTCAGTATTTATGAATGAGTGCTTAAAGGCGTTAGAGATTTCATTCAGAGTTGTAAGGAACGCATCATGTGGAGCAAAAAGCTGTCGGAGCTCTTCGGAAGGACTTTCCTTTAGGCCAGCAATCGAATCAATTCTTACAGACATTGGCCACTTTCTGGTTCGATTCCATTCATCAATGACATATGCGAGGGATATGAGCTCATCAGCAGTCTTGCGCATCCAATAGACCACTTGTTCTGCATAGAATTGATGTTCAACCAAGTCCTGTTGTGGATTATTGATGTCCTCTTTGCTGGGATGGACATACGAAGTGAATACTCGACCTACCTCCAGATTCACCCGATCAATTCTCCGAACGATATCCCTCCCTTTCAGAAGTAGATTTCCATACGGAGTGCTGCTCGGCAGCCAGATGAAGTGGATGATGTTCAATGGCTGCAGGGGCTTCTTTCCGTTATCTATCTGGGGAATGTCGCGCATCTACGTTCGCCACATAACTATTGAGTATACTGACCGGCATATTACGCGAAACCGGCCCGCAATTTCCTCTGTGATTGTCGTGTCGCTTCAAAGCCTTCTCAACGATATCCACATAGCAGGATTGGCATGATATACGGCGCCAGCGCCACAAGCCGTGGCGCGTGAAACGCGAGACTTGCGAGAAAGGTGCGATCCGAAGGCCGGGGTTCGAAGTTCCGAACACTTCAGCCTTCAGCCTTGGGACCGCCTCGCCCGTCCTGCCTGTCCCGCCTGTCTCGCGCGGCTATGCGACGTTCTGCATCTTGTTCGCGAAGTCGCGGCCCGACGTTGGCGGGGGAAGAGCCTTTCCATCCTGGCGATAGAGCGCAATGGCTTCCTCTACGGCTTGGCAAAGCTGCTCAAAGACAGCCTTTTCGTCAGCGCCGTGGCACCCGCCGTAAATCAGACCCGGACAACTGCCGACAAAGCATTGGTCTTCCTCTGACCACTCGACAATCTTTGCGTATCGTGCAGTATCTTTCATGACTTTGACTCCTCAACGGCACGCTTCACGGCGCGGACCTGATAATGCTTCGCGTCATCGCCAAGCGCACCGGATATTGTGATGGGTTTGACAACATTCGGGTGGACAAAGTTTCGGTGACTACCTTTGCCGCTTCGGTCGACGAAGCCCGCTCGCACAAGGTCTTCAACAAGCTCTCTTATCTTTGGCGAGCACTACGTCATCCTTTGCGGTTCCATCGCCTAACTATTGAGTATACTGGGGGTGATTCTTGCGCCGGTTCAATTACTTGTCAACGCCCTCCATAGCACGGAATGCGCGACTCGCAAGCCCTGATTCCGAGTGTCTCGCCTTTCTCGCTCGTCCCGCCTGTCTCGCGCGGCTAACAATTCGTTGGCCTCGTGTCTACTCCGGTTCCGATGGTCACCTCGATTCTTGCGACCCCCTTCACATTGGCACACAGATCTCCGAGTCCGGGTGTCACTAACCGGAACGGACCGCCCTTCGCATCAGGCAACGGGGCTTCATTGAGTTCATAGACGAGAACCCCGTACTCTCTCGCCTGTTGGAGCGTGAGGCAGGCGGAGTAGTTCCCGTCTAAGGCATGAAAGGTGACATGATCCGCCCCGATGGCGAGCGCCGGAATATCAAGCAGACCCTCCACGCGAATCCCTTTACCCTGCATGCCGGGCATTACCGTCGAAATATCGAGCTGATGATCTGCCGGCAACGATGCAATGGCGGCACGATCAAGCGAAACAGGCTGAACCACCGCCCCGTCGATGCGAACGAGACCAGGACCGGTTCGTTCCCGCTCAGTGATCGTCTTGATCACTGCCGTCAGCATGTCGTTCAATGGCGTCGGAATGCCGAATTTCCGCCCGAGCTTCGAGACATACCCGTTCAGAAAGTCGATCTCAGTCGGCCGACCGGCCTTCCAATCATCATACATCGAGGTATGAATATCCCGAATCTCTTGTGTCCAGCGGACCACCTTCTCTGCCATATCGGCAGCTAACGGCACTTTCGCGCTGGCCGCCACCGCCACGATTTCACCCACAATCTGGTGGATCACTCCCAGCATCTCGGGATGATCGAGCGCCTTGGCCACTTTGTCGTCGATCATCACGGTCAAGGGATTGAAGACGCAATTCCAACACATCTTCTCCCACTTGCTGCGCCGAATATCGTCGGTCAGCTGGCAAGGAATCCCCGCCTGCTTAAACAAATCCGCAATGGCCAGCAGCCGAGAGCTCTGATGCCCCATCAGCTCCCCGATCGCCACAGCCCCCTTCTTGTAATGGTCGATGACGCCGGGTGCCGCGATCTTGGTATAGATATAGGCGATCCCACCGACGACACAATCCCGTTGAACGCGCGCCAGGATGCGGTCTTCGGTATCGACCCCATTCTGTAGGGTCAAGATGACGGTCTTATCGGTCAGGACCGGCTTGATTTGTGTCAGCACCTCATCCAGATCGTAGGCTTTCACAGAGAGAATAATCAGGTCCGGCTTCACGAGATCTCGCGGATCGGAAGCGGCTGGTGGATGTACGGTGAAGGAGCCCTGGGCACTGCGGATCGTGAGGCCATTCTGCTTCACGGCTGCAAGTGTCTTGGGCCGCAGCAAGAACGACACATTGGGATTAGCCTTCGCCAGGTGTGCCCCAAAGAACCCACCTACTGAGCCGGCCCCGACCATCAGAATCTGTTTCATGCTGTGCCTCTGGTTGCCAAATCGATCGTTACTATATCATGTGAGCCCGAACGACAGAAGTTGTGTAGAATGTCTGCCCTATGAGTGACAATGCGCTCATACAATCAGCGCGGGCGCAACTTGCCTCAGCAAGAAGTATCGCAGTGCTCACCGGCGCCGGGATCTCAGCCGACAGCGGCGTGCCGACGTTTCGTGGTGCAGACGGATTGTGGCGCAACTATCGTGCGGAGGATCTGGCCACGCCGGAGGCTTTTGAGCGGGACCCGCGGCTGGTTTGGGAATGGTACAACTGGCGGCGTGAATTGATTGCCACGAAACAGCCGAATCCTGCCCATATCGCCCTTGTAGAACTTGAATGTCGCAGGCCCGATACGTTCTGGCTGATCACGCAAAATGTCGATGGGCTCCACCGTGCCGCCGGCTCACAACGCCTCTCTGAAATTCACGGCAATATCTGGACGGTTCGTTGTACGGGCTGTGGCGTCATCTCGGGAAACCGGGAGATCCCTCTTCCCATCCTGCCGACGTGCCGGCTGTGCCATGCCCTGCTCCGGCCTCATATCGTCTGGTTTGGGGAATCGCTCTGGGAGGAAGATCTGCGGCGCTGTGATCAGGCCATCCATAGCTGCGACCTCCTCCTTGTGGTCGGCACATCAGGAGTCGTCTATCCAGCAGCAGGATTTGCGTCGATGGCGAAGGAAGCCGGCGCGCTGGTCATCGAGATCAATCTCGAGAGCACTCCGCAATCGGACCTGGTTGACCTCTCACTGCAGGGCCGCGCGAAAGATCTAGTTCCGCTACTCCTTTAGCCCGGTCTTTCTGGTTCATCTGGTTTGTCTGGTCTATCTGGTTTGTTTTGTTCATCTCGTTTGTCTTGGTTAACCAAACAAATGAGACAAACCAAATAAACCAAATAACGATCTTCTTCTGCTAGCGGACTTTTTTAGCATCTTACTAGCGGAAGAAGCTCCTCCAACGTCCGAATCACATAGCCGCCCGACGCCTGATTGCGCCCTGCACGATCCAGCAACACGCCGGTTAGCCCAGCCTTGGTGGCGCCCTCTACATCGTCTCTCAGACTGTCTCCCACATGGACAGCCTCATCGGGGTCAACGGCATGCTTTTCTAGGGCAACCTCAAATATCTTTGACGCTGGCTTGGCAGATCGGGCCATGCTGGAAATCGTCACGGTGTCGAAGAGCCTGTCGATTCCGAGTCCCCGGATCACAGGAAAGAGCCGGGAATCGAAGTTGGACACGATCCCCAGCTCAAACCCCTCTTTACGCAGCCTGGTCAGCACAGCATGGGTTTCAGGAAACAATGTCCAGGAGCGAGGATCTTCAAACACCTGAAAAACCTGCTCGAAGAATTCATCAAACCGCTCGAACATCCCGACGCGATAAAACACGTTGTGCACGACGTCGAACCACCAGAGCCGCTCACATCGCTTCAACTTGATAGGATCCGTTTCGGCAAAAACCAGCGGCGCCGCGTCGCGAAAGGCACGCTGAAAGGCTTGCGCAATCGATGCCTGCGAGTCGGGAGTCTGCCGAAACCCATGCTGAACCGCATACGTCAAGTAGATATCCGCCACCGAACCATTGACATGAAACAGCGTCTCGGCTGCATCAAAAAAGATGACGTGGATGGGGGTCTTCATTGGTTGTACTGGTCCTCTTGCGGTCGAATTGTAGTCAGTTCAAAAATCCGAAGTCAAAACACGCACCTATCGTGCGTTTTCTTGACAAAGAATATCCCCACTGCTAGCTTCGACATAGTTGAATAACATTGGAGGGTTAGGTGGCTTCAACCATCTTTGTCGTCGACAGTAGTCCCGCCGTCCGCCGGTTGGTCGAGCAGATCTCGAAACCGGAAGGGTGTGATGTTGTGGGATTCCAGGATGGCCCCGCAGCCTTGGAAGCGGCACGCCGGATGAGCCCGAACCTCATCATCGCAGACTATCATTTGGAGAGCATGACCTTCTCGGGGTTCTGCAAAGAAGTCCACAAGCTGGATAACCTGGCAGAAACCTATATTGTCTCCCTGATCAGCCCTTCGGATCGTGTGGATGAAACCCACTTGCGTTCGCTGGGGGTGAAGGCCTTTCTCAATAAACCATTTCAGTCTGAAAACCTCATCGATGTGATCAAGGATTTGGAAGCCCAGCAGGCAACCAGGGCGAACGGAGCAAAGAAGAAATCTCGCTCCTGGCCTCCGGTCTCAAGCGCGACGGACTCCGATGATGAGGCCTTCAACGATGACAGCCCGACCGAGGAAGAAGAGGAACAGGCGATCGCACCCCACCCCCAACCGAAAGCACCCCCCGTGACTATCACCACAGCAGCGCAGGCCTCGACCACCGAACCGGAAGAGGCGATGAAGGGCCTCTTCGGTCAACTCCTTCATTCCATGTCAGAACGGACAGAAAAAAAGATTGCCGACCTGCTCCCCAAGATGGTGGGGAAAGAGCTGGCAACCCTTGTGGCCAAAGCCGTGGAAACAGAGGTCCACACACACATGGGAGCGGCTCTCTCGGAAGAGCGGCTGACAAAGGTCCTTGAACCGTTGCTCATGACGGCACTCCCGAAGGTCCTCGCACGGGAAATGTCCCTCCTCGAACCCATCATTCGGCACAGCATTGTCGAAATCGCGAGCCCTCTGATCAGCGAGCGCATCGATCGATTTGTCCGCGAACAAACCAATACCGTTCGCACCACACTGCCCGATATGGTCCGGGAACAACTCGGATCGATCGAGGGACTCGTCAAGGAAGAGATCCAACAGGCTGCCGCCAAGCAGACTTCTGGAATGGTCGAAGCACTCGTCCGGACGATAGCCCGAGAGCAGATCGGACAGGCTGTTCAGCGTCTCGTGCCCGACCTGGCCGAAGAGCAGATCAAAGCAGAGATCACACGACTCACACAAGCCGCGTAGAACTCTCGCCCCCGCTCCGACTTACCCCTTCTTGCTCTTCTTAGCCTTACTCCGTCTGGCTGTCACCAGTGCCTTCACCCGCGCGACATTCTTCCGATGCTTCTTTCTCGTCTTGCGGTCTTTTTCGCGCCCTGTGGCCATAGTCTCTCCAAATTGTAAAAAGTGGAAGCGGAACGATCCCCTCGCTCTCGCCTTGTGCGAGTCTGTATAACATACGGCTCTGCACCCCTCAAGCTATGTGTGTCCCTCACTTTGCCTTGAGAGGCCACCACCCGCATGCTAAGATGCTCCGCTTATTCGAGCAGACTCGCGAGACTTGCGAGAAAAGCGGGACTGGTCGGAAATTTCATCTTCGCGAGTCGCGCCTGTCGCGCACGTCTTGCGTGTCTCGCTCACCAAACATCGGACGAAGACTGAATGAGCACACCCCAACTCGACAAAACCTACGATCCCAAGGCGGTTGAAGCACGTTGGTCTCAGGTCTGGAGCCAGCAAGGCTATTTCCACGCTTCGCCGACCCATCCAGGCCAACCGTACTGCATCGTGATTCCCCCACCCAATGTCACAGGCTCACTTCATGTCGGCCACGCGCTGAATCATTCGATCCAAGACATCCTGATACGCTGGCGACGCATGCAAGGCCGCAATGTGCTCTGGTTGCCCGGCACCGATCATGCCGGGATTGCCACGCAGAACGTCGTGGAAAAGCAGCTCATGGCCGAAGGCGCCTCTCGGGAATCTTTGGGACGCGAACGCTTCATCGAGCGCGTGTGGCAATGGAAAGCCACCTCCGGGAACACGATCGTCAGTCAACAGAAACAGCTCGGAGAATCCTGCGACTGGGATCGTCTGCGATTCACGATGGACGACGGGCTTTCAAAAGCCGTCCTGGAAGTCTTCGTGCGGCTTTACGAAGACGGGCTGATTTATCGTGGGGAGCGGCTGATCAATTGGTGCCCGCGCTGTCAGACGGCTCTATCGGATATCGAAGTCGAGCACGAGGACGTGAAAGGGAAGCTCTACCATATCCGCTACCC
>Ga0209640_10003272_pt1 | contig 14164 bp, 15 predicted proteins | sample RifCSP10_1_FD_184018 | JGI IMG/M metagenome (GOLD analysis project Ga0209640, IMG submission 184018) | Soil microbial communities from Rifle, Colorado - Rifle CSP2_sed 10_1 (SPAdes) (version 2) | ecosystem: Environmental > Terrestrial > Deep subsurface > Rock core/Sediment | place: Rifle...
AGGATCTGCTCCCGGCCGCGCATATCCGGCCGGTCGAGGATCACCCGTCGATCGAAGCGGCCGGGGCGTAGCAAGGCGGGATCGAGGATATCAGGGCGGTTGGTGGCAGCGACGATGATCACGCTGGTGTCGGTATCGAACCCATCCATCTCCACCAGCATTTGGTTGAGAGTTTGCTCGCGCTCATCATGGCTCCCACCCAGGCCGGCGCCGCGGTGGCGACCGACCGCGTCGATCTCGTCGACAAACACGATGCAGGGGGAGTGGCGCTTGGCCTGGTCGAACAAGTCGCGCACCCGGCTGGCCCCGACCCCCACAAACATCTCGACGAATTCCGATCCAGAGATCGAGAAGAAGGGTACGCCGGCCTCCCCGGAGACGGCCTTGGCCAACAACGTCTTTCCCGTGCCGGGGGCGCCGATCAACAACAATCCTTTCGGGATGCGAGCCCCGAGTTTAATGAACTTCTCCGGCTCCTTGAGGAATTCCACGACCTCTTGGAGCTCTTCCTTCGCCTCGTCGACGCCGGCCACGTCCTCGAAGGTCACCGTCGGCTGATCCCCGGTGAACAGCCTGGCCCGGCTCTTGCCAAAGGAGAGGGCCTGGTTGTTGGATCCTTGCGCCTGACGCAGCATGAAGAAAATCAGGCCGACTACAAGGAGCCCAGGAAGCAGATAGGTCACCAGAGTAATGATCTGGTTGAAGTCGCTCGGCTGCTTGATCTCGAGTTGAATCCGTTCCGGGGAAAGATCATCCGCGGTGACCCCCAAGTCCATCAACTGCTCGATGGCTGGGCGGCCGGGCTCGGCCCGTGAGATCGCTTGGGAGTTGTCCGGTAACTCGATCTCCAAGTCGTTGTCATCAATCACCAAGCGGGCGACCCGGCCCGCGTGGATCTCGGCGGCCACCTGGTTGAGGTCCAGCCGGGTAGGCTGGGGGGCGTTGGATCGGAACTGGAAGACCAACACGATCACGATCAACCCCAGAATGAGGAGAACGATGGAATTACGGCCGCGTGCGCTGCTCAACAACTTGAAGCTCTCCTGGCTGGCCAGCGGGTGGATTTACCCGTCGCAGGTGGATTATACCGTAGCCACCATCCAGAAACCAGACGGACGCATACCGCTGGCCGCTGCGGCCAGTCTTGCCACTCGCTTGGGCCGCGACCAGCAAAGAATCGGTCAGGTTCTACCGGTACTGCAGCCAGACCCACAACCACAAGGGCACCAATCCGCCGATCGCCAGAAAGGCGAGCATCCCAAGCGCGACAGCCCGCCAGTCCAGTTGGTCGGTCCGGAGAGACCGGACAGCCTGGGTCGCGGCGTGTGAAACATCGGCCGCCGGAAGTGGTCGTTCCGCGGCAAAGCTCTGCAAGACCCGGCTGAACTGGTCGGCGGTGCGATAGCGGGCGGCGGGCTCCTTGGAGAGCACTTTCTGGATGATTTGGTCGAGTGCCGGTGGTATCGATGGATCATATTGGCTCGGAGGCTGGATGGGGCCCACTTGATGGAGTTCGGCCAGCAGCCGCGGGTCGGCGGCCTCAAATGGCAGCCGGCCGGTGAGCATTTCGTACAACACCACCCCCAGCGAGTACACATCGCTGGCGGGAGAAGGTGAGGCTCCGCTCGCCTGCTCGGGAGAGAAATACTGCGGGCTGCCCCAGACGATGTCCCGCTGTTCATCCAGCGGTATGCTCGCCAACGCCCGCGCAATCCCGAAGTCGGTGATCTTGGCCCGCTCGGCATTGGACACCAGGATGTTTTGGGGCTTGAGGTCGCAATGGACCAGGCCCGCCCGGTGCGCATAGCCAACTCCGTCACATACCTGGATAAGCAGGTCGAGGGCCGCTGCACGCGGGATACTTGTCCGGCGGTGGATCAGGGTCTTCAGGTCGGTTCCATCCACGAACTCCATCACGATGAAGAGCCGTTGCGGATCCTCTCCGAAGTCGTAGATGGTCACGATGTTCGGATGGGTCAGGTTGGCCGCGGCCCGGGCCTCTTGAAGGAAGCGGACCCGGAAGCCGGTGTCCCGCGAAAAATCCGGTCGCAGGACCTTGACCGCCACTTCGCGCTGCAGATTGAGGTCGCGGGCCAGGAATACGTCGGCCATCCCGCCGGCGCCGAGCGGGCGCAGGACTTGATAGCGGCCGCCAACCAAGTCTTCAGCCATTGCAGACGGATTCTAAACTCCGCTCCAAGGGGCAGCAAGACCTGCTGGGCTATAATGCCAGGTCACCTGGCATGCGGCGAAAATGAGCACCGGGCGGCTAATCTACAACCCTGCGGCGGGCAGGTTCCCCGCTGGCTGGCTGCTGAGTCGGGCGGTTCAAGTGCTCAGCGACGCGGGCTGGACCATCGACGTGCAGGAGGTCCATGAGGGTGGCGAAATTCAGCGGGTGGCCCACGAAGCGATTCAGGCGGGCTGCGATGCAGTATTCGTGGCGGGCGGCGATGGGACCGTCGGAGCGGTGGCCGCCGCGCTGAGCGGAAGCGAGGTGGCCCTGGGAGTGCTGCCCTCCGGGACCGCTAATGTTTGGGCGAAGGAGATCGGCCTAGAGCGTTTGGACTGGATCCATCTCTTCGCCCTGGAAAGAGCAGCCGACCGACTGGCCCGCGGGCGGGTCCACAAGGTCGACATGGGGAGGGCCTGCGGGCGCGAGTTCCTGCTCTGGGCGGGAATTGGGCTCGATGCGGAGATCGTGAATAGCATTGAACCGCGCGAGCGCTGGGCGAAGACCTTCGGCACCATGCACTATGGAATCCTCGCTCTCTGGAATTCGATCGGTTGGGAGGGAGTGGAGCTGACCGTTCAGGCCGACGGACAAGTGTGGGAAGGCCGATATCTAGCCGCGATCGCAAGCAATATCCGCAAGTATGCCGGCGGCCTGATGGAGCTCAGCCCGGAGGCCAGGTTCGATGACGGCATGTTGGATTTCTGGCTCATTGGAGGTCGCTCGCTCAAAGACGCGGTCACCCGAGTCGTACAGATCTTCCTTGGCTCTCACTCGGAGGCACCTGGAGTGGTTCACTTTCAAGCGGCTCGGGCCCTCTTTGAATCGGAGTCGGAATTGCAAATTCATTTCGACGGTGAGCCTTATTCGGTCAGCTCGCCCGTTGAATTCCAAACTCTACGAAATTCGCTGAACGTCCTCCTGCCGGAACCGGAGGGCGGGATTCAACAGAATTGAGCCGTCTGCGCGGCGGATGGCTGTTACGCCTGGCTGGTGCCGGGATCGGAGTTCTGATTGCGGCGCTGTTGCTGATAGTTAGCCGGCTGAGCGGATTGTCGGCTTCGGTTGCTGCTCCGCCGCCCGTCCTGACCGTCATCCCCATCCCGATTTCGAATTCGTTGCCCACGGCGACCCCGCAGCCCTCGCTGATTCCCGCTCCGCTCGGCTCCCCAACTCCTGACCCTCAGTCCGCCAAACAATTCACCCTAGGCGAATTGGTGGAAGTCTACGGCACCCAAGGAGACGGACTTCGAATCCGGGAGTCGCCTGGCTTAGAGGCAGCCATTCTGGTCTTGGGCTTGGAGAGCGAAGTCTTTCAGGTAGCGGCGGGGCCGGTGATCTCGGACGGCCTAAGCTGGTGGCGAATCACCAGTCTTTACGATCCCACAGAGACCGGGTGGGCAGCCGATTCGTTCCTTCGGAGCTTTGGCCGTTAATATGGAACTTCGTCCGCTCAAAGTGGGGGCCTCGCGCTCGCGGGGCTTGCTGCTTGTAGATTGGAGCGATGGACATCACAGCGAAATCCGTTTCGCCAATCTGAGAGCCGCCTGCCCGTGCGCCCAGTGCCGGGGCGAACCCGGCCGGCCAGCTCTAATTCGAATCCCGCTGAATACTGCCGAATCAACCCAGCTCGAGCGGGTTGATTCAGTAGGCAACTATGCTATTCAACTGGCCTGGAAAGACGGGCACTCTTTTGGGATCTACACCTGGGAGTATTTGAGGGAGCTCTGCCCCTGCGGTGAACACACCCGAGTCGGCAGTTAGGCGACAACTTGGGTCTTGCGCCCCGGAGGCAAAACGAAGCGGTCAGGCTTGCTTGGGAGGTTGCTTGCGCCGAAAATCGACGAACCGGTAGCCGACCCCTCTTTCAGTCAAGATGTAGCGCGGGTTGGAGGGGTCGGGTTCCAGTTTCTGCCGCAAGTAGTTGATGTAAAGGCGAAGGTAATGTGTTTCCTCTCGGTATTCGTAGCCCCAGACCTTGGCGAGCAATTGGTCGTGGGGAACGACCCAACCGGCGTTCTGCACCAGGTGAAACAAGAGCTTGAATTCGGTCGGACGCAACTGAACTAAGGCTCCATCCACGAAGATCTCCCGCCGATCGAAGTCGATCGAAAGCCGCTCATCGACCTCGATTTTCTCGTGGATCGGTGAGCTCGGAGTCTCGGTTCTCCGCAGCACCGCTTTCACCCGGCTGACCATTTCCCGCGGGCTGAAGGGCTTCGAGATGTAGTCGTCGGCTCCCAACTCCAAGCCGCGAATCCGATCTTCTTCCTCACCCTTGGCGGTCAACATGATCACCGGGACGGTTGAAATTTCCCGAATCAGTTGCAGGGTTTCGAAACCGTCTAGCTCCGGCATCATCACATCCAGCAAGATCAGGTCGGGCAGCCGGTCCCGCAGCAAGCCGAGCGCCTGGGGTCCGGAAGTCGCTTCAATCACTTCAAAGCCATCGTGCTCCAGATTCAACCGGATGACATGAATGAGGCGGGGCTCGTCGTCAACGACCAGAACCCGACGCAGCCGGGCGGGGCTACTACTCGCGGACAAAGCCGATTAGTTCTTCTTCCTCGGCCGTAGGCAGAATCTCAATGAAGTTGACCCGATGCATCGGCCACACCACGGTTACTACGTTGCCATCCAGGTATGGAAGGTCCTTGCCGTCGCGCCGCCGCGGGTTATTGACCGTGACGCTGGTATCGTTCGGCGAGGGGATTTCTTCGATCTCCCCCAGGACCGGGTCTTCGCCAGTGAGATGGACCAAGACCGAAGTGGGCATTTCGTCTCCTACCTAGCTCCGTGACCGCGAGACGAGCTGGAGCCGGAGGCGCCCCAGCTGAATAATGTCTTTGTGGCGGAGACGGCGCGGCAGCTGCGGTTCGATTCGTTTGCCGTTGATCAGCGTGCCATTCACCGAATCCAAATCCACGACGTGTACCCCTTCCCCGTCCAGCCGAATTTCAGCATGCAGCCTCGAGATCCCTTGATCCTGGGCGCCGTAAGTATCCAGGTCCACATCGGGTACGATCGCCTGCCCGCCTCCGGATCGGCCTAGGGTGAAGTTATCCCGACCGACAAGCGAAACCATCTCGCCGGTCTCAACGACTCTCAGCCCGAAAATCGCCCCGGCGGCCAGTCCACGGATCGCGGGCAGCCCGTCATCGCCGGCGACCTCGGACTCCAGCAATTCATCCAGCGCGATTGGCGCAGTATGAACCAGGCGAGTGCCACATTCACTGCAGTAGAGGGTTCCAACGAATTCCTGATGCCTGCAAGTGGGGCATTCGATCACGAATCACCGGCGCGAGCAGGTAAGAGCAAGGCGCGAGTACCATACTTGAGAACTTTCTCGCCTTCACTTGACAGGCGCCGAGAGTGAGTCAAGCGGTCAGCTTCGCTCAGGGCTGCCTTGGCCAGCTCCTTTTCTCCGTTGGCAAGCAATTGGGTCGCCAGGTTTTCGAGCCGGCGGGCCGCCTGTCCGGATTGCCCGAGCTCGGCCTCATGCCGGGCCTTCTCCTGCATGCGGTAGAGCGAGATTTGGCTGAGGGCCGACGTAATCTGCTCGGCAGGCGGATCCGTGTCGGGCTCGGTGGAGACCGGAATGCGAACCTGAACCGGCAGGGCGACGCTGGTACTGCCTTTGCCCAGTATATCCCCATCGATTGTGAAGTGGGCCAAGGTGAGCTCGGTCATTTTCCCAATTGGATGGATAACCAACTCCAACAACACTCGGACCACTCCATCCCGTGGCAAGTTGCCCAGATTCATCGGCAAGCTGTCGCCCATCGGCATCGGATCCGGGAGCAGACGAAAGGATGAGCGCAGATCGACTTGCGGGGCAACTGCGCCCTCCAAACGGAGGCGGCTCGCCACCGTCCGGCCGAGCGCCTCAAAGATTCCCTCCATCACACCCATGATCGCCTGCGGCGAATCCAGGAACGCCACGCTGCCACCCGTCCGACTGGCCAGGTCGTCCAACAACCGGTCGCTGAAGTCGTTCCCGATCCCCACCCCGTGGATGGTGATCCCCTTCGAGGCGCAAGAGTCTGCGATCCGAATACACTCATCTTCGTCGCCGTAAGTTCGCCCATCGGTAAAAAGAATCAAGTGATTGATGCCTTCGCGGGAGAAGTGCTTCTCCAATTCGTCGAGTCCGGCCCGGAGCCCTTGCCCGATCTCGGTTCCGCCGCTGGCCTGAATGAGGCTCAGCCGGGCGCGGGCGACGGACATGTCGCGGGCCTGGTCTGGGGAAACCACCAGCTCGGCCCGATCGCTGAACGTGACAATTGAAGTCGAATCCCCGTGCTCGGTGCTCTGAAGGATCTTGATCACCGCCGAGCGCAGCTGGTCAAGCCGGGCACCCCTCATCGAGGTCGAGCGGTCAAGCACCAGTGCCAGGTTGATCGGGGGTCGGATGGTTGGCAAATCGGCGTTCGGTTGGACATCTAGCAACAGATAGTGGACCTGGGGCTCGTCGAGTTGGAGCAGTTTGCGACGGCTCTGGATTACTCCGGCCCTAAAACTAGACCGGGCAGTCAGCTCGACATCATGTTCGACCAGACTCTTGTCATAGACAGTCCGCTGATCCAGATCGCTGAGGATCTCATAGGCCTTGTTGACCTTCAAGAAAAGTTCAGTGTCTCCGGGGCCGGTGTTCTTATCCGGGTGCAGGCGCAGGGCAGCCTCTCGGTACGCTCGGCGAATATCTTCCACCGAGGCGTTGCGAGGGACCCCAAGCAACGTGTAGAAATCGAGTTCTTGAGTCACGAGATCTCAGGCTGGTGGAAAGTAGACCATGATTACAGTGATATTGTCCGGCCCGCCGGCAGAATTAGCCGCCCGGACCAGTTCATCGCAGGCCGCCTGCGGGTGCTCGGCACTCCAGACGATGCGAAGGAGTTCGGCTTCGGGGACGACACCCCACAGACCGTCCGAGCAAATTAGCAGAAAACCGTTGCGCGGAATCGGGTGAGTAGCGACATCCACCTCTAGGTTTGCGCCCTGCCCGATCGCCTTGTAAAGCACGTTGCGCTGCGGGTGGGTGGCGGCCTCGGCCTCTGTCAACTGACCGAGCTCTTCGAGACGCTTGACGAGTGAATGATCTCGAGTGAGGACCTTTGCCTGGCCGTTGCTGATGGCATAGGCTCGGCTGTCTCCAACGTGCCCGATGGTCACCTGGTTGCCGAGGATCAAGGCCGCGGTCAAAGTCGTGCCGCCACCTGGTACTCGACTGACCACCGAATTGTTGGCTTCTTGAAGCGCCTTGCGTACCTGGTCCTGCAGTGGTTGGCCGTCCAGCAGACCGTCGGACTCGAAGAGCCGCAGCAAAGTATCCTTGGCCAGCCGCTGAGCGACAGCTCGAACGGAGATCGCACTGGCGATCTCACCCGAGCGGTGTCCACCCATCCCGTCGGCAACCACAAAGAGTCCGAAGTTCGGAACGGCTGCCTCACCGGAAGAACTGCCAATCAATGTGAACAGGGCATCTTCGTTGTGGGCCCGCTCGACTCCGGTAGACTGGGAAGCTCCGACCAGGATCCTGTCACTCAGGGCCGCGCCATCGATGACCGAAGGATCCAAGGGCGCAGTCTCGATCCGGTCCGGAGACTGGACCGCGCTCTGGGTCTTTCCGAAGAGTCGCTGGAGGAAGGTCATGCTGGCAGCAGCTGGCCAAGCCTGATCTTGGCAGGCAACTGGCTCAGTTCCTAGGTGAGGAGGGCATAGACCCGGTGGTCGTGAGAGCCGAAGTACAACCGGTTGTTGGCGACCGTGGGTGTCCCGGTGATCGGTCCGGCGGTCTGGAACTGCCAGCGCAGTCTCCCCGACCGCATATCCAGGCAGTACATCGAGTTGTCCACCGACCCGCAGTACAGGGAGTCTTCAAAGATTATCGGCGAGCCATTGACCTGGTGCTCGGTCTGGTAATGCCAAACCTCGCGGCCGCTGCGGGCCTCGACCGCATAGATCCTTCCATCACCGCTTCCGATGTAAATCCGGTTCTCGGCAAACACCGGTGAGGAGATCGTCGGCTGGCCCATTCTGAACTTCCAGATCTGCCAGCCTGCTTCTGCTTCCACCGCGTACAATGACCAATCCCTGCAACCGAAATACAACATTCCTTCAACCAAGATCGGTGAGGAGGTGATGGCTCGTTTCGCTTTGCCGAACCGCCACTTCATCTCGCCGCGGAAATCGTAGCAGTAGAGATCGCTGCTCTCACATCCAAAATACACTCGGTCTCCCGTGATCAGGGGAGTCGACCGAATCGGACCGGCGACTTCCTGCTTCCAGGCTGAGTTGCCATTAAACATGTTGACGACGTGCAGCCGGGCATCATCGCTCCCGAAGAATATGTGTCCCTCGGATATGACCGGTGAGGAGCGAATAGGGCCGGCCGAATAATACGTCCAGGCCAGAGCGCCTCGCTCGACGGAAACCGCATACAGCCGCGTATCTTCCGAAGCGATATACACCAGTTCGCCGTCTGAGCAGGGCTTACCGACAATTCCGCCTTCGGTCGCAAATTTCCAGCGAAACTCTCCAGTTTCAGCGTTCAAGGCATACAGGTTGTTGTCGTAGCAGCCGATGTAAATCATGCCCTTCGCAACCAGCGGGGAGCCGCGGATTTCGTCCTCGCACTCGAAAGACCAAACCTCCTGAACTTCGTTGCGTGGACGGATTGCGGTGGTGGCGGTCCGCGGAGAGACCAGGATTCCAGTCTCCTTTGCGGCGGCCATCAATGCCGACTTCATCGCTTCTGCGGAAGAGAAGCGATCCTGTGGGTCGTAGGCCAGGGCTGTGTTGATGACGGCCTCGGTTTCGGTCGACACACTCTGATTGATCTTGCGAATCGGACGCTCAGAAAACGAGAAGGGTGGTTCGGCGCGGGGATCCTTGCGGGTGAGCAGATGGTGTAAGGTCGCCCCCAAGGCATAAAGATCGCCGGCGGGAGAAGCCTCGCCTCGATACTGCTCCGGCGGGGCATACCCGTCGGTACCGATCATGGTCCCTTTCTGCCCCGGCTGGAAATTCCTGGCGATGCCGAAGTCAATCAGCCGGATGCTGCCATGATTGTCCACCATGATATTGGAGGGCTTGACGTCTCGGAAAATCACCGGCTGGGGCTTGTGGTTATGCAAATAGAACAGGACGTCGCAGAGCTCGATAGCCCAGTTAACCACCTGATCCTCGGGCAGCGAACCCTCTATGTCGCGCAGCAGCGCCTCCAGGTCCTTGCCCTCGATGAATTCCATGACCAAATACGAGTTGTTTTCGTGGGTGAAGTAATCGTAGATCCGAGGAATCGCGGGATGGGAAAGGGTGGCCAGCAAATCCGCTTCCCGCTCGAAATTTCGCACGATCATCTCGTGCATCGTCGGATCGGTGGCCATGTTAATCATTTCCTTGACCGCCACCGCCTTGGTCACGTTGGGGAAATGCAGGTCGCGGGCGCGGTACACCGAACTCATCCCTCCCGCGCCCTGGAGGCCAAGCACAAGGTACCGCTCTTGCAGCGTGACGCCGGGATCAAGCTGGCCAAGCTGGGCGGTCTCGCTGGAGGTGTCCGAAAGGGCCTTGGTGGTCCTCTTCATATTATAAGAATGCTCCTTCTGGGGTCCAAAGGAGCGCTCGCCGGAGATTATAGCATGCGCCCTTTGGCACGCAATGAAACCGTCGCCCTATGGGAGGCTTGGGGCTCAGGAGCGCCGGGTTAGGAGCCCATTGGCCAGGCCCTGCAGGGCGACTGCCGCAGGCTCTAGCGGCTTGGCCGCTGCGAGGCTGCTCAAGCACTGATTAGTGTACTCGCCTGCGGCTTGAGAGGCCGCTTCCCGAGAACCCACAGCCTCCATGGCTTCTAGCAGTGAGGGCAGGTCGCTGCTGGGATCTTCCCATAGCGCCGGGAAGGCGGAGTTGTGTTCCAGCGCATACAGGGCCGGGTAGGAAGGTTTGCGCTCCAACAGGTCCTGGCCGACCGACTTGCCGGTCTGGCCTGGAGCGCCCCAGACGCCAAGGACATCATCCAGAATCTGGAATGCCAGTCCCAGCTGCCGCCCGAACTCTTGGAATGCCCGTTGACGGGATGGGGTTGCTCCTGCCACCAAGGCGCCTGCCGCGGCACTGGCGGCCAGCAGGGAGGCGGTTTTTGCCTCGATCATTCTCACGTAATTGGCGAGGGTTTCCTCGCCGTTCCGGCTGAAGCCGAGATCGCGCTGCTGCCCCTTTGTGAGCTCGAGGCAAGCTTCATCCAGGATTCGGTGCAGGGCGAGCAGGCGGGAGGGCTCCAGTTCGAGCCGTTGGGTCGACAAGCGGGCGAGCGAGAACAGTGCGTCGCCGGCGTTGATCGCCAGGGCCTCGCCCCACACCTTCCAGACCGTTTGCCGATGCCGCCGGAACTCACTTCGGTCCTGGATATCATCATGAATGAGTGAGAAATTGTGGATCAGCTCAACCGAGGTGGCGGCGGGGAGGGCGGCTTCCCAGTGTCCCCCGGCAGCGGCGCAGCAGAGGAGGCAGAGCAAGGGACGGACCCCCTTCCCACCCGCGGCAGCCTCGGCCCATCCGAAGTGGTGCTCGACGATCTGATAAAGCTGAGGGTCGTCCTTCAGCTGGCCGGCGAAGCTTCGCAGGTCGGCCTGCACGGCCTCCTGCATTTCGCTGACCGGCGGATCTGGCGTGCTCAAAGGTCCGGGACCAGCTTTGTGTTGCGCAGGGATTCCAGGTCCGGACAGCCGGTCGCGAACATAGCAACTCGCAACACCTTGGCCGTTCGATTGATCAGCTCGATCACCGTTTCGCTGGAATCGACGGCAGCCCGCAAGAACGGACCGGCCATCCCTCCGATCCTTGCCCCCAGGGCCAGGACCTTCGCCAGGTCGATCCCCCCGCGCAAGCCGCCGGAGGCGATCAGCGGGAGCTCGGGCATCGCCTGCCGAAGATCGGCCACCGCTCGCGCAGTGGGGATTCCCCAGTCGACAAACTCGGCCGCCACGGCGGCCGCCCCCTCGTCTGGGGAGCGGTGCATCTCTACCTGAGACCAGGACGTTCCGCCGGCACCAGCCACGTCGATCGCGGCCACCCCGGCGCCCACCAGCCGACGGGCGATTGAAGGAGAGATCCCCCAGCCCACTTCCTTCGCCACCACCGGCACTGAGAGACCGCGGCAAATTGCTTCGATCTTGAGCAGCAGACCGCTGAAATTGACATCGCCTTCGGGCTGCAGGGCCTCCTGCAGGGCGTTGAGATGCAGCACGAGCGCGTCGGCCTCGATCAGCTCGACCGCCCGCTGAGTTTCGGCCAGCCCATACCCATAGTTCAGCTGCACTGCTCCCAGATTGGCAAACAACAGCACATCGGGTGCGTACTCCCGAACGGCGAAGGTGTCCGCCAGACTCGGATCTTCAATCGCAGCCCGCACCGAGCCCACTCCCATCGCTACCCGCGTTTGCTGGGCGGCCTCGGCCAGGGCCCGATTGACGGTCCGAGCCTGCTCGGTGCCTCCGGTCATCGAGGAAATCAGGAGAGGGACATTGAGTTGCCGGCCGAGAAACGTGAGCCGGGTATCGACCGCGCGCAGATCGAGCTCTGGGAGGGCGTTATGTTCGAACCGCAGTCGCTCCAGCCCGGTGGTCAGACCGGACCTCACATTCTCTTCAAGGTTTACCCGAATGTGGTCCGATTTGCGCTGGGCCGTAACTTTGGTCATTTCGGGGTGTTGAATGGGGAGATCATATCAGCGGGGTAGGGCGGCGTCAAACTTGGAGAGTTGAATTACAATACCGCCGCAAACTTGGGCGCTGGAGGGATGCCATGGGTGATACTTATGCCGACGTGCGAACCATCATCATAGACCTGCTGGGTGCGGAGGAATCGAAAATCACACCAACTGCGAAATTCCGCGAGGATCTGGAAGCAGACTCGCTCGATCTGGTCGAGCTGATCATGGCATTTGAAGAGAAGTTTGGCGGAGAGATCTCTGACGAGGACGCTCAGAAGATCACGACCGTTGGTGAGGCCGTGACCTACATCGATCAGAACATGGGTTAGGAACCTCTGATCAGGTGTGCTAACTGGCCAGCCATCGCTGGCCAGTTTTCTTGTCGCCCTCTACGTGGAGTTATCGCGAGTGGTCGGGGACTTCAGCAGGCGGTCGAGTTCTTGTTGTTCCTTGCGCTGCGAACGGAAGAAATCCTTCATGAACTCCGAGCGCCGCAGGCGGATCGCCATGGGAGCCACGGCTCGCACATCCTTGGGGGAGGCCAGCAGTCGGCCGTCGGCAACCGCGTGGGCCCGGGCGGCTTCGAAAAGGGTGATCTCCGCCCGCAGCGAGTCAATCCCCAGCTGTTTGATCAGGCCAAGCCCAAACCGTTCTGCCTGGCGTGAGAGCTCCACTTTGGGTAGCGCCTCCCGGGCGGTTTGCAGCTCGGTCCGAACTGACTCGGTGGAATGGGCGTATTCGCGAATTACTTGGCGCGGATTACTGCGAAATGAAATGGCCCTCCGATAGCCCTCCAACCGCAGCGGCTTGCTCTGCAGGCCGCGCACCAATACCCGCAGCCCGAATCGGTCGAGGATCTGGGGGCGCAAGCGGCCCTCCTCCGGGTTCATCGAGCCGATCAGCACGAAGCGAGAGCGATAACTGGCCGCGGTCCCGCCTCTCCGCACGGTATACGAGCCTTGGGCCGCCGCGTCCAGGATCGAGTCGACGATCTCGTCAGAGAGAAGGTTCACCTCATCGACGTAGAGCAGGTTCCGATCGGCCCGGGCCAGAATCCCTCTCCTCAATCGCATTCGGCGCGGCATGGGTGAGTGCTCATCGATCCCACCGATCACGTCGTCCAGACCGGAGTTCAGGGGTAGTTCGATGAGTTGCACTCGGTCGCGGTAGGTGAGCGACTGGCCCTCCCCATACTTGCGGGCGCAATCCGGGCAGACCTCGTCCAAGCCGCCACCCTCGATGTCCTCGGGCAGGCAGCCGTAGGCGCAGAGACTCCGAGCCACTTCGGGAAGCAGGCCGGCGAGACTGCGGACTGCGGTGGTCTTGCCCGTGCCTCGAGTTCCGATCAGCAGCACACCATCAACATTCGGGTTGATGAGTCCCAACAGCAGCGCAAGTTTCATCTCAGGCTGGCCCACGATCGCCAAGAAGGGGAACGGCAGCTCCTCGGCCAACCCAAGTTCCTCAGTGAGGGGGGCCTCCAGGAACCGACGCGAGCTCGCCCGATCCAATAGTTGAGTCAGGCTGCTAACTGGCTCGCTCACGGAGCAGCCTCCTGCGCTTCGTGTTTCAAACGCGCGAGTCGATCCGCCTGGCGGCGTTCGCCCCGCGCCATGCGCAGCGACTCGGACTCGGTCTCCGCGATCAGCCTGGGCACCCGGGTCGGCCGGCCGGCTGCATCGAGGGCGACATAGACCAGGTAGGCGGTGTTGGTGTGGGTGCGAATAGCGGTCAGGGGGTCTTCTGCCGTGACCTGTACCCGGGTCTCCAGCGATGAGTTCCCAACGAAGGTGACCTCTGCTTCCAGGATGACCAGGTCACCAATCCGGATGGGTGAATGGAAGCTCATCTGGTCGATCGCGACGGTGACGACGGGTTTCTGGGCGTGTCGGGCGGCGGCGAGGCCGCCAGCTTCGTCGGCGAGTTTCATGATCCAGCCGCCATGGACCGCTCCCCGCAGATTGGCGAATTGAGGTTGCATGAGCTGGCTGAGGGTGACCCGCGAGGCGCTCACCGGTTTGGAGGCGTTGGGGGTCAATCCATGTCCTGCTTGAATTCGCCGTGATCGGCGGTTGTGAGCAGCTGGAGATCCTCCTCGAAAATATCCATGATTTCGAAGGGAAGCTCGGCCATCATCGGCGGGAGAGGGACAGTAGCCGGAGGACGGATCTTCCCCGGCGCAGGGGGGGAGCTGCGCCGATCCAACTTCTTTTCCAGGA
>Ga0209640_10003274_pt1 | contig 14162 bp, 13 predicted proteins | sample RifCSP10_1_FD_184018 | JGI IMG/M metagenome (GOLD analysis project Ga0209640, IMG submission 184018) | Soil microbial communities from Rifle, Colorado - Rifle CSP2_sed 10_1 (SPAdes) (version 2) | ecosystem: Environmental > Terrestrial > Deep subsurface > Rock core/Sediment | place: Rifle...
TGCTCGACCGCGCTCTTCGACGAGCGGGGGGGGATGGTGACGCAGGCGGAGCACATCCCGGTCCACCTCGGCGCGATGCCCGAGGCGGTCGCCGCGGTCCGCGCGCACGACCCCGCGCCCGGCGAGCCGTGGATCCTCAACGACCCGTACTCGGGCGGCACCCACCTCCCCGACCTGACCATCGTCGCGAGGACTGCGCTCGGCTACGCCGTCACACGCGCCCACCACGCCGACGTAGGCGGCTCCGAGCCCGGGAGCCTCCCGGCAGGATCGACGACGCTGGAGGAGGAGGGTGTCGTGATCCCGCCCACCCGGCTCGACGACGGCGCGGTCGAGGAGCTCGTAGGCCGGATGCGGAACCCGGACGAGCGCCGCGGAGACCTCCGGGCGCAGCTCGCGGCGCACCATCTCGCCGAGCGGAGGATCGAGGAGCTGTGCGCCCGCCGGGGCCGCGACCGGGTCGCCGCAGCGATGGACGAGCTCCTCGCCTACTCGGAGCGCGTGGTCCGGGCCGGGATCGCCGCGCTCCCCGACGGCCGCTACCTGGGCGAGGACGCGCTCGAGACGCTTTCAGGGCTCCTCCCCCTCCGCGCCACGGTGACGATCGCGGGCGATGCGATCGAGATCGACTTCGAGGGGACGGCGCCGCAGCACACGGGGAACCTGAACTGCCCGCTCGCCGTCACCCGCTCGGCCTGCTTCTACGTCGTGCGCTGCCTGACCGCGCCCGATCTCCCGGCGTCCGGCGGCGCCTTCGTCCCCGTGACCGTGCGCGCCCCGGAGGGGTGCCTCGTCAACGCACGACCCCCGGCGGCGGTCGCGGCGGGGAACACGGAGACGTCGAGCCGGGTCGTGGACACCGTCTTCGGCGCGTTCGCGCAGGCGATCCCGGTGCCGGCACAGGGTCAGGGCACGATGAACAACGTCGTCTTCGGGAACGAGCGCTTCACCTACTACGAGACGATCGGAGGAGGTCAAGGCGCATGTCCCGACGCGGACGGGCCTTCGGGCGTCCACGTGGCGATGTCGAACACGCTCACGACGCCGATCGAGGCGCTCGAGCTCTCCTACCCGCTGCGCGTCGAGCGCTACGAGCTGCGGCTCGGGTCGGGCGGCAACGGGTTGCACCGGGGAGGCGAGGGCGTGGTCCGCGAGCTGCGCGCGCTCGAGCGCTGCCGGCTCTCGCTCCTCACCCAACGCCGCGCTCTCGCGCCGCGGGGGACTGCAGGAGGCGGCGGCGGGCTCGCCGGTCGGAACCTCCTGAACGGCGAGGAGCTGCCCGCGTTCGCAACGGTCGACCTCGAACCGGGAGACGTCCTGCGGATCGAGACCCCCGGCGGCGGCGGCTGGGGTCAGGGCGGCGGAAGCCGGTAGAGCGTGTAGCGGCCGTCGCGGTAGAGCTCGGGAAGGGTGACCCGCAGCTCCGAGAGCGACCGGTCGAGGACGAGGTACTCCGCCCCGTAGCCCGCAGGGATCCGGAGGTTGCCCGTCCGCAGGAACCGGCGCGCGTCGCGCGCCCGCGCGTAGGGGCGGTTCTCCTCGGTGTGGGCCACGTGGCCGGGCGGCGCGGCCGCGACGTACACCGGCGCGAAGGCGGCCAGCCGGTAGCTCGTCTCTGGATCCGAGAACACGACCGCGCCCGTCGAGACGTTGGCCCGCACCGCCGCGATCAGCCCGGGCGTGAGCCGGGAGCCCGGGGGCGTCTCGGGCGCCGTCCAGTTCCAGAGCCCGACCGCGACGACCGGCGCCAGGAAGAGCGTGGCCGCCAGGCTCGCGGGAGCCTCCAGACCGGGGCCACGGCGAAGCAGGCCGACGACGAGCGCGGCCAGCGCGCCACCGACCGCGATCCACGTGACGAGCGCCGGGCCCGGGTCCCGGAGCACGTACCCGAAGTCGCCCGGGTAGGCCCACTGGAAGACGACCCCCGCGGCCAGCGCGAGCGGAAGGAGGAACGGGCCGATGAGACGCGCGAGCACGCCGAGCCCTCCCGCGAAGGCGAACGCGAACGGGAGGAACCCCGCCAGCCGCCGCGCCTGCGAGAGCGAGACGAGGTCGGAGAAGGGCGCGAAGACGAAGGGGACCAGGGTGATCGCGAAGACCGCGAGCGAGCCGCCCACGACGAACGCAGCCCACCGCCGACGCGCCGCGAGCCCCGCCAGCGGGACGAGGAGGAGCGCGGCGATCGCGACCGCGCCCCGGCGGGTGAAGAGCTCCGGGACGAGGCTGTAGCTCGTCCCGGAGCGGACGTCCAGCTGTCCCGCGTACTGTGCGAACCCACGCCGCACCTCCTCCGCATCCGGCGAGACCGAGACCGTGTCCCGGATCACGGGGATGAGCCAGACCATGAAGAACGCAGCCGGCGCCACCAGCGCGGTGAAGGCCGCGGTGCCGGCGCGCACGTCCTCCCGCGTCCAGAGCGCGCGAACGAGGAGGAACCCGCCGAACGAGATCCAGAGGAAGAGGGCGTAGGTCGGGTGGACGACCGCCAGGCCGAAGCCTGCGGCGGCCGTCGAGGCCAGGAGCGCCGGTGACGGGGCCCGGAGCATGGCCACGGCGAGCGCGAGCGCCGCGGTCACGAGCAGCTGGTCAGCCACCGTCGCAGGGAGCGAGAGCGTCCGGAAGGCGCCGCCGCTGCCCGGCGCGAAGCAGAAGAGCGCCAGCTGAGCCCCGGCCACGGCGCCCGCGGCCCAGGTGCGCTTGAAGAGCGCCCAGCCCGCCTCGTACGCGACGACGACGGCCAGCGCGGCGAGGAGCGACGGCAGGTGGAGCACGACCTGCTCCGGGTCGACTCCCGCGACCTTCGCGACGACAGCGAGAAAGCCTTGCCAGAGCGGGAAGGCGTACCCGGGATGCAGGCCCGCGTCGACGAACTCGCCGATACCCCTCAGGGAGATGTCGTCGAGCTCCATCAGCTTGCGGGTGCGGGCCAGGTGGAAGAGCCCGTCTCCCTGCACCGAGCCCGCGACCTGCCAGAGGAGCAGTCCCACGAAGACGCCGGCCGCCGCCGGCCATCCGCGGCTCGGAGCCGCCTCCAGCACCGGGCTCGCGTCGAGTCGGGCCAGCGCGGTCGCAAAGGCCACGAACCCCGCGACGGCGAGGAGCAGCAGCGCGAGCGTGAGGGAGGATCCGAGCAGGAACATGGCCGCGAGGGCGGCGAAGAGCAGCACGAGCGACCACCCGAGCGCCGCCGCGACCCCCCTGACGCCGAGGGCCCGGGCGAGGAGCCATCCCGGCGCGAGCACGACACCTGTCGCGACGGCAAGCCGGAGGTAGACCTCGACCGCGTTCACGTCCGGATCAACTCGGCGGCCGAGCCGGAGGCGAGCCAGCCGGCCGCCTCCCTGTACGTCCTCCCGCGCTCGCCCCGGAAGAGCCTCCCACGCAGCCGCAGGGCGGTGAGCAGCAGGCGACGAGCACGCTCGGCCTCCTCCGGCCCGCGGTGCTTCGCGAGGAAGAGGAGGTGCCCACGGAGGTTCTCGCGGTAGAGCCTCCCGCCGTGGGAGGCCCCGCCCACGTGCACGCACTCCGCGCCGGGGAAGAAGACGACCTCCCAGCCCGCCTGCCGGAACCGGTAGCACCAGTCGGTCTCCTCGCTGAAGAGGAAGAAGCCCTCGTCGGCTGGCCCCACCTCGTCGACGGCCTCACGGCGCACGAGCAGGCAGGCGCCCATCAGGAACTCGGCGTCTCGGACCGCGTCGTGGTCGAAACCGCCGGCATAGAAGGCGTTCAGCGCTCCCGAGCGCGGCGCCAGCTTGCGCAGGAAGAGGTACTCGGTCGCGAGCCGCCAGAGGGTCGGAAACCCCCGGACCGAGCGCTGCAGCCGACCGTCGGGGTAGCGCAGGCGCGGGCCGACGACGGCAGCCCGAGGGCGCGAGTCGGCGAAGGCCACCAGCCGCCCGAGCGCGTCGCCGACGAGCCATGCGTCAGCGTTCAGGATCAGGACGTAGCGGCTGTCCGTCTCCCGGATGCCGGTGTTCCAGCCCGCGGCGAGGCCCCGGTTCTCCGACTCGATGACGCGCACCTCCGGGAACCGCTCGCGGACGAAGGGGACGGTGCCGTCGCTCGACCCGTTGTCGACGACGACGGCCGGCACTCCCTCGACGCTCTCGAGGCACTGCTCGATCCAGGGGAGGGCGTCGTACGTGACGACGACGACCGCGACGTCCGGGACCGGGCTAGCCATGCTCGACCCGGGGGGACCCGCCCCCGCGCAGCCCGCCGCGGATCGCGAGAGCCCCGCCGGGAAGCGCCATGGCGACCGTCACGAGGAAGAAGAGGAAGCCCGCGGCGAAGGCCTCGTCGGCGCCGATCCCGAGGCTCCCGAGGAAGCTGACGAAGAAAGCCTCGCGCACCGCGATCCCGTTGAGCGTGAACGGCACGAGCATCACGAGGAAGAGGAGCGGGCCCATCACGTAGTACACGATGACACCGAGCTCGATCCCGACTGCTCTCGCGCAAGCCCAGATCGCGAGGATGCGGACTGCCTGGACGGCGAGCGTGACCGCGACGACGCCCGCGAGGAGGCCGGGCCGAGCGCGGTAGTGATGGACGCCGTCGTAGAACGCACGCAGTGGACCTGCGAGGCGCAGTCGCTCGAGCGGCGGCTGCGCACGGCGCAGGATGGGTCTCGCCGAGCGCGCGAAGAAGAGGAACCCGGCGACGATGGTCCCGAAGACGAACACCCCCTCGATCCAGAGGTACGCGCTCACGTCGTACCGGCCGATCGAGAGGAGGAAGCCGATCGCACCGAGCAGGACGGTGGCGGCGCCGCCGAGGCCGCGCTCCAGGAGCACGGTGCCGGTCACCACCGCCGTGCGGCCGGGGTGGCGCCGCACGGTCTCGACGACGCGGACGGCGTCCCCGCCGAACGAGGTCGGGAGCACCTGACCCGCCGTGTACGCGACGAGGTACGTGCGCGTCAGCCAGGGGACGCGCTCCTCCATGTCGTGCGCCTTCAGGAGCCATCCCCAGCGGAGGGCGAGCACGGGGACGGTGCCGAGCATGATCACGACTCCGAGCACGAACCAGCCGAGACCCGCCTCGGCGAGCACGTCGATCGTCGTCCCGAGCTCGATCTTCCAGGCGAGGTACGCGACCGCCGCCGCTGTCAGGACGAGCGTCCCGGCAACTCGCACGCGAAGGCTCACAGGCCAACCTCGCCGGCGAGCACGTCGAGTGTGACGAGCTCGAACGCGACTGTCGCCGCCGCCACCGCGGTCGGCTGGCCCGGCCCGTCGTAGGGCGGGCTCACCTCCACGACGTCGCAGCCCGAGAAGCGCAGCCCGCGGAGCGCACGGAGGTACCCGAGCGCCTCCCGGGTCGTCAATCCGCCCGCCTCGGGCGTGCCCGTGCCCGGCGCGAACGCTGGATCGAGCACGTCGACGTCGAAGGAGAGGAAGAGCGGCCCCTCGCCGACCCGCACACGAACCCGCTCCGCGTACTCCTCGGGGTCGAGCGCTACGAGCTCGTCGCACGAGAGCACCTCGAAGCCGAGCTCCACCGGCATGCGCGGGTCCTCCGGTCCGTATACAGGGCCGCGCATACCTGCGAGAAGTGACCGCGAAGGGTCGACCAGCCCTTCCTCGAGCGCCCGCCTGAACGGCGAGCCGTGGTAGTAGCGCTCGCCGCAGTACTCGTCCCAGACGTCCGCGTGCGCGTCGAGGAGGACGAGCCCGAGCGGGCCGTGCACGGCGGCCTGCGCCCGCAGCTCGCCGAGCACGACGAGGTGGTCGCCGCCGAGGCACAGGGTCCTCGCGCCCGAGCGGACGATCGGCTCGAGCTGCTCGGCGATCCGGCCGACGGTTCGCTCGGCGTTCCCAGGCACGACCGAGACGTCCCCGAGGTCAGCGACCGAGAGGCGCCCGAAGACCTGCGCCTCCTGCGCGGGGTTGTAGGGCCGGAGCGCGATCGACACCGAGCGAACGGCCTCCGGGCCGAAGCGCGCCCCCGGGCGGTTCGTCGTCGCGGTGTCGAAGGGGATCCCGAGGACCGCGACGTCCACGCCGTCGGGATCGTCGACCAGCGGGCAGCGCGCGAAGGTGCGCGGTCCCGTGTACCGGGGCGCCGTCAGCGCGTCCGGAGGCGCGTACCGGGGCGAAGGCTCGTTCGCCACGCGGCGACCGTACCAGCGCAGGAGGAACGCCTCGGCGTTCCTCCTGCGCCAACCGTGCAGGGCGTCGGCGCGTTGCCGGCCCCGTCAGGCGGCTTCGGGCTGCGGCCTGAGCACAGCGGGCTCGAGCTCGTGGACGGGTGCCTCGGCGGGCCGCCGCTTCCGCGGGATCAGCAGGGCGAGGAGCGCGCCCGCGCCGACCACGGCCGCGCCGATCCACATCGCGGGGATCAGGCCGTCGGTGAACGTCTGCGGCGTGCCGTAGCCGCCGTAGCTCGCGAAGACCGAGGCGAGGACGGCGACGCCGAGGACGCCTCCGACCTCGCGGATCGCGTTGTTGGCGCCCGATGCCTTGCCCTCCTCCACGGACCGCACGGACGAGAGCACGACGTTCGCGACCGGCGCGAAGAAGAGCGCCATTCCCGTGCCCGAGATCACGAACGGCACCACGAGCGAGGCGTAGCCGACCGTGGGCGTCGAGACGGTCGCGATCCAGGCGAGGCCGAAGGCCTGCAGCGCGAGCCCGGTCGCCATCAGCGGCCGCCCGCCGATCCGGTCCGAGAGCGCCCCTGCGATCGGGGCGACGAACATCGGCATCGCCGTCCAGGGGAGGACCCGGAGGCCCGACTCGAACGGCGAGAAGCCCTGCGCGGTCTGGAAGAACTGCGTGAGCAGGAAGATCGAGCCGAACATCCCGAAGTACATGAGCAGGGAGGCGCCGTTCGCCGCCGCGAAGGCGCGGTTGCGGAAGAAGCGCAGCGGGAGCATCGGCTCCGGCGTGCTCCGCTCCCACGCGAGGAACACGCCGAGCAGCACGGCTCCGCCGGCGAGCGAGGCGACAATCGACGGGCTCGTCCACCCGTCCCCGTTCCCGTGGATCAGGCCCCAGACGATCCCGAGCAGCGCGAGGCTCGCGAGCCCCAGGCCCGGCAGGTCGAGCGCCTTGTCAGGCCCTCGCGTCTCGCGCAGGCGCGTCGCCAGGGGAAGCAGCACGAGGCCGACCGGCACGTTCAGCCAGAAGATCCACTGCCAGGAGATCCCGGAGACCACGGCGCCGCCGACGAGCGGCCCCATCGCGACCGCGAGCCCGGCGATGCCGGACCAGGCTCCGAGCGCCAGCCCGCGCCGCTCGGGAGCGACCGCCGCGCTCAAGATGGTCAGCGTCAGCGGGGTGACGATCGCTCCTCCGACTCCCTGCACGGCGCGAGCGGCGATGAGCCAGTCCGCCGAGGGGGCGAGGGCCGCGGCTGCCGAGGCGGCCGTGAAGAGGCCGACGCCGAGCATGAAGAGCCGCTTCCGCCCGAAGCGGTCGCCGAGGGCTGCTCCGGTCAGGAGGAAGACGGCGAAGGTGAGCGTGTACGCGTTCACCGTCCACTCGAGCTCCTCGAGCGACGCCCCGAGATCGACCCGGATCACGGGGAGCGCGGTCGAGACGACGAGGTTGTCGAGCACGACCATGAAGAGCGCGATCGAGGTGATGACGAACGTCCAGAGTGTTCTCGTCTTCTCGGTCATCTCCAGTCCTCCTAAGTAGTGAATGATTACTTACTTATGCAGGAAAAAGAGAGAGGGGACGGCCATCAGCCCTCGTCCGACTCCCGGCACCCGGTCATGAGGCGAAGGGCCCAGGGCTCGGGCTCGACCTCCTCGTGGAAGCCCATCGCCGCGATCACGTTCAGGAGCATGCCGTTGGCGAAGAAGCGGGCGAGGCGCTTCTGCGAGGCCCCGGAGACGCGCTCCGCGTAGGCGTACAGGTCGCCGTACCCCTCGCGGACGGCCTGGCGCACGTGCGGATCGTCGAGCGCCGCCGCGTAGGTCTGCAGCTGGGCCTGGAGCATCGTCGGATCCGTCGTCAGGAGCCGCCCGTACGCCTGCCCCATCGCTCCCAGCGCCTCCTCGCCGCGCAGGCCCTCGGCCGCCGCCTGCATCGCCTCCAGTGTCCGCCGGAAGCACCGACGCACCCCGGCGAGGTACAGGTCCTTCTTCGAGCCGAAGAGCCGGAAGAGGTAGGGCTGCGAGATGCCGGCGCTCCGCGCGATGGCGTCCGTCGAGGCGCCGTGGAAGCCGGCGCGGGCGAACTCCTCGACCGCGGCCGCGAGGACCTCCTCGCGCCGCTCCTCGGCCGTATGTCGCGTCGTGGTCCCCATGAGGAAAGTGATTATTCACTCACTTCGCTCCTCTGTCAAGGGCAGCAGTCGTCGTATGCTCGCCGCGTGGCGGTCCCGGAGGCCACCCGACGCGAGACGAAGTACGGCACCGTGTACGACGGCGAGGGTTGGTTCGTGCTGAACGCGCGCGAGACGCGCTGGCGCGACTCCGGGCACTTCGGTTTCTTCTGCGACTTCGAGGGCAAGCGGCGCTTCCGCCAGTTCGGGATCAACCTCAGCGTGCTCGAGCCAGGCCAGCCGCTGTCGATGTACCACCGCGAGAACGCCCAGGAGGGCTTCCTCGTCATCGCCGGAGAGTGCGTCGTGCTCGTCGAGGACGAGGAGCGACGGATGCGCGCATGGGACTACTTCCACTGCCCGGGCGGTACCGCGCACGTGGTCGTCGGCGCAGGCGACGGGCCCGCGGTCGTGCTCGCCGTCGGAGCACGCGGGGGACGCGAGGGCTTCGTCTATCCGGTCGACCCGCTCGCGGTGGCACGTGCGGCCGGCGTCGAGAGAGAGACGACGAAGCCGGGCGAGGCGTACGCGCGCTTCCCGCGCTGGGTGCGCACTCCGTACCGCGACGGGTGGCTCCCGGACTTCGAGAGCCTTCGGAGCTCCTAGACGAAGCGAGCGAGAACGGCCACGACCCGCTCGAGCTCGGCCTCGGTCGTCGCCGTCGCGAAGGGAAGCGCGAGCGCGCGGTCGAAGGCGCGGTCCGCCCCCGGGAACGGACCCTGGTCGCAGTACGGCCCGAGCCGGTGGAGAGCCCACGTCCCGATCTGGGCCTCGATCCCCTCCTCGCGGAGCGCGGCCAGCGCCTCGTCGCGCCGGTCGAGCTGGATCACGTACGCCTGCCAGCCGTGCCGGTCCTCCTCGGCCGCGCCGGGAGTGAGCACGAGGTCGCCGAGCCGCTCCGAGTACCAGCCCGCCACCCGCTCCCTGGCGGCGAGGAGCTCCTCGAGCCGCGCGAGCTGCGGGATCCCGATCGCGCACAGGAGGTCGGGCAGCCGATAGTTGAAGCCGGGCGCGGGCATCTCGCCGAGCTTCTCCCATCCGTGGTGCCGGAGCCGGCGCACGGCCGCGTCGAGGGCGGCCTCGTCGGTCGTGACCGCTCCCCCCTCGCCCGTCGTCACGATCTTCCGCGGGTGGAAGGAGAGGCAGCCGGCGACGCCGAGCGCGCCGCACGGCGTGCCGTGGTAGCGGGCGCCGAGCGCGCCCGCAGCGTCCTCGACGAGCGTCACCTCCTGCGGGACGGCGGTCTGCAGCGCCTCCCACTCGACCGGGCGGCCGAACAGGTGCACAGCCATCACCGCGCGCGTGCGGGGCGTCACCGCGGCCGCGACCGCCGCCGGGTCGACGAGGAACGTGTCCGGGTCGACGTCGGCGAGCACGGCCCGGGCTCCGCAGAGCTCGACCGCGTTCGCGGTCGCAGGGAACGTGTACGCGGGGACGATCACCTCGTCCCCGGGGCCGATCTCGACCGCGAGGAGCACGAGGTGGAGCGCGGCGGTCCCCGACGAGACGACCGCTGCGTGCGCGGTGCCGACCGCGCGGGCGACGGCGGCCTCGAGCTCGTCCACCTTCGGGCCCATCGTCAGCTGCCCGCTCGCGATGACCTCCGAGACCGCGGCGAGCTCCGCGTCCCCGACGTCCGGTCGTGCGAGCCGGATGGGCTCGTTACCCGCGGTGTCTGACACCTGGGCCCTCCAAACCCGCATGGTTCCATCGGGTGGTGTCAGACACCGAGCTTCTCGACGCCGAGCTTGGCGCGGTACCAGGCGATCGTGCGCTCCAGGCCCTCGTCGAGCTCGACCTTCGCCTCGAAGCCGAGGAGGGCGCGAGCCTTGTCCACGTTCGGAATCCGGAGCTCGACGTCCGTGTAGCCGAGCGGCTCGAAGACGAGCTCGCCGGGCCAGCCCGTCAGACGCTTGATCCGCTGCGCGAGGTCGTAGATCGTGACGGCCGAGCGCGCGTTGCCGACATTGAAGCTCTGCCCCACCGCGTTCGGGTGCTCCATCGCGAGCAGGAGCGCGTCGACCATGTCGTCGACGTAGCACCACGCGCGGATCTGTGACCCGTCGCCGTGGATCACGAGGTCCCGGCCCGCGAGCGCCGTCTCGATGAACGCGCGGATCGCCCCGCCGCCGATCTGCCCCGGCCCGTACACGTTGAACGGCCGGACGGACACGGTGGGCAGCCCCAGCTCGTCGTGGTACGCGTGCGCCATGTGCTCCCCGGCCAGCTTCGAGACCGCGTACGTCCAGCGGGCCTCGCCGACGGAGCCCTGCGTCGTCACGTGCTCCTCGTCGACCTTGTACGCGTACGTGCCGAAGACCTCGCTCGTCGAGAACTCGACGACTCGGTCGATCGTGTCCTTCGAGGCGAGAGCCGCCTCGAGCGCGTTGTACGTCCCGATGAGGTTCACGCGCATCGTCCGTACCGGGCTCTCGCGGACGGTGTCGACCCCGGCGATCGCCGCCGCGTGCACCAGGTGCGTCGCGCCGCGGACGACCTCGGCGAGGGCCGCTCCGTCCAGCACGTCCCCCTGGACGAACGTGAAGTTCGGATGCTCCGCCAGCGGCGTGCCTCCGAGCGAGTCTCGGTGGAGGTTGTCGAACGCGACGATCTCGTTCTCGGCGACGAGCCGCCGGGCGAGGGTCGTGCCGATGAAGCCGGCCCCGCCCGTGACGACGATGCGTTTCCCCGTCAACGACACGCGGCGAGTGTATGCATCCTGTTCGAAGCACGATGCGGCGAGACGGCTCGGAGCTACGCTTGAGATGTGCGTGGACTCGTGGTCGTGGCAATCGCCGCCGCAGCGCTCGTCGCCTGCGCAGCCGGATCCGCGGGCACCGCGTCGCAGACGTGGCTCAACGTGACGTACTGGGACAACGGCATCGACTTGAGCGCGCCCGTACGCTGGACGCTCCGGTGCGACCCGCCGCGCGGAACGCTCGCGCGCCCCGCCCGCGCCTGCAACCGCGTCGCAACGGGTGGCACGAAGCTCTTCGCTCCCATTCCGCCCGACGTGGCGTGCACGCAGATCTACGGCGGCCCCCAGGTCGCCCGCGTCGTCGGAGTCGTGTCCGGGAAGCGGATCTGGGCGACGTTCAGTCGCCAGGACGGGTGCCAGATCTCGCGCTGGAACAAGCTCTCGCCCTGGCTCCTGCCGCCGGGCGGCGTCACGAGCTAGATCGTCACTCGTCTAGCATCGGCGCCCGTGACGACGGTTCTCTTCGTCGGCGCCGGCCGGCATCAGCGGCGCGCCATCGCGCAGGCTCGCGAGCGCGGGCTCCGCGTGGTCGCCGTCGACCGGAACGCGGTCGCGCCCGGGCTCGCGCTCGCGGACGTCGCGGAGGTCGTGGACTTCAGCGACCTCGAGAGGGTTGTCGAGATCGCACGCGCGCATCGCGTCGCCGGCGTGCTCACGGTCTCAGCCGACCGCGCGGTCCCGGTCGTCGCCGGAGTCGCCGAGGCCCTGGGGCTTCCCGGGATCGGGAACGAGACCGCCCACCGCATGACGCACAAGCTGGCGATGAGGGAGGCGCTCGCCGCCGCCGGCGTGCCGCAGCCTTCCTACGCGCCGATCCGCGCTCCCGGGGAGGGGGCCGTTGCGCTCGCCGAAGTCGGCGTGCCCGCCGTGCTCAAGCCCGTCGACTCGGGCGGCCAGCGGGCCGTGTTCCGCATCGACGCGCCGGAGGGCCTGGGGCGGACGGTGGAGGACGCGATCGAGGAGTCCCCGACGCGCACGGCGATGGTCGAGGCCTTCGTCGAGGGGACGGAGATGAACGGCATCGTGATCGCCCGCGAGGGCGAAGCGACGCTGCTCACGCTCTCCGACCGGCTCCGTCCACCCGGGATCGGCTTCGGGGTCGGCTGGATGCACGTCTACCCCCCGTCCGTGAACGGTGCGCAGCGTGCGCTGTCCGAGCGGATCGCGGTCGAGTCGGTGCGTGCCCTGGGCCTCCGGGACGGGATCGCGTTCCCGCAGCTCATCGCCTCGCCTGACGGGAGCGTCGTCGTCGTCGAGGTCGCGGCGCGCATCCCCGGCGGCCAGATGGCGGACCTCGTGCGCCACGCCGTCGGCGTCGACCTCGTGGAGGTCGCTCTCCGCCAGGCGTTGGGCGAGCCGGTCCCGGACGAGCTCGCGCTTCCGCGCTTCTCTCAGCCGCTCGCGATCCGTTTCTTCACCGCGCAGCCCGGGCCGCTGCCGACGGGGCGCGTGACGGCGGTCGGCAGCCTCGACACCGTGCTCGCTGCCGAGGGCGTCGTCCAGGCCGACACGTACATCGAGCTCGGGGAGACGATCCGCCCGGTGCGGCGGGACGGCGACCGCCGGGGATACGTCATCGCCGTCGCGGACACCCCCGAGCACGCCGTCGAGCGCGCCGACCAGGCCGCGTCCCTCTTCACCGTCGAGGTCGAGGAGTGACCGATCCCCGCATCGAGCTCGTTGGCCAGGGCTACGACGTGATCGGCGAGCGCTTCATCGAGTGGAGGGACAGCATCGTCGACGATCCGAGGCGCCGGTGGGCGCAGCAGCTGACGTCTCGGCTCTCGGACGGCGCACGTGTACTCGAGCTCGGCTGTGGAGCAGGGGTCCCCGACACGCACGAACTCGCGACGAGATTCCGCGTCACCGGCGTGGACGTCTCGCCGGAGCAGATTCGACGAGCGCGGGCGGCCGTGCCGCATGCGGACTTCCTGATCGCAGACTTCACGGCCGTGGAGCTATCACCCGGGTCATACGACGCTGTGGTGTCGTTCTACGCGTTCAACCACGTCCCACGTGAGCTCCTCCCCGGCCTGCTCGCCGACATCCACTCCTGGCTCGTTCCCGCCGGACTCCTCCTCGCGGCATTCGGCACGGGCGACACAGCCGACTGGATCGGCGAGTGGCTCGGGACGACGATGTACTTCTCGAGCTACCCGCCGGAGACCAACAGCAGGCTCGTCGTCGAAGCCGGGTTTGAGCAACTGTACGACGAGGTCGTCACCTTCCTCGAGCCCGATGGGGAAGCCACTTTCCAGTGGGTGCTCGCACGCAGATGAGCTGCTCGTTCGACCTCGACCACTACCGCGAGATCCTCGAGGCAGCGCGAGCGGGCGGCTACCGCTTCGCGCGATTCGGCGAGGGGCCCGAGCGCGGGGACTTCCTGCTCCGCCACGACGTCGACCTCTCGCTCCACGCGGCGCTCACGATGGCCGAGGTCGAGGCGGAGGCCGGCGCCCGGGCGACGTACCTGCTCATGACGGAGTCGGTCTTCTACAACCTCGCCTCGGCGGAAGGGGTCGAGGCGGTCGCGCGACTCCGCGAGCTCGGCCACTCGGTCGGGCTCCACGCCGTCCACCCGAACGTCTCGCTGGACGAGCGCTTCGACTCCGTCGTCTCCTGGCACAACCCGAAGCCCGAGTACATGTCGAAGCCGATCGACGGGGCCGTGAACGCGTACGCCGAGCCGTACTTCTCCCCGCAGACGTACCGATCCGACTCGAACCAGCGCTGGCGCTCGGGCTGCCCGCACGAGGAGCTCCGCGCGGGCGCGTTCCCGTGGCTGCAGGTGCTGATCCATCCCGAGATTTGGGTCTACCCGGGGGCGACGATGGGCCAGACGATGCGGGCGATGATCGGGGCGGAGAGCGAGCGCCGGCTCGAGCAGCTCGCGGCCGACGGCGTCGACCTCTTGTAAGACCTTAACATTCGGTGTCAGACACACGTGCAGACCTGTCCTTCGTCGACGTGTTCGAGAAGAGCACGCCCCATCGACAGGCGGTGCACCGAGACCGCCGTCCTGCCGCCGACTCCGCGGTCCGACCGCTGTGGAGCAACCGTCGCGAACTCGGCGCAAGAGCCCTTGACGAGAACCGGTGTCTGACACCGGCCGCTCCGACCGCCCCGGTCG
>Ga0209640_10003275_pt1 | contig 14160 bp, 10 predicted proteins | sample RifCSP10_1_FD_184018 | JGI IMG/M metagenome (GOLD analysis project Ga0209640, IMG submission 184018) | Soil microbial communities from Rifle, Colorado - Rifle CSP2_sed 10_1 (SPAdes) (version 2) | ecosystem: Environmental > Terrestrial > Deep subsurface > Rock core/Sediment | place: Rifle...
TACTGGGAACTCGCCAGCGAGGACCTGCTGCGCCGCGAGGCGACGGCGGACATTCCCCCCAAGGGAGCGGCCCAGCACGTGGTGGTCGGCACCTCTTTCAGGCGTGTCGATCTTCCGGCCAAGGTCACGGGCATCCCGACCTACGTGCACGACATGGAACTTCCGGGCATGCTCCACGGGCGCATCGTGCGTCCGCCGAGCCGGCGCGCCCGGTTGAAGGACGCGGCCGCCGATGAAGTGAAAGCCATGCCGGGCGTGGTGGCCGTGGTGCGTGACGGATCGTTCCTGGGCGTGGTCGCCGAGCGCGAAGAGCAGGCGCTGCGCGCTCAGCGCCGGCTCGCGCGCATCTCGGTGTGGGACGAATCCCCCACGCTGCCAGAATCGAGCGATCCCCGTTACCTGCTCACGATGGCCTCGGAGGACGAGGTGATCAGCGAGAAGGCGGACGCCGGCGCCGCCGCGCGCGCCACGCACCGGCTTGAGGCCGAGTACAGCCGTGGGCTCATGGCGCACGCCGCCCTCGGGCCGTCGTGCGCGGTTGCGAGCTGCGAGGATGGCGGCTTTTCGGTCTGGACGCACAGCCAGGGGATCTTCCCGCTGCGCACCGATCTTGCCAAGGTGCTGGGCGTCGAGGAGGCGCGCATAACCGTGACCCACGTCGAAGGCGCGGGGTGCTACGGACACAATGCCGCCGACGATGTCGCGCTCGACGCGGCCCTGCTCGCGCGTGCGGTGCCGGGACGGCCGGTGCGCGTGCAATGGATGCGCGAGGACGAATTCGGGTGGGAGCCCTACGGATCGGGCATGGTGGTGCGCATGAGCGGCGCCGTCGACGCTGCCGGAAATATCGTCGCTTGGTCTCACGACTTGTGGAGCCACGGTCACAGCACGCGCCCGGGGCCGAAAGACGGCGCGAATCTGCTCGCGGCCTGGCACCTCGCGCAGCCGGTGAAAGCACCCACTCCCGGCAATCCGCCGCTGCCGGGCGGCGGCAGCCACCGCAATGCGATCCCGCTCTACGATTTTCCGAATCAGCGCGTGGTGAACCACCTGATACGCGAGGCGCCGCTCAGAACCTCATCGCTGCGCGGGTTGGGCGCGCACCCGAACGTGCTGGCGATCGAATCGTTCATGGACGAGCTGGCGCACGTTGCCGGCGCGGACCCGATCGAGTTTCGCCTGCGCCATCTGAAGGACAAGCGCGCGCGCGCCGTGATCGAGGCCGTCGCGCACAAGGCGGCTTGGCGCACTCGCGAAAAGGGCGACGGCACGCGCGGACGGGGCGTGGGTTTTGCGCGTTACAAGAACCTGGCGTGCTACGTTGCCGTGATCGTCGAGATCGAAGCCGGGCACGAACTGCAGGTGAAGCGCGCGTGGGCTGCGATCGACGCCGGGCAGGCGATCAATCCCGACGGCATCATCAACCAGACCGAGGGCGGCATCATCCAAACGGTGAGCTGGACGCTGAAGGAGCAGGTCAAATTCGACCGGCACCGCGTGCAGACGCTGACCTGGGAGGACTATCCCATCCTCACATTTCCCGAGGCCCCGGAAATCGACGTGGTGCTGATCAACCGGCCGGACGACCCGCCGCTGGGCGCCGGTGAAGGCGCGCAGGGCCCGACCGCCGGCGCGATCGGCAACGCGATCTACAACGCGCTGGGCGTGCGGTTGCGCGACATGCCGTTCACGCGGGAGCGCCTGATAGCAGCCATGGCCGCATAGGCGGACGCCGGGGCGTGCAGCGCCTGTTTGAGATCCGCGTGAGCGGAATGCCTGCGGCGTGAGCGTTTTGCGAGCGGTTCAGACGTGCGTAGCGAGTGCGTAGACGCGATCGAGAAAGCCATCGATGTCCGACTCGAGCGATCCCGCTTCAGCGCGCGTGCCGCACGCGGCGGCGCTGTACCTGGGCGTCGTGCAGTTCCTTTTCGTCACCTGTTGGACAATTTACGTCATCTTCCTGCCCGGGCTGCTCGAGTCCGCCGGCATTCCCAGGCGTTATGCGATCTGGATCCTGATGCTGGATCAGCTGGTTTTCATGGTGATGGATACGCTGATGGGAATCGCCGCCGACCGTTCGGCGCGCATGCTGGGGCGCATCGGGCCCCTGATCCTGACCGGTACTGCCGTCTCCTGCGTCGCATTCATGCTCGTGCCGCACGTCGCGCTCCTCGGCGCGGCGGCGCCGGCGCTGTCGCTTGCGCTGATCCTGATCTGGGCCGCGACATCCTCTGCGCTGCGTGCGCCACCGTTCGTGATGTTCAGCAAGTATGCGGCCGCGCCAGCGCTGCCATGGATGAACGCGCTGGTGCTGACCGGGCTTGCAATCGGCGGCGCGCTCGCGCCGTACCTGGGTGTCACCCTCAGGCATCTCGACCCGCGCCTGCCGTTCGCCGTCTCGAGCGTCGCGTTGCTGGCGGCGACTGCCGGACTGATCTGGGTGGAGCGCCGGCTTGCCGGCCAGCCGGGCGCCGTCGCGCCCGCGCCGTCGCGCACGGGCTTGCCGAGTAACGCATGGTTTTTCGGCCTTGCCTGCCTGATGCTCGCGCTGGGATTCCAGATTCACTTCTCGCTCAACTCGGCGGGGCAGTACCTGCGGTTCGCGCCGCAGGAGCGGCTCGATTACCTGATGCCGGTGTTCTGGATCGGATTCAACCTGGCGATGTTCCCGGGCGCGGCGCTCGCCAGGCACTTCGGCACCGTGCGCGTGGTGGCGGTCGCTGCGGCGCTTGGCACAGCAGGCGAGTTCGTGGCCGCGCAGGCGCCGTCGCTCGAGATGCTCATCGGCGCGCAGCTCGCGGCGGGCGGCGCCTGGGGATGCGTACTGATGGCGGGATTCGCCGCGGCGGTGGAATTCGGACGCAGCGGGCGCGAGGGATGGGCGCTCGGCCTGCTGTTCGCTGCGCTTGCCGCTGCGACGCTCGCTCGCATGGGCGCGGTAGTCGCGGGCCTCAATCAGGCGCGCGAGTTCGCCGCGGTGCTTGCAGTGGCGCCGGTCGTACTGTGGTGCGCCGCCACTGCGCTCCTCGCCTGGCTTGCGCTGAGGACACCGCCGCGGGCGCCGGTGTGAGATGATGCGTGCTTTTTGCTGTTAGCCGCAGCCATGTACCTGCACGCCGCGACGATTTTCCTCAGCGCTTTTCTGCTCTTCCTGGTGCAGCCCGTCATCGCCAAGCAGATCCTGCCGTGGTTCGGCGGGGCAGCCGCGGTGTGGGCGACCTGCCTTGTGTTCTTCCAATCGGCGCTGCTCTGCGGCTACGCCTACGCCGACTGGACGGCGCGCTTTCTCACGCCGCGGCGCCAGGCCGCGCTGCACGTGACGCTGCTCGCGGCGAGCCTGCTGCTGCTGCCGATCATCCCCGACGCGCGCTGGCAGCCGGGGAGCGAGGGCGACACCGGGCCGACGCTGCTGATACTGGGCCTCCTTGGCGCGACCATCGGCCTGCCGTACTTCCTGCTGTCCACAACCAGTCCGCTGATACAGGCGTGGTTCTGGCAGCGCTTCCGGCATGCAGTGCCGTACCGCCTGTTTGCGTTGTCGAACTTCGCGTCGCTGCTCGCGTTGCTGGCGTACCCCGTCGCGGTCGAACCGTTTCTGCCGCTTGCCGTGCAGTCCTACGCGTGGTCGGCGGCCTACGCCGTGTTCGTCGTGTTGTGCGCGGCCACCGCCATTGCCAGTTCCCGGCATGCCGTGCAGGCGGGCGCGCAGCGCGACGCGGCGCAGGCACAGGAGGCCGCCGCCCGCTCGCCCACGTGGCGGGACCGGTTGTTGTGGATCGCCCTCGCAGCCATGGGCTCGTGCCTGCTGCTTGCCGTCACCAACCACCTGACGCAGAACATCGCCTCGATCCCGTTCCTGTGGGTGGTGCCGCTGTCGATCTACCTGATCACTTTCATCCTGTGCTTCGATCACCCGCGCTGGTACCACCGGCCGCTGTTTCTCGCGGCGCTCGTCGTGGCGTTGCCCGTGATGGCGTGGTTCAGCGGCTCGCTCTCGCTGTGGACGGCGGCGCCGATCTTCGCGGCAGGCCTGTTCGTGTGCTGCATGTTCTGTCACGGGGAGCTCTATCTGCTCAAGCCCGGTCCGCGCTACCTGACGAATTTCTACCTGATGATCGCGGTGGGCGGCGCGCTCGGCGCATTGCTGGTGGGTGTCGCAGCCCCGAACGTTCTCCCCGGCTACTTCGAGATCGAGATCACGCTGGTGGCGTGCGCGGCGCTGCTTTTTGTCCGCACGGCGCAGGTGCGCTGGTGGCTGTCCGCGGCCACCGCCGCGGTGCTGGTGGCGACGGTCGCGATCGCCGCGCACAGCGTAAACACCTATCGCAGCCATACCCGCGTCATGGTGCGCAACTTCTACGGCGTCGTGCGCACGCGCGACTTCCGCGACCCGGTGCCGTTTCGCGCGATGTATCACGGCGGCATCAAGCACGGCGGTCAATTGCTCGATCCGGGGTTGCGCAGCGCGCCGAGCAGCTATTTCGGCCCCACCAGCGGCTACGGCCGGGTGTTCGCGAGCCTGCCGGAGGGGCCGCGGCGCATCGGCGTGATCGGTTTGGGCGCGGGCGCGATCGGCGCCTACGCCCGGCGCGGCGACGTGTTCCGTTTCTACGAGATCGATCCGCAGGTGGCGGCGGTGGCGATGATGGAGTTCAGTTACCTGCGCGACAGCCCGGCACAGATCGAGGTGGTGCTCGGCGACGGGAGGCTGAGCCTCGGGCGCGAGCCGGACCAGCAATTCGACCTGCTGGCGATCGACGCCTTCTCGGGCGATTCGATTCCCATGCATCTCGTCACGCGCGAGGCGATGGAGGTCTACCTGCGGCACATCAAGCCGGGCGGTGCGATCGTGTTCCAGGCGACCAATCGTTACGTCGACATCGCCCCGGTGGTGGAGCGGCTGGCGTCGGCGGCGGGGCTGGCGGCGGTGATGGTATCGGACTTCCCCGAAAATTCCCGTGGCGCGGACTACTGGCTGGCGGACACCGACCAGATCATCGTCACGCGCAATCATGAGTTGCTGTCGGCCGAACCGGTGCGCTCCGCCGCACAACCGCTTGTGCCACGCCCCGACTTTCGCATCTGGACCGACGACTTCTACAATCTGCTGCGCGTGCTCAAGCTCTAGCCTGCAAGCGGGTCCCTGTTCCACGTTCCGGCGCGCGCAGCGCGCTTCCGTTTTCTGGATCAACCCGGACCCTGAATGTCAATCATCGCGATGCGCGGAACGGTTCGCATGCTGCGCTGATGAAAATTTACGCAAACTAACAGCCTGCCCCGCAAAAAAGGGGCATCACGGGCTACGTCCGGAGGTTACCCACAAGGTTGTCCACAGAAAATGTGAATTCTTTATGACGGCGCCAAAGGCATCCGGTTCGGGGCCTCAACAACACCCAGAGGGAAGGGGAAAATTTCCCCTTCGAAGTCAGGGACATGCGATGGCATCCGCGCGCCGGTCCGCCGCCGGAGTCTCGTCTTTTCAATGAGTTGCAAAGAAAGTGGCGCGCCCGCAACACGGACATTGCGGCGCGCCTTGGTGGTCGCACGCGACGTGCCATCCTGGCACTGGACAACGGCATTCGCGCAGGGTGACAAGGCGCGGAATCGCCGCTGGATGAGGCCTCGCGCGGCTATGATATCAACATGCCCCCATGGAGATGTCGCCGGGGGGCGACTGCGCGCTAGGCCGGGGCCTGCAACTGGCGCACGAACGCCTCGATCCCCCGCAGCAGCATCTCGACCGCGATCGCCGTCAGTATCAGCCCCATCAGCCGCTCGAGCGCGAGGATACCTCTCTCGCCAACGAGCTTGCTGATGCGCTCGGCGAACAGCAGCAGCGCGAGCGTGATCGCCATGGCAACCACGAGCGCGATCACCCACTCCATCATTCTCTCGGGCGCGCGTGACACCAGCAACACCACCGTCGCCATGGCGGTCGGTCCGGCGATCGAGGGTATCGCGAGCGGCACGATGAAGGGTTCTCCCTCTTGCGGCCGGTCGCCAAATACGCCTTCCGGATGCTTGAAGATGATGCGCAGCGCGATCAGGAACAGGATCAGTCCGCCGGCGATATTGAGCGAGGAATCGGACAGCCCCAACAGGTTGAGAAACTGCCGGCCGGTGAAGACAAAGACGAGCAGCACCGCAAAGGCGATCGCGCATTCGCGCACGACGATGGTGACGCGCCGCGCCGGATCGACGTGCTTCAACAGCGCGATGAAGATCGGGATGTTCCCCAGGGGGTCGATCACCAGCAACAGGATCAGGGCCGCGGATGCGAAGGTCAGTTCCATGAGTTCGGTTCAGGACCGGTGTCGGGGAGGTGCCTGCCGCTACTTCCGGAAACCCTGCGCGAATGCGTTGCGTTCTGCCGCGGGTCTGCGCGCGGAGGTTTGGGGAGGCGATGGCTGGAGGATGACACGGCTATTGTCGGGGGCGCGATCCGATTGGTCAATTGGTTCATTTCAATGAACGGTCAGGCGCGCAAATTCATTGACAATTCGCCCCGCGTTTCATATCGTTGCCACCTCTCCGAGAATGACGCGCACCGCGCATTTTCAGCGCGCAGTGGCATCGCATGGACACGATCGAAACCCCGCACGGAAAGACGCAGCTCGACCCACGGGTGCAGGCGGCCATCGGCCACTGGGCGCCGCGGTTCGTCACGAACGGCGTGCCCCTCACCGATTTCCAGGAAGTCACCGCGGGGATCACGCGCTGGGAAGAATGGTGCGCGGCGTGGTGCGCGCGGGCCGCCGTGCATGAGACGCTCGGCCGCGACGCGCTCGCTTCCGGTTTCCGCCTTTCCGCCGGAGAACACTTCAGTCGCGCCTACCAGTACCGTCCGCAGAGCGCGGACTGGATGGCACGGCAGCTCGGACTGCCGCCGGTTTGATCGGGGATCAGCCCGCGGCGAAAGTACACTCCCTTACGCGCTGTTTCCAGGAGAAGTGCATGGCCCGCAGAACGAAGAAAGCCGAGCCCAGGCTCGTCAAGCCCTCGGACATCGATCCCAGGCGCCGTCCGCGGGAAGGCCCGGACGGACTCTACGACCCCGCCGACCCGGGACACCGCTGGGAGCGGCCGTTGCAGGCGCCGGGCCGGATGCAGGTCGATTTCGAGGAGCGTGTCGATTTCCGCCGGCTGCACGAGTATCGCCTTGCGCGCACCCGCAATGCGCTCGCGAAGTCGAAGCTCGGCGCGCTGCTGGTATTCGACCAGTACAACATCCGCTACATCTCGAGCACCGTCATCGGCGAGTGGGCGCGCGACAAGCTCACGCGCTGGTGCCTTCTTTCCGGCAACGGCGATCCGTGGGTGTGGGATTTCGGTTCGGCCGCGCGGCACCACAAGCTCTATGCGCCGTGGCTGCCGAAGAATCACTGCCGCGCCGGGCTCACCGGACTGAGGGGCGCGGTGTCGCCCAAGGTGGGGCTGTTCGAAGCGGCGGCGAAGGAGGTCCGGGATATCCTGGTGCAGGAAGGCGTGGCCGACATGCCGCTCGGCGTGGACGTAGTCGAACCGCCGTTTCTATTCGCTCTGCAGAAGCTCGGCATCAAGGTACAGGACGGCCAGCAGGTAATGCTCGATGCACGCGAGATCAAGAGCCACGACGAGATCACGCTGCTCAACATGGCGGCGGCGATGGGCGACGGCGTCTACCAGGACATCTACGAGGCGCTGAAACCGGGCGTGCGCGAGAGCGATATCGTCGCGCTGGCGACGAAGCGCTTCTATGAGATGGGCTCGGATTGCGTGGAAGCGGTCAACGCCATCGCCGGCGAGCGCTGCAGCCCGCACCCGCACAACTTCACCGACCGCCTGATCCGCCCCGGCGACCAGGCGTACTTCGACTTGATCCAGACCTACATGGGATACAAGACCTGCTATTACCGCACGTTCACCGTCGGCAGCGCGACGCCGGCGCAGCACGATGCCTACCGCAAGGCGCGGGAGTGGATGGACAGCGCGATCGACTCGCTCAAGCCGGGAGTCTCCACGGACCGCGTGGTGCAGGCGTTTCCCAAGGCGCAGGAGATCGGCTTCGAGACCGAGATGGCCGCTTTCGGTCTGAACTTCTGCCATGGACTGGGCCTCGGGCTGCACGAGCGGCCGCTCATCTCGCGCGTGAATTCGTTCAAGGATTCGTACGAGCTGAAGGCCGGCATGGTGTTCGCGGTGGAGACCTTCTGCCCGGCGAAGGACGGCATTTCCGCGGCACGCATCGAGGAGGAGGTGGTCCTGACGCCCGATGGCGCTAAGGTCATCACGCTCTTCCCGGCGCAGGAGCTGCCGATCGCAAACAAGTACTAGAGGCGGGAACGCAAAGGACGCAAAGGCGGCGCAAAGGACGCAAAGAAAACACTGGGCTTTTGGAATCGGAACAAGGGGTCGGATGACTCTGAATATTTCTGTTCCTCTCTTTCCTCTGCGTTCTTTGCGTCCTCTGCGTTGATGATTTTGACTTTTGAGGGTTGAACTTGAATACGACAGTGAAACGCAAAAAAGCGGCGGCGAATGAGGATGACATCGGGCGCGACGTGCGGCTGGAGCTTTATCGTATGCAGGTCGAGCTGCGCTATTGCGAAAAGCGCGCCTATGATCTCTTCCTGCAGAATCTCATCAAGGGCACGAGCCATCTCTCGCTCGGGCAGGAGGCGATCGCCGCTGCATTCGGCGTGGCGATGCGGCCCGACGACTGGACCTTCTGCACTTACCGCGGCCACGCGCATACGCTTGCGCGCGGGGCGTCGATGGCGGGCGTGCTGGGCGAACTGATGGGGCGCGAGTGCGGGCTGCTGGGCGGCAAGGGCGGCTCGATGCACCTTACCGACGTAACCAAAGGCGCGATGGGGTCTTATGCCATCATCGGCGCGCACCTGCCGGTCGCCGCCGGCGCGGCGTGGAGCGCGCAGTACCGCGGCACCGAGCAGGTGGCGGTGTGCTTCTTCGGCGACGGTACCACCAACATCGGGGCGTTTCACGAGGCGCTCAATTTCTCCGTGGTGTGGAAGTTGCCGGTGATTTTCGTGTGCGAGAACAATCTCTACATGGAATACACGCCGATCGGTTCCGTCACGGCGGTCGAGCATCCCGCGGCGGATCGCGCGTGCGCCTACGGCCTGGAGAAGATCGTCGTCGACGGCAACGATGCCGACGAGGTGTATCGCACGGCGGTGGAATACATGGGGCGCGCGCGCAAGGGAGGCGGGCCGGCGTTGATCGAGGCCATGACTTACCGTCACAGCGGCCACTCCCGCGCCGATCCCGCGAAGTACCGGCCCGAGGGCGAACTCGACCGGTGGCTCGAACGCGACCCGCTCAAGATCTACCGCGAGCGGCTGCTCGGGCTGGGAATCGTGGAAGCGACGCTGAAGGACATCGAGAACGAGACCCTGTGCAAGGTCGATGATGCGACGGCGACGGCCAAGGCGTCGCCGCCGCCCTCGCTCGATGCCATCGCGAAAAACGTGTGGGCGGACGGAGGCGCGGCATGGCGGAACTGACCTATCGCGACGCGGTCGCCGCGGGCATCGCGCAGGAGATGGCGCGCGACGAGCGCGTGGTATTTTTGGGTGAGGATATCGGTGCGGCGGGCGGCGTGTTCAAAACCACGGTCGGGCTGCTGGAGCAGTTCGGTCCAAAACGCGTGCGCGATACGCCGATCTCGGAGCAGGCGATCCTCGGCGCGGCGATGGGAGCGGCGATGACGGGGCTGCGCCCGATCGCCGAGATCATGTTTTCGGATTTTCTCGCGGTGTGCTGGGATCTCGTCGCCAACGAGATCGCCAAGATCCGTTACATGACCAACGGGCAGGTGAGCCTGCCGCTCGTCATCCGTACCGCGAACGGCGCGGGTTCGCGCTTCGGCGCGCAGCATTCGCAGGCGGTGGAGAACTGGGCGATGGCGATTCCCGGCATCAAAGTCGTGGCGCCGGCTTTTCCTGCGGACGTGAAAGGATTGCTTGCCGCCGCGGTGCGCGATCCCGATCCGGTGCTGTTCTTCGAGCAGAAATCGCTCTACGCGCTGAAGGGCGAGGTGCCCGACGGCGAGCACGTCGATCACCTGGGCGAGGCGAAGGTGCTGCGGCAGGGCAAGGACTGCACGATCGTCGCACTCGCGCTGATGGTGCACCGGGCGCTGGACGCGGCGGCGATCCTGGAGCGCGACCACGGCATCTCGTGCACCGTCATCGATGTGCGCTCGCTGGTGCCGCTCGACACGCAGACCATCCTTTCCGAGGTGGTGAAGACCGGCCGGCTCGTGACCGTGGAGGAGAATCCGCGGCTCTGCGGCTGGGGCGCGGAGATCGCCTCCATCGTGGCCGATGAATGTTTCTGGGACCTCGACGGGCCCATCGTGCGCATCACGACGCCGCACCAGCCGCTGCCGGCGGCCGACCAGTTGGAGGACGCCACCATTCCTTCGGTCGAGCGCGTGGTACGCGAAATACGCGAGAAGATCGATTGAAAAGCGGGAACGCAGAGGTCGCAAAGGATGCAAAGGAAAGGAAGAGGAAGGGAAGCGGTCTCGAAAATGCCCAAAGGCACGATGACACCCATTGTCATTCCCGTGAAGACGGGAATCTATTGGGCGAGTGGGCGACGGCGATATGCCGTATGGGTTCCCGCCTGCGCGGGAACGATGCCGATCGTGGACCGCAATTTTTTTCGTGTTCCTTTGCGAACCTTTGCGTGCTTTGCGTTGAGTGTTTTTTTGAGGCCGATTAGATGGATGTAATCATGCCGCAACTCGGCGAGACGGTCACCGAGGGCACGGTCACGAAGTGGTACAGGAAGGTCGGCGACGCCATCCGGGCGGATGAGGCCCTGTTCGACGTCGAGACCGACAAGGTCAGCACCGAAATCCCGGCGCCGGCGACTGGCGTACTGGCAGAAATTCTCGTCGCGGAAGGCGCGACCGCTAAGGTCGGCGCCCGGTTGGCGGTGATCCGTGAGTCGGCGCGGCAACAGGTACCGAGTGCTTCAGCGGCTTCGACAGCGGCGCCGACTAAGGTGGCGCCTGCAATGGGTACGGCAAAACGGTCGACGACTGCCGGGCCGGAAGGGGCGGCGCGCGCGCGCGGTGCTGGGGACAGGCTGTCTCCGGTAGTACGCAAGCTCCTTGCCGAGCACGCTCTCGATCCGCGGGCCATTAACGGCACTGGCCGCGACGGGCGCGTCACGCGCGAAGACGTGCTGGACTACGTCGCGAAGGGCGGCGCGGCACGACCGGCCCTGGCCACGGTGCGAATCGAGACGCCGGCGCCGCACGCCGTATCCGCGGCAGGCAGCGGGGACACCACCATCGCGCTCGGCAGCGTGCGCCGTCGCACGGCCGAGCACATGGCGAAGTCGTGGACGACTACGCCGCACGTATTGCAGGCGGTGGAAGTGGATTTCCACCGGGTCGAACAGGCGCGGCAGATCCATGGCGCCGAATGGAAGCAGCGCGAGGGTTTTGCGCTCACCTACCTCCCGTTCATCGTGCGCGCAGTGTCGATCGCGCTGTCCAAATTTCCCAATCTCAATTCCACCTTCAACGGCGACAGCCTCACGCTGCACCGCCGCGTGAATCTCGGCATCGCGGTCGATCTCGGGGGCGAGGGGCTGGTGGTGCCGGTGGTGAAGGACGTGCCGGCGAAATCGCTGTCGCAAATCGCACGCGAGATCAACGATCTCGCGACACGCGCGCGCGCAAACCAACTCAAGCCGGATGAGATCACGGAAGGCACTTACACCATCACGAACAACGGCGCATTCGGAACCCTCTTTACCGCGCCTATCATCAATCCGCCGCAGGTGGCGATTCTCTCCACCGACGCCGTGCGCAAGAAGCCGTGGGTGATCGAGTCCCCCGAGGGCGACAGCATCGCGATCCGGCCGGTGGGAATGCTGGCGCAGACCTTCGATCATCGCGCGGTGGACGGGGCGTACGCGGCGGCGTTCCTGCGCGAGGTGAAAGCGATCATCGAAACGCAGCTCTGGACGCAGGCGCTGCAGGCGTGAGTCGAAGGATGAAGGATGAAGGCGGAAGGATGATGGATGAAGTGCGTAGGTTGGGATAAGCGAAGCGCATCCCAACGATGGCGGTGGCGCGCGGGACGTGTTGGGGTTCGCATGGTGTTGGGGTTCGCTTTGCTCACCCCAACCTACATACATTTTGCGGTAACGAGGGAGACTGAAATTGGCGAAATCACGGAGTGGGACGCTGGTCGATCCGCGGTGGATGCATGCCCATCGCAACGACCCGAAAGTGAAGCTCGTCGAGATCGCCGGCATGGGGCAGGATGAGATGCAGGCCTACGGGGCGGGACACGTGCCGGGCGCGGTGTGCTGGCCGTGGAAGGAGATGCTGTGGGACTCGCACCGGCGCGAGTTTCCCGCGCCGGAGGAATTCGCGCGGCGCTGCGGCGCGGCGGGGATCGCCAACGACACGACGGTCGTGTTCTACGGCGAAGGTGTGCAGTTCGGTGTCTACGCCTGGTGGACGTTTCGCTACTGCGGCCACAGGAAGGTCAGGGTGCTCGACGGCGCGCGCTACCGCTGGGCGGCGGAGGGCCGGCCGCTGGTGACGGACGAGCCGCCGCCTCCGGCGCCCGTGACGTACGCTCCGGTCAAGCGGGTCGAGAAAATGCGCATCCGGCGTGAGAAGGTGCTGGCAGCGCTCGGCAGCGACGGCGTCACCCTCCTGGATGCGCGTTCGCCCGAGGAATACCGCGGCGAGCGCGTGGGCGGGCCAGTTGGGCCGGACGTCGGCGCGCTGCGCTACGGCCGCATCCCGGGCGCGAAGCACCTCTATTTCGAAGACCTGCTCGACGCCAACAAGGCGTTCAAGCCGGCAGGCGAAATCGAGCAGCTGGTGACGGCGCGCGGCGCGACACCGGAGCGCGACATCATCACCTACTGCCGCATGAGCCACCGCGCGACCGTGATGTACTTCGCGTTGACCGAGCTGCTCGGCTTCAAGAAGGTGAAGATCTACGACGGCTCTTGGACGGAGTGGGGCAATCTCGTCGGCGTGCCGGTTGAAAGGTGAACAATCAATGCTGAATGATGAATGGAGAACTCCTATGGCAGTCCGTAGGTTGGGATAAGCGGAGCGCATCCCAACAGTCAACACAATGCACCCGTTGGTGTTGGGGTTCGCGGTGCTCACCCCAACCTACAATGTGAGAGAGGAAGGAAATGGCAGCAGGCAACATGAAAGCGCACAAACTGGGCTGGATCGGCATCGGCCGCATGGGATACGCGATGGCCGAGCGGCTGGCGAAGGCGGGCTGCGACATCGCGGTGTGGAACCGCACGCGCGCGAAGGCCGAGCCGCTCGCGAAGTCCGGCGCGAAGGTGGTCGATCACCTCACCGATCTCGCCGGCTGCGACATCCTGTTCACGATGGTCTCCACCGGGAAGGACGTGAAGGAAGTGCTGTTCGGCCCGAACGGCGTGACGTCGAAGGGCAGGGCGCCGAAGATCGTGGTGGACAGCACCTCGATTTCGCTCGAGGAATCGGCCGAGATCCGCGAGAAGCTCGGCAAGCTCGGCGTGGCGTTCCTTGCGGCGCCGGTCTCGGGCAACGACAAGGTGGTCACGTCCGGCAGGCTGATGTTCGTGGTCTCGGGCGCGCAGGCCGCATACGATATCGCGCGGCCGTATCTGGACGCCATGGGACGTGGCTCGAGCTACGTCGGCGACAACGAACTCGCGCGCATCGCCAAGATCTGCCACAACGTGTATCTCAGTGTGGTTATCCAGTCCATGTGCGAGATTACCGTCCTCGCCCAGAAGGCCGGGATGTCGCGCCATGCCTTCCTCGATTTCATGAACAACAGCATCTTCGGCTGCATGTTCACGCGCTACAAGACGCCGGCGCTCGTCAATCTCGATTTCCACGTGACCTTCACCCCCGAGCTGCTGCGCAAGGACATCGATCTGGGGCTCGACGCGGGGAAGCGGCTCGGCGTCCCGATGCCGCTCGCATCGACTGTTCGCGATCTGGTGCAGACGCTGATCGGCCACGGCCATGCCGACCAGGATTTCTCGACGCTGGTACTGCTCCAGGCGAAAGCATCGGGCATGGAACTCAAGCCCGAGAACGTCGAAATCGGCGACGGACTCGGATCGTAATTGAAGGAGGGCGCATGGCGGCAAAAGTCGAAT
>Ga0209640_10003276_pt1 | contig 14159 bp, 9 predicted proteins | sample RifCSP10_1_FD_184018 | JGI IMG/M metagenome (GOLD analysis project Ga0209640, IMG submission 184018) | Soil microbial communities from Rifle, Colorado - Rifle CSP2_sed 10_1 (SPAdes) (version 2) | ecosystem: Environmental > Terrestrial > Deep subsurface > Rock core/Sediment | place: Rifle...
CTTCCGCGCCGCATCACGAGCGGCGGCGCAGCTCAACGTCGTTCCCCTGGACGCCCACGTCTCCCCACACTTGTTGCCCAGCTCTCTGTCCCACTTGACGGTCATCAGATCCGCGGACAGTCCGGTTTCCTCGCACACGGCCTGCATCGTTGCCGTGAATACACCCTGCCCCATCTCGGTGTAGCCGTTGAGGATCTCGAGGCGGGGGCCGTCGCCGACGCGGATCTTGATGTATCCGCCTTCAACGGTGCCGTTGCCCAGGCCAGTACTTTTGATCCCGCATCCGATGCCTTTGTACTTGGCGCTCTTGTAGATATCCCTGATGGCTTCGAGCGACGCCTTCATACCGCGCACGCTCTCGCGCATGACCTGGCCCGTGGCAAACCCGTCGCCCGGGTCGAGCGCGTTCCGATAACGGACTTCCCAGCCGTCTACGCCCACCTTCTCTGCCAGGATGTCCATGACGCCTTCCATGGCGAACTGGACCTGGTTGCTGCCAAAGCCGCGCATCGCGCCGCTGTTGGGATTGTTCGTGTAGACAGCCTTGGATTCGACGTCGACGTTCGGCACCCGGTACGGACCGCACGTGTGACACGCCGCCCGCAGGGCGCATTTGGCGCTGGTCGTGTGATAGCCCCCCGCATCCGCGACAATCCGGGACCGAACGGCGAGCAGACGCCCCTCGGCGTCCGCGCCCACGGTGAGCGTCACGGTCATCGGATGGCGCTTGACGTGATGCTGCGTCGACTGCTCGCGCGAAAGCACGGTCTTGACCGGCTTCCCCAGCAGGTACGCCGCCAACGCCGTCTGTGCCTGAATCGAGAGCTCTTCTTTCGCTCCGAAAGCGCCGCCGCTGGCGGCCAACTGGATTTCGACGTCCTTCGGGTCGATGTTCAGGACCTTGGCGATCTGTTGCTGGTCGTACACCGATCCCTGGCTGTCGGTGTGCACCGTCACGCCTCTGTCCCGCGGGAGAGCCAGGCAGGCTTCCGGCTCGAGAAACGCGATCTCGATTGGTTGCGTCCGCCACGTCCCTTCGATGACGTGCTCAGCGGTCTTCAGCGCCGCGTCCACGTCACCACGCCTGTAGGCCGTGATCGGCTGCAGGATATTGGACGGACGAGGACTGAACGTGTCGCCCCCGTGAACGAGGGGCGCGCGTGGGTTCATCGCCTCGAACGGATCGGTGACCGGCTCGAGCACGTCGTAATCGACTTCGACCTTTCTGGCAGCCGCGCGCGCGTGGTACTGCGTGTCGGCCACGACCATCGCAAGGAAGTCGGACACGCAGCATGTCACTTCGCCCTCCGCGACAAACACGGGCAAATCGGGATCGTTCAGGCCGGTGCCGCGAAATCCGGGGACATCTGCGGCTGTAAGAATCCGCACGATCCCGGGCATCGTCGCCGCCGCGGTGGTGTCAATCTTGACGACCCTGGCACGCGGGTGCCTGGTCGGCACCATCGCGCCGTGCAGCATCCCCGGCACGCTCATGTCGTCGACGAACGGCTTCTGGCCGAGCGTCTGCTCCAATCCACCCTGGCGCGCCGGTGAGCTGCCAATACGATCGCCACTGCTGCCGGCAAAAGCGGGATTGCGGTGCAGGCCGATCACTTCTCCGAAAAAATCGTGCCGCCGCGGCTCCTTCGGGAGCTGTCCGCCATTTCTGACCGCTTCACCAGCGGTCTGGATGGAGTCGATGATGCGCCCGTAGCCGGTGCAGCGGCACAGATGGCCATCGAGCGCCTTTCGGATCGCATCGCGATCGTCGCTCTTGCCATGCTCGATCAGCGAGGCAGCGCGAACGACAATGCCGGGGATACAGAAGCCGCACTGTACGCCCCCCTCGAGCACGAACGCCTCACCGATGATGCGGCGCATCTCGCTGGGGAGCCCTTCGAGCGTGACGATCTCGTGCCCGTCCATCTGTTCCGGCTTGCGCAGGCAGGGCAGGGCGGGGCGACCGTCGATCATCACAAGACAGCAGCCGCACGCCCCCTCGGGAGCACAGCCGTTCTTGGCTGAGACCACACCACACCGCTCGCGGAGGACCTCGAGCAGGTGCATCCCGGATTCGTAGGAGGCTTCGGTGGGCTTTCCGTTCAGAGTGAACCTGATGGTGGGCATGTATCTGCCGGGTCCGCGGCCGCCGGATTGTTGCCGGCCGCGGCACCCGGCCCACGTACGTAGGGCGGGTTCCGCGCAGCGGACCCGCCTAAACCAATCGTACCATACGGCCAGCAGTCTTGATGGAGCCCTTGAGCGGGAGGTAACATCAGAGTTTCGTCAATTCGCGAACATTCTCTTCGGAGGCTACATGCAAGAACCCTGGAAAACTGACAAGTGGTTCATCAGTCCCTGGAACTACCTGCCAGAGGTGACGAAGAACTACACCTTCCCCGCAAACATCAAGATTCACGACGTCACCTTGCGTGACGGCGAGCAGCAGACGGCCGTCGTCTTCCGCCGCGAAGAGAAGGTGGCGATTGCGAAGAAGCTCGACTCCCTCGGCGTTCACCGCATCGAGGCGGGCATGCCCGCGGTTTCTCCGCAGGACAAGGCGGCGATTTCCGACATCGCGGCGCTCGGCCTGAAGGCTGAAATCTTCGGCTTCTCGCGGTGCATTCCCGCCGAAGTGAAAGTCGTCAAGGATTGCGGCTGCAAGGGCATCGTCATCGAGATTCCAGCCAGCGATCACATGATCAAGAACGCGTACGGCTGGCCCATCGAGCGCGCGATGAAGGCGTCGATCGAGACGACGAGGGCCGCCAAAGAAGCTGGTCTTTATACGGTGTTCTTTACCATCGACGCCACGCGAACCGAGCTCAATCGCTTCCTCGACATCGTCGAGCAGGTGGCCACCGAGGGACACATGGACGCGCTCACCATTGCCGACACCGTCGGCGGGACCGCGCCGGACGCGATGGGGTATGCGGTGAGGAAAGTGATCGATCGGCTGAAGAAGCCGGTCGAGATTCACGGCCATCAGGACTTCGGCCTCGGCGTCGCCAACACGATTGCCGCGCTGGCCGCCGGGGCGTCGGTGGCGCACACCACGGTGACCGGTCTCGGCGAGCGGGCCGGCAACGTCCCCATGGAAGACGTGGTCCTGGCGCTGCGCTGTCTTTACGGCAGAGACCTCGGGATCAGGACGGAGCAGTTCGTCGACGTATCGAGGTTCGTCATGGATCTCGCCAGGGTCACGCAGCCGCCGAACCGGCCGATCGTCGGCGACAAGCTGTACGAGGTGGAGTCGGGCATCATCGCGGGCTGGATACGCCTGGCGCGCAAGGAACATCCGCTCGAGTACGTCCCGTTTGCTCCGGAGCTGGTCGGTCAGAAGCCGGTCAACATCGTGCTCGGCAAGAACAGCGGACCCCCTTCGATCGACGAGTGGTGCGAGAAGCTCGGCATCAGCGCCACCGACGAAGAGAAGATGGCCATGCTGCAGGCCGTCAAAGCGAAGTCGTTCGAGAAGAAGGATCTGCTCACGACGGAGGAGTTCAAAACCGTGGTGGCGGACGTGCTGCAGAAGGCGGCTGTCTGAGCTAGTCGGTAGTCGGTAGCTGGTAGGTGGTGGTTGGTGGTTGGTGGTTGGTAGTTGGTGGTTGGTAGCCGGAGGCCTTCAGGCCTCCGGGGAGTTGCCGGTTGGCGCTGGGGCGGATTTCGGTCCGCCCTTTTTTTCTGTACGTAGTGTCCGGCTTCAGCCTGTCGACACTCAGTGGCTCAAAGCAGCTGACGCGCCAAAACAGGCCGCCCAACATGCGGCTGCACCAGGCGGCGGCCACGCGGGGTCTGGGCGCATCGAAACGGCAGTCAGTGGCCGCCGCGGGTGAGCCGCGATCGTTGATATGGCTGCTTTTGGGAAGCGAATTCCGGGCGGCTCTCTCGGTGTTCGTCAAACGCGGCTGTACAATCGGCACGTGATCTACGAATGGGATGCGAAGAAGGCGATCGCGAACGAGCGGACGCACGGCGTCTCTTTCGAGGAGCCAAGACGATTTTCCTGGATCCGCTGGCTGAGTCGTTCGATGATCCGGATCACTCGGCTGACGAGCGTCGGTTCATCACTCTCGGAATGTCGTCACAACAACGGCTCCTGTTTGTTGCTCACGCGGATCGCGGCGTAGACCGGTTTGCATCATCAGTGTGCGCGTCGCGACGCGCGGTGAGACTCATGCCCACCAAGAACGCAGCCGCAAGGGATAGCGACGAACTTCGTCCTGAGTACGACCTGTCGAAATTGACCGGTGGAGTGAGGGGCAAGTACTACGAGCGAGCGACGGCCGGAACGACGCTGGTATTGCTCGAACCGGATGTTGCCGACGCGTTTTCTGATGGCCGGACCGTCAATCAGGCACTTCGAGCACTCATCACGGTGGCCCGAACACAAGTGCGGAACAAGGCGGGTGGCAAGCTGCCTCACAGGCCGCTGCAGCCTTCAAGCCGCCGAAAGCGAAAGGCGAAGTCGCAAAAGGGGTCGCGCGCGGCTCGCGGCTGAGCGGCAGGGTGTCTAGGCCGTCGTATTGGCGTTCACCTTAGAGGCGGCGAGGAACGCAATGGATCGGGCGGTGCTCGACGACGTTGAACTCGAATACGAGGTTCAGGGAAACGGTGAGCCAGTGCTGCTCATTCATCCCGGTATCTTCGCCGACTGGTTCACGCCTCTCATGCACGAGCCAAGCCTCACCAGGCGATATCGCCTTGTGCATTACCACCGAGCGGGCTGTGTCGGCAGCAACCGTATTGCAGGTCCGCTAAGCCTCGGACAGCAAGGGGCACACGGCCGGTCCCTGTTGCAGCATCTTGGGATCGCGCGCGCACACGTTGTCGGTCACTCGTCCAGCGGGAATATCGCGCTGCAACTGGCTCTGGATGCGCCTGACGTCGTGCACTCGCTCGCGGTCCTCGAACCGGCGCTCATGTCGGTGCCGAGCGCCACGACGTCTAGGGCATTCGTTGGCGCGGCTGTCCAGCTGTACCGCACAGGCGACAAGGTCGGAGCCGTCGATACCTTTTTACGGGGAGCCTGCGGGCCGGGATACCGTGCGGTGTTGGATTTGGCACTTCCCGGCGCATTCGACCAACACGTGACCAACGCGGATACCTTCTTCTTACAGGAGATGCCCGCGCTACAGCAGTGGTCGTTCCGGCAGGAGGACGCCAAGCGCGTCACTCAGCCGGTCTTGGTCGTGGTGGGTGCACGGAGTCTGGAGCTGGATCCGATATGGGGCGAGCGACAGCAACTGTTGCTGGACTGGCTGCCCCATGCCGAGCCGTTCGTGCTTCCGAACGCGACGCACCTGCTGGAGGTAGAGAATCCGCGCGACATGGCCGAGGGTCTGGCTGCCTTCTTTGTTCGCCACCCGCTCACCGAACCTGCGTAAATAGGCATCAGCGTCGATGTGCGAGCAGAACCCGAAACATGCTACCAACTACCGGCTACTTCGTGGCGTCGCCGCCTTCGACAATCACGTTCTCGACAATGCCGCCACCGTTCTTGCGAAACTCGGCGGCTTCCTGATACTCGGGCGACTCGAAGCAGGCGACCGCCTGCTCCATGGTGGGAAACTCAATCACGACGAACCGGTGGAAGGTCTCCGGTCCTTCCATGATCCGGTAGCGTCCGCCCCGGGCGAGGACCTTCCCCCCGTGCTGCCTGATGATCTCGGGAATTCGGTCGGTGTATTTCTTGTACGCAACCGGATCGATGATGCGTGAGCGCGCAACCCAATATGCAGGCATACAGCTATTGACGAATTGACGGATTTACGAATTGACGAATTGAGGTTCGAACGAAATCCGTAAATCCGTAAATCCGTAAATCCGTCAATTCGTCAATTCGTCAATTCGTCAATTCTTTACCTCGAACAACAGGTCGCGCTGCGCGGTGTGCCCGCCCGCCGTCGACGTGGCTTCGGTCCGCAGCAAGTACATCCCGGGCTTCAGGTCCCTCAGGGGATAGTCCGTCGTAAACCCATGCCCCTGACCGCGGCGCTGAACGACCCGCGTGTCGCGCGACTGGACGATCGTCCTCCCGTCGCGCGCGTCCTGAATCGTGCTCGTAAACGTGATCCCGTGGGCTGTGTCGGTTGAGTTGTCGTATACCTCTACAAACCACGTGATCGTGTCGGAGGGACTGAACACCCGTGTGGCAACCGGCGGCGCCGGGAGCAATCCGTTCCAGTCGGTCTCGGTGCTTCCGGTCGCGAACGCACCGGCGGATGACGACGTGAGGAAAACGCCGCTCAGCGAGAACGGTGTCTTGGCATAGTCCGGGATTTCCAGGTCGTACGGCAACGTGCCGACGGCCCCACCGGTCGCCTCGTGGGCGCCGATGCGGATCTGATAGCGTCCGGGTGGAAGCGCGACCTGCGAGATCAGCCTGACTCCCGCGCGGTTCACCCGCTCACGCGTCTCGGGCATGAGATTCAAGTTGAACGTCTGACGATCGCCACCCTGAACCTTGGCGCGCTGATCCGCGGCGACGATCGACACTTCGACCGATTCGACGAAGCGGCCGTCCTTTTCCACGTAACGAAGCCCCGGACCGTCGATTTCCACCGAAACGAGCACCTGTCCCTTGTTTTCAGCGGTTCGGAGCGAGCCCGCGAACGCGCGGAACGGAAGATCGCCGATTGGGACCGGCTTGCTCAACGCAGCCCGAAGCGCGGGTGTGGTTCCCGCTTTCACCTCGGCCTCGCGCGCGCGTTCGATCGCGCGCGTGTCGGGGGGCAGGTATCCTCTGCGCGCGCGAATCTGCAGGCCAGGTCGCTTGACCTTCACCTCTATCTTCATGAAGCGATTGCGCGCCCACCTCGTTGAATCGCTGTAGTAGCCGAGCAGGTAGTAGCGGCTGTTGTCGAGAACGATCCGGCCCAGCCCTCCGGCGAGATCGCCGGAATTCACGATCGGAATGCCCCCTGTCTCCTCGGACAACGAAATCAGACTTTCCTGCGCGAGCAACAGCTCGCGCAGCTGGCCGCGGAACGTGCCGTAATCGAGCTGCGGGTAGTCCGATCGCGAACTGATCTCCATCATCTCGCCGAACTGGCTCATGCCGCGCGGATCGATGCCGTAGACGTTCACGTTGGCGCGCTGTGCGGCGGCAACAGCTTCGCGTGCCTCGGTGATGAGCAAATCGCTCTGGCGATTGATGAAGAACGGCTGGTAGATGTCGTAGTCGAAGCCCTCGCTGAACAGCAGCAGCGCCTTCCTGCGGCCCTGCACGTCTGCAAGCCAGCGCGAGACGTTCTCGATGGCGTCGAACGACCGCCGGGCGTTGAACGCACGCTGCTCGTCGTACGGATCGCGAATCGACTGTGCCCCCTGCAGCCCCTCGACCGTTCGGCCGGTTGCCGGCTCGCCGGTGTTCGGATCCGTTTCGAACCCCGCCTCGCGCAGGTGGATAGCCAGCTTCTCAGCGCCGGCTGAGGGCAACTTCTGTCCTTGAAAGCGATCGACCGCGGCTTTGAGAAGTTGTCGATTGTTGGTGAGCTCCTGGCCCGATTCCTGACGACCGCTCGTAAACACCACGGCCGCCAGATCGTTGGCGCCAAGATACTGGTCGATGAATCGCTTGACGAGCTCGCGGACGTTGTTGGTCCGCGTGACGTAGGTATGAAGATCGTCCAGCAGGAAGATATAGATGCGTCCGTCGAAGGTACGCGTGGTCGCGCGCACGTCCGGTTCGATCGGCGCAGCGGCATTGACGGGCGTGAAGGGACGTTCGATGGCGAGGTCGACCATCGAGAACACGGTTGGCGACTGAAGACGTCCGTCCTCGTACACCTCGAAATCGGCCTGCGTGAGATCTTTGACGAAGGCTCCCTTCTCGTCGGTCACGATGGCGTGGACCTCGACGAAGTTGGTCTCGGCGCGGAAGGTTACCGACGGTTGCTGGTCTGCGGGCGGCGTCTGAGCCGGAGCTTGCGCGGGCGATTGCTGTGCGGCAAGAACCGTCGTCCGCAGGAACGGCCCATCGAGCCAGCGTTGGCCTGTCGGGTTGCGCAACGACCCGATGCCGACACACAGGAGGAGGATCGGCAGAAGGAGCAGAAAGCGGCGCGTGGCTTTTCTCATAAAAACACCAGTATTTCGTCAGTTCTCGCGCTAGTGTAGTCGTTGACGACGCTTCGGTCGAGGGCTAGACTACCGGCCTTTCATAATACGGCTTTTGGCGCTGGGCTATGGGCTTTAGGCGTTGCGGGACGCGCTCGAACCGCAGCCGAAAGCCGAAGGAGCCAAAAGTCTAAAGCCCAAAGCCGAAAGCCTTTCTGAGAGGAAACCCATGCGGACCAAAGCCGTCATGCTCAGCGCCATCACCGTCGCGTTCGTTGGAGGATGGCTCTTCGCAGGAAGTGCTGTGAGTGTTCTGGGACAAGCCCAGCCGGACGCCGGATTTGCGGCGGTGGCTGGCGAGAAAGGCGGCCTCGACATCACCGGCCCATACGACGTGGTGGCCGACTGGCCGAAGCCGCTCGCCAATCTGCCCGGCCATGAGAACTGGACGTGGGGCTCGGTGCAGGGTGTTTTCGCCGAGAGCCCAAATCGCGTCTACATGGTCCAGCGCGGAGAGCTGCCCAGCATGCAGCGGCCGGCCGCTCGCGCCGTTCCCGAGATCGGTCCCGGTCTTTCGTTCCCCGTTGGTCAGGCGCCGTTCCGCAATGCGTCGCAGGGTCCGGCCTCGAGCCCGCCGGGCGCCGGCGGGCCGGGCGCCGATCCGGACGATCCAAAGCAGGCATGGCAAGGCCGCATGGGCGTGGACGCTCGATGGGAGCACACGATCGTCGTCTTCAATGCCGCGGGCGATCTCGTCGAGGGATGGACGCAGTGGGACAAGATGATGAGGCGTCCGCATTCGGTCTACGTCAGCCCGTACGATGCGCAGAAGTACGTCTGGGTGGTCGACGACCACAACCACGCGATCTTCAAGTTCACGAACGACGGCAAGCAGCTCGTGCAGACGGTCGGCACGCCCGGCAAGGCGGGATCGGACGGCGCGCATTTCAACCGTCCAACGTTCATGTCGTGGCTGCCCGACGGCAGCTTCTTCGTAGCCGATGGCTACAACGGCAATCGGGTCGCGAAGTTCGACAAGGATGGCAAGTTCGTGTGGACCTCCGGGGAGCGGGGAATGCCGGGCGGCAGGGAAACCCGGCTTGGCTACTTCAACACCGTGCACGGCATCGCCGTCGATCCGATAACGCGCCGCGTCTACGTGAGCGACCGTTCGAATCGACGGATTCAGGTGCTCGACGGCGACAGCGGAAAGCCCGTCGATCAGTGGCCGGTCGGCGCGCAGACCAACTTGCAGTTCCTGATCGTTCCAGCCGATCGCTCCGGCGTCTGGGGATTCACCGACACCACCGCGAAGATCGCGAAATGGGACTTCAACGGCCGGCTGCTCTATTCGTGGGGCGTGCTCGGCGACTTCCCCGGCGCCTTCTTCAACATGCACGGCGCCAGCGTCGATCAGGAAGGGAATCTGTACGTCGCCGAAGTGGGTGGCGGGCGGGTGCAGAAGTTCCGCCCGCGCAAGGGGGCGAACCCGGCGTTCCTGGTGGGACCGCCGGTGTATGCAGCGTGGAAGTAGGACGGCGGGTCCGCGGCTCGCAGCATTCAGGCATCGCCGCGGCACCCGCCCCACGTACCCCTACACCTGTGGGCCGGGTCCCGCGGGCGCGCGCCGATCAATGCGCCCGCGGACCCGGCGTCGTCTCCTAGTTCGTCGCCGGCTTCGCCGTGGCCGCCAGCTTCAGGAACGCCTCGTTCGGTGAGGGCGACATGCCGTGCAGCGTTGCGTGCGTGGCGACGTCCAGCTTCAGCCGCTGAATGTTCTGCGCCAGCGCCCGAATCCCCTGCATTGCCTGTGACGGAATCTGCGCACCCGGCGCCGGCGGCGTGTAGAGATCGGCGTTCACGAGGATCTTGTCCTTGGGCAGGTAGGCGATGAGCATCGGTCCGATGTGCGTCGCGCCCTGCACCGGATGAAGCTCCAGCGTCCTCACTCCGTCGCTCAACACGTATTTCTGGTTGACGCGCTCGATCGGCACCGGTCTCCGGCTCCCCGTGAAGTTCGGATAGAACATCGCAAGCCGGTCGGGCGCCAACGTGCGCGGCGCGGGCGAGAGCATCACCTGCTCGTAGAAGTCCGCGTTGTCGCGATGCGTGACGAGCGTCGACCCCTGAGCGATGTACGTCCGCAGCCCGCTGGAGTGATCGAAATGGTGGTGCGTGTTGATGATGTACCGGACCAGCTTGTTCGGCGCGATCTTGGCCACAGCATCGAGCACAGCGAGCGACCGCTCCTCGCCGAGCGGCGCCTCGATCATCGCGATGTGGTCGCTGAACTCCACGGCGACACTGTTATGGGATCCGCCCCCGATGAACCACACGCCCTCGGCCATCTTCTGGGCCTCCGCGCGCACGGGCGCTGGGGGCGCGTTCCGGATGTTGTCGGGGACCGGCATCGCGGGCACCGCGACGTTGGTCTGGACGCCGGTCACGCGGATTTCCATCATGTTGTGCGCAGGGTTGAGCACCGGATCCCCCTGGTGCACGTGGATCGTCGTCGGAAACTTCACGCCGCCGAAATCCTTGTAGTTGAGATGGCGGATTTCGTACAGCATGTCCCCGTATACGTGATTGGAAATCCAGGTCGTGGTGAGCTCGACCAGATTCTGATCGTTGATGGTGCCGACGACCTTGTACTTGCCGAGCGCCGTGAACGCGACCAGGTTCGCACGACGGCCGTTCTGAGTCAGCCCCGCGTTGGTCGGCCCGACGATGGCCGTGGACATCACGCGTGCGTCCTTGGCGGCCATGGCCGCCTTGAGGAAACCGTGCGGCGTGAGCATGATCTCGAGCTGGCGGAGGTCGTTATGCGGCATCCCCTCCAGATACGGCCGCCCCGGCAACGCCGGTTTCTCTCCCTGCATGTTCCAGGCGTAGCCGCCGCTGACGATCTGCACCACGCGCTGGTCGCCGTCGAACGGTGCGCCGCCGCCGTGCATCGGATAACTGCCGCGCCGCCGCGTGAAGTCCTCGCGCGAGACGTTCGCGTCGTAGTCGATCGTGCGCGTATACGCGGTCACCTCGAACCGCGGCCAGTCCTCGGTCAGGTCGAAGCTCTGCCCCACCAGCGCATTCCAGCCGGTGGCCGAGTACTGGATCGTCTTCACATTGTCGAGGCCCATCGCGGCCGCCGACGCCTGCAGAACTGCTCGCGCATCCTGGGCGGAGCCGGAAGCCACCACGAAAGCCAGCAGTGCCACCAAAGTCAATGCTCGTCGCGCCATACGGGACCTCCTTTCAAGTCACAAGTCACAAGTCACAGTCACAAGTCACAAAGCAAAAGCTCAGTCACACGTTGTGACTTGTGACCTGAGCCTTGTGAATTGTGCCTTGTTCGTGCCGCCCATGCTAGCATCTCGGCGGCCAGTTGGTAGTTGGTGGCTGGTAGTTGGTAGCCGGAGACCTTCCGCCTTCGCTGAAGCTTCGGCGGACCGTCAAGTCAGCACTGCCAGTCGCGGCGCGAAGCGCCGCGATCTTCGCGGAGGTGGTTAGGCCTCCGTGCGCGAGGAACACGAGAGGGACACATATGCGCAGAGGGATCTCGATCGTTGCAGCGGCGCTCGCCGGCATGGCCGTGGCGACGCTGTTTGATTTTGGTCCGTGGACATCGGCGCAGCAGCGCCCGGCGGCCCCGCGGTTTGCCGCCGTCCCAGGGGAAAAAGGCGGTCAGGACATCTTCGGTGCCTATGAAGTGGTGCCGGGCTGGCCAAAGGACCTGGCAACGCTGCCGGGCCACGAAAGCTGGACGTTCGGCGCCGGTCAGAGCGTATTTGCCGAAAATCCGAACCGCGTGTTCGTGCTGCAGCGCGGCGAGCTGCCCAACATACCGCGGCCGATGACCAGACGCCTCGCTCCCAGCCTCGTGTTCCCGATAGGGCGCCTTCCCTGGCGTGACGCGACGACGGCAAGCCTCCCGGGCAACGGCGGCACGGGGCAGATTGCCGAGCAGGGCATTCAGGCGTGGGAAAAAGCCGGCAACACCATGGGTGTCGACGCGCGGTGGGAGGACTGCATCCTCGTGTTCGACGGACAGGGCAATCTGATCGAGTCGTGGAAACAATGGGACAAGATGCTGCAGCGGCCGCACTTCGTCGCCATCAGTCCGTACGATCCGCAAAAGCACGTCTGGATTCTCGACGATCACAAGCACGCGATCTTCAAGATGACCCACGACGGCAAGCAGATCGTGCAGACGATCGGCACCTACGGCGAGCCGGGCAACGACGACAAGCACTTCAACCGGCCCACGTTCATGGACTGGTTCCCCGACGGCAGCTTCGTCGTCGCCGACGGCTACAACGGCACTCGCGTGGTGAAGTTCGACAAGGACGGCAAGTACGTGACGTCGTGGGGCCAGCGCGGCGACAACGGCAAGGAGATGCGGCCCGCGTATTTCAACAATGTGCACGGCATCGCGGTGGATCCGAAGACGCGCCGGGTGTTCGTGAACGACCGCGGCAACCACCGCGTCCAGGTGTTCGACGAGAACGGCAAGTTCCTCGATCAGTGGAGCTTCGGTCCGAATCCATCAGACGTGCACCTCTTCCACATCTTCACGGACGGCTACCTGTGGGCGGCCGACCGCGGCACCAGCAAGATGCTGAAGTACGACCTCAACGGCAACTTCATGTACTCGTGGGGCACATGGGGCGAGTTCCCGGGCGGCATGTGGGGCGTGCATGGCTTCAGCGTCGATACGGACGGAAACGTGTACACCGCAGCGGTCGATACGGGCGGCGCGCAGAAGTTCCGTCCGCGGAAGGGCGCCGATTCGGCGTTCATGATCGGAAAGCCGCTGCGAGTGGCGTGGCAGCAGTAGCGCGCAGGCTTCAGCCTGCGCGTCGACTGGCACGCTCCGGCGGGGACCGGATGTGGGGCGGGTTCCGCGGCGAGGCGCGATCCATCGAGCCGCGGACCCGCCGGAGGCTCACGGTGCCGAACCGATTGACGAGACGTTCATTCCTGACTGCCGCAACGGTCGGTTCGGCGTCCGTGTTCGCTCGGCGCGCGTACGCCCAACAACCGCAATTCACCTTCACGCAGTATCACAACCAGACGGCGGACAGCTCGCTCAACACCCGGTTGACCGAGATGTGGGCTGCCGTCCGCAACGAGACCGGCGGCCGCGTCGAAGCGCGGGTCTTTCCGCTCAACAACGACGTCCAGGGGAGCGATCCGGCCGCGCTCAAGCTCCTGGTGGCCGGCGACATTCAGTTCTTCACGCTGATGGGAGGCCTGCTCAGCGCGGTAGTGCCCGTCGCTGACGCGCAGCAGGTGCCCTTTGCGTTTCGATCGGCCCCTCACGCACACGAGGCGATGGATGGCGCGCTCGGCGCGTACATTCGTGAAGAGATGTCCGCGAAGGGCATTCACGGATTCCCGGTCGGCGCGTTCGACAACGGCATGCGGCAGATTGCGGCGGCCAACCGGCCCGTCGCGCTGCCGGCCGACCTCAAAGGCATGCGCATGCGCGTGCCGGCCGGCGAGCTGTTCAACGACCTGTTCCGCACGCTCGGCGCCGAGCCGGTCACCGTGAACAGCATCGATATCCGCGCGGCCCTCGAGTCGGGCAAAGTGGACGCGCAAGAGAATCCCCTGGCGCTGGTCGACTCGTTCAAGCTGTACGAGGTCGTGAAGTACGTGAGCATGACCAACCACATGTGGTCGGGGTTCAATCAGATGGCGCACCTCCAGACGTGGCAGCGCCTTCCTGCAGATATCAAGGCCGTCATCGAACGTCACGTCGCCCGCGCGGTGCGCCTACAGCGGCAGGATCAGGAAGCTGCGAACGGACGGCTCCGCGCCGAGCTCACGAAACGCGGGCTGATCTTCAACGACGTCGATCAGGCGCCTTTCCGGCGAGCGCTGTCGGGCTTCTACGCCAAGTGGAAGGATCGACTCGGCACCAAGTGCTGGGGACTGCTGGAAGCCGCGGCGGGAACGTCACTGACCTGAGCCCGGATCAAGTGGAAAAAGTGGAAAAAGTGGAAAAGTAAGTTCAAAGTGCCGAGCGGCCACTTCCCGACTTACTTTTCCACTTCTTCCACTTCTCTACTTTTCCACTTGGCTAGAACGTCAGCCTG
>Ga0209640_10003279_pt1 | contig 14156 bp, 10 predicted proteins | sample RifCSP10_1_FD_184018 | JGI IMG/M metagenome (GOLD analysis project Ga0209640, IMG submission 184018) | Soil microbial communities from Rifle, Colorado - Rifle CSP2_sed 10_1 (SPAdes) (version 2) | ecosystem: Environmental > Terrestrial > Deep subsurface > Rock core/Sediment | place: Rifle...
CTAACGCCTGGCTCAAGATCGGAATCCGCTCGCGCGGATTCCGATCGCGCAAAGATCTCTGAAGGCGGCCTCGCGGCCGCGGCGTTCCTCTAGCTCTAGCAGGCCTCCGCCACATCGCCACGCCCGTTCGGGCCCGGGCCGAGCTCACGCAGGCGACGCACGCGGATGTCGAGTGGCGGATGCGTCTTGAACATGCGGGCGATTCCCTCGCTCTCGAACGGGTCGATCGGGTAGAGCGGCTCCGTTGCGGGTGACGCGGCGAACTCCACGAGCTCCGACGCGCGATCGAGTCGCATCAGCGCGTCGGCGAGGTCATGTGCTCCTCCGGTCGCGCCCGCGGCGAGGGCATCCGCATGGAGCTCTCGTCGTGGTGAAAGCAGGAGATGCACGAAGGCTGCGCCGATCGGCGCAAAGACGTAGAGGAGAATGCGCGAGAACCAGCCTCCGATTCGGCTCGACTCGACGAGTGTCGTGGCAAAGAGGACGACGAAGGTCTGGACGAGGACGTCCCGTCGGCGAACATGCGCCAGCTCATGGGCAATCGCCGCCTCGAGCTCCTCGCGCCGCAGCGAACGCAGCGCCCCCGTCGAGACCGCGAGCGCTGAGCTCGAGGGGCCCCGGCCGACGGCGAAGAGTCGCGGGAACCCGTCTGGGATCAAGTAGAGCTGCGGCGGCCGAACGCCGAGCTTGGCCGCCACGGTGTCGGCGGCAGAGCGAAGAGTCGGGTCCTCCGCGAGCGCGAATGGGCGCGCCCCGAGCATCCCGAGCAAGGCGCGGTCTCCGTAGCGGTAGACGCCTGTTGCCGCCAGAAGCGAGCAGAACGCGAAGAGGAGCGCCGTCGTGACCCCGCCGATGAGCCAGCCGACGCCCGCCATCGCGGCGGCGAGCACCGCGACAAGGAGTGCCGCCTTCGTCAGGTTGAGCGCGACTGCGCGCGCCAACGGCTAATCGTTCGCAAGACCGGTATCCGCTCGCGCGAATCCCGGTCGCGTCAAGATCCCTGAAGGCGGCCGCTTCGCGACCGCTGCGTCGGTGTTCACACCAAGCCTCTACGCCTCTCCGACGTCGTCCTCGGTGAAGCCGCGCGGAGGCCAGTCGGGCTCGGGCGCATCACAGCGGCTCGAGCAGTGCAGCGACGCGACGTTCTGCAGCGGGATGAGGATGTGCCCGTTGAGCTCGACGTGGGGGACGTCCTCGATGGAGCAGTACGCGGTCAGCGTCCCTTCCTGGTATTCGCCGCCGAAGAGGGCGACCTCGACCTGTTCGCCCTTGTACTTGTTCGTGTAGTCCTCCACGAGGCGGTCAGTCTACTCCCTCGATCACGCCGTTCCGGACCGCGATGCGGACGGTCGCGCAGTTCTCGAGAACGGCGATCGAGCGCCGTGCTTCGCCGAAGGGGACCCCCGCGGCGGCGGCGAGTGCCGAGCGGATCGGCCCACCGTGGGTGACGGCGAGAACGAGCGCTTCGGGGTGCCGATCGGCGATCCGCACGAGACCCGAGACGACGCGCTCCCCGAGCTCGTCGTAGCTCTCCCCGTCGTCCCACCCGTGGCTGAGCTCGAGCCAGCGTTCGTACCCGACGGGGAACGCACGCTCCACCTCGGCGCGCGTCAGCCCGGACCAGGATCCGACGTCGACCTCTTTGAGGGCGTCGCTCAGCCGCACCGCCAGTCCCAACGAGGCTGAAACGATCCGCGCGGTCTCGCCGGCGCGCTTCAGCGGGCTCGAGTAGACGGCGTCGAATCGCTCGTTCTCGAGCTCGGTGGCAAGCGCGTGGGCCTGGGCTCGACCCAGGTCGTTGAGCGATGGGTCCGCGTGCCCCTGGAACCGGTTCTCGCGGTTCCAGTCGGTCTCGCCGTGCCTGACCAAGACGATCGTCGTCGGCACGCGGATAACCTAGCCGCGCCGTGAATCTCGGACTCGACGGCAAGAGATGCCTCGTCACCGGCTCGACCGGAGGGATCGGGCTGGAGACGGCGAGGCTTCTGGTCGCCGAGGGCGCCCGAGTTGTCACGTGCGGTCGACGCGGCGCGCCCGGGATCGGCGAGATCGCGCACGTCGCTGTGGATCTTTCACAGGCTGGCGAGCCCGAGCGCGCGATGAGCGTGGCCGTAGAAGCGCTTTCAGGGCTCGACGTGCTGGTGAACAACGTCGGGATCGCGCGGCAGGCTCGCTTCGAGGACGTCTCCGACGGCGAGTGGGATGCGTACTGGCAGCTGAACGTGATGAGCTACGTGCGCGCGATCCGGGCTGGGCTCCCGCACTTGCGCGCTGACGGCGGCGCGATCGTCAACGTCTCCTCGAGCGCGGGGAAGCGACCCTCGACCGGAATGCCGCACTACTCGGTCACGAAGGCAGCCGTGCTCTCCCTCTCTCGACTCGTGGCCGATCTGTACGCACGCGATGGCATTCGCTGCAACGCGGTCACACCCGGGCCGACGGCAACAGACGCCTGGCTCGGCGAAGGGGGCCTCGCCGACCAGCAGGGCGTCCGCGATGACGTCCTTGCCAAGGTCGGTGCCGGGCGCCCCCTGGGGCGACTTGCGCGTCCCGAAGAGATCGCGGCCGTGATCGTCTTTCTCTGCTCCGAGCGGGCGTCGTACGTGACAGGCGCCGCCTGGAGCGCGGACGGCGGCACCGTCCCGATCATCCTCTGATGAGCGCCTTCGACGAGCGGATCCGAGCGCTCGAAGAGAGCCTCTCGCCGTTCGCGATGCGCTCGTTCGACACTCGTGGACGCGAGCTGCCGGAGGAGGAGTGCACCGTTCGCACGCCGTTCCAGCGCGACCGCGATCGGATCGTCCACTCGAAGCCCTTCCGGCGGCTCAAGGGCAAGACCCAGGTCTTCATCGACCCGCAGGGAGATCACTACCGCACGCGGATGACGCACACGCTCGAGACGACCGCGATCTCCCGTGTCGTCGCGCGGGCCTTGCGGTTGAACGAGGATCTCACCGAGGCGATCGGGCTAGGACACGACATGGGGCACACGCCGTTCGGACACGCCGGAGAGGACGCGCTCGATGCGGCGCTGCAGGAGCGGTTCGGCCGCCGGTTTCGGCACAACGAGCAGTCGCTCCGGATCGCCCGCTCGCTCAACCTCGCGCACGAGGTCTGCGACGGCATCCTCACCCACACGGGCGAACGCGAGCCCGCGTCGCTCGAGGGGAAGATCGTGCGCCTCGTCGACCGCGTGGCGTACATCAACCACGACATCGACGACGCCGTGCGCTACGGGCTCCTGAGCGAGCAGGATCTGCCCGGCGAGGAAATCGCGACGCTCGGACCGACGGGCTCCGCGCGGATCGACACGCTCGTGCACGACATCGTCGAGGCGTCCGAGGGTGTCGACGACATCCGTCAGTCCACGGAGGTGGGAGAGGCGATGCTCTCGCTGCGGGCGTTCATGTTCGAGCGGGTCTACCTCGGGCCGCAGGCGGCACCCGAGCACGCGCGCGCGCACGACGTCGTCCAGCGGATCTTCGAGCACCTGGTCGATCGCGGAGACCCGGTCGACGACATCGTCGACTACATCGCCGGGATGACCGACCGTTTCGCGCTGGCCTACGTGGCATCTCTCTAGGCTGACTTCGCGAGCAAAGCCTCGGCGCGCTGGATGAAGAACGTGGCGCCGACCGAACGATAGAAAGCGAGCGCCTTCTGCAGCTCGACTTCGCCCTCGGCGCGGCGCCCGGCCTCGATCAGCTGGGCGCCTGCGCTACGCCGCTGCCAAGCCTCCAGGGGTGGGTTCGGCATGGCCGCGGCGATCTCGGCGGCCCCGCGGAAGTCCAGATCGAGGGACAGGAGCGAGACGTCATTCCACGCGCTCGGCGGTGCTTTCGCGACGATCGCCCGCAGCTCCTCTCGGACAGAGAGGTGCTCGGCATAGGGTGCGACCATGCTCTCCCAGCCAGCCGCCTCGGGCCGCGCTCGGATGACGGGGATCAGCTCGTGGACGAGCCGGCGCGCGTCGTCCCATCTCCTGAGCTCGGCGTGGCTGCCCGCGGATACGGCGGCCACTGCGGCGAGCGCCAGCGGATCCTTCGATTCGCGCGCGAGTGCGAGAGCCCGGGCGTAATCGGCGAGAGCCCCGTCGATGTCACCCCGTCCCATGCGGATGCTGCCACGGTTGAGACGGACGTAAAGCTCCTGAACATGGGGCGAGCCGGCCTCGCACTCCGCGACGAACCCGTTCGCGGTCTCGAGCGCGTCGTCCCAGCGCCCGCGCAGCCAGCCCTGCCAGACCATGATCCCGCGACAGAAGCGAAGGCCCTGACCGTCCCCGAAGCGCTCTGCGAGCCGTGCCGACTCGGCGAAGAGCTCCTCCGCGCGCAGGAGCGTGCCGTTATGGCTCGCGGCGACGGCCAGGTTGTTGACGATCGCAAACGCGATGGGCGAGTCGATCTCGACTGCGATCTCGAGGGCACGCTCGAGATCCGGGATTCCGGTCGGGTCGCCGAGGACTGTCTTGGCCGTCCCGATCGTGGCCAGCGCGTGCGCTCGTAGCTCGTCCAGACCGAGCGAGTCGGCCATCTCGAGCGCCTCCTCGGCGATCCGCATTCCGGTCTCCGGCTCCCCAGACACCGTTCGGGTGCGAGCGGAGATGCTCAGGACACGCCCCTTCGCGGCAGACGGCGACCCGCCGGCAAGTTCTGTCGCTCGATCGAGATGGAGCCTAACCCTCTCCGGCTGCCCGCGATACCAGGCGACGTGCGCGAGGAACGCCTCTGCCTCTGCCGCGCGCTCAGTGTCCCCGGCTGAGAGCGAGGCGTCTCGGGCTTCCAGGAGCGCTTCCTCTCGCCGTTCGTCGCCCACGAAGTAGAGCGCATGTGCGCGTCGGAAGAGGAGCTCCGGGCCGCCCGAGTCCTGGTCGGACCAGAGCCCGAGAGCCTCTGCGTAGTACCTCTCCGCCGCCGGATACGCATTTAATGCGAACGCGCGATCACCTGCCTCACGAAGAGCCAGCCGCGCGTTCTCCTCGAGCTCGGCGGTCGGCAGGCCCGAGGCCTCTGCGAGCTCGAGGGCGGACCGCCAGTGATAAGCGAGCATCTCGGCGTGGTCCTCGGTCCGCCCGAGCGACTCGATCCACTCGGCCACCTGTCGGTGCCTCTCGACGCGATCGGCGCGTGCGATCTGGCCGTAGGCCACGTCCCGAACCAAGGCATGTGCGAACGCGAACTCGCTCTCTCCCTCGACGGACGAGCGCTTCTGCCGACGCACGAATCCCTTGCGCTCGAGTGAGTGGAGAGTCGAAGCTGCATCGTCCACCTCTCGGCGGAGCGCCGCTGCCCAGAAGACCTTGCCCACGACCGCTGCGTTGCGAAGGAGCTCCTTCTCGGTCTCCGGAAGCCCGTCGAGGCGAGCGGCGATGATCCCCTGGAGCGTCTCCGGGAGCGGGAGCTCGTCCGCGGATCCCCGCTCGAGGTAGAGCTCGGAGAACTGTTCCGCGTAGAGCGGGTTGCCGCCCGCGCGCTCGAGGAGCGCCTGCTGCGACTCGGCGGCGAGAACAGATCGTTGGAGAAGCTGCGCGATCATTCGCGCCGTCTGGTCGTCCGACAGGGGCGCGAGCGCGAGTGTCGTGGCGTTGAGCTTGCCGCCTCCCCAGCCGGGACGGCGCTCGAGGAGCTCGGGCCTCGCCGTGGCCACCACCAGCAGCGGGACGTCGGTCACCCAGTCGACGAGCTCGTCCACGAAGTCGAGCAGGCTCTCGTCCGCCCAGTGGAGGTCCTCGAACACGACGATGAGCGGGCGCTGTTCGGCCATCGCCTCGAGAAACCGCCGCCAGGCGGAGAACGCCGCACCTCGGCGGTCGCCGCCGAGCTCCGACTCGCCTGCAAGGCCGACGAGCGAGCGCAACTCCGACTCGACCCAGCTTGCGTCGCCCGTCTCCGCGAGGACGTCTGCGACCGTGTCCCGCAGCTTGTGCTCGACGTCGCTCTCCGAGTCCTGCTCGACGATTCCCGCTTGCGCCTTGACGATCTCGCTCAGAGCCCAGAGCGTGACGCCGTCGCCGTACGCGAGACAGCGGCCCTGGCGCCATGTGATCAGCTCGGGGTCGGCGTCGACGATCCGCGAGAGCTCGTAGACGAGGCGGCTCTTGCCGATGCCGGGAACGCCGACCAGCGTCAGGAGCTGTGCCGCCCGCTCGTGGCGTGCCCGTTCGAAGGCCTCTCGGAGAACAGCGAGCTCGCGCTCGCGGCCGACGAGCTCGGAGCGCGCCTCGTGCGCGACGTCGACGCCGAAACGGGCGTGCGCTGCGACGGCCGTCCAGACCGGGATCGGCTCGGCCTTGCCCTTGGCCTCAACCTCGGCTGCGCTCTCGTAGTGGATGACGTGCCGGGTCGCGCGGTAGGTCGTCTCGTCGGCGAGGATCTCGTTGACAGGAGCTGCGCTCTGTAGGCGCGCCGCGGTGTTCACGACGTCGCCCGAGGCCATGCCCTCGCCGGCTTCGGGGTGCGCGTCGAGCCGGACGAGTGCCTCGCCGGTCGTGATGCCCACGCGCAGCTCGAGGCTCTCCTCGACTGCGAAGTCGCGGATCGCTAACGCCGCGCGGACGGCGCGCTCGGGATCGTCCTCGTGCGCGGTTGGAGCGCCAAAGAGGGCCATCACCGCATCGCCGATGAACTTCTCGACGGTGCCGCCGTGGCGCTCGAGCTCGGAGCGGACGCGCTCGTGGTAGGGGCGCAGGATCGCCTCGACGTCCTCGGGATCCATCGATTCCGCCTGCGCCGTGAACCCGACGAGGTCGCAGAAGACGACCGTGACGACCTTCCGCTCGCGACGCTGCGTCGCCATCAGGCGCTCTTCGCCTCCTGCAGGAGAGCCTCGCCTCGTTCGATGAAGTACGTCGCGCCGACCGTGCGGTAGAAGGCGAGCGCCTTCTCGAGCTGAGCCGCGCCCTCCGCGCGGCGACCGGTCTCGATCAGCTCCTCCGCGGCTCGCAGCCGGGACCGCGCTTCGGAAGTCGGGCTCCCGGCCTCGGCCCACATCTCGGCGGCGCGGACGAAGTCGCGGTCGAGGCAGGCGAACGAGAGCTCCTTCCACGGTCCGGGCGGTGCGTCCTCGAGGGCCTCGCGCAGCTCCAACTCGAACTCCACCGCGAAGTGCGAGAAGAGGAAGTCGAACGGCAACGCCCAGACAGCGGCGTGGGGGTGTACTCGAGTGACGTCCACCACCTCCCGGGCGAGGTCGCGTGCCTCGTCGGCGAGCCCATGCGTTTCGAATGCAAGGCTCACTTCCCCAAGCGTCGGCAGGAGCCGCTGCGGGTCGGTCGACGAGCGTGCGAGAGTCACGGCCTGCCGGTAGTCGGCGAGCGCACCCTCGACGTCGCCCCGTGCCCCGCGGATCCCGGCACGATCCGCTCGCGTGCGGGCCTCCAGGTAATGCGTAGAACCCGCCTCGCACTCGACGATGAACTCCTCGCTCATGCGCAGCGCGTCGTCCCACCTGCCGAGCGTGAGCGCGAACGACGCCTGCTGGGCTCGCAGCCAGCGCACTCCCGAGGCGTCTCCCAGTCGCTCGGCGATCCGTCGGCCCTCGTCGAAGAGCTCGCCCGCCCGCCGCAGGTCGAACGCGAAGAAGGCGGCGACTGCGACGTTGTTGGCGATCGACCCGGCGACCGGAGAGTGAGCGGAGATGGCGAGCTCGAGCGCCCGCTCTTCGTCCTGCGTACCGGTTGGATCGCCGAGATATCCCTTGGATATGCCGACGGTGGCAAGTGCGTGCGCCCGCAGCTCGTCGCTAACGAACGTCTCTGCCATCGCGAGCGCGTCTGTAGCCAGCCGGAGTCCCTGCGACGGGTCGCCCCCGATCGACTTGGTGCGCGCGATGAATGCGAGGACACGGGCCGTCGTCCGAGACGAGGTGCCCTCGACGAGCTCTTCCGCGCGGGTTTGATGCGCCCTGGCCGTATCGCTCTGACCTCGGTGCCACCAGATCCGCGACAGCGAGAGCTCAGCCTCGGCGGCGGTCTCGCGGTCGCCCGCTGCAAGAAGCGCGTCGCGCGCCTCCTCGAGAGCGCTCAACGCCGTCTCGTCGTCTGCGACGTAGAGCGCATCGGCGTAGCCGTAGAGCAGTTGCGGCCGCTCCTCATCGTCCTCCGGCCAGAGAGCGAGTGCGTGGCCGTAGTAGCCGGCTGCGGCCGGGTAAGCGTTGACGGCGAACGCCCGATCGCCCGCGGTACGGAGTGCGAGGCGCGCCGGCGTCTCGAGCTCTGCAGCGTCCTGCCCGGCGGCCTGCGTCAGCTCGAGCGCAGAGCTCCAGTGAAACGCGAGGAGCTCGGCGTGGTCGTCCGGGCGGCCGAGGCTCTCGATCCACTCCGCCGTCTCGCGGTGCTTGTGGGCTCGGTCGGCGCGGGGGATCTGCCCGTAGGCGACGTCTCGCAGGAGCATGTGGGCGAACGCCCACTCACCCTCGCTCTCGACCGAGGAGCGGCGCTGACGCGTCAGGAAGCCCTTGCGCTCGAGCGAGTGCAGGAGTGGGTTCGCTGTGCCTTCGTCTCGTCGTAGTGCGCCAGTCCAGAAGACCTTGCCCACGACCGAGGCATCCTGAAGGACAGCCTTCTCCTCGGTCGAGAGGCCGTCGAGGCGGGCGGCGACAATCCCCTGCAACGTCTCGGGAAGAGGCAGGTCCTCCGCCGAGCCGCGCTCGAGATAGAGCTGCGCGAACTGCTCGGCGTAGAGGGGATTGCCCTCCGAGCGTTCGAGCAGAGCCTGTTGGATCTCGGCCGGGAGCAGCGAGCGCTCGAGGACGTGCGAGATCAGGAGGGCGGTCTGCTCGGGGGAAAGAGGCGAGAGGCCGAGCGTCGACGCGTTGAGCTTGCCTCCGCCCCAGCCGGGCCTTCGCTCGAGGAGCTCGGGCCGTGCGCTGCAGACGACGAGGAGCGGGACCCCGCTCAGCCAGTCGACGAGCTCGTCGACGAAGTCGAGCAGGCCCTCGTCGGCCCAGTGCAGATCCTCGAGCACGAGCACGAGCGGTCGCTGTTCCGCGAGCGCCTCGAGGAAGCGCCGCCAGGCCGCGAAGGCCTCGCCGCGGCGATCGCCACCCAGGCCGGTTTCGGTCTCGAGCCCCACGAGTGGACGGAGATGCGACTCGACCCAGCGGGCGTCGCTCGCGTCGGCGAAGGCATCGTCGACCGCCGCTCGAAGCTTCTCCGCCGCTCCCGCCTCCGTGTCCCGCTCGTGAATGCCGGCCTGCGCCTTCACGACCTCCGCGAGCGCCCAGAACGCCACCCCGTCGCCGTAGGCGAGGCAGCGCCCCTGGCGCCAGGTGACGAGCTCGGGGTCGGCGTCGACGATCCGGGAGAGCTCGTACACGAGGCGGCTCTTGCCCATCCCCGGGACGGCGACGAGGGTGACGAGCTGCGGGATCCGCTCATGGCGGGCGCGCTCGAACGCATCCCGCAGGACCGAGAGCTCGCGCTCGCGACCCACGAGCTCCGCGCGCGCGTGATGGGTGACGTCGACGCCGAAGCGCGAGCGGGCTCCGGTTGCCTCCCAGACGGAGATCGGCTCGGCCTTGCCCTTCGCTTCGACGTCAGGTGCGTCGCCGTACTCGATCGTCTGACGCGTCGAGCGGTACGTCGTCTCGTCCGCCAGGATCCCGTTCACGGGTGCGGCGCTCTGGAGACGTGCGGCCGTGTTGACGACATCGCCGGACGCCATGCCTTCGCCCTCGGAGGGGCTGGCGTCGAGCGAGACGAGTGCTTCCCCGGTTGTGATCCCCACTCGCAGCTCGAGTCCCTCTTCGACCGCGAATTCCCGGATGGCGAGTGCCGCGCGAACTGCACGCTCCGGATCGTCCTCGTGGGCGACAGGAGCGCCGAAGAGCGCCATCACCGCGTCGCCGATGAACTTCTCAACGGTGCCGCCGTGGCGCTCGAGCTCGGCACGGACGCGTGTGTGGTAGGGGCCGAGGACTGCGCGCACGTCTTCCGGGTCGAGCTGCTCCGCTTTCGCAGTGAAGCCGACGAGGTCGCAGAAGAGCACGGTGACGACCTTGCGTTCCTCGCGCGCGGCCGGTTCGGCCGTGAGGGGGGTCCCGCACATCCCGCACAGGCGGAACCCCTCGGGGTTCTCTTGACCGCAGCTCGGACAGGTCGCCATGGGCGAACAGACTACGACGTGGGCGCCGAGTAGTCTCACTCCGTGGCCCGGATCAAGGACTCGTCTGTGCGCGACGTCGTCGCGGCGGCGGACATGGTCGAGGTCGTCACGGGGCGGACGCAGCTCCGCCGCGCGTCCGGTTCCCGCTACACGGGCAGATGCCCGTTCCACGAGGAGCGGACGCCGAGCTTCTCGGTGAACCCGGTGGACAAGCTCTACTACTGCTTCGGTTGCGGGAAGGGCGGCGATCTCATCTCGTTCGTCCGCGAGACCGAGAACCTCGACTTCGTCGGCGCGATCGAGTGGCTCGCGGAGCGGTTCCGCGTGCCGGTCGAGATCGAGGAGGCCTCGCCACGGGTCGAGGCCGAGCGCCGCCGGCGCGAGCGGTTGTACGCCCTGCTCGAGCAGACCACGGCCTTCTTCGAGAGGCTGCTGTGGGAGGGCGACGTCGGGGCGCCCGTTCGCGCCTATCTGGACGAGCGTGGGCTCGGTGAGGCGATCGCGCGCGAGTTCCGGCTCGGTCTCTCGCCAGGGCGCGGCCTGTCCGAGAAGGCGGCCGAACGCGGATTCACGAGGGACGAGTTGCAGGGCGCAGGCCTCGCCACCGTCCGCGGGAGCGACTACTTCCCGCGGCGGCTCATGTTCCCGCTCGCCGATGCGCGCGGACGCGTGGTCGGCTTCCAGGCACGAAAGCTGCGCGAGGACGACCCGCTCCGGGGCAAGTACGTGAACTCCCCGGAGAGCGATCTCTTCCACAAAGGGTCGATCCTGTACGGCCTCCACCTCGCCAAGGCGGCGATGTCGAAGCAGGATCACGCGGCGGTGGTGGAGGGGAACACGGACGTGATCGCCCTGCGACAGGCAGGGTTCGAGCCGGTCGTCGCCTCCATGGGAACCGCGTTGACCGAGCGGCAGCTACGCGAGCTCGGGCGCCTGACCAGAAAGGTCTACCTCTGCTTCGACGCCGATGCCGCAGGGCAGGAGGCGACGCTGCGCGGGATGGAGCTCGCCGTCGGGCAGGGCTTCGACGTGAAGGTCGTCACGCTCCCGCGCGGCCAGGACCCGGCGGACGCGCCCGAGGGTTTCGCGGACCGTCTCGCGGGCGCGGAGAGCTACCTCGTTTACCGCGTGCGGCTCGAGATCGAGCGCTCGGCGGACCGGCAGGAGGGGTTCGTTCGGGCGCGGGAGGTGCTCGCCAAGGCCGACGACTCGCCCGAGCGCCAGGAAGCGCTGAGACTCCTCGCCGACCGGCTCGATCTCCCGCGCAACACGCTCGCGGGGCTCGCGCCCGCGCGTGGGGGAGGCAGGCGAGCCGCATCCGAGACGCCGCGCCTCCTCGATGCCGGGGACCGTCTCGAGCGCGACGTCCTTGCAGCCTGTCTCGCGCATCCGTCGCTCGTGCGGGGTCTCGCCGAGCTCACGCCCGAGCACTTCGACTCGGACGTCCACCGCCGCTTCAGGGCGGCGCTCGTCGCCGCGAAGGACGATCCCGAGTTGACTGCGCTCAAGGCCGAGCTCGACGCGCGCGCCGCGCGGGAGGCGATCGACGAGCGGACCGGCGCGGAGCTGCTCCTACGGCTCCGCGAGCGGAAGTTGAAGCGTGACCTCTCCGGGGCCGATCTCGCGCGCACGACCGAGCTTCAGGCGCACCTCTCCAAGGTTCGCCAGGCGCTCGCCGAGCTCACGTGACGTAGCCGAGCTCGCGGAGGAGGACGCCGGCCTCGTCGAGGACGTCGGCGAGCTGCTCGTCGCTCAGATCCGTCCGATAGCGGCCGACGGACCCTTCGTGGGCGCGGCCCAACGCCGCGGCGAGGGCATCCGCTGGCGCGGCGAGGTAGACGCCCAGCTCCTCGGCGACCGCGCGAGGATCCGCCGTCATCTGCTCGTAGCGGATCTCGAGCAACGGCGTGCCGGCGGACCGAGCGGCGGTGACGTACCGGCGCCAGACCCAGGCGGCACGCCGTGCATCGCTGGCGCTCTCGAACTCCTCGCGCCGATTCTGCTCGACCCAGAACCGCGCGTAGGAGCCGTATGCGATGCCGGCGTCGTCGGTCTTCACCTGCTCCTTGTGTAGCCACGGCTTGTCGAGCAAGGAGCAGACGACGTCTCGTCCGTCACGCACGATGTGAACGATCCGGGCTTCGGGGTACGCGAGCGGGACGATCCGGACGAGATGGGCCAGCTCTGGGGTCTGCTCCACTGCCCGCACGGCACCGACCAGTCCCACGCGGCGTGCGACGCCGAGGATTCGGCGGAGGCGCCGCGCAGCCTCGTGTGGCTCCAGAGCGGCAAGCTCCGGAACAGCCGCCTTCAGGGGGGCGACCTCGCCGAGGTCGACGAAGCCAGGCAGCGAGCCGATTGCCCCGGCGAGGAAGGTCGTCCCGGACCGTGGGGACCCGAGCACGAATACCAGCCGGTCGTCGAGCCGTCCGAGCCGCTCGCTCAGCGAGGCGCCCCGGCGCGGCGCGAGCCGCTTGGCGACGCGGAGCTGGAGGGCCGCAGACTCGAGAAGGCCTGGCATGTGCGCGATTGTCGCAGTCCCACAGGAGCCGGTGATTGACATCTTCCCCTTCCTCCTTGACAGTTCAGACACGTCTCGCGATCGAACCCAGTTCGAAGGCACGCGTTGAAGAAGGTCCTGGCGGGCGCGCTGGGCGCGGTCGCGCTCCTCTTCGTGGGGATCGGGCTGGCGGCTGGTTCCTACACCGACACAGCGGGCGACGACAACGCGGCGCCGGACGTAACGACCGTGACCGTGTCGGAGTCACCCTCCGGGATGCTGACGGTCACCGTTGCTGTCGCGAACTACCAGACGCTCCCGGCGAACAGCTGGTTCAACGTCTGGTTCGACCTCGACTCCGACCAGAGCACGGGCGACGCCGGCGATGAAGCGCTGATCCGCTATCTCGCGGCCGGGGACGTCAAGTTCTACCTGTGGGACGGATCCGAGCTGGTCGAGCGGCCCACGGCAGAGGTGGCGGGCAGCTTCGCCGCGGGCGTACTTACGCTGTCGGTGCCGAGGATCGCTCTGGATGTCGCGGCCGGCTTCGGCGTCCTGGTCGTCGGTGCTCGAGGTCAGGTGCTCGGGGAGGAGCAGCTGATCGCCTCCGACTACGTGCCCGACGTCGGGCGCTCCGCCTACGTGGGGCCTGCACCGGCTGCCTTCACCGATCCTGCGGGCGACCACGACGTCGCGCCGGACATCACGTCCGTGCGCGTCAGTGACGCGAAGAATGGTTGGGTCAGCTTCGCGATCTCGACACCGAACTACGCGTCGCTTCACGGAGAGTCCGTGCTCGTCGTCTCGATCGACACCGACAATCGCGAGAGCACGGGGGACGACGGGGCCGACGCTCTCGTCAGGAGCGTCGGAGGCGAAGTCTCTCTCGAGCGCTGGCAACCTGCGACCGAGCGCTGGGTCGCCGACGCGGCACCGACCCGCGTCCGGACGCGCAGCGGAATCGGCGTCCACACCATCGAGGTGCACCGCAGCGAGCTCGGAAACGCAGCCCGTTTCGGGTTCTCCGTCATCTCCGCGGACATCAACACCTCCGCCGACACCGTCGTCGCCGTCGACCTCGCACCCGACGACCTGGCGTTCTTCAAGTACGCCTACGCGAACAAGGCTGCGCTCCAGCTGAAGATCACCCGGCTGTTCGGGGCGCCGGCGCAGCCTCGTGCCGGAAAGCCCTTCACCGTGAACCTCGCCGTTCGTCGATCGGACACGGGGCGCGGGATCACGTCCGGAAGCGTGGCCTGCAGGGTTCTCGTCGACGAGGAGAGGGTGAGGGCCAAGGGGAGCGTTGTCGCAGGGGCCGGGCGATGCGCGTTCGTCGTGCCGAGGACGGCCGCTGGTGCCGTCGTCCGAGGATCGATCACCGTTCGCTCGGGCGGGAAGTCCGTCGCCGCGGACTTCGGCTACGTCGTCCGCTAGCCGGGCCAGCGCCGGCGCGTCGTAGCTCCCCGGGTTGGACTCGAACCAACAACCCTCCGGTTAACAGCCGGATGCTCTGCCAATTGAGCTACCGGGGAAGGCAGCCGCGAGATTGTAGC
>Ga0209640_10003280_pt1 | contig 14155 bp, 15 predicted proteins | sample RifCSP10_1_FD_184018 | JGI IMG/M metagenome (GOLD analysis project Ga0209640, IMG submission 184018) | Soil microbial communities from Rifle, Colorado - Rifle CSP2_sed 10_1 (SPAdes) (version 2) | ecosystem: Environmental > Terrestrial > Deep subsurface > Rock core/Sediment | place: Rifle...
GGCTCGCACGTTGGTACGCTCGACTGGACGCCCCTATCCCGCCTTGGGCGGCTCGTCGTTGTGCGACTTGTCTTCCAGGTGTTTGAGCTCGTGCTCGCGGCGGCTGCGCTCGAGCAACAGGCGGGTGGCCTGCTTCTCGTCCTTGGGGCGGCCAAACGCGGCGCGGTTGGAGGCGGCCTTGGTTTCCGCCTCTTTGCGCTCCCGCGCCTTCCGAAACCGGCTTAAATTCACGATATCGCCCATCGCAACGCCCTCGTTTCGCCACGACCCGTTGTCAAATTGCGTTCCAGCCTGTTGCAGCCGTCTATAATTTAGCGCAACAAACGGCGCGCGCAACAGGCGACGCGGGAGAAGCGTTAATGCGGAAGCTGCTGTATGCGCTGATCGGCATCATCGTTGTGCTGGCGATCGTCGCGCTGGTTGCGCCCAGCTTCATCGACTGGAACGCCCAGAAGGGCGAGATCGCGGCACAAGCGCGCGCGGCGACCGGCCGCGACCTCACCATCGGCGGCAACCTGTCGCTGGCGGTGCTGCCCACCCCGCATGTCTCGGCCGACGACGTGCGGCTGGCCAACGCGCCGGGTGCAGCGTCCCCCGACATGCTGCGGGTCAAATCGCTTCGGGTGTCGCTCAAACTCCTGCCGCTGATTTCCGGACGCATCGAGGTCGCATCGGTCGAGATCATCGAGCCGGTGATCGAGCTCGAGAGCTTCGCCGACGGCCGCAACAACTGGACTTTTGCGCAACCCAATACGGCGCCCGGGCCCGTCGCGCCGCAACGTCCGGGCGAGCGCAGGCCGGACGGCGGCGAAACTGCGATCCGGCTCGACTCCGTCCGGATCGACAACGGCACCATCGTCTACCGCGATGGCAAGGCCAAGACCGTCGAGCGCGTCGAGCGGATTTCGGCCCAGGCGTCTGCGCAGTCGCTGGACGGCCCGTTCACATTGGCGGGCAAGCTCGCCGCGCGTGGCGTTCCGATGAGCGTGGACCTTTCGCTCGGGGCGATCGACAGCGCGCGTCCGGCGCCGCTCAACCTTGCGCTCGCACTCACCGATGCCGGCGCACGCATCCAGCTCGCCGGCACGGTCGAGAACGCACCGGCTGCGCCCCGCTTGAAGGCACGGCTCAAAGGCGAGGGGCCTGACCTCGCGCGCGTGCTGCGAGCGGTGAGCGGCGATGCGCCGCCGATGCTGGCCCAGCCGTTCGCGCTGGAAGCCGCGATCGACGGTTCGGACAAGGCGCTGACCGTTGACGACCTCACGCTGCAGCTCGCCGACACACGGGCGAACGGCAGCGTGCAGGCGACGCTTGGCGACAAGCCGGACGTCAAGGCGGCGCTCCGCATCGCGCTGCTGGATCTCGACAAGCTGCTCGCAACACCGGCGCGCCCGACGCCACAGCAACCCGCGCGCGCGACGCCTGCGGCCCCGGCACCGCCAGCCGCGGCGGCGGCGGCATTCGCGCTGCCGAAAGACATCGCCGCGTCGATGGATATCGCGATCAATGCGATCGGCTACAACGGCGGTCAGATCCGCAACGCGCACGTGGTCGCAACGCTGCGGGACGGCACGCTGCGCCTCACCGAGGCAAGCCTGCAGCCGCCCGGCGCCACGATCATGCTGAGCGGGGCGCTCGCGGCGGCCAACGGCAAGCCGCAGTTTGACGGCAATCTCAATGCGCGCTCGAACGATCTGCGGGCGCTGATGGTCTGGCTGAAGGCCGATGTCGCTGGCATGCCGGGCGATCGGCTACGCAATGCCGCCATCACAGGCAAGCTCAAAGCCGACGAAGCGCAGGTCCAGCTCACCGATGCGAAGATCGAGCTGGACGGCGCCGAAATGGCGGGCGGCGTGGTGGTCGCGCTGCGCGACCGGCCGGCGGTCGGGCTGAGCCTCTCGATCGACCAGTTCAATGCCGATGCATACTTGCCGCCGGACCAGCCGCAGCCGGCGCGCACCGCGCCCGCCGGGGCGGCCACCGTGCCCGCGCGGCAACAACAGCCGCCCAATACGGCGCCGCTCGCCGCGCTCAAGGCGTTCGATGCCAACCTCGCGCTGCGGGTCGGCGCGCTGACCTATCGCAAGACGGCGGTGCGCGGCATCGCGCTCGACGCGACGCTGGTCAACGGCGCGCTCACCATCAAAGACGCAAGCGTGCGCGATCTCGCGGGCGCCCGCGCCAATGTCGCCGGCACACTGGCGGGATTTGACGGATTTCCCACGTTCAAGGGAACCGTGTCGCTGGAGGCCCAGGACACCTCGGGCTTGTTGCGTGTGGCCGGACTCGCCGATGCGGCGGCGCAGGCAAAAGCGCTCGGCCGCGTGGCTCTGAATGCGCGCACCGACACCTCGGCGGACCGGCTGCATATCGACGCCAATCTCGATGCCGCCGGCGGCAAGGCGACGATTGCCGGGAACATCGCGAATTACGATACCGATCCGCGCGTCGATCTGGCGCTCACGGTCAATCATCCGGAGCTCGCGCAGCTCATGCGCGCCGCCGGGGTCGATACCGCGCCGAACAAGCGCTACGGCGCCTTCGCGTTGAACGGGAAGGTCGTCGGCGGGCTCGAGCGGCTCGATCTCGATACCAAGATGCAGGCGCTGGGCGGCGATGTCGCGCTGACCGGCTCGGCCGTGCAATTCGCGCCCGCGCCGCGCGGCGAGTTCAGCCTGCGCGCCAACCATCCCAGCTTTGCCCAGCTCATGCGCTCGCTGAACGATCAGTTCCGGCCGTCGAACGACCGCATGGGCGCAGTCAGCGTGGCGCTCAACCTGAAGGGCGATGACAAGGCGATCGAGCTGAAGCCGCTCGACGTGAAGCTCGGGCCGGCGACGCTCGCCGGCGAAGCTAACCTCGCGCTCACCGGGCCGCGGCCGAAGCTGGTCGCATCGCTCAATGCCGGCGAGATCAACGCCGATTGGTTTCTGCCGGCCGCCGCGGCGGCATCGCCGGCGCGCCCCGCGGCGCCGGGTGCCTCTGCTGCGGCGCCATCGCAGGGCGGCGCGCCATGGTCGCGCGAGCCGCTGGATACCACCGAGCTGGCGGCGCTCGATGCCGACGTGAAGCTCAACGCCAAGACCGTGATCTACCGCGGCATCCGGGTCGACGATCTCAAGCTCGCCGCCACGCTCGCCGACCGCGTGCTCGATGTCGCCGAGCTCAACGGCCGCATGCTCGACGGCGCATTCGACGCCAAGGCGAAGCTCGCGGCACAGGGCATCCCGACCCTGCAAACCAGCGTGACTGTCACCCGCGCCAACGTCGCCAAGGCGCTGCTGGAGACCAGCGACATCGATATCGCCAGCGGCACGCTCGATTTCTCGCTGCAGGCGGCGGGCGCCGGCCGTTCGGAATACGACCTGGTGTCCGCGCTGAACGGCAACGCCAAGCTCGACGTGAGGAACGGCGAGATCAAGGGCTTCGATCTGAGCGCGGTGAGCGAGCGGCTGAAACACATCAACCGGCCGACGGATCTGATCGGCCTGTTGCAGAGCGGGATGACCGGCGGGTCGACCAAGTTCACCTCGCTCGACGGCACGTTCCAGATCAACCGGGGCGTGCTGCAGACCAACGACCTGAAACTCATCGCGCAGGCGGGAGAGGGCAACGGCAAGGGCAACGTCAACCTGCCGGCCTGGACCATGGACATGGATACCGAGTTCCGGCTTACCGAGCACCGCAACGCGCCGCCCTTCGGCATGCGGCTGCGCGGCTCGCTCGACAATCCGCAGAAGACGTTCCTGGTCGAGAACATCCAGAACTGGCTGGTGCAGCGCGGTGCAGGCGAGCTGCTGCGCCGTGCCATACCTGGCTTGCAGCCGCCGCCGCAACAACCTCAGACCCAGCAGCAACAGCCGCAACAACAGCAGCAGCCACAACCGCGCCAGAACCGGCCGGAAGACGTGCTGCGCGGCCTGCTCGACGGGTTGAAGCGGTAGAGCTCAGTCCGTTCAGCTTGATACAGCTGGAAGGCCCTCATGCTTCGACAGGCTCAGCATGAGGGCTTTGGTTCGGCCTCATCCTGAGCTTGTCGAAGGATGAGACCGCCGCGTTCGTGCCCCGATCAACGCGCCACGGTCTTGATCGGCTTCAGCGAGCGCAGGTACGCAATGATCGCGTCCATGTCCTCTTCGCTCATGTTGCGATAGGCGCCGAACGCCATGATCGGCACCAGCTGCGCGTCGTTGGGCCGCACGCCTTCGCGCACCGCGCGCTTGATGTCGGCGTCCGACCATTTGCCAATGCCGGTTTCAGGATCGGGCGTCAGGTTCGGCGTCGTGATCACACCGCCGCCCGGCGCGTCCATCTCGAATCCGCCGGAGCCACCGCGGGTCATGTCGCGACGGCCCTTGTCCAGCGGCGTGTGGCAATCCATGCAGTGCGCGACCGGGCCGGACAGATAGGCTCCGTACGCCACCTTGTTGCTCTTCGGCGGCGCGCTCACGTTTGTCGGCGCCGGGCCATGTGGCGGAGGCAGCGGAATCTTGTATTCGGACTTCGCCACCTTGTTGCTCACCGGCTTCACCGAGCGAACGTAGGCGACGATCGCCTTCACGTCATTGTCCGACATGTCCTTGTAGAACTCGATGGGCATCGGCGGTCCGATCGTCGAGCCGTCCGGCCTCACGCCGTGGCGGATGCCTGCGATGATCTGCTCATCGGTCCAATTGCCGATGCCGGTTTCCTTGTCCGGTGTGATGTTGGGCACGCGCGCAATGCCGAACGGAAGCGGAATCTCGAAGCCGCCGGCCAGCTCCTTGCCGGCGACCATCGCGGGCGGCCCCTTCGGGGTGTGGCAATTGCCGCACGCAACGATCGAGCGCTCGAGATACGTGCCGCGTTCCAGCGGTGTCTGCGCTTGCGCAGAAACGGCAACGGCCGCCAAAACGGCGGCCACCAGTGCTGTCCTCGTCATATTGCCTCCCGGCGAGATGTTCTTCGCTAACACTGCCACGAGTCGTACGGGCTTGTGAAGCGGCGGCTGTTGGCTTATCCCGCTACGTTGCAACAGGGGGAAAAAATTTGGCCGGCTGGTTCGAGACGTATCGCGGCGTCATCTTTCCATGGAACTGCGATTTCTACGGTCACATGAACGTTCGCTGGTATGCGCACCATTTCGACGACGCCGGCTTTCATTTATGGACGATGGCCGGCATTCCGCAAACCGCGATGCGCGACCGCGGCGTGTTCTCCGTGGTGGCGACCACCAAGACCGATTTCGTGCACGAGATGCGGGTCGGCGAGCTTTTGGTGGTGAAGAGCGCCTTCGTCCATATCGGCAACAAGAGCCTGCGCCACGTGCAGCGCATGTACAACGCGGACACCGGCACACTGTGCGCCGGACAGGACACCGTGGAGGTGTTCTTCGATCCCAAAGCGCGCAAATCGATGCCGATGCCCGATTTCGTGCGCACCACACTGCAGCCCCATCTGGTCGCGCCGGACAGCGAGCCGTGACCCGCGTCACCGCGTAGATCGGCGCGTTCCGGTGGTATCGCGTAAACGGAGGGTTCAACCCGAAGCCATAGGCGAGGAGACGTCATGCGATCGTTCGGAGCAATCGTCGCCGCGATACTGGCGCTCGCCGCACCGGCGGCTGCGCAGACATATCCGACCAAGCCGGTCCATCTGATCGTGACCTTCGCGCCGGGCGGCGCCAACGACGTGCAGGCGCGGCTCATCGCCGACCCGCTCGGCCAGGCGCTCGGCCAGCCGGTTATCGTGGAGAACCGGGTCGGCGGCGCCTCCAACATCGGCACCGAATATGTGGCGCGTGCGCCGGCCGACGGGTACACGCTGCTGTTCGCGGTGAATCTGCCGTTCACCACGGTGAACGCGCTGTATGCCAAGCCGCCCTACGATCCGATCAAGGATTTCGCGCCGGTGTCGCTGATCACCTCGCAGGAGATGCTGTTCCTGCTGCATCCCTCGCTGCCGGCCAACACGATCCCGGAGTTCCTCGCCTACGCAAAAGCCAACCCCGGCAAGCTCGATTACGGCACGCCGGGCAACGGCACGCCGATGCATCTCGCGATGGAAATGTTCAAGCGGCAGGCGGGGATCGACCTCGTGCACGTGCCGTATCGCGGCGTCGCGCCGGCGCTGACGGACCTGGTATCCGGCCAGATCAAGGTGATGTTTCTGGGCTACGGCACCCCGCGCGCGCAGATCGAGGCCGGCACGGTGAAGCCGATCGCCACCACCGGGAACAAGCGCAACCCTCGCCTGCCTTCGCTGCCCACCTTCGCCGAGATCGGGTTCCCGAAGCTGGAGGTGACGTCGTGGTTTTCGATCGTGGCGCCGGCCGGCACGCCCGAACCGGTGTTGCGCCGTCTGAATGCGGAGATCGTGAAGATCGTCAACCAGCCGGAGATGAACGCGCGGTTGCGCAATACCCTGGACCTGGAACCGATCGCCGGACCGCCGGAAAACCTCGCGCGCGCCATCGCCAGCGACGTCACGAAATGGGCCGAGGTGATCCGCGCCGCCAACATCAAGGCGGATTGACCGCCGCTACGGATTCATCGCGCCGGTTTCGACCAGCCATTCGCGCGCGATTGCCGCCGCGGCGCGCCCCATTTCCGATTGCGCGCCGGCGACGTGATCGCCGGACAGACGCACGACCGTCTTCGGCTCAGGCAGCAACGCGACCAGCCGGTCGCGCGCCTCGGCCGGCATGAGCTCGTCGTTGTCTGCCTCGATGACCAGGACCGTCGCCCGCACCATCGGCAGATGCACGGCGGGCTCCAGCGGCCGCAATGCCGTCGCGGCGCGCGCGCTGAGCGGCTGCGGGATGGCAGCCGCCGCACGCGAGAAGATCGCGCCCAGACCGGCGCCGCCGAAGCCGATGATCGCGACCTTCGGCGCCGCGCCGTCCGCCTGCGCGCGGTGCAGCGTGGCCGGCACGTACAGGGCGCCAAGGCTGAAACCCGCGACTGCGACGCGGCCATGGTCGACCCATGCTTGTCGCCGCGCCCAGCGAAAGATCGCCGCCGCCTCGCCCGGCACCGCGAGCGCTGCCTGGCGGGTGCGAAACACGGCGGGTAGCGCGGACAAGCCGCGCGGCCAACGCTTGGCGAATGGATATTCGTAGCCGATCAGCACGTTCGGTCCGGGATCGGCGATCAGCTGCACGGTGTCCTGTCCGGCCCGGTTGCCGGCCAGCAGCAGCAGCGCCGGCGCCGGCTGCGCCGTATCGGGGCGATTGACCGCTATGCTCACCTGATGGCCGGTTTCGTCCGCCAGCACGAGCCGGCGACACAGGCGACCGGGTTCGACCGCGCCGGCGCAGGGCGTGTCGTCGAGCACCTGCAGATCGCCGCGCAGAGGCGGCAGCGCCTCCAATGGATCCCGGATCGTCTGCCAGCCGAGCCAACCGCTAAACGCGAGCAGAACCGCGCCAATGCCAACGGCGGCGAACAATGCGATTCGGCCGGCGATCCGGATCAGGCGCGTACCTCTGCTTTGCAATTGGTCCAGGCGTATCTAAGATTATGGGCATGACCAAGGCAGAAACACTGGTGATCGCGGTGATCGTCCTGGCCGGGGCTGCCTTCTTCGTGCCGTACCGGGATGTCGCGCTGATCCAGTCGATGGTCGTGTCGTTCTGCAGCGGCTTGCTGCAATAAAAAACCGCGACCAAATCAACCCGTTCGTCGCGCGCCGATCGCCGTGGCAATTTCATGGGCGATCGCAGCGTTTTCCTGCGGCCGCGTGGCAGCGCGCAAGGCGAGCGCGACATGCGCAAGAATTTCCGCATCCTTCAAATTGGTCTTGGCGCCGGCGTGCAGGCGCTCGGCGATCAGCCGGGCGCTGTCGCAAAGCTCGCTGACGTGTGGCGCGGCGTTCGCTTGTGCTCTTCGCCCGAGAGTTTGCGCCAGGCGGATCAACCGCTCCAGGCGGACGGGCGGTATCGCCCCCGGTTCCGCACCCAGCGTCGCATCGATGGTTTCGGCAAGCGCGTCGGCTTCGCGCTCGATGCGGTGGCCATTCATCGCTGTAGTGGTGTTGTGGATCGCACGGCTCATCGCCTCCGGATTCCACCGTCCCAGCACTTTGTCGCGCAGCGAATTCGGCACGTCGACCAGCGGCGCTCCGCCAGGTTCGCGCTCCGGCGCCAAACGGCGATCCGGACCGACGTAATCGGCGGTCACGACAAACGGCTTGCGCCGGTGAATCATCGCCTCGATGCGGTCGATCACCTTTTGCGGCGCAATGGGGCCGGCCACCACGTGATCGGCGCCCGCGTTCACCAGGCGGGTAACGGTGTCCTGCGTCGCGGTCCAGGCGAGCGCGAGCACGCAGACGAACGGGTTGCGGCCCAGCTCGCCGTTCCTGATGGCGTGGACGGCCTCGGCGGCATCGCCGCCCCTGAGGCCGGCGTCGCATAGGATGATGTCAGGCGGCGCCTCCGGCTGCTCGACTGCCTCGGCCAGCGCGCCGGCTTCGGGCGCGTTGTGTATGTTCTCGATGCCCGCTTCGTTCAGCGCCATGCGCAATGAGGAGCGCAGATGGGCGCGGCCGTCAGCCAGCAAGAGATGAACGTCGTCGAATTTCACGGCGACCCCTCCAGGTCTGCCGCAGTGTTCCGTCGGAAGCTGAAAAAAGGATTAGCGGTAAAATTTAGAGAACCTAATGCCGGCCTTACGATCACGGCCAACCGCCTGAAGGCCACGGAAGCGCGGGGGATTTCGGCAATTAACCATCCGGATGCTGAGTCCCGTACCCGAATATCCGATCCTGTTTAGCGATATTTTGGGGACGGCGGCGGCTTTCGACATCCGTATGCAGCGCTAGGGCATTGGGCGGCCGCCACAAAATCACCATCGCGTGCGGGAGTGACCTTTCTGCGACCGTCGGTCGCAAAACATCGCGCCGCATTGCCATCACGGTGGCTGAGAATTATTTACCAACTCAACCAGCGACGGTTGCCGCCAGGCGCCGTTGCGGGCAACAGCGCCACAGCCGGGTTAGCGTTGTCCCATCAATGCCTCCCTGTGCCTGGTTGTGACTCGCGGGGCCTTATCCGCCGGCGCAGGCGTTGGCCCCGCGTTATTTATGTCCGGGCATCAGTTCAGCTTTAAAAGCCGCTTGGCGTTGCCGGCAAGCACCTTGGCCTTATCGGCGGGGGCAAGGCCCAGCTCATCGATCAGCTTGAGGCCGCGCGGTTTCAGCACCGTCAGCGGCGGCGCGTCGGTGCCGAACAGGAAGTGGTCGACGCCGACGGTCTCCATGGCGCAGCGCGCCGCCGGAGCGTGATACGAGACCGAATCCAGATACATCATCTTCAGGTATTCGCTCGGCTTCTTCTTGATCCGCATCGGCGCATAGGAGCCGAGGAAATACGCCTCGTCCTGCAGTTCGTAGGCGTAATCCATGCGGCCGATGATCTCGCAGATGCCGCCGCCGACATGCGAGCCGACGAGCTTCAGCGTGGGGAAATCCTCGAAGATGCCGCGTACGATGAGCCGGGAAATCGCCAGGCAGTTGTCGAACGGCCGCCCGACGCTGGATGCGAGCCTGTACTCCTTCATCCGCTCCTCGCCGAACCCGACCGAAGGCGGGTGGATGAACACCGGAATGTCGAGGTCGGTGACCAGCTTGAAGAACGGCCGCGCGCTGTCGTCGTCCGGATAGGCGCCCTGCAGGCTCGCGGTGATGATCGCGCCGCGCAGCCCGTCTTGCACGGCCTCCTCGAGATCCTTGAGGAATTCATCGCCGCCGCTCGGCACCGCGCTCGCCAGCGCCGCGAACCGCTTGGGCTGCTTGGCCACCTGCTCGGCAAGAAACTTGTTCTGCCCGCGCACGGTCTTGCGTTGCTCCGGCCGCGTCATGTCGCGCAGCTCGTGCAGCGGGTTGGAGATCACCGTCATATCGATGCCGGCGCCGTCCATGGCGCTCAGCGCGTTTTCGATCGTCAACGGGCAGCGGCCTTTCCAGAACGGCTTCGCTGCGTCTTCCGGCGTGTGCACGTGGGTATGGAAATCGATGATCATGCGAGCCTCCCGGTTGCGCGCAGGCGCGCTTCTATCGTGACGTCGGCGCCGGCTGGCGCGAGGTATCCGAGCGGCCCTGCGGCTCGCGCGAGGCGCCGGCGTGAATATTGAGCAACTCGCGCACGACCTCCGGCGTCTTGCCGCGCGCCATGCCGCATTCGGTGGCGATGCCGAAGCCGCCGATATATTTGCTCGCGGTCGCGATGCGCTTCTGGGTGCCGACGATGCCGTCGGCCGCGTGCACCACGCCGAGATACAGCTCGCACCCATGCTTCAGCCTGAGATCGCGCAACGGGTCGAAAAATGCATCGTCGGTCCGGCTGATCGGCACCGGCATGTGTATGTATGCGATCGGCCGGTCCACCGCCTGCGAGATCGCATTGGCGAGCTCCACCATCTTGGAGGAATCGGTCGGCTCGACGAAGTGCTTGGCTTCGAAATCGCCGTAGCACAAATGGAATCCGAGCTCGACGACATCCGGCACCGCCGCCGCGTAGCGCTTCATGCGCGCGACGATCTCGTCGTTCGACGAGCCGACGGCGGTATAGCGGCTGCGGATCTGGCCGTCCCAGATCAGCATCTCGTGGCACACGTCCCACTGGATGCTGAGGTCGTGGAGCGGAATCCAGCGGCAGGCGATCTCGACCTCGCGCAGCATCGCGGCTTCGTATGCCGCCTCGATCGCGAGCACGTCGCGCGGATTCGGGCAGTACGCGTAGACCACCGCCATCGGCGTCGGCAGGCAAAGCTGGAATCGCGCATCGGCCGGCAGCTCGCCGCGTTTGCGCGCCTCTTCGAATTCGACATAGGAGGCGCGCGCCTCGCGCGCGTAGCCGAGCTCGCCGAACCGCAGATCCTGCGGCTTCACGCCGTCGGCGAGGCACAGCAGCGGAAACTTCAGCCGCGGATGCAGCCCCATCTCCTCGTCCACCTTGAGCAGCGGATTGCCGCGCAGCACGGAGTATTGCCAGGAAATCCACATGCGGCGCGTGCCGAGCTCTCCGTCCGGCACGCGGCGCAGCCGGCGGCCCAAAACCTTGCCGACCGTGCGATATACCTCTTCGACGGTATCGAGTGCGATGCTCCCGACAAGGTGCACCTTGTCCGGAGCCGAAGCCTCCGCCATTGCCGTCTCCCGGCCGCCATGAGGATATTATCACGTCAACGGTCGCGTCAGCGGCCTTAGGGGAGACGATCATGCAAAGAACCAAGCCGCCGTTTCGGGCGGATCACGTGGGCAGCCTGATCCGGCCGCAAAACGTCGTGAAGGCGCGCACCGACTTTGCCGCCGGCAAATTTCCCGCAGATGAGCTGCGTGCGATGGAAGACGCCGCGATCCGCGATGCGGTCGCGTTGCAGGAGCGCGTCGGGCTGCAGGCGATCACCGACGGCGAGATTCGCCGCTTCAACTGGCGCGATCGGTTCTTCGAGCGCGTCGACGGGTTTTCCAAGGACAAGGTGCAAAGCTCGTTCACCTTCACCGATTATTCCGGCGAACGCCGCCGCGGCATGCCGATTCCCGTCGTGAGCGGCAAGCTGAAGCAGCGCGAGCCGCTGACCGCCGATGACTTTGCCTTCGTGAAGGCGCTCACCAAGCGCACCGTGAAGGCGACGCTGCCGTCGCCGACGGTGAACCACTTCTTCTCGGGCGATACCGGGCTGAAACAATCGCCGTACCGCGACCGGGCCTCCTATCTCGCCGACGTCGCGGCGATCTACCGGGACGAGGTTGCGGACCTTGCCAGGCGCGGCTGCACCTACTTGCAGATCGACGAGGTGCCGCTTGCGGTGCTGTGCGATCCGAAGAACCAGGACGTGGTGCGGGCGCGCGGCGAGGATCCGAAGGCGCTGATCAGCGACTACCTCGCCGCAATCAACGACGCCGTGCGCGACCGGCCGGCGAACATGACCGTGTGCGTGCATCTGTGCCGCGGCAACCAGGGACACGGCCAGGCGAGCGGCGGCTACGAGCCGGTGGCCGAACGGATGTTCAAGGAGCTGAAGGTGGATGGGTTCTTCCTCGAATACGACGACGAACGGTCCGGCGATTTCGCGCCGCTGCGCCACGTGCCCAAGGACAAGATGATCGTGCTCGGCCTGATCAGCACCAAGCTGCGCGCGCTCGAGCCGGCCGATCTCCTGAAGCGGCGCATCGACGATGCGGCGCGCTATGTCGAGCTGGATCGGCTGTGCCTGTCGCCGCAATGCGGGTTCGCATCGGCGTTCCAGGAGAACCGCTTCACCGCCGACGATCAGGAGCGCAAGCTCGCGCACCTGGTGAAGGTGGCGGAGCAGGTATGGGGGAATGCATGAAAGGCTTGGCCACGCTCCGCAAGCCCGCATCCTGATGATGAAGCTTCTGCCGCGGCGGCAGAAGGAAAAGGTCGCCGAGGCGCTCGACCCGGGCGCGAAGTAGGGCACAATGCGGCATGATCCGCATCACGCCGACCATTGCCATCGACGAGCGCGAGCTCGAGGAGCGGTTCATCCGCGCCTCCGGTCCCGGCGGCCAGAACGTCAACAAGCTGTCGACCGCGGTGCAGCTCCGCTTCGACGTGCGCCGGTCGCCGAGCCTGCCGAACGATGTCAGCATTCGGCTGCAGCGGCTCGCCGGCAAGCGGCTCACCCATGACGGCGTTCTGGTCATCACCGCGCGGAGCCACCGCACGCAGGAGCGCAACCGCGAGGACGCGCGCGCACGGCTGATCGATCTGATACGCAGTGCGGCGGTCGCGCCGAAACCGCGGCGCGCCACCAAGCCGACCAAGGCCGCCAAGCGCCAACGGGTCGATGCGAAGACCAAGCGCGGCGCGATCAAGCGGCTGCGCCGCGCGCGGCCGGAGGATTAGCGCGGCTTCTGGCAGCGCGGGCAGACGTGGGTGGTGCGGCCGGCGGCGGTCAGCGTCTTGATCGGTCCGCCGCAGCGCGGGCAGCGGCGCTGCGCGGGCGTGCGCCAGCGCTGCTTCAACAGATAGCTGCTCGGCAGCCTGGCGACGAAGCTGTCGTCCCCCGCATTGCTGGCGATCCCGACCGGCAGCGCGCGGCGCATGGCGCGGTACATCGCGGCGATCTCACCATCCGTCAGCCGCGCGATCTTGGTCCGTGGATGGATCCTGGCCTGAAACAGGATCTCGTCCGCCCACAGGTTGCCGATCCCGGCGATGCGGCTCTGGTCCATCAGCGTTGCCTTGGCGGACCCGCCGCGGCCGATCGCTTCCTTGAAACGGCGCAAGGTCAGCTTCGGGGCGAGCGCGTCCGGCCCGAGGCGCTGCGCAACGATGAACGCGTCCGGATCGTCGACCAGGCCGACCGCGCCGAATAGCCGCGGATCGACGAACGCCAGATGCCGGCCGTTGGCGAAATAGAACCGCACCCGGTCGTGGCGGCGGGTTTTCGCACCATCCGCGAAGTAGTCGAAATAGCCGGTCAAGCCGAAGTGAAAGGCAATCCAGCCGCCGCGGCTGAGCCGCGCGAACAGGTTCTTGCCGTGCCGCCGCAGCGTGACGAACTGGCTGCCGATGGCGCGCCGCTTCAACCGCTCGGGCGACAGCTTGCGCAGCGCGCGCTTGTCGCCGATCACGACATCGCGGATGCTCTGCTTCAGCGCGCGCCGCTTGAGATAGCGGCCGAAATTCTCGACGTCCGGCAGTTCCGGCATGGGAAACCTTATCGCAAGAGTCGCGTTCGGGTGCCAGGAGGTGACATCATGCCAGCCAAGACCCGAAGCAAGCCAGCGGCTAAAAGCAGCCGAAAGACGCGACCTGCGCGTCGCGGCGCCGCCAGCGGACGGAAAGCCCCTCAGGGCAAGAAGTGGTCGGCGCGCGTGACGCGGGAAAGCGACGCGCTCACGCTCGAGCGCGGCGTGTTCACGTCGGGCAGCGCGAAGCAGATCGCCGCCTCGCTCAAACGTTCGGCCGACCAAAGCCGGCGGCGCAAGGCCGGCGCGTACCAATCCGCGATGTCGATGCTCAATTTCTACATCAACCGCGGCGGCCGGAACTTGCCGGCATCCAAGAAACGCACGTTGAACGCCGCGAAGGAGGAGCTGCGCCGGCTGTATGGGCGGGATTAGCCGATGCGCCTTACATCAACGTAGACCCTTTCCGAGTCGCTCTCTCAAACCAGTCTCAACAACTTCCGCGCATTCCGCCCGT
>Ga0209640_10003281_pt1 | contig 14154 bp, 10 predicted proteins | sample RifCSP10_1_FD_184018 | JGI IMG/M metagenome (GOLD analysis project Ga0209640, IMG submission 184018) | Soil microbial communities from Rifle, Colorado - Rifle CSP2_sed 10_1 (SPAdes) (version 2) | ecosystem: Environmental > Terrestrial > Deep subsurface > Rock core/Sediment | place: Rifle...
GGTTGATCGCACGCGACTACCCCATCTGGCAGGTCCAGCTCAATGTCAGCTATCCCATCGGGGCGAGCGCGCAGGAAGCGCAGTTCGCGCGCGCCCGCGTGCAGCGCAATCAATCGGCAGCGCAGCTGCGCGCGCTCGAGCTGCAGGTGGCCGCCGAGGTGACCAACGCGGCGCTGCAGGTCGAAAGCAGCCTCAAGCGGTACGAAGCCGCAACCGTGGCCAGTGATCTCGCGCAGACACGGCTCAACGCCGAAGTGAGTCGATTCGAGGTGGGACTCTCGACGAACTTCTTCGTGGTCCAGGCTCAGCGCGACCTGGCGACCGCCAAGAACTCGGAGCTGCGCGCCCTGCTCGACTACCGGAGGGGGCTGGTCGATTATGCGCGCGTACAGGAAGCGCCCTCGGGCGCCGGCGGGGGCATTACGGCGATTCAGGGACAATAGGACCGCTCCCGGGGATGGGTTCGTCGTGATCTCATGAAGAAAGCTGTCATCGCTGTGGTTGTAGTCGGGCTCGCCGCCGCGGCGTCCTACCGCTGGCTGTGGTCTGGCGGCGGGTCTGCTGGTTCGGCTGTCCAGGGCGGCGGCGCCAACGCCCGGTCGGGCGGCCAGGGCCGCGGTTTTCAGGGTGGCGGTGGGTTCGGTGGTGGGGGTGGGTTCGGCGGCTTCGGTGGCGGAGGTGGTGGCCGCGGCCCGATGACCGTCAATTTGGCGAAGGCGTATCGGACCTCGCTCGACGACGAAATCACAGTGGTCGGCAATCTCATCGGAGAGGCGACCGTGGCGGTCTCCCCGCGCACGGCAGGACGCCTCGAGGAAGTGTACGTTCGTCTCGGCGACCGCGTGACCCGCGGACAGCGCATGGCGAAGATCGAGGACTACGAGATCGTCGAGCAGGTGAAACAGGCCGAGGCGGCGCAGGACGTCTCGCTCGCCACCATTCGACAGCGGGAAGCCGATCTGAAGCTGGCCGAAACCAACGTCGAGCGGTCGCGCAGCCTCTACGAGCGCCAGTTGCTGCCCAAGCAGACGCTCGATGACAACGAGGCCCGCTACCTGGCTGCCCTCGCCCAGCTGGATCTGGCACGCGCCCAGACGGCGCAGTCGAAGGCGCGGCTCGACGAGCTGCGGATCAACCTGGCCAACACGGTGATTACGTCCCCGGTGAACGGGTTCGTGGCGCGCCGCGAGGTGGATCCCGGCGCATTCGTGTCGCAGAACGTGCCGGTCGCCGACGTCGTCGACATCACGCTCGTCCGGCTCGTCGCCAACGTCGTCGAGAAGGACCTGAAGCAGCTCGAGTCGGGCAACACCGCGCGTGTGCAGGTCGACGCCTACCCTGGGGAGACCTTCACGGGACGCATCGCCCGGATCTCGCCCGTGCTCGACCCCGCCACCCGCACGGCTCCCATCGAGATCGAGATACCGAACCCGACGTTCCGGCTCAAACCCGGCATGTACGCCCGCGTCGGCATCACGACGCAGACGAAGAAGGATGCGCTGGTGCTGCCCTCCAACGCCGTGGTCGATCTCGGCGGGCGGCGTGGCGTGTTCGAGCTGCAGGATAACGTGGCGGTCTTCCGGACCGTGCAGACCGGCACCGAGCAAGGCGAGCTCGTCGAGATCCTCGGCGGCGTCAAAGAGGGCGAGGAAGTGATTTCGACCGGTGCCGGGGCCCTCCGTGACGGCGACCGTGTGCTTCTCGCGGGCCGCGGCGACGGGCGTGGCCCTGGTGGAAGCCAGCCTGGCGCGTCACCACAGGCCGGGCCGGCACCGGCGTCCCCCTCCGGGGGTGCAGGAAACCGTGGGGGCAGCACTGCCCCACCGAGTGGCGGCCGGCGCGGCCGTGAGGGTGCCGGTCGCGACGGAGCCGCAGGCGCAACGAGCGGCCGCGAGGGTCGCACGGGTGGCACGGGTGGAACGAGCGGCGGGCTGCGCGGCGGCACGTCGGCTCCGCCGTCGAGTGGATTCAGCCAGTAGGCGCCAGCGACCCAGTCGGAGTAGTGCGAGCCGTCGCAACGAGTCGTCGGTCCCGTTGACGTCAGGCATGACAGAGTGCTGATATGAGTATTCCTCGCCTCGCCATTCACCGCCCGGTCACGATGTTCATGATCAGCGCGGTCGTCACGCTGCTGGGTGTGATCTCGCTCACACGGCTTCCCGTCGACCTCATGCCGGAGTTCGAGCAGCCGACGCTCAACGTGCGAACCAGCTATCCGGGCGTCGGCCCGCTCGAGATCGAAGAGCTGATCACGCGCCCCATGGAGCAGGCGGTCGGCGCCGTGCCCGGGATCACACGCGTGGAATCGAGCTCGTCGGAGGGCAACAGCCAGATCCGGCTCAACTTCGAGTGGGGGTCGGACCTCTCGGAGGCGGCCGATGAAGTGCGGACGCGCGTTGACCGCATGCGCAACCGCCTTCCCGAGGACGCCGATCCGCCGACGATCTTCAAGTTCGACTCCAACGCGCTGCCGGTCCTCCGTATCGGCATCGAAGGCGACTACGACCCCGTGACGCTGCGGGACGTCGCGCAGAACGAGATCGCCCCGCGCTTCGAGCGCGTCGACGGCGTGGCAGCCGTGACCGTCAATGGCGGTGTGCGCCGTGAGATTCACGTGGACCTGTCGAAGGAGAAGATCACGGCACTGAACCTGTCCGTGGCGAGCGTGGTCCAGGCGCTCCGCCAGGAGAACCAGAACACGCCGCTCGGCGAGATCTACCAGGGAGATTCCACGTTCCTGGTTCGCAGCATGGGCCAGTTCCAGAGCATCGAGGACATCCGCAACCTCGTGGTGTTGACGCGCCAGGGCGTCCCCGTCTACCTCCGCGACCTCGCGGAGGTCAGCGACACGACCGAGCAGTACCGATCGTTCATGCGCATCAACGGCAGGCCGGGCATCCAGATTCAGGTGGCCAAGCAGTCGGGCAAGAACACCGTGGCCGTGGCGAACGCGGTTCGGAGAGAAGTCGAGCGCGTCAACCGTGAAGTGCCCGGCATCAAGCTGATCGTCACCCAGGACAACTCCATGTTCATTCAGCGCGCCATCGACAACGTGCAGGAGCACGCACTGGTCGGTGGCATCCTGGTCGTGCTGATCATCTTCGCGTTCCTCCGCGATGTCCGATCGACGCTCATCGTCTGCACGTCGATTCCGGTCTCCGTGGTGGGCACGTTCGCCCTCCTCTTCTTCGGCGGCTTCACGCTGAACACCATGACGTTCGGCGGGCTCGCCCTTGGCGTCGGAATGATCGTGGATGCCTCGATCGTGGTGCTCGAGAACACCCATCGCCACCTGCACATGGGCAAGGACAAGATGACCGCCGCCATCGAAGGCAGCGAGGAGGTCTGGTCGGCGATTCTGGCGTCGACGCTCACGCACATCGCCGTGTTCATTCCGCTGCTGTTCCTGTCGGGAACCGCCAGCATCATGTTCACGCAGCTGTCGGTCGTCGTGATGTTCTCGCTGGCGATGTCACTCTTCGTCGCCGTGACCATCGTGCCGGTGCTGTGCTCACGCTGGCTGAAGACACCGGACGAAGAGGCCCATGCCACCGGGATCATGGCGTCCTTCTACCGCATGAGCGAACGGTTCCTCGAGACGATGGACGAGCAGTACCGCCGTGCCATCCACCTCGCGCTGAATCACCGGCCAACCGTCATTGGCGGCGCCGCCGCCCTGGTCGTGGCAGCCGTCCTCATCTATCCGATGGTGAGTGTCGAGCTGATGCCGCAGACCGACGAAGGTGAGGTCAACATCAACGCCGAGCTCGCCGTGGGCACTCGCATCGAGCGCACCGAGGAGGCGATCCTGCGCCTCGAGGAGATCGTGCGGGAACGAGTGCCGGAGGCCGTGACGATCATCACCAACGGCGGTGGCGGCGGCAACAACTGGCAGCAAGGCGGCGGTGGCAACACCCACAGAGGTCAGATCGGCGTGATGCTCTCGCCGCGCGCCGAACGCACACGCACGAACGAAGAGATCGCCATCGCGCTGCGGCGCGACCTCCAGGGTTTGCCTGGCGTGGCCGTTCGCGCCAACCCGGCCGGCGGCAACAATCAGATCATGCGGTTCCTCAGCGGCGGCGGCCAGAACAACACCGGCGGCTCCAGCCGGCTGCAGGTCGAGATTCGCGGCCACGACCTCGACGATGCCCGCCGCGTGGCCCAGGACGTGCGCACGCTCATGGAAGACACGCCAGGAATTGCCGACGTGAGCGTCGGCCGCGAGGAAGGGCGTCCTGAGATCGCCGTCCGTGTCGATCGACCGAAAGCGGCTATGCTCGGCATGTCGGTCGCCAGCGTGGCCAGCACCATCCAGACCAACGTCGCTGGCACGACGGCAGCACAGTTCCGCGAGCGAGGCAATGAGTATCCCGTTGTCGTCAGGCTTCGTGAAGCCGACCGCCAGGAAATCTCCGACGTCGGCGACGTGCTGCTGAGCACGCCCAGCGGGCAAGTCGTGCCCGCCAAGAACGTCCTCGCCGTGAATCGTGAGGCGGGTCCGGTTCAGATCGACCGCAAGAACATGGAACGGATCACGCGCGTGAACGCGGAAACGGAAATCCCGCTCAGCGAGGCCGTGGCCGCCGTCCAGGGACGGATCGGTCAGGTCCGAGTCCCGCCGGACTTCTCGGTCGGATTCGGCTCGGAGGTCGAGGAACAGGCCCGTTCGTTCCAGCAGTTGCGGCTCGTGCTCATTCTCGCCGTGCTGCTCGTCTACGCCGTGATGGCCTCGCAGTACGAATCGTTGCGGGACCCCTTCATCATCATGTTCTCGGTGCCCGTGGCGGCCATCGGCGTGGTGCTGTCTCTGCTGCTGACCGGCTCTTCGTTCAGCATGCAGGCCTACATCGGGATCATCATGCTGGCCGGGATCGTCGTGAGCAACGCCATTCTCCTCGTGGACTACATCAACACGCTCCGCCGCCGGGACGGACTCCCGATCCGCCAGGCGGTCGAGCTCGGCGGCCGCACTCGCCTCCGGCCGATCCTGATGACGTCCATCGCCACGATGCTCGGCCTCGTGCCGATGGCAATCGGCGTGGGAGAAGGCGGCGAGCTGCAGGCGCCGCTGGCACGCGTCGTCATCGGAGGCCTCTTGACCTCGACCGCGGTCACGCTCGTCCTGGTGCCGGCTGTCTACTCCCTCTTCGAGGAAGGTCTGTCGGGTCTCTTCAGGAAATCGGCGAGGGAAGCCAGCTAACCGACGAGCGCCAGCAGGAGTTCCGACACGGTACGACCCGTCACCGGATCCCGCCAGTCGGCGGCGATCTCCGACAACGGCTCGAGCACGAATCGTCGCTGCCTGAACCGCGGGTGGGGCACGACCAGGCCCGGGCGATCGATCACCTCGTCGCCGTACAGAATCAGGTCCAGATCGAGCGTCCTGGGTGCGCCCGGGTACGGCCTCTCCCGGCCGAACTGCTTTTCGATATCGAGCATCGCCCTGAGCAGCGCCTCGGCCGGCAGGGATGTTTCTCCAACGGCCGCCGCGTTCAGGAACGACGGCTGATCGCCGACCCCGACCGGTGCTGTGTCGTGGAAGCTCGAGGCGCGGAGCGACTCGATGAAGGAGCGCAGCGACTCGAGTGCCGACCGCAGACAGGCGTCGCGATCGCCGAGGTTACTGCCGAGCGCAATGGCGACCCTGGAGATGGGTCCTACTCCATCCAGCGCGTCGCCAGCACGGCGCCGACGCGCGCGGCGTCCGTGGTGCGGCGGCCGATCACATCCTCGAGGCCGGCGGCTGCCTGCTCGAAGAGGCGCTGGTGTTCGACCGACTCACCCAGGATGACCTCGAGCATCGTGCGATGGCGCGCGTGAGTCACAGCGGCGATCGGTGTGCGCCAGCGGTCGACGAACGCCGCCAGATGACGGGCGTCGTCGTCGAGGATGCCACGATAGGCCGACGCTTCGACCTTGCGGGCCGGCTTGGGCGCCGGCGGAACGGGAATCTCGGCCGCCGGCGACGGCAACGACGACACACCGGCCTCGGCGAGCGCGCTCTGCAGCCACGACAACTGCGTCTCTTCCCTGGCGATCACATACTGATACGCGTTGTTGAAGTCGTAGTGACTGACCACGCGCGCGCCGGCCTCGTGCCGCCGGAGGAGCGACAAGCGGTCGGCCGCGAACGAGGTCAGCAGCGATTGGAGCTCGCCCGGCTGCATGTCCTACGCCTGCTTTTCCTTGCAGCTGATGCACGCCCGGGTCCACGGAATCGCGTTCAAGCGGGCCTCGGCGATCGGTTCGCCGCAATCGCGGCAGACTCCGTAGGTGCCGTCCTCGATCCGGCGCAATGCGGCTTCGATCGCCTGCAGAATCTTCGCGTCCGTCTGTTTGAGCTTCAGCTGGATGTGGACTTCGTTGTTTCCGGCTGCCTGATCGGCCATGTCGCCCTGACGTCCGGAGTTGTTCTCCATCGTCCACTGCAGCGGCTTGGAAGCAGAACCACCCAGCAGCTCTCCTTGCTTCCTCAGGAGCGCGTCACGATAGATGGCGACGTCCATGAAACTGGAACTCCCCTGCCGGGCTCTTCGTGCCCGGGTCAAGAGATCATTGTACCACGCTACTCTGCGCGCAGCGTCGAGAGTGGCTTGTGTCGCAACACGTCGAGGCTGGCACACACGCCAATGACCGCGACGGCGATGGCCGTGACGAGGATGCCTCCGACCGTCAGAAGCGGCATCGGCTCCCACGGCAGATCGAGCCCATGCCGCGCCACCGCCCAACTGAGGGCCACGGCGCCGAGCGCGCCGACGGTGCCGGCAATGGCGCCCAGCACTCCGTACTCGAGGAGCAGCATCGCGGCAATGAGGCGGCTGCTCGCGCCGAGCGTTTTCAGAATCGCGGCTTCGTACACGCGGCGGAACTTCGTCATCGAGACGGCGCCGATGAGAATCAGGCTGCCGCTCAGGAGCACGAGTGCGCCGACGACGGTGACCGCCAGCGTCACGTTGTCCACGATGCTCTTGATCGTGTCGAGGACCTCACGAAGATCGATCACCGACACGTTCGGATAGCTGGCGACGAGCCGGCCCTGCAACCGGGCGCGCGCCGCCCGATCCGTTCCCCCGTTGACGGCCGCGATGAACGAATGTGGCGCATCCTCGAACGGGCCCGGCCTGAACACGATCATGAAGCCGCCGGCCCGGAAATCACGGAAGTCGACCTCGCGGAAGCTGGTGACACGCGCCGTGACCACCCGCCCCAGGACATCGAAGCGCATCTGGTCGCCGAGCTGGATCTGAAAGCGCGCGCGGAGGCCCTCTTCGATCGACACCTCCGGCTCGTCGCGCGCCGGCGTCTGGTCCCACCATGTCCCATCGACGACCGTCTCGTTCTCTTCGAGCGCTGAGCGATACGTGATCGTGAACTCCCGCGAGAGGCCGCCACGGCCCCGGACGTCCTCATAGCTTTCGAGATTCACGTCGCGGCCGCGCACGCCCACGATCCGCGCGCGCAGCACCGGGATGAGCTTCGGTGGGCCCTCGGCGCCGTTCTCACGGTCGATCAGCTCCGACAGGCCTTGCCGCTGCCCCGGCTGGATGTCCATCAGGAACATGTCCGGAGCGTTCTCCCCGACCTGCAGCGAGAAGTCCTGAACGAGATTCGCCTGCAGCGCTCGAGCCCCCAGGATGAAGAAGGTCCCGAGACCGACCGCCAGCAGGACGATGCGGGTCTGGTTGCCGGGCCTGGCGATGTGCAACACGGCCTGGCGCAACGCGAAGGACCGCGCATGTCGCAGCGGCTGCACCGCCCAGACGAGAGCGGCCCCCGCCAGGTGCAGCACCACGGCCACGGCGACGAATCCGCCCGAGAGCAGCAGACCGACCTGCACCGATCCGGCCTGCCAGGCGGCGACGGCGACGAGCGACGAGGCCACCGCCGCGGCCACGCCCCACTTCAGCCAGTCGAAGCGCCGCGGTGCAGGAACGTCCTGGCGCAGCAGGAGCGACGGCTTGACGTTGCGCACCTCGAGGAGCGGCACGACCGAGAACAGCAGCGAGACGAGCAGACCGACGGCCGTGCCCTGCACCACGGCACTGGCCGTCAGCCCGTACTCCACCTGCAGCAACGAGGCGAGGTCGCCGATGACGAGCGGGAGCGCCGCGAGCGCGCCTTCCGCGAGGGCGACCCCGAGCAGGCTGCCGGCCATTCCCAGCAGGACGACCTGCGCGAGATACACGGCCAACACCTGCCGCGTCGTGCTGCCCACGCACTTCAGAATCGCGATTGCCCGCACCTTCTGCTGCACGAACACGCGCGTCACGCTCGAGACGCCGATGCCGCCCAGGATCAGCACGACGAGGCCTACCAGGCTCAGGTAGTTTTCGGCCCGCGTCAGGTTCTGGTTCATCCGGCCCTCGTTCTGCCGGTACGAGCGGACACCGACGAAGTCGTTGACGAACTCCTGCGACAGGTCCCGCGCGACGAGCGTGCTCGCGTCCCTCCGGCCCGGCACGGGCGGCGGGGCCGGCACCTGCAGCAGCAGCTCGTAGGAGGCGCGGCTGCCGAACGACAGGAGCCTGGTCGAGGCCAGATCCGCCAGGTCGATGAACACCCGGGATCCCAGCGAAAAGGCTCCGAGGTTGCGGCCCGGCTCGCTCTCGATCACACCGCGGACCTGAAACCGTTCCGTGCCGATGAGGATGTCATCGCCAACTCGCAGGCCGAGCTGCGTGAGGAGCTCCGGCCGCACGATCGCGCCGTGCCCGCGCAGAAGCCCGTGTGAATAGGTGCCGCCGGTCAGGGTCATGGTCCCGTACAAAGGGAACGCGTCCTCGACGGCGCGAAGCTCGACCATCCGCGTCGTCGATGCGCCGGCTGGTCTCACCATCGTGGCCATTTCGACCGCTTCGGAGACGAGACCGACGCGTCCCGCGGCTCGCTCGCGGGCCACCGCCGCCCGGACGGCGTCGCCCAGCGGCCGGTCGCTCCGCACGACGACGTCGGCGCCCGTCATGGCGCGCGCCTCGCGCGTCAGGCCCTCGCGCACGCTCTCGATGAGGGATCGAATCGCCACGATCGCGGCAACGCCGACGGCGATGCACACGAAGAAGAAGAGGAGCCGTCTCCACGAGGCTCTGATCTCGCGCAGGGCCATGCGGACGATGAACGTCATCCCGCAGCCTCCGCGCCCGTCACCGTGCGGGCGGGCTCGCCCTGCGGGACTTGACGGCCGTCACGCAGCACGAGCCGCGTGTCGGCTAGGGCTGCCAGCTCGGCGTCGTGGGTGACCAGCACCAGCGTCGATCCTCGGGACCGCCGCACGTCGAGCAGGAGGTCCATGATGTGGCGTCCCGTGGTCGAGTCCAGGTTCCCCGTGGGCTCATCGGCCAGGACGATGGGCGGATCGTTGGCCAGCGCGCGCGCAATGGCGATGCGCTGCTGTTCGCCGCCGGAGAGCTGCGAGGGATAGTGGTGCGCCCGATCGACCAGCCCGACCTCGGCGACCAGCTGCCGCGCACGAGCCATCGGATCCCGCCGGCCGGCAATCTCCATCGGCACGAGGACGTTCTCGAGCGCCGTCAACGACGGGACGAGGTGGAAGAACTGGAAGACGAATCCGATCTTCTCGCCCCGCAGCCGCGCGAGTCCGTCTTCTGTCAGCGTCGTGATGTCGACGCCATCGATGACGATTCGACCTGTCGTCGGCTCGTCGAGCCCGGCGACCAGACCGAGCAGCGTGGACTTGCCGCTTCCGGAGGGGCCGACGATCGCGATGAACTGCCCCGACGGGATCGTGAAGTCGAGCGGGTGCAGGATCGTCAGGGGATGGTCGCCGCTCTGGACCGTTTTCGAAACGCCGCGCAGCTCGATCATCGGGTGGCGCTCTCACGTCCCCGCGCACCGTTCGCGAGAAGGGGCTCGAGCGCCGCCCAGATCGTCCGCTCGATGACGCGGGATCCCTCGGTGTTGGGGTGCAGGCCGTCGCCGAGATTCAGGTCGGGGATGCCCGCAACGCCGTCCAGATAGAACGGCACGAACGTCACATCGTGCTCCCTGGCGAGCTGCCGATAGACGTCACGGAACTCGGATGTATAGGCGGCGCCGAAGTTTGGCGGCGCCTCCATCCCCGTGAGCACCACGCGAATGCGCCGCGCCCGTGCTGTGGTGATGATTTGAGCGAGGTTCCGTTTCAGGTTGGCCACCGGCAGCCCGCGCAGGCCGTCGTTGGCACCGAGCTCGATGACGAGGATTTCCACGTCCCCTTCGAGCGACCAGTCCAGCCGATTGAGGCCGCCCGCGGACGTGTCCCCCGAGACGCCGGCGTTCACCACCGTGTAGTCGTAGCCGCGCTCCCGGAGCCGTTTCTGAACGAGCGACGGCACCGACGCGTCCGCGTCAAGACCGAACCCCGCGGTCAGACTGTCGCCCAGGAACACGATTCGAGGCGCCGCGGAGGGCGCGCGCTCGACGGTCGTCGGAAGCGCCGGTGCAGGAGCACGATCCGTGCGCGCGTCGGGCTGCGCGCACGACACCGACACCACCACCACGAAGAGACCTGCCAGGATCCTCGCCATGAGCCGTGAGATCATTATGTTATAAGTCGAGCGGATGACTCTCTCGCCATCCACATTCTCCATCACAGCTCGATCGCTGACCCGGCCGTTCGACGCCGCGTGCGCACGGCTGGACGGACTCGGATTCGCGGAGGCGCTGTGGAACAAGCGCCTCGATGTGTGGAGCGCGGATCCGGCGACGCAACAGCTCATCGCCCACCGCCTCGGCTGGCTGCAGGCGCTCGCGTTCGTGACGCCACAGGTGGCGCGTCTGCGCGCGTTTGCCGACTCGGTGAAGCGCGACGGCTTCACCGACGTGGTGCTGCTCGGCATGGGCGGTTCGAGCCTTGCCCCGGAAGTCCTGCGCCAGGTGTTCGGGGCTGCGCCGGGCTCGCCGCGTTTCCTCGTGCTCGACTCGATCGATCCGGACGCCGTGCATGCGGCGATGGCGCGCGCCCGCACGACGCTCTTCGTCCTGGCCAGCAAGTCGGGATCGACCATCGAGCCGAACGCGATGGCGGCCGAAGCGCGCCGTCGCGTCGTTGCCGAAGGGCACACCTCCTGGAGCGCGCGGTTCGTCGCGATCACCGACCAGGATACGACTCTCCACGCGCGGGCCGTGGCCGATGGATTCCGCGACCTGTTCCTCAACCCCGCCGACATCGGCGGGCGATACTCGGCCCTCTCCTTCTTCGGGATGGTTCCGGCCGCGCTGATGGGAATCGATATCGCGGCCCTGCTCGACGGAGCACGAACGATGGAGGCGGCGTGTCGACGTCCCCGTGCGGCGGACAATCCGGGACTGGCGCTCGGCGCGCTGATGGGCGCCGGCGCCTTGGCGGGACGGGACAAGCTGACCTTGCGTCCGTCTGCTGCGCTGCGATCGCTCGGCCTGTGGGTCGAGCAGCTCGTTGCAGAGAGCACCGGCAAGCATGGCAAAGGCATCGTGCCGGTGACGGGCGAAGGCAACGACACGACGCTCGGCTCCGATCGCGTGATCGCCACTGTTTCGGTGGGCGCCGACGCGCCGCCCGGCCCTGATCGACCGGGCGATAAGGAGACACCCCACATCAGGCTCGAGATGCCGAACATCGAAGCCCTCGGCGCCGAGTTCCTGCGATGGGAAGTGGCCACGGCGACGGCGGGTCTGCTGCTGGGCGTCAATCCGTTCGACGAGCCCGACGTCGACCAGGCCAAGCGCGCCACGCGTGTGCTGCTCGACAGCTACCGCCACCAGCACTCGATTCCTCTTCCCGAGCCGCATGCCGCCATCAGCGGCGCTCGCCTGACACTCAGCGCGCCGGCTGTGAACGAGCTGGCGGGCCGGCCCGCGCAGTCATTCCTGCAGGTCCTCGGTCCTTCCGACTACCTTGGCGTGCTGCCGTATCTGCCGTCCGATGATCCGGCCTGGGAGGACGCGCTGCAATCGTTGCGCGCGGCCGTCACGGCCAGGACCGGCTGCGCCGCGACCCTCGGGTATGGCCCTCGATACCTTCATTCGACGGGCCAGTTGCACAAGGGCGGCCCGACGAATGCCGTGCTCGTCATCATCACGGCCGATGCAGACGAGGACCTGGCCGTCCCAGGTGAACCCTACTCGTTCGGCGTCCTCGAGATGGCTCAGGCACTCGGCGACTTCACGTCGCTCGAGCGGGCCGGCCGGCGCGCGCTGCTCGTCCGGCTCCCGAGGCGGGACGTCGACCTCCTTCGGCAGGTTGCGGGCGTGCTGCTCGCCGAAGGGCGTTAGGTCAGATTGGATTCGACGTTCGTGCTACGAGCGACCATCGAGTCGAGCCACGACCACGGTCGCGTTGTCGGTCGCACCTCTCGAAATCGCCGATCGAACGACGTGCTCCGCGATGTCGGCCACGGTGCGCTCACTGCCCAGTATCTCGGCCAGCGTGTCGTGCGGTACCACGCCATGTACGCCGTCGCTGCAGAGCAGCAGACAATCGTTCGCCTCGAACGCGCACTCCGCCGCCGACGCCTGAAGCTCGGGCCGCAGTCCGACCACGCGGGTCAGCACGTGGCGCATCGGATGCGTACCCATGCTCTGCGCCCGGGCTCCCTCGTCTTCGCCCAGTGCCTCGGCCAGCCACGAATCGTCTCGCGTCAACTGCGTCAACAGGCCTCCGCGCCACAGGTACAGACGGCTGTCGCCGACGCTGATATAGAACGCGCGGCCTCCGGAGACGAGCGCGGCGACCACGGTCGTCCCCATGCCTGCGTGATCCGGCTGTCGGGCAGCATCGCTCAGGATCCGCTCGTTGGCGACCTCAACGGCCTCTTCGAGAAGGGCGGGAGTGGGAGGCGCCCCGCTGTCGGTCAGAAACTCCTGGATGACCTTCACGGCGAGGGCCGACGCAATCTCCCCGGCATTGTGTCCGCCCATCCCATCGGCCACGACGAGCAAGCCTAGATTCTGGTCGATGAGCCAGGTGTCTTCGTTTGTGGAGCGGCGGCCCTGATGGGTCGCGCCAGTGGCCGCCAACGCCATGGGCCCCGATTATAGCTTCCCTTCGTATGTATACTTTGTATACTCCTGAGGTGCCTTCTGCACCGTTGTCCTCGACCTTGGCCCGCGTTGGCGGCGCCCTCGAGCGCGGCCGCGGCGCTGAAGTCTTCCCCCTGCTCCAGCCGCTCCTGCGCAAGGGTTCGCTGAGTCGGGACGACGAGCTCACGATCCGCGCCGCGCTGGCTGAAGCGTGGCTCATGCAGGACGACCTGACCCAGGCCTCCGCAGTCCTGGGGCGCCCTCCGGACTCGCTTCGCGAGCACATCTCGGACGCCAGTCTCTCCATGCTGTGGCGGCTGCACGGTCGCATCGCATTCGCGCGAGGGGAGCAGTCCAGGGCCATCGCGCTGCACACACGCGCCCTCAGGCACGGCGATCTGGCGCACGAATCGCGGGCGATTGGTCTCGCACATTACGAGCTGGCGCTCTGCTACAAGCAGGTCGGCGATTCGGGCATCGTCCGTGACCATCTGACCCAGGCCGCCTCGGCCCTGCATGCCGTCGGCGACCGTCGTCACCTCGCCCTCGTGCACTCCCTGTCGGCCGTGCTGCTGGCACAGGCCGGACGATGCGACGAGGCGTCGGCCGGGCTCCGGCAGGGGGAACGACTCGCCATGGCGATCCCTGCCGATGACGTGCTCGCGGGCATCGTCCACAACCAGGCCAATGTGGCCTTGATGCAGCACCGTCACGATCAGGCGCTCGCGCTGGCCGAGCGCAGCGTCGCGCTCCACCAGTCTCTCGGATCCGGACACGGCCTGGCCGTCGCGCTGGCGACGCTCGGCCAGATCTTCGTCCAGCTCGGGAATCTGGAGCGCGCGGAACAGGTGCTGACTCGCACGCTCGACGTCCGCAGCGCCGTGCAGTTCCACGAGACGACCGGGGCCGTCTTCGACACGCTCGCGCAGATCCACTTGATGCGCGGCTCCTACGACCGTGCGGAGGAATACCTGCGTCTGGCAAGCGAGGCGTATGGTGGCTACGGCACGCAGACCATGCGCTGGTACGAATGGTCGCTGAAAGTACTTGGCGTGAAGCTGGCCACTCGACGCGGAGCCTACGACGACGCGGTGGCGATGGCGGACGCGCTGGCCGAAGCACCGGGCGTGCCCCAGAGTGATGCCATCCAGGCCG